>Ga0209573_1000351_pt1 | contig 103571 bp, 77 predicted proteins | sample TNRBio252014_DNA_FD_185870 | JGI IMG/M metagenome (GOLD analysis project Ga0209573, IMG submission 185870) | Wastewater treatment Type I Accumulibacter community from EBPR Bioreactor in Madison, WI, USA - TNR Reactor_6/25/2014_ DNA (SPAdes)... | ecosystem: Engineered > Bioreactor > EBPR >...
TGCAATAGCCGGGTCTGGATAAGTTCCGGTTAAGTCGCCACCTGCTGCTCCGCTTGGTGGCAATGCGCTTGGTGTGCCGGCAACATCGCTGTATTGCACTTGCGCAAATTCATAAGCTGTGTTCGCATTGTTTCTTCTTAATACTTGATTGCCTGCCGATGCCGCTACTCCGCTCACTGCACTTGAACCATTACCAATAATTGCACCTGTTACGGTGTTTACGCCAGTGCCGCCATTGGCAACAGGCAGCGTATTGAATATTTGGTTAGTTGCATTTACAGCAGGTGTTGCTAAATCAGCCGATGTAATTGTGCCATCTAAAATTTTATTTCCTGTTACTGCATTATTGGCAATGTTAGGGTTTGGATAAGTTCCGGTTAAGTCGCCACCTGCTGTTCCGCTTGGTGGGCCACCTGCGCCATCGCCTACCGCTTTCCACGCTGTGCCATCCCAAAAATCTGTTCTGTTTAAATCGGTGTCAAACACCAATAAGCCTTTGTTGCTTGAGTTTAGTGTAGCACCTAAAGTGCCTTTTTGGCTTGTATTTAGCCGTGGTATGTAAAAACCTTTATTGGTAATATCGGTAGCAAACACTGCTTTAGCGGTATCGGTAGTAACACTACCCGCTACAAAGCCGCGAGTGGCTATTACTTTATCGCTTGCTTTGGCATTTCCTGCCACATCAAGTTTTTGTTCGGGGGTAGAAGTGCCAATACCAACGCGCCCAGTTTGGGCAAAAGAAAGTGCAGAAGTAAAGGTTGCAATTAGTGTGAGTAATGTGATTTTTTCATAAAGAGATTTTAAATCTATGTGTTCAATAGCAAAATTGATGCCAAAGATACAAAGACAAGAAACTTTTATACGCTTTTAATGCAAAATGGTTTTGGGCTTTAATAACAGCAATGTAAAACGCAACCGCCTAAAGCGCAAGTGGTGGTAACTAAGTCTTGTTGATTGTATTGTACGAAAAGTGTATTGCAGTATTTGTGGGTGTAAAGTGACAATTGATTTTTTCTATTGCAATGGCTTGTTTTTTTGCTTTAAAAAAGGGAATCGGCCAGTTGCTGCACTTTGCCGATGGGGATAAGCTGCAGTTGAAATTTTGATTCGTCAATTCCTTTGCTGTTGAATTTAGATATAAACATGGTGGCAAAGCCCAGTTTATCGGCTTCGGCAATGCGCTGTTCTATGCGGCTTACCGCGCGCACCTCGCCACTAAGTCCTACCTCGGCAGCAAAGGCAATTTTAGACGAAACGGGCTTGTCTTGGTACGAAGAGATGAGGGCCGCAATAATGGCAAGGTCAATGGCGGGGTCTTCTACACGCAGGCCACCGGCAATGTTTAGAAACACATCTTTGGTGCCAAAGCGAAAACCCGAGCGTTTTTCGAGCACTGCCAAAAGCATGTTTAAGCGCTTGCCATCGAAGCCGGTGGCGCTGCGCTGGGGTGTGCCGTAAAAGGCGGGTGTTACCAGCGCTTGGGTTTCTATCATAAGCGGGCGCACGCCTTCCATCATAGAGGCTACGGCAATGCCGCTGAGTTCTTCATCGCGTTGGGTTAATAGGATTTCGCTGGGGTTGGTAACCGGGCGCAGGCCGCTGCCTTGCATTTCGTAAATGCCCAATTCGGAGGTGGAGCCGAAGCGGTTTTTTATGGTGCGCAACATGCGGTAGGTGTAGTTGCGGTCGCCTTCAAATTGCAGTACCACATCTACTATATGTTCTAAAACTTTGGGGCCGGCTATCATGCCGTCTTTTGTAATGTGGCCAATTAGTACCACCGGAATGTCTTTTTCTTTTGCAAAGCGTTGCAGCTCGGCAGTGCATTCGCGCAGTTGGCTCACGCTGCCCGGGGGCGACTCTACATATACGGTGTGCAAGGTTTGTATAGAATCAATTACAATAAGTTCGGGTTGAAGAATTTCAGCTTGCTTAAAAATGGCTTGTGTGTTTGTTTCGGTGAGTAAAAAGCACTGTTGGTTGTTGATGCCAATGCGCGTAGCGCGAAGGCGTATTTGGCGGTCGCTTTCTTCGCCACTTACATAAAGTATTTTAGTGCCGTTTAGTTGTAATGCCACTTGCAGTAGCAGGGTAGATTTGCCTATACCAGGGTCGCCACCCAGTAATATCAGCGAGCCGGGCACTATGCCACCACCGGTTACGCGGTTCAGTTCCACATCGCCCGTGTTTAGCCTTATGCCTTCTTCCTCAGTTACCTCGCCAATGGACACCGGCACTGCAATGCTGCTATTGGCAGCGTAGGGTTTTTCTTTAGCTTTTTCTTCTTCTTTATTAATGTGCTCTTCTACATAAGTATTCCACGCTCCGCAGGCAGGACACTTGCCTACCCACTTAGCCGAGTTGGTGCCGCAGCTTTGGCACACATATACCGTTCTTTGCTTTGCCATAAAGTGGCGAAAGTAGGCGGGAAAATTTTAGATTGTAGATTTGTTGCCCATAGATTTGCCAAAAGTGAGAAACACCGTTGCAATACTCCTTATTACTCTCGTTTTTTGTGGTTGCACCAAAGAGCAGCCCCAGCCAACCATGAACTGCCCTGCCTTTAAACGGGGTATGCAAGAAAAAAACATAGCATTGGTTGGCAGCGAAATTGATAAGCTAACGACCGATTTGCTGCCCTTGCCCATTGCTGCCGATAGCATCGGGCATTTAAAAAACATTACAAAACTTACCGGTAGAATAAACCTGAGCTGCAACTTTTCGGCACGTGGTATTTGCTACTTGTGCATTCCCGGCAATCCGCCACAATCGGAAATTGAAGTGGTGTTTACATCGCCAAGCGATACCGCAATAATGTCGTTTACACTTGCGGTTGATAGTGCACAACGCTTAAAAGTGGTAGATGTGTATTGAAACAAAAGCCGGCTGGTGAAGCAGTGTAGACTTGTTTTGGCATTGATAGCGCAATTCGAGATTCTTTAAAAAAATGTTGCTGAAATAGTGATGTAGAAGAATGCTTTGCAGCTTGATGGAAAGAGTATAGGTTTGTTGTGTTAGAAAAAGTACTTTGTCTATGTCTAAGCCAACACCGTATTCCGATTTTGTTCAGCAACTACCAACATTGAATAATGAATTTACCGATGATGAATTTTTGCAACATTATTTGCACTGCTATTTTCCTGCCGCAGCCTTAGCAGAAGTTAAACCCGATTTGACGAAGTTTGGAAAGCGTGTGGCAAGCGAATTTTTAGTATGGGCGCGCGATGCCGAAGTTAATAAACCTGAGCTGATACAATTCAATGCGTGGGGCAACCGTGTAGATGAAATTAAAGTAACGCAAGGCTGGTTGAATTTAGAAAAAGTAGCTGCCGAAGATGGCTTGGTAGCTATAGGCTACGAAAGAAAGTATGCCGAGCATTCGCGGCTTTATCAGTTTGTAAAATTGTATCTCTTTACCGCTTCTTCGGCAATATACACTTGCCCATTGGCTATGACAGATGGTGCCGCCCGATTGATAGAATTGTATGGAAACACTTTTCTTAAAGAACATGCCTACAAAGGCTTAACTGCCCGCAGCCCCGAAACTTTTAAAACCAGCGGTCAATGGATGACCGAGCGCACGGGCGGCTCCGATGTGTCGCGCTCAATGACCTTTGCTACACCCGATGGCGAAGATTATGTGTTGCGCGGACACAAATGGTTTACTTCTGCTATTACCGCCAATATGGCTTTCACATTAGCTTCTACCGAGCAGCCCGCCACCGGTAAGCGCGTACCACTTTCGCTTTTTTACCTGCCCATTCGCAATGATGATGGCTCGTTGAATGGCATTGAGGTAGAAGCGTTAAAAGATAAACTGGGTACACGCGCCTTGCCTACGGCACAGTTGATGCTTACCGGAGCAAAAGCAAAATTGGTGGGCGAAAAGGGCAAGGGTGTAAAAACTATTTCTACCCTCTTCAACATTACCCGAATATACAACACCATAAGTGCTGTTTCGTATCTGCGCAGAGCTTTTGCATTAAGCAAGGCTTATGGCTCGGTGCGTGAGGCTTTTGCGCAAAAAATTGAGCAGCATTCGCTGCATCAAAAAACATTGCGCGAAATGGAAATTGCCTATCAAAGCAATGCGCTGCTGGCGTTTTTTTTGATTCGCTTGCTGGGCAAAGAAGAGTGTGATGTTGCCACAGATAACGAAAAATCGTTGTTGCGATTTCTTACCCCGGTAGCAAAATTGTTTACCGCAAAGCAAGCCATTCAGTATGCTTCAGAACACATCGAAACTTTTGGCGGCATCGGCTATTTAGAAGATAGCGGCATTCCCTCGATGCTGCGCGATGCACAGGTGCTTAGTATTTGGGAAGGTACTACAAATGTGCTGTCGTTAGATATGCTGCGTGCTGCCGAAAAAGAAAATGGTTTAGCTGCTTTTAAAGCATTTGCTCATCATTTATTGGCCGGGGTTAATGTGCCTGAATTGGAAAATCAAAAAGCAATGCTTTTACAAAAAGTAGAAGTGCTTTTTAGCTTTGTTGGTAATGTGTCTTCGCCAAAAGCACTGATAGCAGCCTCGCGCGATGTAGCATTTTTTATTGCTGAACTTACCGTGGCTCTTTTGTGGCTCGATTTTTTAAAAACCAACACACAACACACAAAGTATTCGATGGCACTCAATTACTGGCTGCGTTACAAAATGAATGAAAGTAACTTGACGGCTGCCGCACTGCTTGAAGTAGAGTAATTGTAGCATTTGTGTGCCATACACACATCAGTATGCAAATCTCTTGTCATTCATTTACAGAATATGTTCATTGATTTGCCGCATTATAAAATTTTATGCGTATACACTTAATTGCTATTGGAGGTGCTGTGATGCACAACATGGCTATCGTTTTATCAAGGCAGGGGCATCGCGTTACCGGTTCCGATGATGCCATTAACGACCCTGCAAAAACCAATTTGGCAAACGAAGGTTTGCTGCCCGCGGCAATAGGGTTCGATGAAAAAAGTATTTCGGAAGATATTGATGTTGTGATTTTGGGGATGCACGCCCGTTTAGATAACCCCGAGTTGAAACGTGCGCAGGCACTGGGGTTAAAGGTGGTTTCTTTTCCTGAATATCTTTTTGAGATTGCTAAAAACAAGAAGCGAATAGTAGTTGCCGGCAGCCATGGCAAAACAACTATCACCAGTATGATTATGCATGTGCTTACATATGCCGCGCTGGATTTTGATTACATGGTTGGTGCGCGAGTAAAGGGTTTTGATACGGCTGTGCGACTTACCGAAACTGCCCCAATAATTATTTTAGAAGGCGATGAATATTTGGCTTCGCCATTGCAGCCCGAAAGTAAATTTATGTTTTACAAACCTCATGTGGCTTTGATTTCGGGAATAGCGTGGGACCACATAAATGTGTTTCCTGTGTATGAAGATTATGTAAATCAGTTTGTGAAATTTACCAACAGTATCGAATCAAGTGGCAGTTTGATTTGGTGCGAAGAGGATGCAGAATTGATGAGAGTGGCACCGCAGTTTAATAGCGAGGTAAAACAATTAACGTACAGAACTCCATCGCACGAAATTGAAAACGGTGTTACATGTTTGATAACCGAGCGTGGCGATTACGAGCTAAAAGTTTTTGGTAAGCATAACCTGATGAACTTAGAAGGTGCAAGATTGGTGTGCAACGAAATAGGTGTAAGCGATGCTGTTTTTTATACTGCCATACAAAGTTTTGAAGGTGCAGCCAACAGGTTGCAGTTGCTGTTTAAGAACAATACCACAATTGTGTTTAAAGATTTTGCACACTCACCATCAAAGCTGAAAGCTACGGTAGATGCAGCACGCAGCCAGTTTGCCGAAAGAAAATTGATAGCGGTAATGGAATTGCATACCTTTAGCAGTATCAACGAAAACTTTTTGCCCGAGTATGCCGGAAGTATGGATGTGGCAGATGTGCCAATTGTGTATTTAGACGAACATACTTTTGCGCTAAAGCAAATGAACATGTTGCAAGACGATGCAGTAAAAGAAGCGTTCAATAATCAAGAGTTGCAAATTATTCGTTCGCCTAAAGCATTGAAAGAAAAATTGCTTTCAGAAGACTGGGGTAATTCATGTTTGTTGTTGATGAGCTCGGGTAATTTTGGTGGTTTGGGTGTTGAAGAATTGATACAATCTAAAGTAGCTTAATTCAAGCCGCCCTCATCTAAGTCGAAACTTTTGGTGTTGAATACGGAACCAAACAAATCTTTGAATTGTACTGCTCGCTCCAATACAGTTTTGCCAATTTGCGAATGCTCGGCAAGTGCATACAACACAAACTCTTTCATTACATAGCGGTCGTTGTTTTTTACAGGCTGCAAGTGGCTGTCAATAATTTCATCCAATCCGGAAATTGAATCCAACATTTTTTTGAATGTAGTATCGCGTTCGGTGTGTAAAATATCTAGTTCGTTGCCTTCGCCAAACCAGTCTATTACAGCCTGATATGGTGAAGGTGTTTTTTTCTTTTTTAGCTTGCCGGTGTCGCTAAACAGTTCGGTAAAGTAATTGCGAATTGCTTTGCCTATTAGTGTTTGCGCTACCATTGCCGAGCCTTCCTGCTCGCCTTCATACACCAACTCTATTTTGCCGTTTATGGCTGCAATGGTGCCAAATAAATCGCTGACACGGGCAAAGGTTTTAGCTTCGTTGTTAATGAGTATTCTGCGCTCGGCAGTACTTACTAAATTTTCGTAAGCAGCTATCGTCAATCGGGTACTAACACCGCTTTTTAGATCCACAAATTCGCTGTTGCGCGCCTCATCGGCAATTTTTTCAATGAGCGTTTTAAGCAAGTCGCTTACCTCAATTTTGTCTTTTTGTGGGGTTGCAATTTTTGCTTCCTGCGAGGTGATTTTTTTCGACAAGTGAATGCTCTTTGGATAGTGTGTAAGAATCTGTGAGCCAATGCGATCTTTTAGCGGGGTAACTATGCTTCCACGGTTGGTATAATCTTCGGGGTTAGCCGTAAAAATGAATTGTATATCTAAGTTGAATCGTAGCTTGAATCCGCGAATTTGCACATCGCCTTCTTGTAAAATATTGAATAGCGCTACTTGAATGCGTGGTTGCAAATCGGGCAATTCGTTGATTACAAAAATGCAGCGATTGCTCCGCGGAATAATGCCGAAGTGAATGGCGCGTTCATCGGCATAACTCAAACGAAGGTTGGCAGCTTTTATGGGGTCCACATCGCCAATCATATCAGCAATGCTCACATCGGGGGTGGCCAATTTTTCGGTATAGCGATCGCTTCGGTGCAGCCAAGTTATTGGCGTGTTGTCGCCTTGTTCTGCCAATATATTTTTTGCAAATATTGATAGTGGATTCATGGGGTCGTCATTTATTTCGCTGCCTGCTATAATCGGAATCCATTCATCGAGAAGGTTTGTCATTTGCCGTGCAATGCGTGTTTTTGCTTGCCCACGCAAGCCAAGTAAGTTGATGTTGTGGCGCGAAAGAATTGCCCTTTCAATGTCAGGAATCACAGTGTCTTCGTAGCCAACAATACCGTCAAATATTTGTGTGCCGGTTTGCAACTTTTGAATCAGATTTTCGCGCAACTCATCTTTAATGCTTTTGCTTTTGTAACTCGATGCTTTTAGCTCGCCAAATGTTTTGATGTTTTTCATAATGTTATGTTATTCAATGTGCATAAAATCACAGCCTGTGTTTTTTGCCGCGTTCAAAATCTTCAAATAAATATTCGCCCAAGCCATGCAGCGAAGTGTAAAATGCTTTGCCACGATTTGCCTCGGTAAATTCTTCAACAAAGCTTTGCAGGTATGGGTCGCTGGCAATCATAAAAGTGGTAACCGGAATTTTTAATCGCCTTGCCACTGTGGCCAAATGCATACATTTGTTTACTATCTTTCTATCTAACCCAAAGCTGTTTTTGTAGTACTCGTTGTTTTCTTTTATGCAACTTGGTTTACCATCTGTTATCATAAAAATTTGTTTGTTGGCATTCTTTTTTTTGCGCAGAATATCCATCGCCAATTCTAACCCTGCAACAGTATTGGTGTGATATGGCCCAACTTGTAGATAGGGCAAATCTTTCAGTTCTATTTGCCAGGCATCATTGCCAAAAACAATGATGTCTAAAGTGTCTTTTGGATATTTCCTTTTTATTAACTCTGCCAGAGCCATGGCAACATTTTTGGCTGGGGTAATGCGATCTTCGCCATACAAAATCATGCTGTGCGAAATATCAATCATCAGCACGGTAGATGTTTGAGTTTTATGCTCTTTGTCTATCACTTCCAGGTCATCTTCAGTAATTTGGAATTCGCCAATACCATGATGAATTTGCGCATTGCGAAAAGAATCTAACATAGAAATTTGCTCTATCGAGTCGCCAAATTTGTAGGGGCGCATTTCGCCAGATGTATCCTCACCGTTGCCCGAAAATTTTGTTTGATGGTTGCCTTGTGTGCCGCGCTTTAGCTTGCCAAAAATTTTGTCTAAAGCGTTTTGCCGAATACACTGCTCCATCTTTGCGGTTATTACAAATTGTTCATTTGTTGCTTGCTCTTCGCGCAGGTATCCGCGTTGTTGTAGCTCTTCTATAAAATTGCCGATGCCATAATTTTTGTTTGTCAGCTCATTTTCTTTATCTAATTCGGTAAGCCAGTTCAATGCTTCGCTCACATCGCCCGATGTATAAGTAATTAGCTGTTTGAAAATATCAAACAGCTGCTCGAAAGGCGATTTGTTTTCTGCAAGATGTTTCGCAAAGCGATGACCTATCATGGTTGTAAAAGTAGTATGCCATATACAGGAAATGCACAATTGGTAAGAATTTGCAGATTTTAGAATGATTAGGACACAACAAGAAAATAGTGTTGAATACGCACTATGATGTAATACAAACAAGCATCACTTTTGTACCATCAAAAAATCAAAATGAACATTATGAAACAAGTGTTTACTCTATTTTCAGTGTTAATGTGTGTGGCGGCATTTGCCACCAAAAAACAATTGCCTTATGTGTTGGATGATAAAGGTAATAAAATCCTAATCAGCAAAGACAGCTCGTGGAAATTTGCGGGATATGCGGGCATAAGCGCATCGCAGGCGGCTTACTACCAGTGGGTGCCGGGCAATCAGTTTGCATTGAGTTTTAATATCAATGCTTTTGGATATGCCAATTACAAAAAAGGAAAATGGAGCTGGGATAACAGCCTTGATGCCAAATATGGAATGGTAGCTTTGGGGCGTTACAAAAGTGTGCCCGATAGAAAGTATCCTTTTAAAAAGAGCGATGATTTGTTGCAATTTAATTCCACTGCTGGGTATGCCGTGGCAAAAGGGTTGGATATTAGTTTGCTTTTGAACTTTAAAACACAGTTTGGCGGAGGTTATACTTACAAATTAGACTCTACCGGAAGAGAATATTCTAAAACGCTTACCTCAAAATTTCTTGCTCCGGCATTTATGAAAATTGGACCAGGTATTACTTACAAGCCGGTTGATTACTTTACCTTATTCTTTTCTCCGATAACTGCAGATTTTACTTTTGTAGATCGCAGTGAAGTGCGCTTGCAAAATGTGCCAATTGCAGATCGCTTACAGCGCGTGAATGAAACTGCATTTGGTTTGCAGCCCGGCAACAGTGTTTTGGTAAGTGCCGGTGCTTATTTGAAAGTGAATTTTCAAAAAGACATTGTAAAGAATGTGAACTACAAAACACAATTAGAGGTTTATTACGATTACACTTATCCTTTTACCATCAAAGATTCGGTGGGTGTGAGCCTGTACAAAGAAAAAATAATTGATAATGCTGCTTTGCAAAAAGAAGCCCGCCAGCAGGTAGATGTAGATTGGCAAAACGACCTGATTTTTAAGGTGAATAAGTTTATTAGCGCATCGTTGTTTTGGCGTATCAAATACCGCTGGAGAGAGTTGGTGCCGGTAGATGATAACCGCGATGGTTTTCAAGATACTGTGGCGCAACCCGATGGTACTACCTTGCCACGCACGCGCAGAGGTGTGCAAATTGCCGAGGTTCTGGGTATTGGCTTTTCATACAAGTTCTAATTGTGTAGATTTGCAGTTATGAGTTTAGAAGAAAAAATAAACAGCGATTTGAAAGCTGCCATGATGGCTAAAGATGAAGCGGGTTTGCGCGGCATTCGCGCCATAAAAGCTGTTATACTTTTAGCAAAAACCGAAAAAGGCGCTACCGGTGTTTTAACCGAAGAAAAAGAAACTGCCATTTTGCAAAAAATGGTGAAGCAACGCAAGGAGAGCATAGAGATTTTTGAAAAAGAAAATCGTGCCGAACTTGCAGCAAAGGAAAAGGAAGAAGTAGCCGTAATAGAAAAGTATTTGCCAGCAATGTTGGGCGAAGATGAAGTGCGCGCAGGTATTCAAAAAATAATTGCCGACTTGGGCGTAACCTCACAAAAGGAAATGGGCAAAGTAATGGGTGCTGCATCTAAAGCATTTGCCGGCAAAACCGATAACAAAATGGTGGCAGATATAGTGAAAGCATTATTGGCGTAGGTTTTCTTAATACTTCCAGCACTTAATTGTTACGCTGTATAAACTAAAAAGCCCTTGCAGATTATCTGCAAGGGCTTTTTAGTTTGAGTTGTGTCGCAATTAAAATTGATATGAAAATTGCAAGGTGTAATTTCTTGGCTCGGCATAGTATCCTGGGCGAGGAATGTATTCCCAGTTCAACAAGTTTTTAACCAAGAATCCAAGTTTTACTTTGTCTGTTACGTTCCACCCCAATGTGGCATTCAAAATCAAGTCGCCATTTATTTTTTTAGCTTCTTGTCTTTTGCGGTATTCTTTTAAGCCAGAGAATGCTTGCGAGTTGAAAGACGATTCAAAGCCAACAAATGTGTTGCTGGTAAATGCATAGTCAATATTCTGCACATAGCTGTTGTATTGAAAGTTGATATTAAAATCAATAACCTTGTAGGTAATGGTGTAATCTAAACGCAATGTGTGTTTGTTTCTATATTTCAAAACATTATTGTCGGTAGCAGAAGTTGCTTGATACGATTGGTTGTTGCCCAATGCTGCGCTGCCATCATTCAAAGAGTCGCGACCAAAAGTGATGGTTTTATCGCCATACACATTATATAGTTGCAAAGTGTCTTTGTCCCAAGATTTTGAAAGTACGCGAGGGTCAATAAAGGTATAACCAAACACGAAGCTCATTTTCAAATCTTTACCTACCGAACCTCCTATGGCTCCTAAGATTTCAGTACCAATAATTCTTACGTTACCTATATTTTGCGAAGCAAAGCCAATACCAAAAAGTGGGTCGGCAGGCAAGCTCGGATAGCTTGGCGCGCCAGGAATTCCTATGGTACCTGAATTGCCAAATACACCAAAGGTAAACTCCATCATGTTTCTGTAAACATTTATAAACGCTGCACCATCTACATATCCCATCCAGTTGCCAAACTTGAATCCTTGCTTGATGCCCACTTCACCGCTATATCCGGTTTCGGATTTCAACTTTGGATTCGGGTAAATGCCAATTGCACCAACACTTGTGCGAATGTATTTTTCGGCAATGGTAGGGTAGCGCAAACCTTGACCAAACGATGCACGAATGTAGGTTGCTTCGGCTGCTTGATAGTTCAGCCCCAAACGAAATACTGGGTAAGGCAAGTCTTTTAAACTATTGTCTTTTTCAATTTGAAAATACTCCCAACGCATTCCAAATGTTACATTCAAAGTTTTGAAAAATTTCTTTTCTAATTGCGCATAAATGGCTGCACTGTATCCATTTTTGCTTCCAAAAAGCGAAGCTGTATCATTGCCCGGTGTGCGCACTTGGTCGTAAGTTCCCACCACACCTGTAAGGAAGTTTAAGTCGTACTGCTTCCACTGTCTGCCATATTGGAATTCACCGTAATATTTGGTTGGAATAGAACCTTGCCCGGTGTTGTTGTAGTTTGGCGAAGTAAAGTATCGGCCACGGAATGAAAAACGGTTGCCAATAGAATCTTGATATTCTACAAATGGATCAATCATTGCGCGGTAGGTTCTGTAAACACTCACCGAATTTGGCAATGGTTTATAACCAAGCGAATCTATACCATTCCATAGAAAGAAAGTTTTCCCCCAGCTGTGATAGTACAAAACATTTACCCCGAAGTTCAAGCCAGGTACATTCTTTACGCGATAGCGAATTTTTGCATTAGCACGTACCCAACTGCCATCGCTTGAATCAAGGTAGCCCATGTTGCCATCATAAGCCACTCCGGTTACTAAATCAAACTGACCCAATTTTCTGCGGTCGGCAATGTTTACGTTTCCAAAAGCATGTGTTTTGCTATCCCAACCTTTAGAAAGCGATGAGGTAGGGCGGGGTCCTTCGTACACACCTGCCGAAACCTGCACGCGAGTGTACGGCTCATTGCCAGGCACCGCAGAGCGCGCATTGATAATGCCATTCAAAGCCGATGAGCCATACAAAGCCGAAGCAGCCCCTTTAATAATTTCTACTTGCTCAATATTTTCTACCGGAATGGTCGACCATTTTGCATCGGCTGCATCGGCACTCATTACCGGCATTCCATCATACAATATTGATACGCGGCTACCCGCGCCATAGCTCCAACCCGAACCTCCGCGAATGTTTGCCTGACCGTCAACTACGGTAACTCCCGGCACACGGTTCATACCTTGGTCGAGCGAGTTGAGGTTGTTGTTTTTCAATAGGTCGCTTTTCAATACGTCCATCGAAACGGTTTCTTCGCTCAGTTTCTTTTCAAATTTACTACCTGTTACAACCACCACATCCATCAGTTTTTCGCTTTCCAGCAATGTGGCATTCAGTGTTTTGTTTTCGCCCGCGCTTACGGTTACTTTTACGCGCTTCTCTTCTTTGCCTACATATTTAAACAAAACCGAGTAGGAGCCGGCAGGCACGCTCAGTTCGTAATTTCCATCAAAGTCGGTTACGGCAGCCCAGCCTTTACTTACGTCAATAATCACGTTTGCCTGAATCAACCCTTCGCCTTTATCATCTGCAACTTTTCCCGAAATTTTTGCGTTCTGCGCAATTGCCGAAAGCGAAATAAATGTTGCTAATACAATCCCCAATCCCTTAGTCATGTTTTGTTAAAATTTTTGTACAAAAAAATCAAAAGCGGGCAAACCTAAATGAATTCATTGATTATGCAAATAGGTTCGAGAAGTGCGTTTTGCTTATGGGTGAAAATCAAAGCATATTCACCGCAAAATTTTTGTATGAAAGGTATTTCCATTTTGTCGTATAACGTGAATGGCATTCGCGCTGCCGAAACAAAAGGTTTGAGCCGATGGTTGAGTACTGTTAATGCCGATGTGGTATGTATTCAAGAAATAAAAGTGAGCGAAGCTGATTTTGATCCTACTCCATTTGCTGCTTTGGGTTACGAGTGTCATATTTTTCCTGCGGTAAAAAAAGGTTACAGCGGAGTGGCAATTTTTTCGAAACTAAAAGTAGATACCGTTGCAAAAGGAATAGGCATTAAAAACTATGATGACGAAGGTAGAAATATTCGTATTGATGTTGGTGATGTGAGCATTATGAGTGCGTATTTTCCGAGCGGTACCACGGGCGATGAAAGGCAGGATGTGAAAATGAAGTATCTGGATGATTTTTTTAGTTACATGCAAGCATTGAAGCAAGGGCGCAGTAAAATTATTGTAGCGGGCGACTATAACATTTGCCATCGCGAAATTGATATTCATAATCCGGTTAGCAATAAAGATTCTTCGGGTTTTAAACCCGAAGAGCGAGCGTGGATGGAAAAATATTTTACAAATGGTTTTACAGATTCTTTTCGATACAAGAATCCCGATGCACGCGAACAGTATAGTTGGTGGAGCTACCGTGCTAATGCCAGAAACAACAACAAGGGTTGGCGTATTGATTACGTTGCCGTAAGTGATGTGTTGAAAGAAAATATTGCCGAGGCACGTATGTTTCAGGAAGCAAAGCATAGCGACCATTGCCCTGTTTTTTGCAGGTTAGAGTTTTAATAGTCAATTCATTTTTATCACTCTGTTTCTTTCGATGATTCCGTTACTTTGTACTGCTACAAATAAATGACCACAGGCAGTTTATCTTAGTAAAGTGTTTTTTTTATGAAGCCAAAAGAATATTAGCAGGGATGCCCAATTTTGAGTGTAGCATTTTCATGATTTCGGCAGTTAATGGTTTGCGTTTGTTTAAGATTTGCGAAACATAGCTTTTGCTACCGATATACGGTTCAAGGTCTTTGTTACTCAAGCCTTGCTCTTCCATTTTTATCTTCAATGCCTGAATTGGGTCAGGAACTGGAACGGGGTGCGTGCGGTCTTCGTAATCTTTAATCACCAAAAGTAAAAGCGATAACTCATCGCCTTTGGCAGTGCCGCGCTTTGCGTCAAAAATTTCATCTGCGCGTTTTACTGCAGCATTGTATTCACGCTCATTCCTGATAATTTTTACAATCATTATTTATCCTTTTTATAACTAACTGTGCTTATGTTTATTTTATCGTATTCCTTATGTGTCCCAAACCACTTTACCTGAATTGCTTTAAACTGGAAATTGACTCTTACCACTAACCTGTATTTGTTTCCGTGTATATTGAATACAACCCTGTCGTCTGCCGCTATGCTTGCATTTTTATACGCACTTTTCAGTTCGTTGAAATTTTTAAAATCAGCTTCTAACAATTCGTGATACCATTTTTGCAAGGCGGCTTTTGCTTCGGGATATTTATTCCCATATTCATTCAGCGTTTTCCTCGCAATAATATTGAACATGAGGCGAAGGTATAAAGTTTACCAATTGTAAACAATGGAATGGGCATCAAAATAAATTCTCGTGTTCAAAAACATACCACTTATTTTTCGCCCAAAAAAGTTCGCTTATCATTCTTCAATCGCCCATAGAATATTTAAAAGGAGTTGGTCCGCAAAAAGGTGAAATGCTGCGCAAGCAGTTGAATATTCATACTTGTGCCGATTTGCTATACTATTTCCCCTTTAGATACATTGATCGTTCGCAGATTCATAAAATTAGCGATATCAATGAATACGCTCAATTTATACAGCTAAAAGGAAGTATCACCGGCTTGAAAGTTTTGGGCGAGCAGCGCGGCAAACGCTTGGTGGCAAACTTTACCGATGGCAGTGGAAATATTGAGTTGGTGTGGTTTCAAAGTATAGATTGGGTGCAGCGAAACATCCGGGCAAATGTGCCGTACTTGCTTTTCGGTAAACCACAAATTTTTAATGGCAAGTTTAATATCACACATCCTGAAATTGAATTGGTAATTGGCGAAGTGCAGACCGATGGCAAAGGTCTGCAACCCGTTTATTCCACCACCGAAACACTCCGCAAAAGATACTTGGACAGCAAAGGAATTTTGAAACTTACTGCTGCATTGGTAGAGCTGGTAAAGCCTGTGGAGGTGCCTGAATTTCTACCCGAAAACATTGTTCGTAGCAACAAATTGATGGGCAGATTTGATGCCATGCTTAATGTTCATTTTCCAAAAAATGAACTGCTGCTTGCCGCAGCGCAACATCGCTTGAAGTTTGAAGAATTGTTTTTAATGCAACTCAAGCTGCACAAGCAAAAAGTAATAAGATTGGGCAGTTCAAAAGGCTATCTTTTTTCCGAATTGGGCAAGCACTTTCATGATTTCTATAAAAATCATTTGCCATTTAAATTAACCGGTGCGCAAGAGCGCGTACTAAAAGAAATTAGGCGCGATACATTAAGCGGCAAGCAAATGAACCGTTTGCTGCAAGGTGATGTTGGTAGCGGTAAAACTATGGTTGCGCTTATCACCATGCTTATTGCTTTAGATAATAATTTTCAGGCTTGCCTGATGGCACCCACCGAAATTTTGGCATCGCAACATGCCGAAAGCATAGCCGCATTGTTGCGCCCAATGGGCATTAACGTTGCGCTGCTAACCGGCAGTACAAAAACTGCTGCGCGCAGAAATATTTTAGCGAATTTGGTAGAAGGCGCAATACACATTGTTATTGGCACACATGCTTTGTTGGAAGATAAAGTAGTTTTTAAAAATTTAGGTATTGCCATTATTGATGAACAGCACAGATTTGGTGTGGCACAACGTGCAAAACTATGGGCAAAAAATATACATGCCCCTCATGTGTTGGTAATGACGGCAACACCTATTCCGCGCACATTGGCAATGACAACTTATGGAGACTTGGATGTAAGCGTGATAGATGAATTGCCGCCCGGCAGAAAACCCATAAAAACGGTTCATCGTTTTGAATCTTCGCGCACTTCGGTGTTTAACTTTTTGAAACAGCAAATTGCCGAAGGTCGGCAAATCTATGTTGTCTATCCATTGATAGAAGAAAGCGAAGAGTTGGATTTGAAAAATTTGATGCATGGTTTTGAAGCCATATCTCGTTACTTTCCATTGCCCGATTATGCTGTAAGTATTGTGCATGGCAAAATGCCGCCCGCCACGAAGGATTTTGAGATGCAAAGATTTGTGCGCGGTGAAACCGACATCATGGTAGCAACTACAGTGATTGAAGTTGGTGTGAATGTGCCGAATGCTTCGGTGATGGTGATTGAAAATTCAGAACGGTTTGGCTTGGCGCAGTTGCACCAGTTGCGCGGCAGAGTGGGCAGGGGCGCAGACCAATCTTATTGCATTTTAATGAGTGGCGAAAAGTTATCGCATAACAGCCGCAACAGAATAAAAGTAATGTGCGAAACAAACGATGGATTTGTAATTGCCGAGGAGGATTTGCGCCTGCGCGGTCCTGGCGAAATTGATGGAACAAAACAAAGTGGCGATATTCAGTTGCGCATTGCAGATTTGGTGCAAGATGTGGCAGTGTTAGAGGCTGCACGAAAAGCAGCTTCAATAATTATTGACGAAGATCCGATGCTGGAAAATAACGCTAACCTTGCCTTGCGCAACTATCTTCAAAGTTTAAAAAGTGAAACGTTGTGGAGCAAAATAAGTTGATGGTTTCATGGTGTGTCGGATTGTATTTTTTTTATTGCAGTTGGTATTTTGAAAAGCGTAAGGTGAAAACATGAGTTGGTTTTTATACATAGTTTTTTTTGCGTTGCTGCTGTATGTTGTAAGCAAGTGGAAGTTTTTTGCGCTGCCCGATATTTCAAAGCAACTAATACTAATTGCTTTTGTGGTAAAGGTGTGGGCGGGCTTTGGCATTACACTGCTTTACACCTATTACTATACCGATAGAGAAAACTCCGATATTTATAAATACTTTGATGACGGGCTTTTTTTGAACTCGCTATTTTACACCAAACCTTTGTTGTTTCTTCAACTACTTGGCGAGGTGAATATTGATACACCCGATGTGGTAGCGCAAATTAAAGGTTTTAACCACTGGGATCCCAAAGTACGTAGTTATTTGTATAACGACAGTCGCTTTATCATCAAGCTGAATGCACTACTTTCGTTTGTTTCGTTGGGCAATGTTTACATACATTCTCTGTTTGCATCTTTCTTTGGCTTTATTGGACTTACGGCTTTTGTAAAAGCATTGAGAGTAATGCTACAAGATGCAACCGATAGCAAAAACAGCACTAAAATCTTTGCCATATTGCTGTTCTTTTTTCCTTCTATATTGATGTGGAGTTCGGCAATGCTAAAAGAAACCATTTTGGTATTAGTGTTCGGTTTGTTTTTGTGGTGGCTTGTAAGGGTAAAACACAATTTTCAAAAAATTCCTTTCTGGTTGGTCTTGATTTTACTGGTGGTGTTGCTGGCAATTTTTAAAGTGTATGTGCTGTTGAGTTTTGTATTGGGTGTTATGTTTTTCTTTTCATCTGCCTTCATAAAAACTCAATGGAAGTTGGGCGTTTGGGCGGTGGTTTTTGTAATTGCAGTGTTGTTGTTTGCAGTATCGGTCGATTATTTTTTATTGCATCAGTCGGTTTTGGCAGGCATAGAAAAAAAGCAGTGGGATTCTATACGTTTGGCGCAATACATGAAGGCGGGAAGTTTTGTTTTTATCCCTGCGGTAAAGGCAAGTAATTTATGGACTTTTGCTCAGGTAATTCCGTTTGCATTGTGGAATGTAATGTGTGCGCCTATGATTTGGAATGCCACTTCGTTGATGCTTTTGCCGCTTGCAACAGAAAACTTGTTGCTGTTTTTTTTGCTGTTGGTGGTAGTGTTTAATTTTAGAAAAATGAGTTTGCATGAAACTCGAATTCTTTTTGGCGTAATGGTGTTTTGCTTTTTTCTATTTGCAGTTATTGGCATCACCACTCCGGTGCTTGGCAGCATTGTTCGCTATCGAGTGCCGGGTATTATCTTATTGCTTATGCCCGTTGCTATTGCGCTGCAACGATTAGTATATCATAGCAAGAAAAACTAAACTTTTCAAACTCCAAATTCCACCAGCACTTCGCTTTTTTCTACGGCTTGCTTCAGGGCTACATTTATTTTTTTGATGGTAACATCGGCAGGTGCTTTAATCACGTTTTCCATCTTCATAGCTTCTAAAACCAATATCGCATCGCCTTTTTTTACTTCCTGCCCTTCGGCAACGTTGATGCTTACAATCAAGCCCGGCATTGGCGCTTTTAAGTTGTTTATTTTTTTTGCTGCCACATTGCCCATGCCAAGTTTTTCGAGCAATAAATCGGTGTTGTTTTTTAGTGCTACTTCGTAATCGTTGCCGTTTACGCGCACAATTGCTTTTTTCTCTTCTGCGTTATAGCTTATTAGTGTGGTGTTGTACGATTGGTGGTTGAGCAAAACGTGTGCATCGCGCTCGTTTATTTGCTGCAAATCCAATGCAAGATTTTCGCCATTTACATTGTTGCCTTCTACAGCAAATTGTTTTCCATTAACTGTTGCCTGAATCATAATATTTCCAATCGATTGATTTCAGATTTTATGACGTAGAAACAAAAATCTTAAATCAATGAATTCTACATCCTAAAAAACTTTATGCGTTAATCATCACCGGCATCACCAGCATCATCAGGTCTTCGTTTTCGTCTTTATCTGCCGGGCGCAAAATGCCTGCGCGAGTAGGTGTTGAAAGTTCTATTTCAATATCACCACTATCCAACACACCAAGCATTTCTATTAAAAAGCGAGCGTTGAAAGCAATATCCAAATCGGAGCCTTCGTAGCTACAAGTAAGTCTTTCGTTTGCCTCGTTGCTAAAATCAATATCCTGAGCCGAAATTTTCAATTCGCTGCCAGCAATATTCAATACAACCTGATAAGTTGTTTTGTTAGAAAAGATAGAAATTCTACGCAGTGCATTTTGAAATTCCAAACGGTTTACGGTTAGCTTGTTTGGGTTGTTTACCGGAATTACAGCATTGTAATCGGGGTAGTTGGCTTCTATCAATCGGCAAATCAACTTGGTGTTGTCGAACGAGAAAAATGCGTTTGATTTATTGTAGCTCACATTCACCGCAGATTCGTTTCCAGGCACCGCGTTTTTCAATAAGTTCAATGCCTTCTTAGGTACAATAAACTGGGTTGCTTTGGGTGCGCGCACATCGGCTCTGTGCAGCTTTACCAACTTGTGAGCATCGGTTGAAACAAAGGTCATGCCCTCGGTATCAACTTGAAACAAAACGCCTGTCATTGCAGGGCGCAATTCATCGCTGCTTACCGCAAAAAGTGTTTTAGCAACCGCACTGCCCAACACACTTCCTGTAATGTTAATGTCGGTTACAGATTCCGGCTGCGGAATTTTTGGAAAATCCTCGGGGTTTTCGCCTGCCAATTTGTAACGCCCTGTTTCGCTGGCAATTTCGATGCCGAAGTTTTTATCGTCCACAATAAAAGTAAGGGGTTGCTCGGCTAACGTTTTGAGCGTTTCAAGCAAAATGCGTGCAGGTATTGCAACCCTGCCTTTATCTTTGCTTTCTACATTCACCACGGTGCTCATAGAAGTTTCCAAGTCGGTTGCAAATACTGTTAGTTTGCCGCCTTGTATATCGAACAAAAAATCCTCCAATATAGGTAGCACGGTAGTAGAGTTGATAACACCACCAATAAGTTGAAGGCTTTTAAGTAATGAAGTAGTAGAAACTATAAATTTCATATTTAGCTTGATTTATTGTGTTTTGTTGTATTGTGTTTTCTAAAAACGGCACAAATCAGCATAAATGAACCGAAAACAGCAAATTAAAAAAGGATTGGCTGTTGGTAAGTTACTTTGTGTGTGAAGTGAATGGAATGACGAAATATGAATATGTAGGTTTACGGCTACGCGGTATGATGCTGTTAAAGCGGTTGATTCATTTCGGAGCAGCGTCTTGCCCAAGCGGATATTTACGTGAAAAGAGTTGCTGCGAAGCAAGTTATGAAGAAAGGCAATGAGAGGAAGGAAAGCTCCCGTAAAATGAGGTTTGTATGCTTTGTAAACGGGCGATTTTATTGGCTTTTTACTGTTGGGTGGGGTTGCACAACGATTATCCTTGTTATACCTGTGGTTATTCCAACTTAAAGTCCGCTAATTCATAATTAACGTTTCGTCCTCCCTCGTCTGTTTCTTGCAAAATACCTTTTTCGATTAAGTTGTTTATGTCGCGCAATGCCGTGTCTGTTGAAACTTTGGTAATCTTCGCCCATTTTGACGATTTTAATTTTCCATCAAATCCATCAAACAATATATTTAGCATAGTGCGTTGGCGTTCGTTGATTGCTGTGTTTGTGTGCAGTTTCCAAAATTCTGCTTTTCTCAAAATGCGTTGCGTTGTGTTTTCGGTGGCAAGCATTGCGTTTTTCAAACAATGTAAAAACCATTCAAGCCATTCTGTAATGTCGCCTGTGCTGTGTTGCTCTTTTTGTAATATCTCGTAGTAGCGTTTTCGTTCTACTAAAATTTGGCTCGACATACTATAGAAACGTTCTCCACTACTTTCGGCACGTGCAAGCAACATATCGGTTATGGCTCGTCCAATACGTCCATTTCCGTCATCAAATGGGTGAATGATGATAAACCAAAAGTGAGCAATAGCGGCTTTTATTACGGGGTCAAGTAGATTGTCATTATTAAACCAATCTAAAAACTTGTCCATTTCAAATTTTACTAATTTGGGTTTTACGGCTTCATAGTGTATTTTTTCTTTACCCATTGCTCCCGAAACTACCTGCATTTTGCCAGTTCGGTATTTACCAACTTCTATTTCATAAGGCCCGCTGTGCCCTGTTGGGAAAAGTGCTGCGTGCCAACCAAACAACCGCTTTTCAGTTAAAGACAATGTGTAGCGTTGTGTAGCATCAAGCATCATTTCTACTACGCCTTCTATGTGCCTACTGCTTGCTACAAGCCCCGCGGTGTTAATGCCTAAGCGTCTTGCTATAGAAGAACGCACTTGGTCGTAGTTAAGTAATTCGCCTTCTATTTCGCTCGATTTTACTACATCTAAGGTAAGAGCCGTAAGCGTAGCTTCTTCTTTGGCTGAAAAACCCAAGGAGTTCATTTGTCCGATGATTTTGCCCTGCATTAGTTTTACTTCGCCAAATACGGCATTGATGGCTTTTTCGTTCCACGAAAAGTTTGTCCAATTTTTATGTTCGTAGATGTATTTCGACATTGCTTAAAACAACTTGTGCGGTAAATATACAGATTATTAGCCGCAAATTTGCGGTGATTGTTTTGTTTTTTCACCGCACCGTATCAAACTCTTGTTTTACCGCACTTTTAAAAAACAGGCTCCGAAACCTTTGATAGCATTGAGTTGATTTTTATTATCGGGTGTTGCAAGGTTAAAACATCAAAATAGAAATATGGTTGCAAAGCCCGAAGTAGGTAAAGAACCCAACAAAAGCCGCAACAAAAAAGCAATGACACAGCCTGCAAAAAAATTAGCCAATCAACTATCGTAAAAATAAAACACCTAACATTCAATTCAATTCAGTAAAGTTGCGATTGCGCAACAAATGAAAATACTTGGCATATCAGCTTTTTATCACGATTCGGCAGCAGCAGTGTTGCGCGATGGAAAAATTATTGCTGCCGCGCAAGAAGAGCGATTCACACGCAAAAAACACGATGAGGCTTTCCCTGTAAATGCAATCGAATTTTGTTGCAAATTTTCGGGCATTCACATCAATGATTTTGATGCAATAGCTTTTTATGATAAGCCATTGCTAAAATTTGAGCGTTTGCTCGAAACTTATTACGGCTTTGCACCAAAAGGCATTCAGTCTTTTATCACCGCCATTCCGGTGTGGTTGAAAGAAAAAATGTTTTTGAAGCGCATGATGCACGAAGAGCTTTCAAAAATTGAAGGCTACGATAAAAAGAAAACAAAATTTCTTTTTCCGGAGCATCACCTTTCTCATGCAGCAAGTGCGTTTTACAGTTCGCCATTTAGCGAAGCTGCCATACTTACTATTGATGGAGTGGGCGAGTGGGCAACGGCTTCCATAAGTTATGGAAGCGGCAATCAAATTAGTGTTTTAAAGGAATTGCGTTTTCCGCATTCGCTCGGATTATTGTATTCGGCATTTACCTATTTTCTTGGCTTTAAAGTAAACAGTGGCGAGTATAAGCTGATGGGGCTTGCGCCTTATGGCAATCCCGATTCGCCCGATGTTAAACATTACATTGAATTGATAAAAACCGAACTTACAGATATTAAAGAAGACGGCTCTGTTTGGTTAAATCAAAGCTACTTCAACTATGCCACAGGTTTGCGGATGGCGAATGATAAGCAATGGGAAAAACTTTTTGGTATAAAGAAACGAAGCGAATCGGATGAATTGACGCAGCAGCATTGTAACTTAGGTTTAGCCATTCAAATAGTAACCGAAGAAGTGGTGCAAAAAATAGCAAATGAAGCAAAGCACCTTACAGGCAGTAATAACCTGTGCATGGCTGGTGGTGTTGCATTAAATTGTGTTTCGAATGGTAAACTGCTGCGCAGCAAATTGTTTGAAAACATATTCATTCAACCCGCGGCTGGCGATGCCGGAGGTGCTTTAGGCGCAGCACAAGCAGCACACTATATTTATTTTAACCAAGCAAGAAAAGTAAGCACAACACAAGATGAAATGCAAGGCGCATATTTGGGTCCCGAATATTCTAATATTGAAACAGAAGCAGTAATTCGCAAGTATAGTGCCGATGCAAAGTGCTTTGACTCGTTTAATGAATTAGCAGCAAATGTTGCCGATTTGATAGCGCAAGGAAATGTGATTGGTTGGGTGCAAGGTCGCATGGAGTTTGGCCCTCGGGCTTTAGGCAATAGAAGCATTTTGGGCGATGCCCGCAACCCCGAAATGCAGAAAAAATTGAACCTGAAGATAAAGTATCGCGAAGGTTTTCGCCCGTTTGCACCATCGGTGAAAGCCGAAGATTGCAAGGAATATTTCGACTTGAATGCCCATTCGCCCTATATGTTGCTGGTTGCTCCCCTACAAGAAAAACGCAGATGTAAAATGCCGGAGGGATACAATGCAATGCCATTGTTAGAACGGCTGTATGTACAACGCAGCGATTTGCCAGCAGTTACACATGTTGATTTTAGCGCACGAGTGCAAACAATACATCAAGAAACCAACCCCCGCTATTGGCAATTGCTCGATGTTTTTAAACAAAAAACAGGCTATGGAGTGTTGGTGAATACAAGTTTTAATGTACGAGGCGAGCCTCCTGTTTGTACACCCGAGGATGCTTACCGATGTTTTATGCGCACCGAAATGGATTTTTTGGTGGTGGGCGATTATCTATTCAGCAAAGTTGAGCAGCCCGAATGGAAGGAAAATGAAAATTGGAAAGCCGAGTTTGTATTAGACTAACGTTTATGTTATAGCTCATTTTAGAACGACACGCCAAGAAACAATAAAAAAGACGAAAATATGGAACAGCAAGACTATTTGAAAAAGCAAATTGACCTGCTTGGTAAAGTATTGGGGAAACTATTTTCTGACTTGCTCGGACTGAAAAATAACGGACAAATAAACGCAGGATTTGAACTAACTAACCAGATACTTAAAAATGAATTAGGCTTTAACATACAAGATTTGCTTGACATTCCGACAGACAACTTTATAAATACACTCACGACACAAAAGAACTTAACAACCGGCAACTTAGACAAGCTTGCTGAAATACTTTTGTTAATCGCAGACAACCGACAAAGCGACAATAGAAAACTATATGAAAAATGGCTGACGATTTACGAGTATTTGGAAAAAATAGAAAATGTTTACACACTTGACAGACAATGGAAAATGAATAGAATAAAAAACGAGCTATAACACGAACTGTGTCAGGCGGGCTGACGTGCAAACTTAGAGATTTGTGCTTCTAATGAACTTTCGTAATAAATTGAAACTTTGTGCTCCGAAACCCGCCCGAACGCAAAGTCCGAAAACGTTGTATAGAAGCAACTGATTATCAACCTCTATTTGTGATGTGGTGCAGTTTAGCCTAATAAATCGTCAATTGCCCGAAAATTCATTTGCAAATCACCGCTATTCGCCTACTTTTGCGCGGCATTTTTAAAAAGATACTGTGAAGAACTTTATTTACATACTATTTTTTGCACTATTGGGGCTTCCGGCTTTTGCCGATGAGGCTGCCTCTGCCGCAAAAACAGAAGTTTACAATCCTACTCCATCTATATTGCATCATATTGCCGATGCAAATGAATTTGAAATTGTGCATGGTGTAGTGGTGCCGCTGCCCTGCATTATCTACAATCGCACAACGGGTAAAACAGATTTCTTCATGAGTAATAACGCAGAAGCAATTGCTGCGGCTGGTTATCAAATGAGCCATAGCAGAATCGCTCCGCTTAATCCCGAAGAACATATTGTTGATTTATCAATTACTAAAAATGTATTCAGTATGTTGGTGGTTTCGGTTTTGTTGTGTGTAGTTTTCTTTAGTATGAAGAATGCCTACGTTACACGCAAAAATCAAGCTCCAAAAGGGCTTCAATCTTTAATGGAGCCAATTGTACTTTTTGTACGCGATGATTTGGCCGGTCAAACATTAGGTAAAAAAGCAGATTATTATTTGCCTTACTTGATGACGGTTTTCTTCTTTATCCTGTTTAATAACCTCTTGGGTTTGATTCCTATTTTTCCGGGCAGCGCAAACGTAACCGGAAACATTGCCGTTACCATGGTATTGGCACTTATCACCGGGCTTATCATCAACATCAAAGCCAATAAATACTACTGGAAACACCTTTTGTTGCCAGAGCCAATTTGGTTGGCTCCATTGTTGGTTCCGGTAGAGTTGTTGGGCGTTATTACCAAGCCGCTTACTTTGATGATTCGTTTGTTTGCCAACATGGCTGCGGGGCACATCATAGTATTGAGTTTGATTAGTTTGATATTTGTATTTGGTAGTATGTGGGGAACAATAGGTTCGGGAGTTGGCGCTTTTGTTGCCGTTCCGTTTACATTGTTTATCAGCACTATCGAAATACTGGTAGCGTTTGTTCAAGCGTTTATTTTCACCATGCTTAGTGCGGTGTTTATTTCAATGGCTATTGAAGAGCATCACACTGCCGAGCATCATTAATTGTATTTTTTCATTTTTCAATAAACAACCATGTTAGAAACAGTTTTGTTAGAAGCGGCAGTACCGGGCTTAGCTGCAGTAGGTGCAGGCTTAGCTGCAATTGGTGCAGGTATCGGTATCGGTCAAATTGGTAGAGGTGCTGTTGACGCAATCGCTCGTCAGCCCGAAGCTAGTAACGACATCCGTGCAAACATGATTCTTACAGCGGCATTCATCGAGGGTGTTGCGCTGTTTGCAGTTATCGTTGCATTGTTGAAGTAATTCAACTTAAACACTGCCCTGCGATGGGGTTGCCACGCAGGCAGTGTTTATAAAATGAAAAAAGTAAAAACAGAATAAATAAATAGAAATGTTCACATTATTATCAGAAGGAAACAGTGCATTTAGTTTGATTACTCCAGACCCGGGTTTGGCAATTTGGAGCCTTATCATTTTTGTAACCCTGTGGGTTATTTTAGGAAAGTTTGCTTTTAAGCCTATTGTAAATGCTTTGAAAGAGCGCGAAGAAAGTATTGACGCGGCTTTGAAAAGTGCTGCAACTGCAAAAGCAGAAATGGCAGCCTTGACTTCGAAAAACGAAGCTTTATTGATAGAAGCTAAAGAAGAGCGCAATAGAATTATTGCCGAGGCAAAAGTGGCAGGAGAAAAATTGAAAAATGAGATTGTTTTAAAAGCAGCAAGCGAAGCCGATGCTAAAATTCAGCAAGCATTGCGCGAAATAGAAACACAGAAAAAAGCTGCAATTGCCGAAGTGAAAAACGAGGTGGCATCTATTTCGTTAGATATTGCCGAGAAAATTTTGCGCAAAGAATTGAAGGGCAGCGCAGAACAGCAAGCCTATGTTGGCGAGTTGATGAAAGAAACAAGCCTTAACTAATTTGAAAATGAGATGATTTGAAAAGTTGAAAATGTAAAGTTCATCTTCAAATTTTCAAATTAACTAATCAACTAAGCAAATATGAGTTCATTTAGAATTGCTTCCAGATATGCCAAATCGCTATTGAAATTGGCGCAAGAGCGTAATGTTTTAGAAACCGTTTACACCGAAATGTTGGGTGTAAATGCGCTTACATCTTCCAGCAAAGATTTACGCTTGCTGTTGAAAAGCCCAGTAGTTACTTCCGATAAAAAGTTGGCAGTGCTTTCAAAATTGTTTGATGGTAAAGTTAGCGACCTTACCTACAAATTTTTGGAGTTGCTTGTAAAAAAGGGTCGCGAAGCGCATGTGCCCGAAATTGCAGCATCGTTTATTGAGCAATATAAAACGCTTAATAAAATAACCACGGTTACTATTACATCGGCAGTAAAGTTAGATGAGCCAACCGTTGCTAAACTCTTAGATGGCTTAAAGGCAAAAACTAATATCACCAAAGTAGATTTGAAACTGGAAGTAGATGCCACCTTGATTGGGGGTTATGTCCTTCAGTATGGCGATAATCAGATTGATACCAGTGTTTCTCGCAAGCTACAACAATTCCGCACTTCGGCAGTTGACGATACTTACGTAAAGAAGTATTGATTTGGTGAATGGGATGAGATAGAAAAGGTACTTAGATAAAAAAAGCCGGAAGCAAAACTTCCGGCTTTTTTGTTACATATCGTAGTTCAATACCACCGTTGCGCTTTTGGGGTGGCTTTGGCAGGTTAGCACATAGCCTTTTGCAATTTCGCCATCAGTAAGACTTTCGCGGTCATCCATCGTTACATTGCCTTCCATAAGTTTTGCGCGGCAAGTGCAGCAAGCTGCTACCATGCAAGAATACGGTGGGTCGTATCCGGCATCTAAGGCTGCGTTTAATACGGTTTCTTTTTCGTGCATTTCAAACTCCACTTCGTTGCCGTCATAAATCAATTTTATTTTGGCTTTGCCCGTAAATGGCTCTGCCGAAGTAGTTGCTGCGCCAACGTTAGCGGCAGTTCTGTCTTCTTCGGCCTTTGCAGTAAAATATTCTATGTGAATTTGTTCTTTGGGTATAGATAATGAACCTAAAGCACTCTCTGCTTCTTTCATCATTGGCGTGGGACCGCAAATAAAAAATACTGCGTTGTCAAAACTCATATTGGTGTTTTCGCGCAGTAGTTTCAATGCCAAATCTTTTACCAAATACCCGCTATACTGTGTGAATGATGAAGGAGAGTCTAAAACATGTATAACTTTTAATCTTGAAGCGTGTTGAGCTGCAAGTTCGGCAATACGGCTTTTGAAAATAATACTTTGTTCATCGCGGTTGCCATAAAACAAAGTAATGCTGCTGTTGGGTTCTTTTAGTAATACGCTTTTTAGAATGCTGAACAACGGTGTTATACCCGAGCCGCCTCCAAAAAGCACATATTGTTTATTAGCTGTTTCGCTTAGTGGCGAGTGGAAATTGCCCATTGGCTCCATTACTTCCACCTCGTCTCCGGCTTTTAAAGTGCGGTTGATATGAGTAGAACCTTTGCCACCGGCAACTTCTTTTACTGCAATCGTCATTGGTTCATTTGCAAAAGGCGAACTGCAAAAGCTATAACTGCGATTTACTTGTTCGCCATTTACTTGCAACTTCAGCGTAAGGTATTGCCCGGGAATGTAGTTGTAATTACTTTTTAGTTCGGCAGGCACATCAAACACAACGCTAACGCTATCGTTAGTTTCGCGATTTACTGCTGCTACTTTGAGTTTGTGAAATTTGCTCATCGGCTTTGATTTTAAAGTAGCGAGTAGCGGGTTACAAGTTGCGAGAAGGCATCTCGTTACTCGTAACTTGCAACTCGTAACTCTTGTTAGCAGTAGTGTTCAAACACTTTTTGAAGGTGGTCGGCAATTGTTTGTGCATTGTTACCTTCAATTTGGTGGCGCTCGATAAAGTGAACCAATTTACCATCTTTAAACAAAGCCATAGATGGCGATGAAGGAGGGTAAGGCAGTGTGTATTCGCGAGCTTTGGCTACGGCTTGGGTATCAACCCCGGCAAATGCAGTTACAAGATTTGAAGGCTTTTTGGCACTGTTTTGCACTGCCATTTTTACTGCCGGGCGGGCAGCACCTGCTGCACAACCGCAAACGGAGTTAAAAACTAAAAATGTAGTGCCTTCGCTTTGCGAAAGTGCGCTATCTACTTCGGTTTCGGTTTCCAATTGTTTGAAACCAACTTCTGTTAGTTCCGATTTCATTGGTGCTACTAATTCTGCTGGATACATGTTGAATTTATTTTTTACTAATGATTATTATTTGCTTTTAAACAACTTCAAAGATTAAAATCTAAACGAATTTCATTTTTGTATTTGTCTAACATCTTACTTTTTTACTTATAAAAATCCAAGTTCTAATTTTGCTTCCTCGCTCATCATTTCTTGGCTCCACGCAGGGTCAAAAACTAATTCCAAAGTAACATCTACCACACCGCTTACCGATTTTGCTTTTTCCTCTACTTCGCCCGGCAAAGTGCCTGCTACGGGGCAGTTGGGCGAAGTTAGCGTCATCACTAATTCTACTTCAAAGTTTGGAAACACATTAACTTCATAGATAAGCCCTAAATCATAAATGTTCACCGGTATCTCTGGGTCATATATGGTTTTCAGCACATCAATGATGGCTTCTTTTACTTGTTCTTGGCTTATACTTTCCGACATTTGCGGCTGCGAAGATACACCCTAACCACGAAGAAGGAAAATATGATGATTGATGAATTTTGTTTTTCAATGTTTTTTTGAGAAAAAGTATTGTGGAGGCGATGTTTGTTTTCAACCAATGTTATGTATTATAATTGTTGTTTTTAACCACAAAACCAATGCAGAGTAGCGGCTTGAGGCTTTTCTGATAGAGAACTATTGTCAGTTGTTTGTCATATTAAATAGTTAAAGATACACTCGTACTTAACATTCATTAGCTTTGTATTGCTACTTTTTTACCTTTGACGGCTTTTTGTAAAACGCATCATTAAGAAAAGATGAAGAAATTATACTCGTTATTAGCAGTCTTGGCTATGGCCATTGGTACTTTCGCTCAATCTGGAGAGATATTCGGAAAAGTATTGGATGAAACAGGCGAAGGCGCAATTGGCGCAATTGTGGCTGTGGTAGATGCAAATGGTAAAGTTACCGGGCAGGGTGTGCAAACCGACTTTGATGGAAACTATTCCATTAAACCACTTACACCGGGTAAGTACAATTTGAAGTTTGTAATGTCGAGCTACGCAACCATTATAAAAAATGGAATTGAGGTAAGTGCCGATAAGCAAGTGCTTATAAATGTAAAACTAACACCATCTGCAACGCTAATAGACGAGGTTGTTGTGGAAGCTTACAGAAAACCCTTGATTGACGCTTCGAAAACAACGGGTGGAACAACAATTACAAAAGATGATATTGGAAAATTGGCTACCAGAAACGTTACCGACTTGGTGGCCACTGCTTCTGGAGCTTTTCAGTCGGATGCCGGAAAAGGAATTAACATTGGTGGTGCGCGCGAAGATGCAACCGAGTATTATGTAGATGGTGTAAAAGTTATTGGTAATCCTACGGTTCCGCAAAATTCAATTGCCGAGGTGAGTGTATTGGCAGGCGGTATTCCAGCGCGTTATGGAGACGTTACAGGAGGTGTTGTAAACATTACAACGAGTGGTCCTGCCGATAAAATATCGGGAGGTGTAGAGGTGCTGACCTCTCAATTTTTAGATGGTTTTGGCTACAATCTTGTAAACGGTAACTTGAGTGGTCCAATACTGAAATCGAAAAAAGGCGATAAAAAACCAATTCTTGGATTTTTTGCCGCATTCGAGTATTTGAATCAAAAAGACCGCTCGCCATCTGCCGTAGGCACTTGGAAGGTAAGAGAAGAAAAGTTGGATTCGCTGCGTCAGTTTCCTTTGATTAAAAATGAAGTTGGAGGTGGTTTTAACCTTGCAGCCGAAAATCTTACCATGAAAGATATGTATAAGATTAAGGCAAAACCTAACAATGATGAAACTAACTTCAGAGGTGTTGCTAGAATAGATATTCAACCGTATAAAAATATCAATATCGGTATTGGTGGAACTTTTAACTACCGCAAATACCACGATTGGGTTGATAGATACACTTTGTTGAATTACGAAAACAACCCGCTTTATACCGAACAGAACTGGAGAGTTTATGGTCGTTTCAATCAAAGATTTGTTTTTGGTACACCAAAAGAAGGCGAGAAAAAGAAAGCAAGTGCTGTTCAATATATCGGCTATACCTTACAATTTGACTACGAAAAAAACACCAAAAGATTTGAAGACGAGTCGCACGGAAATAATCCTTTTAACTATGGCTACATAGGTAAATTCGATTTGCAAAAATCTCCGGTTTTCCGCCCTTCGGCAGATACCTTTCAAGTTGTTGATGGCGATGTGATTCGCACTTTCAATAATATGATTATTCAACAAGATATTCAAGATACTGCGGTGGCATTTACACCGGGCACATTGAATCCTTATGGAACAAGATATACACAACAGTATTTTGAATTGGGTGGCACTGCAACCGATTTGAATGGCATTCAGTCGAACAAAGCACTTGTAAACGGGCAACGTTCGGATTTAGCTTATAATCTTTGGTTCAACACCGGTCGCCAATACAATGGTTATGGATACGATAATTATGATGAACAATATCGAGGTCGTGCAGAGGTTACCATGGATCTTGCTAAGCCGGGTTCCGATGGCTTGAATCGTCACAGTTTGGAATTTGGTGTTGAGGTAGAGCAACGTGTGCAACGCAGATACCAGTTTTCGCCTTTAGAAGTTTGGTTTCTTTCGCGCCAATTGATGAACAGGCACTTGCAAGGGTTGGATTTTGCTAATCCGATTTTTGTGTTAGATGGTATGCCGGGTCAGCAATTTACTTTCCAACAACTAAAAGACTTAGGGCTAAATCCTTATGATTTAGATACAGTATTGTTTAAGCGCGCTGTAAACGACAGTTTACAATCTAACTTCGACAAAAACGTGCGCGCTAAACTCAACGCGCCAATAGATTCATTTATCAATATTGATGCACTTGATCCAAGTTTCTTCAATGTAAGTATGTTTAATGCAGAGGAGATATTGAATAACAATAGTTCTTATGCTTTTTATCGCGGGTTCGACTATCAAGGAAATCTTCAAAAGTCGCGTCCTCAATTTTTCGACTTCTTTACAAAGGTGGATGCCAATGGCGTTCCTGTACGCCAAATTGATGCGTTTAGACCTTTCTACGCTGCAGGATATATATCCGACAAATTCAATTTCCGCGAACTTACATTTAACGTAGGGGTGCGTGTAGATAGATATGACGCTAACCAATATGTAATGCGCGATCCATACTCGTTGTATAGCATTAAAACAATTGCGGAAACAGGCTCTCAATTTGCACACCCAACAAATTTAGAGGCTGATAAAACCTTTGTTTATCTTAAAAATTCTGACGACCCATCGGCAGGTGTAGCGGGTTACCGCCAAGGAAGCAGATGGTATGATGCATTTGGAAACGAACTGGCAACCGGTGCAAATGTTGCAAACGCATCATCTACGGGTACAATAACTCCGTACCTTACCGAGTTGGATAACATCAGCGACATCAACGAGATAAGAGGCTTAATTCAAGATCCTAAACGCTTTAACCCAGAGGGTTCGTTTACAAAATACAAACCACAATGGGTGGTGATGCCTCGTTTGCAGTTCTCGTTCAACATTGCTCAAAATGCATTGTTTTTTGCGCACTACGATGTGTTAAGCCAACGCCCGCAAGGAAGCCGGTCGTTAATGGAACCTACAGATTACTTATATTTCAACCAAAATATAAGCACGCCAATCAACAACCCGAATTTGCGTCCGGAAAGAACAATTGATTTTGAATTGGGATTCAAGCAAAAGTTAGCTGATTTTGCAGCAGTAACCATTTCGGCTTACTACCGCGAGTTCCGCGACCAAGTGCAGATTAAGTATTTCACCTATGCATTTCCTAAAAACTATATCACTTACGACAACATCGACTTTGGAACTGTAAAAGGCTTCAAGTTAGATTTAGAGATGCGCAGAATCAAAAACTTTAAAGCAACAGCAAACTATACCATGCAGTTTGCAGAAGGTACAGGATCTAGCGACCAAGCACAATTAAGTTTGGCACAAGGCGGTTACGATAATCTGCGCACCATCAGCCCATTAAACTATGACGCCCGCCACATGATAAACCTTATTTTGGATTACAGTTTTGCTTCGGGTAGAGAGTATGATGGGCCGGTTAGTAAATCTGGTTCTCAGATTTTAGCAAATGCAGGCTTTAACTTTAATATTCGCGCTCGTTCGGGTACTCCATTTACTTCTCAGTCCAACGTTACACCCGATGCTTTGAATGCTTCGCAAAAGAAATTATCTCAAGGTTCTATAAACGGTTCACGCTTGCCGTGGAACTTCCGTGTAGATTTCAGAATATTCAAAGGATTTGATGTGGTAACCAACAAAAGTAAAGACAAAGAGTTTCAACGCACTTTGAATTTCCAGGTGTACTTGCAAATTCAAAACTTGTTGAATTCACTTAACCCTGTAAATGTGTATCGCTACACAGGCAACCCTGACGATGATGGTTACTTGAGTTCTACATTAAGCGATGCCCCTAAAAGCGCTGCTTACAACCCTCAATCTTATGTGGATTTGTATCGCGCATTTGTAAACGACCCAAGCAACTATAGCTTGCCCCGTAGAATATTCCTTGGTTTTCAATTTAACTTCTAACAGATATTTTAACGAACTTGATAAAAGCTGAAATATGAAGAATATAACAAAATTACTGTTGCTTGTGTTGCTGCTTCCTATGGCAGTAAATGCACGTGTTGATGTTTCTGTTGGCAAGAAAAAAGCGCAGCCAAAACAACCACAAGGTTACTATAAAACAGAGGCTGGCGATTGCGCTCCTCCGGTTGCACAAATAGATATGGACATCAATAATGTTCGTACCCGTTTGTTGAATGGTGGCGATATGTGGTGGGATCTATCGGTAGCGCGATATGAAGTACCAAAAGCCAACCCTCCGGGATCGACCCCTGCGTTGAATATGTTGTTTGCAGGAGCAATTTGGGTTTCGGGTGTAGATGCAGGTGGAAATTTAAAAATTGCCGCTACCCGTTATCGCCAAGTAGGTTACGATTTTTGGTCGGGTCCCTTAGATAACAAAGGTGAAGTTAATAGAGCAACTTGTGTGAAATGGGATAGACATTTTAATGTTTATGGCTCAGAGATTGAACAACTTCAATTAGATTTTGAAGCTGCCGGTGGAGGATCGCTCCCATCGGGTTCAATTGCTCCAAATGTACTTAGGTGGCCTGGTAAAGGAAATCCGGTTTTGGCTGCTGAAGGCTTCGATGTTTCAAGTGTTTTAGCACCTTTCCGCGATGTGGATGGTAACGGAATTTACGACCCTACCAAAGGTGATTTCCCAACCATTTATGCAAGTGCATTTCCTGCGCCCGATACTTTAGGTGCTTATGGCGACCAAATGATTTTTTGGGTAATGAATGATGCGGGGAATATTCATACTGAATCAAGCGGTCAAGGTATTGGTATTCAAATGAACACTTTGGCATTTGCGTTTAAGACCACGGATGAAATCAATAACATGACTTTCTACCGTTATAATATTACAAACAAGTCTTCTCTTGGTTTACGTCAATCTTATATTTCTCAATGGAGCGACCCTGATTTGGGTAACTCAGCCGATGATTATGTGGGTTGTGATGTGGGTCGCAGGCTTGCATTTGTTTACAATGGCGATAATTTTGATGAGGCAGCAAACGGTGTTGGTGGTTACGGCTCTCAGTTGCCATTGGGTGGTATCGTTTTCTTTGAAGGTCCTAAAGATACATCAGGCAACGAGTTAGGATTAACCAGTTTTGTTTATTTCAACAACGAACAGTCGGGGCCAAGACGCGACCCTGGTTCGGCTGTTGAATACAGAAACTACATGACTGCAAGATGGTTAGATGGAACACCATTTACCGATGGCGGTAATGGCTATGGCGGTACGGTGGTTACCAACTATTGTTTCCCAGGCAACCCAAGCGATGCTTCGCAGTGGAGCGAATGTTCGGTGCCAACTACTAAAGGTGATAGAAGGATGGTTCAAACCTCGGGGCCATTTTTGTTGCAACCAGGTTTAACACAAGATGTAACCGTAGGTGTTGTATTTGTGCGCCCTCCGGGCGTGGGCGTGGGTACTTGTCCAGATTTGAGTTACATCCGTCCGGCTGCCGATAAAGCGCAGGGCTTGTTTAATCAAAAATTCCGCTTAACCAACGGTCCTGATGCACCAACGTTGGATATACGCGAGTTAGACCGCGAAATTATTATCAACCTTCGCAACTTGCCTGGCAGCAATAACTATGGCGAGGCATATAAAGAAGTAATTCCGGCAGCAAGCGTATTGTACCCTGGCGATACTAGCAATAGAGTGAAGTATGTTTTCCAAGGTTATAAATTGTATCAAGTAAAAGATAGCCGTGTTTCTGCAACCGATGTGGATGATCCAGATAAAGCATTGTTGATTGCACAGGTTGATGTAAAAGACGGTGTGGGTAGAATTATCGAGTTTAGATTAGATCAATCATTGAATTTGTATGTTCCTGTTGAAAGAGTTGCCTTGGGCGATGCTACCGATAATGGAATTCAAAATTCATTTAGACTTACTACCGATAAATTTGCCCCATCAGTAGATGCGAATAGATTGGTGAATCATAAATCTTATTTCTATACTGCTATTGCTTATGCGTATAATAATTTTGCTCCGTTCAACGTAAACCGGCCAGATTCAACTCAGCCAGAACCATACAGAGCGGGACGGAAAAACTTCAAAGTTTATTCGGCAATTCCGCACAAACCCGAAGTGCGTAACGAAGGAACTGTGTTGAACTCGCAATTTGGCGATGGTGTAGAGGTGAGAAGAATAGAAGGTGGTGGTAATGGTGGCAATGCAATTGATTTGACTGATGCTACCATTGAAAAAATATTGAAATCGGCCCCTAATCATTATACCGATACCTTGGTGTATCAAAAAGGGAAAGACCCAATAAAATTCAAAGTGGTTGACCCTATGAAAATTCAGGAAGCAGACTGGGAGGTTCGTTTTAAATTGATAACCGACTCAACTGTTTCGTATAATTCTATTAAAGATACAAGTGGAGTAGTTGTAGATATTGACTCTGCTGCCGCAGTAGATACTACTATTACTTGGGTACTACATAAGTTAAATAATGATGGTTCGGTAGCTGATGTTATCAATAGCGAAATTGTGCCGTATTTCAAACGTAAGTTGATTGACTATTCAACCGGTACGGCAGTGGTAACGGTAGATGAAAGAACTTCACGCCCATACGAGCAGTATATTACCTCACAAACCGGAACGGTGCAAAACGATTATGGTTTTTCATTAACCTTCGGCTATCCGGTTGCCATTTACAATAACCGATCTAATGGCAAAAGAATTTTCGACTACCTAACCAGTAGCGTTGAAAATGCGGACCCAACAGCACCGTGGTTAGCTTTCTTAAAAGACGAAGGCGAAAAAGACGTAGCAAACTGGATTCGCTCAGGCTCCTTATTAGGCGATTTGTCTGGCGCATGGAATCCAAACAGGTATCGTACTGGGATAGTAGATACCGCATTCACCGATCCAGGTTCTCGTTTCGATAAAATGGTTTCGGGGTCTTGGGCACCTTATGCTTTAACTTCTAATTTCTCGATGGAAAACAATGCAACTTGTCGCAACTACGAAATTGGTAACGACATGGGGCCAATTTACATCAACAACCCCGGCTTTAAGTGGAGAAACTATACCAATACATACAGTTACAGCGGGCAGCAAGGTCAATGCAATCAAGCAAATTTGCTGAATCCAATGCCGCAAAACAACCTTGAAGAATTGGTGAGTGTTGATATTGTTATTACACCAGATACCAGCAAATGGTCGAAATGTGTTGTGTTTGAAACAGGAGAAGAATTTGGCACAAACCAGGGGGCCGATTTGGCACCAAATGGCAGAGCACCACGCAAAGGACAAATTCGCAGAGCATTCTCTAAAAGCAAAGACGGATCTATTGCTTTCGACTTCAATCAAAACTTTGATTATGTGGAAGATACAGGTCGTTCATGGTTTCCTGGATATGCCATCAATGTAGAAACAGGAGAGCGATTGAATATTGCTTTTGGTGAATCATCGGAGTATGCCGACCAAAATGGCAATGATATGTTTTGGAATCCAACTTCAATGGTTTACTCTACCATTGAACTGCCTGGACGAGTGCCGCCACGCGAGCCGTTTTTTGGAGGAAAGCATTTTATTTACGTAATGAATTCAAGGTATGATGAAGGCAAAAATGCACAAGAGGTGTTGCTGTCCAACTACAATGTTCCCGGTCCTACAAATGTTATAAACAGCCGAGTGCAAGAATTACACCGTTCACTGATTTATACTTCAATTCCTCATTTGAACCAAAATTTTGCGTTCACTGAACTGAATGGAAATAAAATAGTTCCACCATCGGAAGTAAAGGTGAAAATTCGTGTAGAAAGACCATTCATTGAATTTGCTACCATTGCAACTTTTACCGATGTAAATAATAACACCGGTGGTTTGCCGCGCTATCAGTTTAGCACCAAAGGTTTAGCCCCAAAAGACAATCAAAAAGAAGTAGCAAAAAATGCGTTGGATTTAATTCGTGTTGTACCGAATCCATATTTAGCATACTCGGCTTACGAAACATCGCAGTTTGATACTCGCGTTAAAATAATCAACCTGCCTAACAAGTGCGAGATAAACATCTTTACCTTAGATGGAACTTTTATCAGAAGGTACTCAAGGTCCATAGATGTTGATCCTGCTACCAATGCAAAGGTTGATATATCGGATGGAGCAGCATTGACCGATGGTCAAATAAACTTAGACAGCTCTATTGATTGGGATTTGAAAAATGACAGAGGTGTAGCGGTGAGCAGCGGGGTTTATATTATTCATATTAAATCTGCTGGCTTGGGCGAGCGCACACAAAAAGTATTTTTAGGTATGCGTCCACCAGATATTTCAAACTTCTAAAAAATGCATCCGCATTGCCGATATTTATCGGCAATGCTTTTTTCATAAATAAGAAATTCAGTAAGCAACAATAGAAATGAAAAAAGTTTTACTTATAGCAGCAACCATCGGAGCATTACAAGTTTTTGCCGGCAACCCCGATAGACGCGGTGAGGCAGGCGCAGCCGAATTGGTGATGAATGGTTGGGCGCGCTCAACCGGTATGTGGGGCATGAATTCTGCACGTGTTCGCGGTATTGAGTCGGAACGAATCAATCCGGCTGGATTGGGCTATGTGCGCAAAACAGATGTGCAAGTAGCCTATTCGTTATGGATGCAAGGTTCTGGTTTAGGGGTGATTCATGCAGGCTTTGCACAGCAGGTAAAAACAAATGTTTTTGCCATTACCGTTCAGTCGCTAAATTTTGGAAGAATTATCAGAACTACCTACGAAGATCCTCAAGGTGGAATTGGTACATACAGTCCACGCTTTTTGAATATTGGCATTTCTTATGCTAAGGTTTTTCCTTTGGGTATTAAAGGCGGTATTACCGTGCGGTTGATAAATGAAGGTATTGACAATATCAACGCATTTGGATTTTCGGTAGATGCTGGTTTGTTGTATTCAACAGGTAAAAAGAAAAATATTCATTTTGGTGTTGCATTAAGAAACGTAGGCACACCAATGACATTCCGTGGCGATGGGTTTTCGTTTACCGGAACTGCCGAAAGTGGTCAGTATCAGCTTGCCTTCGATCGCAAAACACAAAAATTCGATCTGCCTGTGCAGTTGAACATTGGCGCGGCTTACGACCTTTTATTGGGCAACGAATTTGATTTAGACCCAAGTACAAGAACACAAAATTACCGCATCACATTTTCGGCAAACTTTACCTCTAACGCCTATGGAAACGACCATTTTGGTGGAGGTGTTGAATTTTCGTACCGTGAAATATTTATGCTTCGCGGGGGCTACCGTGGCGAAGTGGGCATTACCAACAAAGATACTCGCCAAACCAACTATACAGGATTTGCCGGTGGTTTAACCGTAGAAGCACCTTTCAAAAAAGATGGAACAGGGCCTCGCTTGGGTATTGATTACTCATTCCGCTCTACCAGCATTTATCAAGGCACACACAGCTTAGGCTTGCACTTCAATTTGGGTGGAAAAGATAAAGCTCCGGCAGAAAACAGCGTAGTAGCAAAAGCAACTTTGGTGGAGGAAAAGCAACCTCTTAAAAAAGTAAGTTCCAAAAAATCGAAAGCGGAATTGCAAGCTGAGGCAGAAGCGCGAATAGATTCAATCAATAAAGTAACAGAAGCGTTGCGCGTGGAGCTGGAAGCAGCAAAAAACAAAAAGCCCGATACAGTAGTGCAAGTGAAGCAAGTTGAGATTATTAAAATTGATACTTTGTTTTTTGGTGCTAAATCGCATATTGAAGAAGTAGATGGTAAAAAAATAGAAGTGTTTGACGATTATGACAATTTGGAATTTGAAACAAACTCGGCTGTTATTCGCCCAAGTTCTTATCAATATTTAGATTATTTGATTGCGAAAGTGCGTAAGACTGATGATGCAATGTTGCGCTTGAAAGGCCACACAGATGATGTAGGTGCCCGTGCTAAGAACGTAAAACTTTCGCAAGAAAGAGTGCTTGCTGTTAAACAATACATTGTAAGTAAAGGAGTAGATGATTACAGAATATTGACAGAGGCATTGGGACCAGATAAGCCACTTGTGCCAAACAACTCGGCTGCCAATCGCCAAAAAAATAGAAGAGTAGAGATTTTCCTTGAATACTAAAAAGAAGTAGTATATTCGCAACAATGAGGACGCTCCTGCTATGCAGGGGCGTCTTTTATTTTTTTATACAACCAACAATCATTGTTTTATGGCGGTATTTTTTATGACAAAGGAAGGCTATGAGGCCTTGGAAGCAGAGGTGAAGAATTTAAAAAACGTTCGCAGAATAGAAGTTGCTAAAGCAATTGCTGAGGCGCGCGAAAAAGGCGATTTGAGCGAAAATGCCGAGTATCATGCAGCCAAAGAGGAGCAAGGGCATTTGGAAGCAAAAATTGCTGAAATGGAAACTAAGCTTGCAAGCGCACGCATTATGGACGAAAGTAAAATTGATACCTCTAAAGTTGGTATTCTTTCAAAAGTGGAAGTGCTAAACAAGAAAATGAATAAGAAAATGACCTTTACTATTGTAAGTGAGGCCGAGGCGAATTTAAAAGAGAACAAAATTTCTTCTTCATCGCCCATTGGCGCAGCTTTGATGGGCAAAAAGGTAGGTGATGTAGCTACGGCAAACACACCGGCTGGGGCTATGCAGTTTGAAGTACTTTCTATCGGCATTTGAGTTGGTAAGGCATACTGTGCTTGTAAATCGGTTTCTGCGAAATGTCTTTTGATTTTTTTTCCCCTTTCGCGGTTTTTGCGCATTATATTCGCGCCCTCAAATAGAATTCCGTAAAGTTCTAACACTGCGAAATGCCATCATACATTTCCTCACAAAATGGAGTTAATCCTTTACGAAAGTTCCATTTGTTTTTTATTACACTAATAATTTTTTTACATGAAATTGTCTTCTTTCGATTTTGCGCTCCCAAAGGATGCTATTGCAGAATACCCTGCTAAAAACCGCGATGAAAGCCGCTTGATGGTGGTAAATCGCCAAACCGGAAAAATTGAGCATAAGCATTTTAAAGACATTTTGAAATATTTTGGCGATGGCGATGTGATGATTTTGAACAACACAAAAGTATTTCCGGCTCGTCTTTTCGGTTTAAAAGAAAAAACCGGTGCCAAAATTGAAGTATTCCTTTTGCGAGAGTTGAACCGCGATGCCTTATTGTGGGATGTGTTGGTGGATCCTGCACGTAAGATTCGCGTGGGTAACAAATTGTATTTTGGTGAAAATGACGATTTGGTAGCCGAAGTTGTGGACAATACCACCAGCCGCGGCAGAACCATTCGTTTTCTTTTTGATGGCGGATACGAAAAGTTTAAAAAAGTATTGTTTGGTATGGGCGAAACGCCACTGCCGAAATATATTAAACGTAAGCCCGAGGCTTTGGATGAAGAGCGTTATCAAACAGTTTTTGCTAAAGAAGAAGGTGCAGTTGCCGCACCTACTGCGGGTTTGCACTTTAGCCGCGAGTTGCTGAAAAAACTGGAAATTAAAGGAGTGGATTATGCCGAAGTAACATTGCATGTTGGTTTGGGAACATTCCGCACAATTGATGTTGAAGATCTTTCTAAACACAAAATGGATGCTGAACAGATTGAAATTTCTGACAAAGCAGTAAAGATTGTGAATAGTGCTAAAGAAGCAGGCAAAAAAGTTTGCGCTATCGGCACTACTTCTATGCGCACCATCGAAAGTGCTGTAACCAGTACAGGGCAACTAAAACCATACAGTGGTTGGACGAATTTGTTTATTCACCCGCCACACACATTTCAAATTGCAAATGCAATGGTTACTAATTTTCATTTGCCAAAAAGCAGTTTGTTGATAATGGCTGCGGCATTTGGCGGTTACGATTTAGTAATGAAAGCCTACGAACAAGCAGTAAAAGAGAAGTATAAATTTTTCAGCTATGGCGATGCCATGTTGATAATATAGTTCTGGTTTATTAGCTGAAACATTGACTCGCTTCGAGTTGAACAATAGTTTATATTGAACAACTCGGAGCATTTTTTTTGATGGTGTTATTGATAAGAGTAAGGATTCGATAAAGGCGATTAATTACTACTCTCTGTAAAGTATGTAGTTACAAAACTTCATGTTAGAAGTATTTGCATTAGCATTGATAAAAGGAATATCGGTCGCTGCCGAGCTGCTTTGCAGGCTTAACGCATTGTTACAGCCGAATTTATCGCGAAAAAATTTAGCAGCTGTGTATAAGTTGATTGGCTCGTTTGAAACAGCAAACACCACAAATGTTTCTCCATTTTTGGTAAACACACCTACTCCGCTTCGGTAATATCTATTGGTAGAATTTTCTCTGAACTCAGGATGTACACTGCCGTTGTTCAATAACATTGGCCCCGACTGAATGGCGATATGTTTATCGTTAGCAGCTCTATAATAATTGGTTTCTACAACCTCGGCAGTTTTGTGGTTTACACTAAAAACGCCATTTGGTTTCATGTAAAATGCCCCACTGCCATTATTGGTGTTTATTGGTGCTAACTCACTGCCATTGTTTATTGCAAGACCAATAAAACTGCATCCGTTATCGGCCAAAGCTCCGTTAATCATAAAGCATTTTCCGTATTTTGAATTTGCCATATTTACCATGTTTGCATGGCTGGCATCGCTTGTGTTTGTAAGCAGTTCAAAACGTTTTACCGAATAGCTATCTATTTTGATGGTATAGGCTCTAAAAGTAGTGCCGCCATACGGAATAGACGAGTAGCCGCGGGTTTGGGAAGTTGCAATAAGCGAACAAAACAATAGTACAAGAAGTGAGGCGTGTTTGTTGCTAACGTGTCTTGCCAAAGAAAATATTTGCTGCATGTTACCCTCTTTATTTTTGAATCAAAGTAATAATAGAAGCAAAACTTCCATTCAAATCATTCCTTCCTTTTTCTGGCATGTAAACTCTCGAAATGGCACCATCTAAATACAAGGCATCTATACAGCCGAAATGTTTAAAGAGTAAAGCAAAGTCATAGAAATTGGTTGGGTCTTCAGATATGGCAAATATCAATCTTTTGCCATCGGCAGTAACGCCAACTCCGTTTCGGATGTTTACATTTTGCGAACCTTTCTTAAATGCAGGATGATAAGCGCCATCTATTAGCAACATCGGGCCTGATTGAACAGCATTAGCAAACTTTAATTTTGCGCTTTTGGTTTCAAATTCTTGTGTGGTTGCAACGCCTGCCACTTTTTCATTCCAATAAAAAATGCCATTGGGTTTTAAATAAAAATTATCGCTGTTGGGGTAAGTAGTATCTAAAGGGCAGAGTTCTTTCCCGTTTTCTACATATAAACCAAGTGGCTTATGAGGCGAGTGGGCATCTCTGGATACTTTGAAAATGCCACCGTTCATCATCATTTTCACTTTGTCTGCTTGATTTTTGTAAACAGCTTTTAGCAGTGTTCCAAAATTGTTGTAGGTTTTTCTTTGCTTCGATGTGTCGGTCCAGTTGATGTGTACTTCATATTTTTCTATATCAACAACATATACAAGGTACGAAAGTCCATTTTCTTCTAATAGAATTTTTACGGCTCCGGATTCCGATTTTAAGTATTTGGGTGTAAACTGGGTTGCTTCTGGCTGTGGCGTTTTTTTTGATGGAACAAGTTTGACAGTGTCTGTTTTTGTAATTGCAATTGGCTGTTTTTCCTCAACTTTTGTTGTTGTAATTGTTCTCAGTTCATCCAATCGTTTATACAAAGCCTCTTGCTCAATTTTAATTTTTGCTATTTGAGTTTCGGCAATTTTTTTGTCTTCTTCTGAGGTGCTTTTTTTCTTCTTTAACTCCAATAGCTTTCCAACAAGTCTTGCATTGTCTTTAGTTTTTTGCTCGTAAAAAGTTATTGAGTCATTCTGGTTTTGTTCAGGATTTTCGGTAGCAGCATGATATGAATTGCAAGCTGTAGAAAGCTGCAAAAAAAGCGCTAAAAGAATATGTGCAACTATCATGGTTATTAGTTTTTGCATTGTATTAAAATAGCGCCTGCCAATCCGGGTTTGGAACTCATTTTTCTGCTTTGAATGGGTTTCATTGAGCGCAACATTTTCTCATCTTTTATCTCTCCTTCATACACATCAATTTTTAATGTGTTTGGCGAAATACTGCCCACGTTCCAAGCTTTTGAAATGATGTAGTTTACTTCGTTGGGCTTCAGCAAAACGGGAATGCGATAAGCCTCTTTAAGGTTATTGTTTTTTAGTACTTGAAGTGGTGCTTTGTCGAGTATCACTTTGTCGTTTACCACTACCGATACAATGTCTCCATCCTCTTGCGCATCGTCATAAATACACAGCGTGATATTGCAGGTACTTAGCACAATGGGTTGTTGCTGCGTTATTACAGAGTCGCTTCCAATGTTCAATTTATGGTCAATTACCAATGGTACTTTTTGTACTGTTTTGCTTGGTTTTTGTTTTACCACTACATCAAACGAGCATCTTCTTGTGTTGCCCGCTTTGTCGGTTGCTTTGTAAGTTTCTGTGTTTATACCAACTGGGAAAAAACTTCCCGAGCCTAAGCCATCCAACAGTTTCATTTCTTCTACTTCGCAATTATCTGTTGCGGTTGGTTTGTCGTAATTCACTACAATGCCATCGGCATCGGCTTCCATATATATTACTTTGTCATCGGGGCATGAAATGTTGGGTTCTTCATTGTCTGACACTTTAACCGTAAACGAACAACTTTTTGAAACTCCATTATGGCTTGCTTTAAAGGTGTTGTCAGTAGTGCCAACTTTGAACATGCTTCCGCTTTTTTCTCCATCGGTTTGCGCAATTGTAGCTCCGGCAGTGCCAATAATTTCGGGGGCTGCGTAAGTAACTACCGCACCACATTTTCCTGCATCGTTATTTTTTCTCATGTCATCGGGGCATTTTAATCTAAACTCATCGGTAGCGCACAAAACAGTTACTTTAAAAAAGCATTCGTTTTTATTGTCGAGTTCGTCTGTTGCTTCAAACTTTACTATTGTGCTACCTACCGGAAAATTGCTGCCGCTTTCATAGCCTGCAATCAGTTTTACCTGAACAGTTTTGCCGGCTTTGATTGCCACAGGGTGCACATAATCAACCTTGGCAAAACTTTTGCCTGATTCGCAATCGGCAGTGATGTCTTTCGGGCAGGTAATAGATGGCGGTGTGTTATCCACTACCGGTGGTGGCGGTGGTGGAGTGGGTTTGGGCTTCTCTTCAATTGGAGGCGCTGGCGGTGGTGGTGTAACTTGAGCGACTGCGGCTTTTTCTTTTTCAACGATTACTTTGAAAAAACATTCGGTAGCATTGCCCGAGGCATCGGTGGCTTTTAGTTTGATGTTTGTAATACCCAAAGGAAAGTTGCTGCCCGATGCCAAGCCTGTAAGCATCTCAACTTTTGCATTGCCACAATTATCGGTTGCTGCGGGTAAGTTGTAATCTACTTTTTTGCTGTTTTCGGTATTGCTGCATTTTACCACAATGTCATTTGGGCAAGCAAGCAATGGTGGCTCGGCATCTTGAACTTCAACGTAATAAGTAGAAATGATTTGTTCGCCAACATCGTTCGTGGCTAAAAAAGAAAGTGGTGTGCGGCCTACTTGAAAAGAACTGCCACTGGTTGGGCCGGCTACTTTTTGAACGTTGGCCGTGCCGCAATCGGATATTGCTCGGGGTTCGGTGTAACTTACTTTTGCAAAACATTTCCCAGGCTCGGTTTTTACTACAATGTTTTGAAGTGTAGTAATATCGAAGCGATTGCTGAAAACAGACCCTGTTTGGTCGTTGTAAAGTGCTGCTACTTCGTTTGGTGTTAGTCCTTTATTGAAAATGCGCAACTCGTCCATAGAGCCGCAAAAAAATTCTGTGCTGCCCGGAATGTCGCGTCCAATTTCAAGAGGTGCATTGTTGGGAGTAAGTCTTTTGTTGTAGGCGAAGTTCCAAACTTTTTGTCCGTCAAGATATACTGCTACTTCGTTGCCATCATACACTTGCGTGTAGAAATACCATATATCGAAACTTAGAGATTGTGTCCAATACTCAGTAAAATCGGTATTGATAGAAACAGTGCTTTGGGGACCTTCCAAAGCTTGAATGCGATACTGTGGATTGTTATCTGTTTCTTTTGGTTCTATGCCTTTGCAAATTAGCGTTATCCATTTAATGTTTGGTGTTTTGCCGGGTTTCATTTTTATCCATGCCGAAACACTGAATTCGCTTTCGGGCGATTGAATGCTACTTGTATTGGGTACATTTATGTATCCTGTTGCTCCGTCAAAATCGAGTGCTCCGCAGCTGTTGCCAAAGCGGTCGTAGCCGTGTTTTACGTTGCCAATAATATTTCCGTTGTTGCCGTTGCCACTTTTATCGGCAGCCGAAGTGTTGTCAAATGGGTAGTAGGCAATTAGACCACGCCTTGGCAACTGTGTGTGTGCAAGCAACGAAATGAAAAGGAAAAGAAGGAGAATGTACTTCTGCAATTGTTTGCGTTTTATAGTCAATCTTGCAACAATTATTCGTAATAATAAACAAGCAGATTGGTTGCGTTTTCTGCAGGTGTTTTGCCTAAAATGTCGCTTCGTTTTGTGCCGTTTGCATCGTACAGTTCAAATACGTTTTGCATACCAGTATCAAGGTTTACCATAAAAATAACCTCATCCATTTCTTTAAATTTTTTCAAAAAGTCAAAAGCGTCTAAGGCTGCTTGAGAAAGTGTTTGTTCTTCATCGGTGTGCACAATAACATGATACAAAACACCTTCGGTTTTGCAAGCAGCAAGGAATCGTCTTGATGCTTTATTTTGGCTGCCGTTTAAGCCCACTTTGGGTTGGTTTTTAAATGCAAGCAAGTGTGTTTGAAAAGTTGTGGCTTCTACATCTTTAGCGCATTGAATAAACTCTTGGCGATGGAAGGTGTTGTTTTTTATGTCGAAAGATTTTTGCTGCCCATTGCAGGTAATGTTTACGCTTTGTTCTTTGATATTGGCAACGGCTATACCACCTGTGGCATACACAATTACAAAGCCATCGAACTTGTCGGTTGTTTTTTCGTTTACAACTTTACCATTGTCAATAGTTAAGCCTTCGGGTAAGTAATTGGCTTGTTTATAGCTTTCGTAATCTATGTAAGTGCCGCTCGAAATCAACACAACATCTTTACCTGTTTTCCATTTTTGGTAGCGTTGATACACCGATAAACCACCTTCTTTAAAAGCAAAGTATTTTGCTTTTACTCTTTGGTTCGAGCGGTTCATGGTAATCATTTTGTAGGTTTTGCCGCCAAATTTCGAGCTTGTAACTTCAACTTCGCTGGAAGCGTAGGCTTTCCATAATGCCGAAGAATGGCCAACAGTAAATGAGCATAACAATGCGATTGCAAAAACGGTGAATAATCCTCTTTTCATACTTTACTTTTTACTGATTGAGATTTTACTTTTTAAAAAATTGAATGATGTTGCTAATCCAATAAAAAACATAATGATGCCAATAAGTGCTGCAAGTTTAAGATAGATGGGTGAGCGATCCCAAAAGCGCGAAAGCACGTGGGTCCAAGCGTATTCTTCGGTAACTTCTAAAAAGAACTTTTGGTACTTTGATATTGGTGGCAAAGTAAAATTGTAATTGCAGCTAATCAACACATCGCGTAGTTTGCGAATGTCATATTCAAATACGCGGTCGCGATCGCTGCCCACAATTGCTTGCGCTTTGGTTGCTACATATTCTAACCAATACGAGCCTATGGCTTTGTACAATATTGGGTCGTAGGCATCCCATTCGCCTATTACTCGGAATGTTTTTCCCAATTCAATTTTTTTGTGCAGGTAGGCAAATGAGTCCACTTTGTATTCGGCCGAATCTTTTGCGAATAGCTTTGTGGTTAGTGCTTCGTAAAGAATTTCTCTGCCATTGAAACCAAGCGAATCAATTTGTTTTTGATGAAACTTCAATCGGTTCAGTTCGCTAAAATCTATTTCGCTTAGATATTTATTGAATTGAAAATTTCCGGCAGTATCAAAGTATTCTTCTTTCGTAATAACAGTAGAGCACCATCCAGCCGAGCAAGTAAAAATCAGCAACAAAAAAAGTGTGTGTGTTTTTGTCATCTGCGCTTTTTAAAATCCTTTGGTGAAATTGTAACCTATGGAGAATTGGGTATAAACGTTTTTAATTTTGCTTGGAGCTACGATCACGGCAGGCAGGTTGGCTGTTTTGAAAGTAGGCGTGGCAAACTCGCCACTTATGTATATTATTTTGCCAATATTTATAGAAAGACCTGCGCCAATAACTTGCCAGTTTTTGGTAGAAGCGGTGATGTTGGGGTTCGACCAGCTCCACGGGTTATCGCGACTGATGTTCCAAAACAAATCTACCACTGCCGGTGCGCTGCGTCTGCCTTTCTTGCCCATTTTTGCGCCTTTTTTTCCATTGATGCGGAAGCCCAATGTGATGGTTTCGCGTCTTGTGCCAAAATCGGCAATGTCTTCAATTACTTCATTGCGCGAACTAAGGTCGGTGCTTACATAGCTTGCGGTTCTTTTGTACATAAAGTTGTGCTGTTGCAGGCTGTTGCTGTATCGCACCAAATACTTAAAGGCGGTCCAGCCTATTGCAAAATCAACTCCGAAATCAAATTTGCTGTATTTGTAATCTATTACATCGGTGAATTTGCCATTACCGGCATCGGAGGTGCTTTTCCAGGTGCCGCCATTTATCATGCCTACCGAGCCGCCATAGGCTCCGCCCACAAAAACCCCTAAATGAATGTTGGCGCGATAAAGCGGATGGAACATAATATCGCCTCTAAACCCGGTGCCGAAAGGATTAACCAATTTTTGCCCGCCACCGGTAAAAGTAGTTGAGTTGGGCGAGCCTGCCGGAGTTTGGGTAGAGCTAACGGTAACATCGGCAATCATTGGGCGCGAACCCATGTCGAAGCCTACATTCAACCCGAAGCGCATGCCCAAATACTTTTTATACTTTTTTGAGCTTGAACTTGAGTAGCTGCTTGAACTTGATGAACTGCTACCCGATGATGAACTGTTGCTGTATGATGGGCTGGAGGTAGGTGTTGGTGGAGGTGGGAGATTTTTTTCTTCGGCTCTTACTGTTCGTTCGCTGATGTCTCCGGTTAACACATAGTCAATACTTTCGTTTATGCCGATGGCGCCCCCGGTGCTGCCAATATCTATCAGTTTAATCTCTTTAGAATCGTTTTTGCTGCAGTTGATGTATTTAATAGTTACTTGAAGCTCCTTTTTTCCGTAAGGTAAATTTCCTTCAATATTAAAACGATACTTATTGGTTTTGCCACCTTGGTCGCACGATGTGGTACTGGTTCTAAAGCTGATGCTTACCTTAGTTCCGTTTTTGTTGTATATCTCGCTCCACGCGCTGTAGCCTTGCGCCACGGCACTTTGGGAAGCTGTAATAATAGCTGCGATAAAAAGTATTGTATGTAGTTGTTTCATGTATAGTTGAATGATTGTTATGGATTAACCAATTGTTTTACACACGCTGCATTTACGTTAATAGTGCCTGAGGTTAAAAAAGAACCTGTGTTGTAGCAATACACATCATAGTTGTAGCTGCCATAAGGCACATTGGTAAAATTGGCGCAGTTGGTTTGCCCGCAGTTTACTGATGAATATGCCGACTGTATGTATTGTGTGCCCAATGAGCTTAACTGAATTTGGTAATAAGCGCAGCCACTTTTTATAGCAGCACTTGTGTAAAAGGTTGCAGAGCCTATGTTATTGGTTGGGTTTACAACTCGTTTTACACACGCTGCATTTACTGTAACCGAACCCGTAGTTAAAAGCGCACCTGTGCTATTGCAATATACATTGTAGTTGTAGGTGCCATAAGGCACACTGCTAAAGTTGGCACTGCCCGCAGTGCCGCAGCTTGCTGCTGTATTTGCCGATGAAATAAACTGCTGGCCCAGCGAGCCCAACTCTATTCTGTATGTGCCGCAGGCGCTGTTTACCACGTTTGTAGTGTAAAAAACAACACTGCCCAATGTAGTGCTGTTGCCTTGTGTAAGTTCGCAACTGTAGCCAAAATAGCCGAAAGGACACACACATTTGCCCGATTCGCACACACCACCATTTCTACAACTTTCATCGCTGCATTTGCGGCACGATGATATGCCCAGTACACATAAAACAGCAAAAAATGTAAATGTTTTGAGTAGAATTTGTTTCATTAAAATTGGTTTTTTTCATCAACCGATTATGTACACAAATCCATATTGGCTATGTGTGTTTCATAATCGAGCGGTGCAAATAAAGTTCATTTGCAAATTTTTCCAAGTCCCTTTTTTAATAGTTTCTTACCTGCCATTGGTTTGCAGCACTAACATGTATCAGCAAATTTTTTCTGTTTGTTTTGGCTAAAGCCAAGCATCTTTTACCTTACTTCGCCACATGATACTTTCGGGATTAGAAATTAAAAAGAAAATAGGTTCTGAAATTTTTATTGAACCCTACAACGAGTTGCAGGTAAATCCAAACAGCTACAACCTGCGCTTGCACAACGAGTTGATGATTTATACTGGCGAAATGCTGGACATGAAAAAACCCAACGAGTACGATACTTTTAAAATTCCCGAAGAGGGCTATGTGCTGGAGCCCGGCAGGCTGTATTTGGGGCGCACTGTGGAATACACCAAAACCCTCAACTATGTGCCCATGCTCGAAGGGCGCTCGTCCATAGGCAGGCTGGGGCTTTTTGTACACGTTACCGCAGGCTTTGGCGATGTAGGTTTTGCCGGCTATTGGACCTTAGAAATGTTCTGCATTCACCCCATTTGCATTTACCCCAATGTAGAAATTTGCCAAGTTTATTACCACAGCATCGAGGGCGAATACCAATCTTATACAGGGGGCAAATACCAAAACAACGAGGGTATTCAACCCAGTTTGTTGTATAAAGATTTTCAGCCTAAAGCCTAAAAATTTGCGGTAGCCATTTGGCATATCCACTATTTGGTATAAAAAAATATCGAGCAGCTTCTGCATCTGTTTTTTGTTTTAGCTTGAAAACAGATTGACATGCACGAATTATCGGCCATTCCAATTTCGGCTTGGCAAAGTTTATTCGTTCGCTAAAAAAGAGACAGTGGATTGTGGCTGCCGGGCATCAGCGATTTGCACTTACCGATAATACCCGCAAAATGGTGGCGCGGGTATGTGCATAAAGCAAAAACCAATTTTTACACCCGCCCGAATTCTTTTAGATAAAACGAAAACCACCCCACCGAAAGCAACGAAACTGTCGCAATGGCAATAATAACAGGCGCAGGCGTGTGCAGCGCAAAAACGAAAACAAGCAGCAAGGCAAAGCGCAGGTATTCTAATGGCACAGTCCACTGTTTAAGATCAAACATGCCGCCCATGCTTACAACAGTAAGTATCACCAAGCCAATGGCCGAAAATTTCAACAACAAATTTTGGTCGAAAGGAGGCTTTGTTTCGGTAAAAAGAAAAGCCGATGTACCGGCAATCAACAGCAGATATTGGAAGAATACATAGTAGCTTAAACCCGCAGAAATAGTGGTGTTGTATTTTTGAAACTGCTGTGGCGTTACCGCCTTGTAAGGCTGCGTGCCGCCCAGCTCGGCAGGCTTCCAACCAGGTTGTAGTATCAACATCTTCAATTTGTTTTTCCACGAACTTGTGCTTGCTACATCTTTAAACAAATCAATCCAGTACTCAAAATTCAACCACAGTGGGTTCCAACTTCGCGGCTGCGAAGTAATGCCATACACAACCTCTTCGTCCTCTTGCTGAAAAGTACCAAACATTCTATCGTAAACAATAAAAGTGCCGCCATGATTGCGGTCAATGTATTTTGGATTTACGCCATGATGCACCCGGTGGTGCGATGGTGTGTTGAAAATATACTCTATGGCCGGGTGCATTTTGCCAATCAAGCGGGTATGAATCCAAAACTGATAAAGCGTGTTGATAGAAGCCACCGTTAAAAACATCATAGGTTCAAAACCAACAAAAGCAAGCGGCAGATAAAACACCCACGAAAACGCCCCTTGAAACCAAGCTTGCCGCAATGCCACCGTTAGGTTATACTCTTCGCTTTGATGATGCACCACATGGCTGCCCCAAAGCACGCTCACCTCGTGTGCAAGCCGGTGAAACCAGTAATAGAAAAAATCAACCGCCACCCACAGCAGCAACCACATCCACCAATCGGTAGGTATTTTACCTTTCCAGGGCGAATGGTTGTAAATAAAGTAGTAACCACCTACGGTAAATACTTTAATAAGAATGCCCGACACCTGCGAGCCAACCCCGCAACTCAAATTTGTAATTGCATCGTTGAAACGGTAATAGGGTAAGTGCCTTACCTTGCTTATCAGCACCTCAATGCCAATCAACAAAAAAAACATCGGTATCGAAAGAATAATTAAACTCATTGGCACAAAGTATTTAATGAGGCAATATTCGCGGGTGGCTTAAATCGTATTCAATTTTAAGAAGATTATGTGGTATTGCAATCTGCTATGTGGATTCTATTTTTTGCCATACAGAATAACAATGTGATATTCGCCACCCGCTTTAATCATGGATATTCAATTGATTTTATTGATAGCATCTGGTGCATTGGCATTTGTGTATTGCGCTATGGTGATGTATTTTTTTGCTGGCTGGGTGAGTACAAAAAAGTTTGTAGAGGCGGCAAGCGAAGCAACTTTTCAAAAATCTGTTACCATTATCGTTCCTGTGCGCAATGAAGAAAAAAACATTGCAGCATGTTTAGAAAGTATATTCAAGCAAGATTATCCCAAGCACCTGTTCGAGGTAATTGTGGTGGACGATTATAGCACAGATGGCACACGAAGAATTGTGCGGGAAACATCTTTTCCGGCTCTTCGTTTGTTCGATTTGCAACAATATCTTGGCAACCGAGGCGAAAAAAAACCAAACAAAAAAGAAGCCCTTTCAATAGGAATAAAAAATGCACAAGGCGAATTGATAGTTACTACCGATGGCGATACGGTGCGGAGCGAAAAATGGTTGAGCACCTTAGTGCGTTTCTATCAGCAAAATGAATGTAAGTTGGTTACAGCACCGGTGGTGGTAAACCCTGCTTATACACCGTTGCAAATGTTGCAACAAGCAGATGTGGTTAGCCTGATGGGAATTACTGCGGCAACCATTCGCTTTCAGCATCCAACTATGTGTAGCGGAGCAAACTTGCTTTATGCAAAAGAAACCTTCCACGAGTTAGAGGGCTTTAAAGGAAACAATGATGTGCCATCGGGCGATGATATTTTTTTGATGCAAAAAGTATATGCAAAGTATCCTGATGGTGTGGGCTTTGTAAAAAGTTTTGATGCCACAGTGTTTACCCGTGCCGAAAGTGGGTTGTTTAGTTTTTTTTCGCAGCGAATTCGCTGGGCGAGCAAAAGCACCGGCTATGCAACATGGTGGGTTAAAATGATGTTGCTTTATGCTTACATCTTTAATGCTGCTACATTGGGCGTGGCAGTTTGGTGCGGCATTAGTTTTGCAACCACGTTGAATGTTGAAACGCTCGTGCCTGCCTTTATCTTGCTCGGGTCAAAGTTGTTTATTGATATGCTATTCAATGTTCCACTGTTGATTTTTTTCAAAAAATGGTGGCTTATTTTTGTGTTCCCAATAATAGAGTTGCTACACATTCTTTATATCCTTTTGGTAGGCTTGCTTTCGTTGAGCGGTAGATACAGATGGCGCGGCAGAAAGGTTTCTTAAGCTTTTATACTCATCAAATCTTCAATAAACTTTCTGCTTTTGCGAGCCTTAATTTCACGTTCGCGCTTTGCGGCAAGTGCTCTGCTTTCAAATTGTTCGTGATACATCAATTGCCAATCGCTGGCAATGTTGGAAGTGAATCTGGTTTGTCCGGAGTTGTGTTCGTGAAGTCTTCTCTCTAAATTATCAGAATGCCCCACGTAAAATTTGTTGGCAGCAGAAGAATACAAAATGTAGGTGAAATACATTTTCAAAGAAAAAAAGTAGCGAGGGGGGAGCTCGAATCCCCGACCTCAGCATTATGAGTGCTGCGCTCTAACCAGCTGAGCTACCTCGCCAAACTGTTTTTCACAATCAGTTTTAAAAAACGGAGTGCGAATATAATATTTTCTCTAAGTCAATGAAGCGAGACTGAAAAATTCCTTTTCTCTTACTCCTCTTTCTGTTTGTTGCAAGGTGCAGCATTCAACGTTTTTATCGTGTTCAAAAAAGAAAACGTGATTATTTTTAACGGCTTCGGTTAAGAAATTTTTTTTCTCATCCATTGCAAGTAGTGGGCGGGTGTCATATCCCATAACATAAGGAATTGGTAAATGTGCCATAGAGGGAAACAAATCGGCTGCGTAAACAATGGTTTTGCCTTTCCAATTGATGTGGGGAATCAACATGCTCTCAGTGTGTCCGCTCACGGTTTTTAATGCAATTGCAGGGTGGATGTCGCAAGTAGCATCGCCAGTAAATTTTAATTGCCCGCTTTCTTGAATGGGTAGAATGTTTTCAGAAAGAAAGGATGCTTTTTCTCGCGGATTTGGATTGGTGGCCCATTGCCAATGTGCGTGATTGCTCCAGTAGGTTGCGTTTGGAAATGTAGGGTTGAGTTTTTCGCCATTTCTTACAACTGCACCACCACAATGGTCGAAGTGAAGATGCGAAAGCAGAACATCGGTGATGTCGCTCACTGAATAGCCTAAATGGTTAAGACTTTTTTCGAGTGTATCATCGCCATGAGGTTCGTAGTAGCTGAAAAATTTTTCGCTTTGCTTGTTGCCTAAGCCGCAGTCAATAAGAATAAGCTGTTTGCCATCTTCTATTAGTAAACAACGCATTGCCCAAGTGCAAAGATTATTAGAGTCGGGAGGATTGAGTTTTTGCCAAAGTGTTTTGGGTACTACGCCAAACATTGCTCCTCCATCAAGCTTAAAGTATCCTGTGTTTATGGTGTGTAGCTGCATTGCAAAGTATTTAATATTCTATTACAAGACTATCGTGATTTGCACCCAATTCGAGTAGTATTTTTGAAACATCGGTAACGAAACTTTGAGAGCCGCAAACATAAAATCGTTGACCAAAGTCTTTTATGTAATCAATCAAAATATCTTTGTTAAGCCTGCGTTCGTGAAAGCCAATTACGCCTTCGCGCGAGTAATGGTTGATGTAATTTTCTTTAAACAAATCATGCAGTTCGACCCCTGCTATTACATCGCGCGAAGTGTGGTTTGAGTAGATAAGCTTATTGGTTGCAAGGCGATTTTGCTTTTTCAATTCGCGGAAGATGGAAAGGAATGGAGTGATGCCGGTGCCGCCAGCAATAAATACTCCCGGCCCTTTGTATTCTATTGCTCCAAATGGTTGTGTTATGATGAATTCGGCTCCGGTGTTTACTTTGCTTAACTTGGCGGTTACGCCATTTCTATCGGGGTAAATGCGCACTAACAGTTCTAAACTCTCCCACGAGTTGAGGCCGGTGAATGTGAATGGACGAAATTTTTGATTCCAATCTGTTTCGTTTAATGCCAGTTCGGTTGCCTGACCAGATGTAAATGTGTAGCCGCCAGGTTTTTCAATTACAAAACGTTTTACATCGCTGCTTACGAAATAGGCTTCTTTTACTTTTACGTTGTATTTTTCCATAATTATTAAAAATGGTTCGGCTGTATACTTTGTGTTGTGGCATAGTTAATAGGTTTTGCGAAATGTTTTTCTGCTTTGGCGCAAACCTTTGTTAAGGAGTGTCTTACTTTTCTTCAACCACTCCCAGTGATAAAGATTCTATACCACTGCCATTTAAAAAACCCTTGGCGTAAAGTGTGTAGGTTTTTCCAGCTTCTAGCATAATGCTGTTGGCTAAAGCAATATCGGTGGTAATGGTGTTTTCTTCGGTTTGTGCTACAAAAGAATAGCTGCCTGCATCAATCGAAATAAAATCGGCATATCCTTGATTGGCAAAAGTGAAAGACCTATCATTAAACAAAACACTGCCGTTGGCAAATAACTTAAAAGGCTGCAAGTTAGGCACCAAGTGCAAAAATCTGAATTGGGCTTTGCCTGCATCGGGCGTGTTGTGCGAGCTGCTTAAAAGTAAGCGGTTTATTGCTCCAAAAGAATCTACTAAATACACTGCATTAAAGGCATCAGTAGCAAAATCGGCACTGCCAATTCTTTTTACAACTTCTTCTCCTTTTTTTACTTGAAAAGCAAGATTGCTACGACTAATATTGATGTAGTCTGAAACATCGTTGTAATTAATATTGCTCAAAATTTCTTTCCCATCATTGAACACTCTTAGCGATGGAGCATCTGGCGAAGCCTGCACAAATTTTACATTGGTAGTGCCATATTCTTTGTTGCACGAGCCTGCAAAAAGTATCAAGCTGCATAGTATCCCGGTAATAGATAATCGAGTCATCATAAACATTGTTGGTAAAGCAAATAAAACAACAAAGCCGATAAGTGCATGCACTTATCGGCTTTGGCAACGATAGAATATGCTACAAATTAGTTTGCAGCCAAGTAGCTTGCAACGCCATCGTGTGTTGCTTTCATGCTTTCTTTGCCTTCGCTCCAGTTTGCAGGGCACACTTCGCCATGTTTTTCAAAATAGTTTAGTGCATCTACTATGCGTAGAGCTTCGTCTATGTTTCTTCCCAAAGGCAGGTCATTTACAAGTTGATGGCGAACTTTTCCTTCTTTGTCAATAAGAAACAAACCGCGGTAGGCTACCAACTCGGCTGTTGATTGCAATTGCTCGTTTTCATCGTAGAAATACGCGCCATTCAAAACATCATAATTTGTAGAAATTGTTTTGCTTGTATCGGCAACAATTGGGTAAGTTACACCACCAATGCCACCTTTTTCTTTTGGCAATTGCAGCCAACCCCAGTGGCTTTGCTCGGTATCGGTAGATACTGCAACTACGGCAGTGTCGCGTTTTTCAAAGTCTGCTAATTTTGCTTGAAATGCGTGTAGCTCGGTAGGGCACACAAAAGTGAAATCTTTTGGGTAGAAGAATAACACTACATTTTTCTTTCCTAAATATTGATCGAGAGAAAAATCATCTACAATTTCTTCTCCGTTAATTACTGCTGCTGCTTTAAATGCAGGGGCTTTTTTGCCAACTAATACTGCCATGATTATGTTTTATTTTTATTTAAAAATTGTGCTGCGAATGTATGTACTTATCGCATGGAATTGACGTATAATTTGTGTTAAGACTTGATGAATTAAAATAATTGCCAACTTCGGCACCAATTTTCATGAAAATATATTTTGCATCAGACCTTCATTTAGGAACCCCCACCCGCGAAGCCAGCCGCCAGCGCGAGTTGCTATTTGTGCAATGGTTAGATGTTGTAGCTAAAGATGCAGACGAGGTTTTTTTGGTAGGCGATGTGTTTGATTTTTGGCACGAATACAATACTGTGGTGCCAAAAGGTTTTGTGCGCTTGTTGGGCAAAATTGCCGAGCTGAGCGATAAAGGAATTAAGGTGCATGTGTTTACCGGCAATCACGATTTATGGATGCAAGGTTATTTGCAGGAAGAGTTGGGTGCGATAATTCATTATGCACCAATAGAACGCGAGTGGAATGGTAAGAAGTTTTTCATTGGTCATGGCGATGGCTTAGGGCCGGGCGATAAAGGATACAAGCGAATGAAGCGATTGTTTACTAATCCTTTGGCGCGTTGGGCTTTTAAATGGCTGCATCCGGATATTGGTGTAAAAGTTGCGCAGTATTTTTCTAAACAAAGTCGCTATGGCAGTGGAAACAATACCTTAGAAAAATTTAAAGGCGAAGGCAAAGAGTGGTTGGTGCAATACTGTAAGAAAAAGTTGCAACAAAAACATTTCGATTACTTCATTTTTGGCCATCGCCATTTGCCCTTAAACATTAAGGTGGGCGAAACGAGCACTTACATCAATCTTGGCGATTGGTTGCATTATAATACTTATGCTGTTTTTGATGGAGAAGCAACGAAGTTGCTTGAGTTTGGCAAGTGATGTGTGGATAGCGTGAGTTTATTTGCCAATGTTTTGGGCGGCTATCCATGCGGTTGTCCATGCGGCTTGAAAATTAAATCCTCCGGTAATAGCATCTATATTTAGCACCTCGCCTGCAAAGTATAAGTTGGGTGCTTTTTTCGATTCCATTGTTTTGAAATCAACTTCCTTTAGCGTTAGCCCTCCGGCTGTTACAAACTCTTCTTTATTGGTGCTTTTGCCAGTAACTTTAAAGTTTGCACGGCAAAGCAATTCTATTATATCGTTCACATCTTTCTTGCTTGTTTCATTCCATTTTTTTGTAGCAATTTTTTCTGGAAAAACATTCTTCCATAAACGCTGAGGAATATCGAAAAGCGGATTTGCTCCAATCTGTTTTTGAGGATTGTGTTGCTTGTATTTTTCAATATGAAGTGTGGTTTCGTGTACACCAATACCTGTAAAATCTATTTGCACATCGAAGTGATGATTGCATTGGTGCAAAACACGGGCACCCCAAGCCGATAGGCGCAAAATTGCCGGTCCGCTCAAGCCCCAATGGGTAATCAACAATGCTCCTTCAGCTTGCAGTTTTAATTGTTTGATTCTTGCCGAAGCATTGCGCAAAGCTACACCTGCAAGACCTTCTATTCGCGCATCTTTTATATTGAATGTAAAAAGCGATGGAACCGGAGGGGCGATGCTGTGCCCTACATTTTCTAACAGTTGCCACATTTTAGCTGCGCTGCCTGTGGTAACAATTACCGCATCGGCTGCAATTGTTTTATTTCGGTTGGTTGATACATGCCAAGATAGGTCATCCTGTTGTGTAATATTTTCAATTCCCTCCAACAGGTTTACTTCAACTTTTAATCGCTTTGCCTCTGTAATAAAGCATTCAATTATTGTTTCGGAACTATCGGTAATTGGAAACATTCTGCCATCGGCTTCTTTTTTTATTTCAACACCTTTTTTAGCAAACCATTCAATTGTGTTTTTGGGGTTGAAGCGCATGAATGGTCCCAATAGTTCGGCTTCGCCACGCGGGTAGTTTTTTACTAAAATTTTAGGATCGAAACAAGCGTGCGTTACATTGCATCTGCCGCCACCGCTGACGCGCACTTTTTCTAATACTTTGGGTGATTTTTCGAATATAACAACCCTATATTCAGGGTGCAGTGCGGCAATATTGATTGCCGCAAAAAATCCTGCTGCGCCTCCTCCTATTACAACTATTACTTTCTGTTTGATATGGATTGTTTTGGCAACAAAAAAATCAATATTTTGTCAATTGCCGAGATAAAAGCCTCTGAAGTAATTCGGACGATTTAAGTGGTGAGTTTTTTTGAGGCTCTCATTTCAACTCTTCAAACCTGCATTTAAACATACATTAACTACTATTCATCCAAAAGAGAGGAAACATTTTTGTGTTTTTGAGTTTCCACCAACTACATTTGCGGCCGCAATGAGAAGTACTGTTAATTTAGAACAACGGGAATTGCTCCTTAATCAGGCGCAAAAGCTGTTTACGACACACGGCATCAAGAATCTTACCATGGATATGATTGCAAAATCATTGAAGATGAGCAAGAAAACTATTTATGTGATGGTGCGCGATAAATCGCAGCTGGTAAACGAAGTGATAGAGAGATACATTCAAAGCGAACATCAAAGTCTTGATAGTATTAATCAACAAGCCGAAAATCCATTGCATGAGTTGGTATTGATAATCAATAGAGCATTGGAGCAGACTGAGGATTTTAACCCCGAGTCGCTTTTTGATATGCAAAAACATTACCCCGAAAGTTTTCAAATGTTCTCTCAGCATCGCACTACTTTTTTGCATAGCTGCTTGTTGAGGAACTTAGACAAAGGTGCGCAGGATGGTTTTTACCGAAACGATTTTAATAAAGATGTGATAGCAAAAATTTACATCGGAATGTTGAAAGTATTGGTTGATCAAAGTCTGTTTCCGGTAGCTCAATATTCATTTGTTGAGATATTGAAAGCGTATATAGATTATCATTTGCGCGCCATTGTTACCGAAAAAGGGTTGGCAGAATTGAACAAACAAAAGGAACTGAACTTAATTAAAATATAATAGATGCATTGCCGTCTAAGCACCATCGTATGAAACAATTGTACTTTACCATACTTGCTACATTTAGTAGCTTGATTTTATTTGCTCAACAGCCAGATTTTGTAAAAGCCTTTTCATTGCAAGATGCTATTCAATATGCGCTTCAAAACAACAACGATGCTAAAAATGCAAAGTTAGAAGTAGATAAAGCCCGTTGGCGCAACTGGGAAATTAAATCGGCAGGCTTGCCAACTATTACTGCGGGGGTTGATTATACTTATTACTTCAAACAGCCTATTTTTCCTGCGGCCGATATATTGTTTAATGACCCAAACAGCCCTACAACACAAGTGTTTGGTTATTTGTCGCAATTTGACCCGAATATCCGGCAGATACTTTACAACAGCGCTATTGCAAGTAAAGACCAAAAGATAAGTTTTGTGTTGCCGCATAATCTTTCAACCAATATTCAACTTACGCAGGTGATTTTGGATGGCAGATATTTTATTGGATTAAAAGCAACCCGCGATTTTACCCGTGCTGCACGGTTGCAAAAAGACCTAAGCGATCAAGATGTAAAGTACAACATCATGAAAGCCTATTACCAGGCACAAGCAGCCAGCGAAAGCAAAGCATACCTTGCCGAAGTAAAAGACTTGGTGCTAAAACTTACTAACGATACACGAAAGATTTATAAAGAAGGATTGACGGAGGAGCTGGATGTAAATAGGTTAGAGTTGGCATTAACCAATCTTGAAAGCCAAATAAACTCTACAAACCAGTTGGCGGAGGTTGCATTGGCAAACATGAAGTTTCAAATGGGATTGAATTTAACCGATGCTATTATTCTTACCGAAAGCATCAGCACTTTGCGCGATAAAGTTGATCCACAAATAGTAAACAACTTTCAAGCCACACAACGTATAGAATACGAAATGTTAGAAACCGCAGTTCGCATTCGCGGCTATGATGTGCAACAACGCAGAAGCGGGCATTTTCCTTCGTTGGTAGGTTTTTTAAATTACGGTTGGCAAGCACAGGTTAATAAGTTTGGCGACCTTGGTAAGAAGACCGAAACCACCTATCCCGATGGTGATGTTATTCGCAAAAGCCCATGGTTTCAATCTGGTATTGTTGGCTTGAAGTTGAGCATTCCGATTTTTGATAGCGGCAACAGACTGGCAATCGTGCAACAAGGAAAACTTGACGAACAAAAACAGAAAAACGATTTCGAGAATTTTCAGCGTGCTGCAGCATTGCAGGTGCAAAGTTCGCAAGCGTTTTTTACCCAAGCCATCAACGAAGAGTTTTACACAAAAAAGAGTGTTGAGTTAAGCGAAAAGATTTTTAAAACTACCAATGTAAAGTTTAAAGAAGGTATTGGCAATAGCTTTGAACTGGTTCAGGCGCAACAAGATTTAATTCAAAACAAGCTGAAATACATACAGGCTCAAGTGGGCTTATTGAACACTAAAGCCGATATGGACAAAGCTTTGGGTGTTAGGTAGAATATACTTTGACACCATGACACAATTCAAAAAAACAGAAATCATCATCAATGAAAAATAGACACAACATTATTGCCATAGCATGTGCAACAGCTTTTTTTACCGCTTGTGGCGGAGGGGGCGAACCCAAAGACTTGGAAGGAAAGAAAAAGTTGCTTTCGGAATCGAAATTGCAATTGAAAGAACTGCAACAGAAAATAGCAAGTTTAGAAACCAGTATTTCTAAAATTGATACATCTTTTAAAGTAGAACAGAAAATTAAATTAGTAAAAGTTGATACACTAAAACCTACCGACTTTAATCACTTTATAGAAGTGCAAGGTACTGTTGATGCAGACGAAAACGTGCTTGCAATCAATCAAATGCCGGGTGTGGTAACAGCAATTCTTGTAAAGCCCGGAGATAGAGTTTCAAAAGGCCAAGTGCTAGCAACTACCGATGGCAGCGCCTACGAACGTGGTTTAGAAGCCATGCAAACCGGTTTGGATTTAGCCACCACAGCCTACGAAAGACAAAAACGCTTGTGGGAGCAAAACATCGGTAGCGAGATACAATACTTGCAAGCAAAAACACAAAAAGAGACTTTAGAAAAACAAATGAAGGCTCAAGCTGCACAGCTTGAAATGACGAAAGTGAAATCGCCTATAAATGGCACTGTGGATGAAGTGCGTTTGAAATTGGGCGATATGGCAGCACCAAGCGCAGCCATGCCGGGCATCAGAGTGGTGAATACAAGCAAATTGGTTTTGAAAGCACGTGTTAGCGATAGCTACATCGGCAGAGTGCGCCAAAATGATAAAGTAACTGTGTTCTTTCCCGATTTGAACAAAACTGTTGAATCGGTAATCAGCTATGCAGGGCAAGTTGTAAATCAGGTAAATCGCACCTTCAACATCGAAGCGAAGTTGGATAATAACAAAGGTGAATATGCCGCCAATATGATTGCCAAGCTTTTAATAAATGATGAAATAAAAAAGAATGTATTGGTAGTGCCTTCAAACGTTGTTCAACGCTCGGTTGATGGTATATATGTTTTGATTGCAGAAGCCGAAAATGGTAAACTGTTTGCCCGCAAGCGCTCGGTAAAAGTAAGTACCGATTATGACGGCAAAATAGTAGTGGAGGAGGGGTTAAAGGCTGGAGACCGTGTTATTACCTTCGGTTTTAGCGAGTTGGTAGATGGCCAATTGATAACCGATTAAGAAGTTGAAGAAGTACAGAATCAATAAATGTGTTGCTGAGTATTTGATTCTCAGAAGCCGAAAATAGCATTCGCCCTATTACAAAAAATTCAATCTATTCAAATGAATACGGAACGTCTTAAAGAACTAAGTTTTACAAGTTGGTGCGTTAATAATCGCACTGCCGTGTATGTGTTCACTATCATCATATCTTTAGTAGGTTTTGTTACCTATCAAGGCTTGCCCAAAGAGCTTTTTCCGGATGTAGTGGTACCTACAATTTCTGTAGCTACTATTTACCCGGGGGCCACTCCGCAAGACGTTGAAAACCTTATTACCAAACCATTAGAGAAACAGTTAAAATCCATCAATGGTGTAAAAAAAGTAACAAGCAATTCTATTAGCGACTTCTCTTTAATTGTAGCAGAGTTCAATACAGATTTAGACGCTACGGTGTGCAAGCAAAAAGTAAGCGATGCGGTAGATAAAGGAAAAAAAGATTTGCCAACCGACTTAGATAACGACCCGCAGATTCAGGAATTCGATATTTCTGAAATGCCTATCATGAACATAAATCTTGCGGGCGAGTTGCCTTTAGATCAAATTAAAAACTTAGGCGAAGATTTACAAGATCGCATTGAATCGCTGAAGGAAATTACCCGTGTAGATATTGTGGGGGGCTTAACCCGCGAGGTGCAAGTTGAAATTGACCTTTATAAAATGGTAGCAGTAGGTATCACATTTATGGATATTGAAAATGCCATTCAACGCGAAAATATGAACATTAGCGGTGGCGAGTTGCGTGTAGGCGAGTTGCGCAGAAATCTTCGTGTAACCGGTGAGTTTCGCGACCCAAAGTTGTTGGGTGAAATTGTTGTGCGCTCTTTTCAGGGCAATAGCGCATTTCTAAAAGATATAGCAATTGTTACTGATGGTTATAAAGAACGCCAAGACTTTGCACGCCTCGATCACAAGCCTGTTGTTACACTAAATGTTATTAAGCGCAGTGGCGAAAACTTAATTCATGCTACCGACCAGATTTATGAAATTATAGATGAGTTTAAAGCCAACCGCTTTCCGCAGGGGCTGCATGTGAAAGTAACCGGAGATACTTCGGATAATACAAGATTGCAACTACACGAATTGTTGAATACCGTAATTCTCGGTTTCATTTTTGTGGTGTTTGTATTGATGTTTTTTATGGGTTTCAGCAATGCTTTTTTTGTGGGCTTGTCGGTGCCGCTTTCATGTTTGGTTGCATTTATTTTAATGCCTGGGTTAGGCATGACCATGAACGTAATGGTGTTGTTCTCTTTCTTGCTTGCATTGGGGATAGTGGTAGATGACGCAATTGTGGTTATTGAAAATACGCATCGTATTTTCAATAAGTATGAGTACAAGATAGAGCAAGCTGCCAAGTATGGTGCAGGCGAAGTGTTTATACCGGTTTTGGCCGGAACGCTCACTACCCTTGCGCCATTTGTGCCGTTGCTTTTTTGGCCCGGTATTGTGGGTAAGTTTATGAAAAACCTACCCGTTACATTGATTGTAACTTTAGGTGCATCACTATTTGTTGCCTTTGTAATTAACCCTGTTTTTGCTGTTAGTTTTATGGAAAAAGACGACCATAATGCAACATCTAAACTTAAAGATTATGCAAAAGGGTTTATTGCTTTTACAGTTGTTGCATTGCTTTCATACATCACTGGAAACATCGGTTTGGGCAACTTTGCAGTGTTTGCTATTTTGATGATTTTGTTTTACCACTTTGTTTTGTTCAAAGCAATTGTTGCTTGGCAAACGGCAATTTGGCCAAATTTTATTGGCGCCTACAGAAGCATGTTGAGTGGGCTTATTAAAGGCGGTCGTCCGTTATATGTTTCGCTTGGAGTTTTGGTAACGTTAATTATCAGTTGGGGAATATTTTTGGCATCAAATCCTAAAATAGAGTTCTTTCCAAGTGGCGAGCCAAACTTCGTTTACGTTTATACTTTATTGCCGCAAGGAACCGATGCGGTGGTAACCGATAGTATCACACAAGAAATTGAACAACGAGTTTATAAAGTAATTGGCGAAAGCAATCCAGATGTTACCTCGGTAATTACCAATGTAGGTTTGGGTGCGGGCGATCCGCAAAATCCTGATAAAGTACCCACTCCAAACAAATCGAAAGTTACGGTTGCCTTTAAAAAATATGCCGAACGAAATGATGTGCGCACCTCTAAATGGCTTACTGCCATTCGCGAAGAATTTAAAAAGCGCGGTGTAGCTGGTGCTACAATTTCTGTGGAGCCCGAGCGCAACGGCCCACCGGTTGGTAAACCAATAAGCATAGAAATTAGTGGCGATGACTTTGAAGTTTTAGAACCACTTACACAAAAAATTAAAGCTGCAATTGATCGCTCGGGAATTGAAGGAATTGATGAGTTGAAAAGCGATTTGCAAATCAGTAAGCCTGAAATTATTATTGATATAGATAGAGAAAAAGCACAACGCGAAGGAGTGTCGTTGGCTCAAATCGCGGTAGAAGTGCGTACAGCATTGTTTGGTAAAGAGGCAAGCAAGTTTCGCGATGCCAACGAAGATGCGCCAATTATGATTCGCTTGCAACCGCAGTATCGCACCAAGGCCGAAGAGTTAATGAACTTGAATATTTCGTTCTTCGATATGTCTATGGGGCAGTTTAAGCAAATACCAATTTCATCATTGGCAAAATTGCGCTACGATAACTCTATCAGCACCATCAACCGCAAAAATCAAAAACGCGTGGTTACACTTTCCAGCGATGTTACCGAAGGTGCATCTGCTAATGCTATTGTGCCGCTTATAGAGCAGTTGGTAAGCACTATGGATATTCCAGAGGGTTACGAAGTAAAACTTACCGGAGAGCAAGAGCAACAAGCCGAAACCAGCGATTTCCTTGGTAAGGCATTCTTGGGCGCATTTGCATTGATGTTTTTGATTTTGGTTACACAATTTAATAGTGTTGTTAAGCCTTTAATTATTGCATCTACTGTGTTGTTTTCATTGATAGGTGTGGCATTAGGTTTTGCAATTTTCCGAGTGCCGTTTAGCGTTGTGATGACAGGTGTTGGTATTTTTGCACTTGCAGGTATTGTGATACGAAACGGAATTCTTTTGATAGAGTTTATTGATGAATTGCGCCAACGTGGCTTGGGTGTGGTAGAAGCCGTTGTAGAAGGTGGCGCAACACGTATGACACCTGTAATTCTTACCGCCTCTGCCGCAATACTTGGTTTGATTCCTTTGGCTATCGGGTTGAATATGGATTTTGCAACCTTGTTTAGCGAGTTCGATCCTAAGTTTTATGTAGGTGGCGATAACGTAGCATTTTGGGGGCCTTTAGCTTGGACAATGGTTTACGGTTTGGTAGTTGCTACTTTCTTAACCTTGATGGTAGTACCTTGTTTGTATATTCTTGGTTACAATACAAGAGAGTGGTTCAGGAATAGATAGCAGTGAGGATTTTAAATATGCAAAGGGCTTCTGTGATTCAATTCACAGAAGCCCTTTTAGCTTTGTTTTATTGCTATTGATTGCTTGTAAAGTTGTTCAACTCCTCAACACTGCTACTGAAGCCAAAAACATCATTTACCTTGAAATAGTTTGCAGGTTCGCTGCATCGGCTGTATGCAAATTTTGCGAAGTCTAATTTGCTTTGTTCAAACCCAAATGTTTTACAAATCTGCACTACTTGGTTGGTGTTCAAACATTGTTTTGATGCAATATTTTTTGCAGTAGAAAGCTTTGTTTCTTCAAAGCCCTGCTTGCCGATGCTTGCTAATGCACTTTGAAAGTCGCTGGTATTCATTGCATAAGCACCTCTGCAACCCACATTGCGCGTTGGCGGTGTTGGTTGCCCCACGGCAGGGTCGTTGTATCCAGTTGTAGTTGTGGTAGTGCGCGTAGTTGTGGTAGTTGATGTGCCGCCCAAAAGTGGGTCTGTAATGGTAACATTCATGCCAACACCAGGCATCCCAATATTTACATTTACTGCCTCAGTATTTGTGAGGGTAGTTGTTGTATGCGAAACTGTTGTAGTTGCCGCAGGCGGTGGTGTTGGCTGGCCATAATGCACTACTGTTACATTGCTTGGAGCAACATAACCTTGCCTTATGGGAACCATCGAAAAATAATTCAACTTAGGTTTTCCTGTTTTATCTTTTCTTATCTTATAGGTTACATCCGCAAATTTTCCTTCGGCATCTGCAATTTGCAAGTAGTTTTTATTGATTTCTAAAAGAGCCTTATCCTCAAATATTATTTTGGCGTTGTAGTATGGTTGGTTAAGGTCTTCAATACGAAGGTTGGTTTCTGCTACATTATTTTGCCGCTCGCCATTCAGTATCAAAAAAAACTTGTCGCCATCTTCGGAAAAGATGGTGAGATGACCAACAGGAACGGGTTGTGCATCTGCTTTAACAATACAAAAAGAAATAAAAAGGAATGTAAGAAGGTGTTTCATAAAACTTATTTTTCTGCTAAGGTAGAATCATGTTGCACACTCTTTGTTCTTATTTATTCATTAACAGAAAGAATCTCTAAAGCATACTCGATTTAATTCCCACTAAATTGATAGACTATTGTACTTTCGCCACTTCATGTCAAAATCAGACAACATTCATCCGGTTTTCGATAAGCTGCTTTCGCGTAAGGAGCGCGAAAGAAGTTTACAACAGTATTCTAAAGTTGTTTGGATTACAGGCTTGTCGGGTTCTGGCAAAAGCACCATTGCGCGGGCATTGGAGTATGAACTGTACCTGAACAATTACAAATGTATGGTGTTGGATGGCGATAATGTGCGCACCGGCATCAGCAACAATCTCGGTTTTTCCGAAGCAGAAAGAAGGGAAAACATTCGCAGAATTGCCGAAACGGCAAAACTCTTTTTAGATGCAGGCGTTATTACCATTTGCTCTTTCATTACACCATTAGAAGAGTACAGAAAACTTGCAGCGGAAATTATTGGTACGGAAGATTTGATACATATCTTTCTGGATACACCTATTGAAGAATGCGAGAGGCGAGATGTGAAAGGATTGTATGCAAAAGCAAGGCGCGGTGAAATACAAAACTTTACAGGAGTAAATGCACCGTTTGAAATTCCAGAAAATCCAGACTTGATAGTTTCTACCAAACAAAAAAGCATTTATGATTCTTTTAATGAAGTGCTGCAATTTGTGTTGCCGCTACTTCGTCATCAAGACAATACAAAATCCCAATTCGAGAATTACAACATTTGAGTTTACTATATGTCTTACAACGTTAATCATCTCAGAGCACTTGAGTCTGAAGCTATTTTTGTGCTGCGCGAAGTAGCTGCGCAATTTCAAAATGCTGCTATACTTTTTAGTGGCGGAAAGGATTCGATAGTGGTAACGTACCTAACGAGGAAGGCCTTTTATCCTGCTCCTATTCCTTTTCCTTTGGTACATGTAGATACCGGACATAATTTTGTTGAAACCTTACAGTATCGCGATGAACTTGTGAAGCAACTTGGAGTGAAATTAGTGGTAGGCTCTGTGCAAGAAAGTATTGATGCAGGCAAGGTGAGCGAAGAAAAAGGCTATAGTGCATCACGCATCAGGCTGCAAACTACTACACTTTTAGATACCATAGAGCAATACAAATTTGATGCTTGCATTGGTGGTGCCAGGCGCGATGAAGAAAAAGCGAGAGCCAAAGAAAGGTTCTTTTCGCATCGCGATGAATTTGGACAGTGGGATCCCAAAAATCAACGTCCGGAACTTTGGAACTTGTTTAATGGCAGAAAACATCAGGGCGAACATTTTCGCGTTTTTCCAATTTCAAATTGGACGGAGTTAGACGTGTGGCAATACCTTGCAATGGAGAATATTCCGCTGCCCAGTTTGTATTTTTCACACAAAAGAAGCGTGTTTCAACGCGATGGAATGTGGCTTGCCCAAAGTCCTGTAATACAAATGAAACCAACGGAGCAAGCCGAAGAAAAAGTAGTGCGGTTTCGCACTATTGGCGATATTACATCTACAGGTGCTACACTTTCTACGGCATCGAATATTGATGAGATAATATACGAAGTAGCCACAGCGCGCACAGCCGAGCGTGGTGGCCGAGCCGATGATAAGCGCAGTGAATCGAGTATGGAAGACAGAAAAAAAGAAGGATACTTCTGATTTGGAAATTGATGAATTTGAAGATTTAGAAAATGGATAATGTAACTCAAGTAATAAATAACCACAATATCAGCAACGGAGTGTTTGACAGTAACAGCTACATGAACATGGAGCTGCTTCGGTTTACAACAGCAGGCAGTGTGGACGATGGCAAAAGCACATTGATTGGACGATTGTTGTACGATAGCAAATCTATTTTTGAAGACCAGTACGAATCGGTGAAAGCTACCAGCGAAAGGCGTGGTGAACAAACCGTAAATTTAGCATTGCTTACCGATGGGCTGCGTGCCGAGCGCGAGCAGGGTATTACTATTGATGTTGCCTACCGATATTTTTCTACACCTAAACGGAAGTTCATTATTGCCGATACGCCAGGGCATATTCAATACACGCGCAATATGGTTACCGGTGCATCTACCGCCAACCTTGCTTTGATATTGATTGACGCAAGACATGGTGTGGTTGAGCAAACTATGCGCCATTCTTTAATTGCCTCGTTGTTAGGTATTCCGCATGTAGCAGTGTGCATCAATAAAATGGATTTGGTGAATTTTGATAGAGCTGTTTTTGATAAGATTGTAACTGATTATAAAAACTTTGCTGCGCGCTTGAATATCAAAGATTTTCATTTTATCCCCATATCGGCTTTGAATGGCGATAACGTGGTGAATCGTTCGCAAAATACGCCTTGGTATGATGGTGTTACGCTAATGTATTTGTTAGAAAATATTCATATTGCCAGCGACCATAATCACATTGATGCGCGTTTTCCGGTACAGTTTGTTGTGCGCCCTTACAACGATGAATTTCATGATTATAGAGGTTATGCAGGCAGGGTGAGCAGCGGGGTGTTGCGCCCGGGCGATGAGGTGGTGGTGATGCCCTCGGGATTTACATCAAAAATTAAACGCATTGAATTGGGTGGAAATGAAATTGAAGAAGCATTTGCACCATTGAGTGTTACAGTATTGCTGGAGGATGAAATTGATGTTTCGCGTGGCGATATGATTGTACGCACTGCAAATAAGCCGCACCAAAGCCAAGATGTTGAAGCAATGATTTGTTGGATGGGCGATAAGCCAATTCAGTTGAATGGAAAATATGCAATAAAGCAAACTACGAAAGATGCACGTTGTGTAGTAAAAGAAATAAAGTACCGATTGGATATTAGCACACTTTCGCGCATTGCCGAAAACCCTTCTATTGGCATGAATGATGTTGGTAGAGTTTCGTTGCGCACCACTGCACCATTGATGTTTGATGCTTACACAAAAAATCGCGAAACAGGAAGTTTTATTCTTATAGATGAAGCCACAAATGTTACCGTTGGCGCAGGTATGATATTAAGTTAGTAGCGGCTTGTTATAGAGGAGTTTATAGAATCAGTTTTGATTGTTTTCAATACTTTTTCGGCAATGCACTCGGCCATTAGTTTGTAGCCTGAAGAATTAAAATGACCATCCATTGGCCAATAGTAATCTTGAATGCTAGGTGTGTTTTTTAGTCGTGGTTGAATATCAAGAAATGTAATGTTTTTGAGCGAAGACAACTGCTTGCGCATTTCTACATATCGTGAATCTAAATCATTTACAGAACTAAGCATTGGCTGTAAAACTATGAAGATGCGTATTTTGTTGTTTATGCTCCAAGGAATGACATCTGTTGAAAAGAGATTTGTTATAGCATTAATGGCATTTTGTTCTGCAAGAACAATTTGGTCTTTGGTCATTAAGTTGTAATCGTAATCCCAAACTTTATGCAATACCAATCTGAAAATATGGCTGATAGCATAAATGGGTTCCCACCAAGGACCACTGCGAAATTGTAAGCTACCGTTTGGTAAAAAACGCTCTTTCCCTCCCCTTGACATAACATCATCAACGTCAGTTAAATTTACTAAGAAAATTGCATCTGTAATTTGATTGTGGACAGCTAATTCTTTTAGAAGCATAAATTCGAAAAACGGGTCATTGCCACTTACTCCTGCGTTTAAAACGGCAATATTGCTGTCATAGATATTAATTGTGTTTTCTAGCAATAGTGGATATGTGCTGTCGGCAGGTGCGCCCATAGATTCGGTAAACGAATCGCCTAATGCACATATTACTTTTTTATTGGCTTTCGGTAGTGGCCCTCTTAAACCTAAATCGTTCGTATATTCTCCAGAATAGGTGTATTCGGGAGAAGTGTAATCTCTTGATGAATTTGCAGTCATCACATTCGTGTGGAGAGTTTTTGGAGATTCCGATGGGTCAATAGTGGAAATTTTATTGTTAGGGCAGTCATACATTGTTTGATATGTTCCCCATTGTATTTCGCTATATGTTACTGGATTCTTTAGATAATAGCGGAGATAAACTTCGCAGAAGTAAAGCGATACAAATACTGAAACTCCCATAATAACAAATCCATAAACAGGTTTTTTGAAACAATAGGCTATGTATAGTAAACAACATATTGCCAGCAGATAATATGTTGTAGTGATGCAAAAATTTGAACTGCCTTGAAATGGTTCGGATAACTGTGTTAGTACAAATAGGAATAGGATAACTGCTCCTAATATTTTCAATATGGTAGTAAATCTCATTAGTTATTAGTTACATCAGAGAGGCATTGAATTTTTTATGAAGTAAAATGTTGTTTCATGAGTTGCTCGGTTGAAACATTTAGAATACATCTCATACACCAAATTCCAAATTTATGAAAAGGATACAAAAGGTCTTTATTGTTCTGTAATCCTCAATACTTTTTCGGCTATGCACTCGGCCATTAGTTTGTAGCCGGTAGAGTTGTGATGCTGGTCAATCTGCCAATAAAATGTTTTGAAATCGCTTCCGCTAAGGTGAATTTTTTGCGCGTAGCATGGCAGTAAATCAAGGGTGCGAATGGTGTTTGATTGGGCTGCCATTTGCTGCAGTGGCAAATAGTTGTAATCGTATTTATTGTTTTGCACTTCATTTTTCAAAGGCAGCAATACAAATATAATTTTCATATCATGCTGTTTGCCCAGGTTGTCGAAGTTAAAAGTGAGTTGTTGTAGAATGGTTTCGAGATTTGTGAGATAGGTGTTGTCAATTACTGGAGCCTTGCCTATGTTATTGTTGAAGGTGGTTAATAGCGTTCTAAAAACAACACTAATCATGGCAGGATAAAACCAAGCCGGAGGCGAATTTTCTTTTATTTTATCATTCGGTTGAAAACGTTCAAAGCCACCTCGCAGCGGAAGGTCATTCAATAAGTCATTCGTTGAAATTGTTTGCACTACAATATCTGGTTTATATTGTAGCAATCGGTCTTCAAGATTTTTGTAGTTGAAAAGAGGGTCGCTACCACAAGTGCCGGCATTCATTACTTCGTAACTTTCGCCCAATATCTTTTGCATTAAAAATGGATAAGCTGAATCGGCAGGCGCAGCATCACCCTCGGTAAAGGAGTCGCCTAAGCTGAGTACGCGAATTTTGCTTGTATCTTTTTCGATGCGCCATTCTTTGTCAGAAAATCCGAGAGAGTTGGTGTGACGTTGGTAGTTAAATTCTTCTTTTTTTAGATAGTGGGTGGCGTTTGCCGGCCAGGCATGATAGTAGTTTGTAGGATTGGTTTTGAGTTGGCTGATAAACATTACATCGCCATTTGGGTTCCTGGCAAAAAGCAGTACTTCGGCAAGCGCCAAGCCAATACATACAGAGCTTGTAAGTAAAACGGTGCGCTCTTTTATTTGCACAAACTGGGTGAGGGTAAGCAGCAATAATATTGCCAATGCAAACGGTGCAAGATGAGTATGCCACCTTACAAAATGCCAGTTTACTTTGCTAAACCAATAGTATTCCCATGTAAAGTAAAATGCCACAAAAAGCCAAGCAATGGAGAGTAAAAAGCGGAATACCATTGTTGTGCTGTTATGAATTTTATGTTGAGAATATGTTTTGGACAATGGTTGGTATATTAAGCACCAAAGAAAATGTTTTCTTTACTTTGTAAAACACACAATGATTTTTTGATTACAAATTTGTTCAGTTTCGTTATTCGCACCCGTTATTTTCTATATGCTGCTATTATTCTAATAGGAGTTTGGTTGCGCTTTTCAAACGGTATTACACTACATGCAGATCCAGATTACAGTGGGTATTTGTTCCCTACAATTGATTTTTTAAATGAGAGAAGTTTTACGCATCATTCTGCACGTAGTTTTCCCTACCCGCTTTTTGTTTTATTACTGTTGTTAGTTTTTAAAACCATTAATGCCGTAGTTATTGTTCACCATGTTGGAGGTATTGCTGCTGCTATTGGTATGTTGTGGTTGTTTGAAAAAATGTTAGTGAGGTCGGAAGGGCAACAATATAAGAGGGTAGCGAGTGTGCTTATTATTTCTGTTTCTACATTGTTGTTTGTAGCCAATGGCATGACTATTATGTATGAAAAAACCTTGCGTCCCGAGGGTGTTTTTGCACCATTCGCGGTGTGCTTTTTCGTACTACTTTATCGGTTTTGTCAAAAATTTTCATCAAAACATTTTCTCTCTCTTTCCATTATTGGAGGTGTTGGTTTTGTTGCTTTTACAAGATTTAGTTACGCTTTTTTGTTTGTATTGATTGCTGCTTATTTTCTTGCAGTTAAACGCATTCCTAATGAATGGAAAAAGTTGTTGTGCATGTTGGTGATTCCAATATTGATATTAATATCAATCGAAACTTTTTTGACTTTGCGATACGATGGCTCCTCTAAATCTTTCGTTGTTCGTCAAGTATTTTACAGCCATGCTCATATTGTTTTGCAAGCTATGAAAGACAATAGCCTTGCGGCAAATACTGATGACAGTTTGAATAGTCTTGTGTATCCGATTTTGGTAGAAGAAATTGAAACAAATCCAGATACGAATTTTATTGTGTTGCGGTATTCATTAGATGCACTTCAATATGGAAACTGTGGCAAAGTAATACAGCAGTTTTTTAGGGATAAAAAGAGTAATGAAACAGATGAAGTTGTGGAAGGTGATGTAAAGGCATACTATAGTAATTGGATAAAGCATATTTACTTTAACTACCCAATTATGTGTTTGAAAAAAGTAGTATGGCAAATTTATTTTGCAGTTGTTGATATGCGGTTGCGAATGTTTGATTATTTTCTTGAAATAGAATTGCAGAATACAATAGATAGCCCCCCTCCTTATTCGTCTCACTCGTTAGTGCAAACAATTGGGTATGCACATGGGGGTACAATTACAATTGCAATTCCCCTGTTGTTTTTGTATATCTATATCCCTATTCTATACGCTGGTAAATTCATTTCTGTACTGATTTTTATTGTAGGAATATGTTTGTTTGTTTTTAGAAAACTTTCCTCTGTTTCTATTATGCTATTGATGTTTTTAGTCGTAAGTATTTTGACGGTTGCTTTTGCCCATAGCTTCGATCAAATTCGCTATCTTCAGTCATTGCAAGTTCCTATGATTATGCTAATTGTATTCTTTTACCGCGATATTGTAAAACAGCTATGAAAGTTTTTACTGTTTTCCTTTCAGTTGGTTTTTTGATGCTGTTGTTTTATGGAACTGGATCGTATTATTATTATCATCGTCAGGGTTTCCCTTTTGAACCTTTTGTACAAATTGGTTTCAATAAATACGATTCGCTCGAAATCCAAAACGATGATTTAGTTGTTCTTTGTCTTGGTGGTTCCACTACAAACGATGGAAGATTACAAGAGGTAGAAAAGTACCCTTCGCAACTGCAAAAAATTCTTGAAAAGAAGTTTGGGGGTAAACGAATCTATGTGTTAAATGGAGGGATGGATTGGTACACGTCCAAACATTCGTTGATTAATTATACTACGTATTATCGGAAATTTAAGCCTGATGTTGTAATTGTGATGCACGCGATTAATGACATTTGCCGATCATTTTCACCGGTAGATTTTTCAAATGGTGAATACGCAGCTACGTATAGTCACTACTATGGACCAGCCGTCAATGCTACTAAACCTCCTTCAATGGAGCGTTTTCTTATCAGAAAATGGTTGGGAGATTTTAAATATCAGCAACAATTTAATCCTATGCAGATTGCAAGTTATTCTGATGACGCGTTTCGCTCTTTCGATGCTTTTCGTTTTTACATGAACGAGTTGCAAAGTCGTATTGTAAGCGATAGTTCTTTGTGTTTCTTTGTAGAGCAACCATCTTTTTATCAGCCTATCAATTCCGAGCCAGTTGAGCAAAGGCTGTGGTTTGGCAGGGCATTATGCAACAATGGTAAAACGTACCCTGATGGGGCGTCAATGTTTCGAGCAATGAAGAAATTTAATGCTTGCACTCAGCAGCTTTGCGAGGCTAACAATGTTTCATATACCACAACTATGCAGGTGTTTCCTATTGATACATTTCATTTGAAAGATGATGTTCATCATACACCAAAAGGTGCTGCTTTATTGGCTAAAATAGTAGCAGACAAGCTCTTTAATAATCCAAAATTTATCGTGTTAAGCAAATTGGGCATGAAAGAAAACAACTACTCCGAGCAGTTAACCGTTGAGTAGTGTAGAAAACGCTATTGAGTTTTTGCTTCAACCCAATCCCACACATCCCAGCCTTTCATGCCGAAATGATGGTAAACGTGCATTAAAGCAGGCTCGTAGCTTGTTTTAAAGGCATCATCAGTTATAAGGTTTTTTTCTTTGTTCAGCATCAAGGTGTGTTTGTAGTAATCTGCTATGAAATTATATTTTTTTGAAAGTAATGGAGCATGCTGCATTCCAAACTCCCATGCAGTAGCTATTAGTGTGCCTTGGTCGCGGGTTTTCCATTGTGGCAGTGCGAAAATGTGCATGGTTTTTTGGTGCCAGGCATCTAAAAATGGATGGCTGTTATCGTCAAATAGAAAAACGCCTCCGTTCCAATGCTGCCAATTTACATCTTTTACTTCTATGCCAAAGGTAGATTTGATTTGTTGTTGCAAATGATTGCACTCCATGTTATACACATCATATTTGCCTTCGGCAAACCACCTGCGCTTAAATTTATTCCATACAAAATACGAGTGTTTTTCTACCAGCTTAAAAAGATTTTCGTTGGCATAAAGCATCACATTTCCATCGGCATCATGCCAATGGCGTTTCCATCTGTGGTAGTAGGTGTCGTTATCTAATTTGAAGCGCACAGGGCTAAGCAAAAAGCGAGCACTGATGATGGCGTAACGCAGTGGCTTTTGCTTTATTATATCAAACTTGCGAAAGAGTTGTTTGCGTTTTTCTATTAGAGTCGGCTCTTTTATTTGCCGGCTTACATCATACTTGTCCAACAGTCCTTCGAGTTCGTTGTGCCATACATTCCACTTTTCTTTGCACCCGCAGTTTACCGAGTAGGGGCTAAAACTGCGCATTTGGCAATGGTCTGGGGCAAAATTGATAATGCCGTTACGCTGCTCGAATACCTCATCGCATAAGGGCGAAACAGCCACTACATCAGTATCAATGTAGCAATACATTTTGCCTTTGGGTACAAACTTGTGCACACCGGTTTTAAGGTAAATGCTTGCTTGATGGTGATCTAAATGCTCGGGTGTTTTTACATCAATAACATAACTATGGTCTATGGCGATTTCATTGCGCGAACTATCTGTAAGTACCAAAATTTCACTTTGCGAAAACTTTAGCAAAGCCTTCAATGAAAAATGAAGCGTATCAATATGTTCTGCCGCTCCGCAAACAATAAAAACAAAGGTCTTTGTCATGATTCTGTATTGGCTGGTGGGGCGTTGCTAAGCAAAGTTTCTATAGTATTGTTTTCTATGTGTTTGAGCATGTCTATTACCATGTAGTCGTCTTTAAAGTCGAAGTCCTTTAAGCTTTCTTTAAATGGAAAATCTTTGGGTATCACGCTTATCAATAAAGTTAATTTTTGGAGGATGTTTTTTCTTCGTTGCTCATCGAAAAGTGATTGATAGAGTACTTGCTCCATCTTGTGTTTTACAAATTCCGAAAGTTCTGTTGGGGTACTGATGATAATCTGTTCTGCATGCTTTATTGATTCTGCCTTCCAATCGTTCACTTGTTTAATGTAATCGCCAAAATGCAATTTGTTTTTTTTGTCAATAGCAGAATTTACAGCCATGGTGGTAAAAAACGGACTGGTAAATTCAGATATTTCTGTAAGCTCCATTGCGCTAAGGTTTCTTATGGCACACTCTTTTGGAAAAAAAACCGTGTGTAGGTATAGTTGCACTTCCTTTTCAGTACAAAAAGTGAGAATATTCGGAATGTCCCTCCAGTTTTGCTGCATGGCACAAGCAGAAATGCCAATAAAAGTATTTTTGCGTTTGCAGTAATCAATAAACCAATTTACATTTTCCATTACTGCATCAAATTTGGCGTTTAATCTTATTGCTTCATACACTTCTCTTGTTACTGCATCAAGCGAAATGTTTATGTGAAAATTGCCGGCTTCGAGTAAATCTTTGATACGGCTGTTTAGCATGGTGGCATTGGTTTGAATAGAAATGCAAATAGTAGGGTTGAGTTGTACTGCTAACTCCCATATCTTGTAGTATATTGGAATCATAAAGGGTTCACCTCCATAAAACTTCACTTCTTGTAGAAACGGAATGTATGGCTTTAGTTGCTCTACAAATGCATCGTCATAAGGGCTTTCCACAGGCGGTTTGCCTTCTCTGTTTTTTCTAATGAGCGAAGAAAAATTTCCGCTACACATCACACATTCTAAGTTGCACGTATTGCTCAACTCAAACTCCATTACCGATGGATAACCATTTGCATTGGTGTGTTGTTCATCATATTGTTTGGCTTTAGCTGCATCAATATTGCCGGCTTTTATCTGTGTTAAACAATAGCGGCAACCATGCGAAAAATCATAGTTTTTTAATGCCGCTCTTAGTTCTTGGGCTTTTTCACCAGTCCAAATCTCATGGATGCTTTGTTGTGGGTAAGTGCCCAATACGTGTTCTCTGTTGTAGCAACAGGCTACCGCTTTGCCATAATGACCAAAGTAAATGTTTTTTATAGGAGCGTAACATGCGTATTCGCTTTTGCCAGGCAAGCGCGATTTGTTGTAATCGTGAAATAGAATTGGAAAAGTTTGTAAGGTGCTGTTTTTTTTGCCCCAAATTTTATCTATCAAAGATTTAATCATAGCTCAACTTTGCAAAGCAGCACGAAACTAACTGCCATATATTTTAATTACAGTACTAATTAATTAAACACAATAATAGCTTGTAACTATGGCAATACGAAACGCTTTTGTTTTGAAGTGTGTTCTTTTTTGAGAGTTCTGTGTGCTTCGTACACCTCGGTATTAAGCCATTGCACTATGATAGGAATTTTATCAAGTATTTTTTTTGCTGTATCATAATCGTTTTTGTGTCTGTATGCCATTGCCTTTGCGGCAAGAATAGCAGGTTGATTACTTGCACCTACTAACGAAAGCGAATAGTCAAATGCTAACTCTATTTCATTAGCAGAAAAGTCCATGAAATCGTCAGGAATAATTGCAGATAAATTTTTGAGTGGTTTTATGCACTTAAAAGCAACCCCTGATGAGTTTTTTACTATGGGTATTGGTTCAAAGTAGTCGCGAAGCCTATAATGAAACAAGTGTATCCACGAAGTGTAATTATGGTAATAGTCTTCGTGAATAATAACTGCTTTTCCGGCAATAAGGTGAGGGTAAAAAGTAAAAAGAATCTTTTTTGCCAGCACCCAATCTTTCATAGCATCTATCATCATGTATTCAATAGGGTGCTCCGTCCCATTGCACATTATTCAAGTCGCCTTTATGTATCTCTACATACTTTTCAAAGGGGGAAATCTGTTTTTTGAATTCTTCAATAAAACAATCGCCTATTTTGTACTTTCCTGCAATAGACGTATTGCGCGCACTATTGCTCATATTCTCGTACCAAACAAATGTATCGTATGCGTGGATTATAGCATTTGTGTTTGTTGTGCTTTCTTGCAGCCCTTTTGCCAGCGGCACCACTGTAGAGCCAAGCCATGAACCCAAGTCGACTAATGCGCCTTCGCCCGAGTATATTTCTTTGCCATAACGAAAGCAATAATTTCTGATTTCATTAGCTACCATTCCTATTAGGTAATTGAATGGTGTTTCTTCGTCCAAGCCTAAGTATTCCCGCTCCCATTTGATGTATTTTGTGGAAATATGCAGCACATTAAATCTGAAAAAATCAAGTAGAGAAATTAACGTCATGCAAAGGCTTTAAAAATGTACAAATATATCTTACCGGATTTTCCATTTTTTATACCAAAATTCCATAACGGCAATCTTCCATAGCTTCCAGTTTTGGTTGGTGCGAATGTATTCATCTATTGCAGTTTTGTTTATCAATTCATCTTTTACCAGTTCAGCATTATTCAGCACTGTTTTATACCATTCCATATTCGTGTAAAACTGGTCGGGGCCTACAAAGCCTTGTTTTTTTCGTTGTAAAATTTCTTGCGGAAAAGTATTTTTAAGTTGAGCGTAAAGCAACGATTTTGTTTGTTGTGGTTGATGGTATTCTTGTTCGCGTAAGCTAAATACTTTTTCAAACAGCTTATGGTCGAGAAAAGGAACTCGCACTTCTAAACTGTTTGCCATGCTTGCTCTATCCACTTTTGTAAGTACAAGTTCGCCCATAAAACATTTCATGTCCATGAGTTGAATAGATTTTAATGGGCTTAAATTTTTATCAAAATGCTTTGAATAAAACCAATCGCTTTCGGGGTTTATAAATGTGTGTAAATCGTGGTGCAGCAGTTTTTGTTGTTCATTAAAGTCGAATCGGCCCATTGCCATAGACTGCGCATAATAATCCACTATGTAATGGTTGCTGCTGCCCGAAAAAAGGTGTTTAATTTTTTGCAAAAAGCTTTTTTCGGCAAACTGCCTTTGCCAGTTGTAGCCTACAAAAATTTCATCGCTGCCCTCGCCACTCATTACTGCTTTTACATCTTTTGCCGCCACATTGCTCACCATGTATGTTGGCAGTGTTGAAATATCGGCAATAGGCTCGTCATACACCCAAGCTAAATGCTCTAACAATTCCAAGTGCGCATCGTCAACAATGTATGAAGTGTGTTTGCTGTTTAGTGATTGTGCCACTAACTCGGCAAATTTATGTTCGCTATTGTCCCATTTTTCAAATCCGATAGAAAATGTTTGAAGCGGATAATTCATGCGGTGCAAATAATACGCAATGGCAGAACTGTCGTAACCGCCACTTAAAAACGCTCCAATTGGCACATCGCTTACTGCATGAAGTTTTACAGAGTTAAACAGTAACTCATCAATTTCTTCAACTAATTGTTGGTGGTTTGTAGTGTTATTTTTGCTTTCGAGATGCCAATATTCTTTTAGGGTAATATTGCCGTTTTGCCAAGTTAAATAATGTGCCGGAGGTAGTTTTTTTACTTCGTTCCAAATGGTGTTGGGCGATGGTATGTAGCGGTAATTAAAATAATCGGCAAATGCAGATTTGTTGATGGTGAGTTTGTAATTCCGCAGCGCGTTTATGGCTTTAATCTCAGATGCAAAAACAAGGCGTTCTTGTTGCTCACCGTAATAGAATGGCTTGATGCCAAAACGATCGCGAGCCGCAAAAAGCGTTTTGGTTTTTTCGTCCCAAATGGCAAAAGCCCACATTCCTTCCAGCTTATCCAACATGGATTCGCGCCACTGTTCGTAGGCGTGTATCAAAACCTCACTATCTGTATCCGATTGAAACTGATGCCCAAGTTGTTGCAGTTCTTTTTTTAAATCTCTGAAATTGTAAATCTCTCCGTTGAAAGTTATCCAAAGTGTTTCGTCTTCGTTGGTAAGTGGCTGTCGCCCCTTTTCGCTTAAATCTAAAAACGATAAACGCCTGTGGCCAAGCCCCACTGTTTTAGATGCGTTTAAATACTGCCCCTCATCATCTGGGCCGCGATGCTTGAGAGCGTTAGTCATGTTACTGATTTCTTGTTCGGTAACACACTTTTTAAAATCAAGTATTCCTGCTATTCCACACATAACTTCTTTGTTGAATTTTACTGTCCTTTTTTAATGCGCGACTGCAAAAATTCCCAAGCAGACATTTGTTCTTTTTTTAAATCTACACCAAACATTAAAAGGCAATAGTAAATTGGATAATTTATTGCTGCGCTCACGAAGTTTCGCACATCGTTCAATACAAAACGATGAATAACAGAAATAAAACTGTTGATGATGTTCAACGTTTTTTGCAACAAATGAAACGGCACCAAAAGCATTACATGCAAGGGTAATATTGCCAGCCATTTTACATCGTTTATCGTCAACAATAAAATCATTACAAGAGGAATGAGATATTGATAAGCGTTATTGATGATGAATTGGCTGTTTTTGTTGTGAACTCTTGTGTTTACATCATTTGCAGAATACACCGCTAATAGTAAATAGACGATTAGGCATGGCAAAAATATGAAGCGTTCAACGCCTAATAATAGCATCCAAAGTGTTGAGAACAATACTTCGTATAACAAAACTGTTTGCAACAAAATCTTTGTGTTTGCAATGCCTAAAATCATCGGCAAAGTTTTCATTCCACTTTGTTTGTCTTTCATTATGTCATCAGCTTGATGAATAATGATGTTGCGCAAGCCAATAAAAAAAACTGCAACTGCAAAAAGATAAAACCAAGCCGGAAAATGAAGCGTGTTTGCAATTAAGCTAAAAGTATAAAACGATAAGGCCAACGGCACAACATACGCATACAGCGCATCAATAATTACCGACAAGTAAGTTGATTCTTTTAGGCGCGGAAAGGGCAAAGAGTAAATCAAGAAAAGCGAGATTTGCACGCCAATCAGCAGCCACGAAAACTTTGAGGCCGGCAGCCAAATCCATGGTAAAAAAGTAAGTGCTACCGATGATGCAAAAATTGCAAACTGTAGTGGCGGAGCAATAAATGTCAGCTTGTTTAATTTGCCAGCTTTTGCATCGCTGGCTTTATCAAAAAACTCGTTGATGAAATAACCTAAAGAGGCAAATCCGATGGTGGTAATTAAAGAAAGAAAGGTTAATAAAATTGTGTGCGCTGTGCAAGGCAATTGAAACCACCACAGCCACATATACACGCAGCCCATTATAAATGGAACGAAACTTAATCGCCAGTCTTTGGCGCGGGTTACAACAGAAAGATTGTGGAGAAATTGCACGTAATTTTTAGATAGTAAAGCAACAGTGTTTCTACGATTGATTTTTTTTATTCATAAAGTATAAGTGCATATCCTCGGCAGTATTGTACACGGGTTTTTCTGCAAGAATTTCATAAAAGTCAATAGGGAAAACATAATCGTCCCAACTTTCAATTTTGCCGATGTTGAACAGATTTTGAAAGTCGTTGGAGATGGTGAGGTGTTCAAATTTATCGCGCTCTACTTGTGGCGGGCGAATAAACTCAACCAAAAATCCCTTTTGCCTTATTGCAGAAACCACCTCGTGCAAATCGGCAATTTGATATTCGTAAGCTGTGTTTATTTGCTCGGCAATTGCATTGATGCGATGCTGCTCCCATTCGTTTTCGCTTTCGCGCAAAAACAAATCTTTGATGTACATTTTGCCCCCGGGCTTCAATACATTATAAACCGTATTAATCACTTTTTTCTTGTCGTTGCTGTGGCCAAAAGATTCTAAAAAATAAACCCTGTCGGTTGATTCTTTTTCGAAAATTTCATCGAGTTTGTGATAGTCGCCAACACTAACATTTACCTGGCTTTGCAGATTTCTTTCAACGATTTTTTCTTTGCTTTTTTGGGCTTGCACTTCCGAAACGGTAATTGCATTAATCTTTACATCGCTTACCGTAGTTGCAAAATGACATGCCGGCCCGCAAACTCCGCAGCCGGCATCAATGGCGGTCATACCACTTTTTAATTGCATACTCGCTACTGTGTAGTTAAGGTAGTCGCTTACGTCATTTGTTCTAAATGCCTGAATAATTTCGCCATACACTGCAATGAATTTATCGGTGGTTTGATTGTAAAATTTTGAAACCGATTGTGGTGTATTGCTCGAAGCCGCAAAAGCTTTTACGGATGTTTGTTTTTTGTTCAATAACAACCACGCCACCACAGCAAACTGAAAAACTATAATTGTGATAAGAATTGCATAAAGCATTTTGCGAATTTAAAAATCAGCGCTTAGTAGATTCAATTATTTGAAAAATGACAATAATGTTTGCAGTAAAGTTTTTGATGTTGCGTACTTGCTATTGAGTAAAGTTTGTGTTGCAACGGGATTGTTGTTGGCAATGGATTGCAGCATTTTTAATCCGGTTGGACCTTGTGTAATGGTTTCGTTGAAATAAAAATCGGCTGTGCATTCATACTCTTCTATGGTGTTTTCTTTGCCATAGTAATAGCGCATGGTTGCCTCGGTAGGAATTACTCCATACACCACTACCAAGCGCGGTTGAGTTGTTTTGTTTATGCCCGATGCGTGCAACAAACGATGGTCATACACCAGTGCTTCTCCGGCTTTCATGTTTATTGGTATTAAATACTGCCACACTTCTTTTTCAACTTGTGCAAACGATGATGGAATATTCAAGCCGCGAATGTTATCAAACAGTTCGTGGCTATTGGGTAAAATAAGCAACGTTCCGTTTTGCTCGTTCACATCTACCAATGGAAGCCAAATGTTATAGGAGTTGAACTTTTTTTCATCTACAATACTCCAGTCTTGATGAGGGTGAAGGCTGCCGTTTTCGCCTTTGCTTTTTACCATAAATGTAGAGCCGAGAGGCGTGGCATTTAGAAATGTATTTTCCATTGCCCTTGCACAAACACTCTTTATCTCTTCATTCATTTTTTTACGAAACGAAAAATCGCGAGCATGAGATGAAGCATACATTCCATCGGGTAATTCTTGATGGTTTTCGTAAAAAAAACTTGTTAGTTGCTGTGTTTCGGTATTGGTGAGAAATGGTACAATGGCATAGCCATGCTGCGCCAACGCGATGTTGTGTGCGGTATCAACAAATATGTCTTTATACGGCATAGATTCTACTTTTTTAGTAAGCAATTTTCCATAAACAAAGCATCCATTCCACTGGCAAAAAAACTTGCAATTGCTTCGCGTGGTGTGTTTACAATTGGTTCGTGGCTTAGGTTGAAACTTGTGTTTAGCAAAACACCATAACCTATTTTTGTTTTCAATGCTTTCAGTAGGTTATAGTAAAGTTCATTCTGCAATTTATTTACCGTTTGCACGCGGCAAGTGCCATCGGCATGTGTAACGCCCTTTAGCAATGTTCTGTATTTTTCTTTTACAAAAAACACTTTTGTCATGTATGGTGCATCGGTGCATTTTGCTTCAAAAAACTCATGAAAATCTTCTTCCAAAACACTTGCGCCAAAAGGACGAAACCCCTCGCGAAATTTTATCTTGTGGTTTACTATATGTTGAATGTCGGCAGTGGTTGGATTCGCCAATATGCTTCGGTTGCCCAATGCGCGAGGGCCAAACTCCATTTTGTTTTGAAACCAGCCAATAACTTTGTTGTTGGCAAGCAAATCGGCAGCAGCCTCAACTATGTTGTTTTCAATTTCATAGTTCAATTGGCAACGCTGTATTGCATCTATAATTTCGGTTTGTGTAAACTGGTTGCCAAAGAATGTGTGCGTTTGTTTTGCGAACGCTGTAACACCACTTTCAACACTTGCCAAATATGCTGCGCCTAAAGATATTCCCGCATCGCTTGAAGCTGGTTGCACAAATAGAGAATCTACTTCCGATAGGGTTTCTATTTTTTGATTTGCCAAACAGTTTAATGCTACCCCGCCAGCCATGCAAACATTGCGTATGCCGGTTTTTGCCACATACTTTTTTACTAAGGATGTTAATGCCTTTTCTAATTGAAATTGTGTAGCGGCTGCAAGGTGTTTATATGGTTCTTCAATGGTTTTTTGTGTTCGTTTACTCAAGCCGGTTAATGTGGTGAGCTTGTTGCTGAAAAGCATTTCGTTTCTACTGGGAGCGGGCTGACCGTGCGGTATTTCTACCATATAGTCTTCTTGCAAAAAGTAACTGTTTTCGTTAATGCGCAGTACATCATCTAAATTGAATTTTTTTGCATCGCCATACGCTGCCAAGCCCATCAATTTGTATTCGTCAGCATCGCGCGTAAAACCACAAAGTTGCGTGAGCATAGCATAGAACATTCCTAAGCTTTGTGGGCGTTCGTATCTTTCTAATACCTCAATTTTATTGTTCCGTCCTATTGCTATTTGTGTGCTGACTCCATCGCCCGAACCATCTACAGTTATTATCAATGCTTCTGCAAACCCTGATGCGAAAAAAGTGCTTGCTGCATGACAGTCGTGATGGTGGTAACGTTTTATTGGCGGGCAAAATCCAAAATAGTTTGTAAAGTGAGTTTGCAATACAGTGTCAATATGTTGCTGCCAAGTGCTACCATGAAATGCAACTGTGGCAACATCTTTAATGCTAATATTGCCAATATTTAAAACCTCTTTAACCGAAAGAATTGGCAGATGCCCTGCTGTGTGTTTTACTCTGTTTAATCTTTCTTCTTCAATAGCCGCAATCACTTTTCCATTGCACATCAATACAGCAGAAATATCCTGATAGCCAGGGCGCACTCCTCCGTTTATTCCAAGAATGTAATTGCTATTTGCCACAGAGAAAATATTTGTCGTAAACAATCTCGGGCATGAAACCCATTTTAGTAACGGCTTTTATGGCAGGTCGCATCAGTTGCATTGCCGTATATCCGGTGTTGTAGTCTCTGAAAGTTTTGGGGGGTAAGGCAACCCATTCATCAAATTGCTCGCGAGAAATTGCCAAACGTTTCAAGCACAAATCTATTATGCGGGGGTCTTCCATAACGTATGGTTTTTTTACCGATTCAATTGCCCAGTCTCTATCCATTTGCCCATCGCGAATTAAAGCACTGTAAGCATTTAGGCGAAAATCAATATTGAATTTAACGCGATGTACATAGGTAATCAACGACCAGTACAAATCATCGTAATAATGTGCCCCTGGATAAACCCAATCATATTCGCGTTTAATTATTTCTTCGGCATCTTTTCGTACATAGTTTTCGTAATAAAGTGGCGAGTGGGCTTTAATACCTTTAATCATACTGTAATAAAACAGTTCCTTCCATCCAAGATGATAGTTTGGGTCGTTTGCCGTCCATTTGCGCAGCTTAACTGAGCCAAATTTATTTTGTACATCATTCAAATAGTCGCCAACCATATACGCCCAACTCATAGGTTTAATGCCTTCGGTGCGGAACGATTGTCCGTAAATCAAATGTTTAACTCCTTCTTTGTGTGCTACACCAAAACATGATGCAGCAATGCCTACATCGGTGCCTTCATTTAGTTCTGGAACCGAGGCTTTTAGAAAAGAAATTTTCAAATCTTTTGCTTCGCGCCAGTCGCTCGTGATTGTGCGCAATTCCACACCCAGTTTGCGGGTGATGTTTATCATGTTTTCTCCACCAACGGGATTGTCGAACCCATCATTGAAGTGTACAGCCAATGGGCGCAGTTTGTATTTTGTTGCCACTAAGTGTAGTATGTAGGTGCTATCTCTGCCGCCACTAATTCCAACTATGCAATCGTATTTTTTTCCTTTTCCATCGCGCTTTATTTTTTCTAAGCTGCTGTTTAGAATATTTTGCCCGCGCCCATCATTGGGGTACATTTTTACCCATTTGTCATGTAATGTGCAAAAGTTGCAAATGCCTTTGTTGTTGAATGAAATTCCCGGGCATGTGCTATCGCTAATACAGCGGTTGCAGCGTTGATAGGTAATGCTTTTTTTAACCCCGTTTACTATTACAAAGTTCTCTTTAAGTTCTGTTGCTTGCATAATGCTTTCGCAAATATGGTTTTCTAAACCATTATCAGTTGAAAAAAGTAAATATTACAAAAGTAAGGGTGGCGAAATTTTACTGCTTACGCTTAAGTATAAGCGAAACTAAAATAGGCAGCACAAACAATGCTACAGTAGTTAATGAAAAGTAGAGGTCTGCTCTTTCGCTTTCCATAATGTGGCAAAAAGCCGATTCGCTAAAGTAATGGCAGGCAAAAGATAAACACAGTTTTAATCCTAACAATCCGATAATACCAAAAGCAACCATATCTAGGAATGGAAAACGCTCCATTAGCGAAACAAAATACCCAGCTACAATCCGCATGGTGATAATGCCAATAAACACACCTAAACACACTAAATAGATATTGTTGGTAAAAGCAACTGCTGCAAAAACATTATCCAACGAGAAGGTTAAATCCATCACTTCTACTTGCAATACCACACTCCAAAATAGCGATAGTCCAAAAATCTTCTTCGGATGTTTCACTTCTTGTTGCAACTCCTCGTTCTCTATCTGCAAAATGTTTTCTTTCTTGCTAAAATGCTTGTAGAAATATGCAAGGCTCAAATACAATAGATAGCCACCGCCCAGTAGTTTTAGTACATTTATCTTGATAAGCCAACTTGCAAACAACAAAGCTGTGCCCCTGAAAACATAAGCTAATATCAACCCAATTTTCAATGCTTTTCTGCGTTGTTTTTCATCGGGCAAATCCATTACCATTGTTGCCAACACAGCTGCATTGTCAATGCTTAACAAGCTTTCAATAAGTATCAGATTTAGAATTACCAATCCTGCGGCATTCAAATCGTGCCCCAAGTATTGATGAAGGAATTCAATTATTGTTTCCACAAAGGATAGTTGAGAGCGCGAATGTAAACGCTGCTAATTACATTGCGCAAAAAGTTTTCAGAATAGACTCTTAGGCTATCCTTCTTCTATGTATTCTTCATCTTGATGAAATTTTTCGAGTGTTTAAACGTTTGATAATGCACATAATCTTTGAGCGAAATATTTTGTGATTGTATGAAGTTATTTGCTGTCTTCTTGGTGTCTTTTTTATGGTTGCCAATAAATCCGGAAGTTTATCTGAGTAAAATTGACGGTTTTGCAACTAAAAGTTTTTTCAAAGCCGAAGTTTATGCCAAGCATGATTGGCAATCGTTTGAAAAGTTGCCTGAACCAAACGAGTTAGTTCAGATAGATAAGTTTGATGTACACTTGATGAATGCCAGTTTGTTTTTTGCATCAAATAAAATTCGCCAGTCGAAAAAAGTTGCACCACTTGCCTATTCCGAATCGTTGCGCAACGCTGCTTTGGTACATTCAAACGAAATGGTGGAAAGGCAGTTTTACAGTCACATCAATTCAAAAAATATAGAACTTCGCGCACCTGACGGTCGCATGAAAATGTTTGGAATAAGTAATGTTTTGATGGCAGAAAACATCCATCGATTTCCTTTTGTTCCCAATGAAACTACTTACCTTGCACTTGCACAGAATATAATGGATGATTTTTATAAATCAGAAGGACATCGACAAAATTTGATGAACAAAAATTTTACCCACACAGGTTGTGCCGCCTTGTGGGAGTTTAGCACAAGAGAGAAATATCATTTTGCTAAGGTAACTCAATGCTTTATACGCATTTGAAGCTTACTGCAATAAGGTAAAAGATTGATAAAGGTCAGTGTTTTGCAACCAAAATGTTGAAATTCAACGTCTCTGCTCCGAACTTTTTTTATTTTTTTCTTGAATATTTGACTAAAATCATATTTTCGGGGCTTCTGATTTAAAATTTAATTAGACATTTCTCATTGATTATGGCATCTTTTCTACGTCAAAAATCGTTGTTGGTTTTTCTTTGCCTATTGGCAACGTTCCTGTCTGTAAAGACTTCGGCACAATGTGGTACAAGTTCATTTCCAGAAGGTGGTGGTCCGCTAACACCAACTTCAACTTGGAGTGCACCACTGTCTGTTGGTAGTGGAACTTACGTTGATTTCAATGTTGTAGCCGGGAATTTTTATTCGTTCCGCTACACAAATCCAAATCAACAGTACAGCAATGGCAATAATATGGATATGACTTTGTCATCTACCTCTGGAGTGTTGACATACAACGACAACTTGACGCCATTGTCTAATCCTTGGACTGGTGGTGTTTGTCCTGCGGTGAATCCGCGCCCTTCTTCAACCGAGTGGTTAGCTACCTATACAGGTACGGTAAGAATAAATACCAAAACTTTCACGACTACGTGTGAAGATTGGGTTGCTGGCCAAAACTCAGCACTTCTTCAATATAAAACGTGCCCTGTACAAGCAGATCCGGGAGAAGGAGTAAATGCATGGAATGTTGACGCTTTTGCTACCACAGACATTTCTTTAGCCGGTAGTGCAGCGAATGCCAGATATGGATATTATTCTGCTTCTGGAATAAATTTTAATACAGCCAGTCAATGGGCTGTAACCGCTTCTCCATCTTCTGCCCCAGGCTGGTCTGGTTGCGAAGTATCAAATGATAAATTTACTATCAGAGCGAGAAGAAGAGGTTTTACTTGCTCAGCCTATGCAATAAATGTTGTAAGTGCCGATGATGCAGTTCGTGTTTATATAAATGGCTCACAGATATACAATGCGAACGCCCCAGTATCGAATGTTGCTTTGGGTACTTACGTATTAGGAGCAAATGATTTAGTTGAAATTCGTTTAGTAGGTCTTTGTGATCCTGAAAATACAAATATCACCTTTACGCCAGTTGCCAGCCCTGCTCTAAGTGCAGGTTCTATTGGTGGCTTTACTAACGGAGCTAACCTTTGTGTTGGTTCAAATCCGGGAACATTTACGGATGTAACAGCTGCAAGTGGCGGCACATCAGCGCAAAGCAATGGCGGAACATTAACTTATAATTGGGAATATTCTTCTGATAACAGCACATTTACTCCAACTGGTGTATCCACTCCTACTTATAATCATGGAGTGTTAAATACAACTGGCACTTTCTATGTAAGAAGAAGAGTAACGGACAAGTGTAACACTACCACTGTGTCAAATACAATTTTGGTGAATGTGGTTGCTTTGCCTAATGGCGGTTTGTCGCCAGCACATCAATCCGTTTGTGCTGGCAGCCAAATAGTGCTTACCTTAAACTTTAATTCTGGTCAAGCACCATTTAATGTTCAAGTGTTTAATGGCGCAATAAACGAATCGAGAAATGGTAAGATAAATGGAGATACCATCATGCTGAATGTGCCTGCCAGTCCAACCACTTTTACATTGTCGCAAATTGTTGATGCCAATTCTTGTTCAAGAACATCTGGATTCTTAAGTGGTTCTATTGTTACTATTTCTCCGGCAATCAACATTAGCGGGGTAAACTCAACTAATGTATTGTGTTTTGGGGGTAACACTGGTTCAATTACAGTTACTGCTTCTGGTGGAACAGCGCCATTCGAGTACTCTATAGATAACGGTACAACTTACCAAACTTCAAATGTTTTCAATGGATTAACTGCAGCCAGTTATTTCGTGACGGTAAAAGATGCATTAGGTTGTGTAGCAGTGTATAGCGGCAACCCAGTGGTGATTACGCAACCAACACAAATCAATTTTACAACAGTTACGCAGGATGCAAGTTGTGCAGGAGTTTTTGATGGTACGATAGGGGTTTCGGCAAGTGGTGGAGTAGGTAGTTATCAATATTCATTGAATGGAGGGTCGTTGCAACCTGGCGCAAATTTTAGTGGTTTAGCTGCAAATACCTACACAGTTCTTGTGCAAGACGGAAATGGTTGCACAGCTACTTCTACAGTTACTATCAATAATTCTTATGTGGTTTCTACTTCAATAGGAAATCAAACCGATGTAGCTTGTTTTGGCGGAAATGATGGATCGGTTACAATACAAGTTGCAGGAGGCATTCAACCTTACCAATATTCAATAAATGGAGGTTTAACTTATCAGTTTTCACCAACTTTCACTGGATTGGCAGGTGGTAACTATTTAGTAAAAGTTATTGACGCTAAGGGTTGCCCTGTTATTCAAAGTGTTGATATATTAGAGCCAACTCAATTGCTTACGGTTTTAGACTCTACTGTAAATGCAGGATGTTTTGGTGGCACCGATGCTGCCGTATACACAACTACAACAGGTGGCACACCTGGCTATACATACACCTGGAACAATGGTGGAGCTACTGATGATATTGTTGGCGTTGCTGCAGGTAACTATAGTTTAACAGTAGTAGATACAAGAGGTTGCCGCGATTCACTATCTGTAACAGTTACCCAAGCTCCTGAAATGTTTGTTGTTTTAGCTGCATCTACCGATGTAAAATGTAACGCTGGAGCTGATGGAACAGTTGATATTACTGTAAGCGGTGGAACACCACCATATAGCTTCAATTGGAGTAATGGTCATTTGCTAGAAGATTTAGTGAATGTTGTAGCAGGTACTTATTCTGTTACAGTCGAAGATGCTAACGGCTGCGTTAAAACACTAACTCAAGTTGTAAATGAACCATCTTCACTTACACTTGCTTTAGCTGGAACGAATATTATTTGTAATGGTGCTAAAAATGGTACTGTAACAAGTACTGTTGGTGGCGGTGTGGCTCCATATACTTATTTTTGGAGCAACGGAGATACCGCATCTTCATTAACCGGTGTTGGTGGTGGGCTTTATACAGTAATAGTTACAGATGCGAATGGTTGTTCAATTAGCGGAACTGTTACCCTTACCGAGCCACCAGTTTACTCTTTGGCGTTAAATGTAACTAATGTCCTTTGCTTTGGTGATTCAACAGGAACAATTTCTACAACTGCAGGGGGAGGTACTCCACCATATACATACTTGTGGAATACAGGCGCAACCGATTCGGTGTTGACTGGTGTTCCGGTAGGATTTTATTCTGTTACTATTACCGATGTAAATGGTTGTTCATCTACTGCTTCAACTACTGTAACACAACCAGCGGAGTTGACAATTAACTCTTCTATTTTTGATGTTACTTGTAGTGGTTATGCTAATGGTTTGATAGATTTGACTGTGAGCGGAGGTGTGTTGCCATATTCATATAGCTGGAATGGTGGCGATACAACACAAGATTTGACGGATATTCCTGGTGGAATTTATGATGTTACAATAACAGACAATAATGGATGTTCAGCTACACAATCATTCTCAATATCTGAGCCGGCTCCTATTTCGTCTACAATCACGCATACTGATGTAACTTGCAATGGTGCAGCAAATGGAACCGCATCAATCGCAGTTGTAGGCGGCTCAGCTCCTTATAACTATTTGTGGAGCAATTTTGGTGGTGCAGCTTCGGTTGCTGGGTTGAGTGGTAATACATATTACGTCATAGTAACAGATGCTAAAGGTTGCCAACACAGAGATAGTGTGGTGATTTTTGAACCGGCAGCAATTGCTATTTCCGCAACAGTTGTGCAAATTTCATGTTTCGGTTCTGCCGATGGAGTTATTGATGCGAGTGTAACAGGAGGTACTGCCGGATATTCTTATAATTGGAGTACAAGCGATACTACGCAAGATTTATCTGGTTTGGGTCAAGGTATTTATGTGTTGTCTGTTACTGATGCTAATGGATGTACAGCTACCGCTTCGTATGAAATTGTAAATCCATCACCAATAATTGTAAACTACTTTGTAAAAACACCTAAATGCTCAGGTGATATGGATGGACACATTGACGCGATTCCATCAGGTGGGGTACCTCCTTATACTTATGCGTGGAGCAATGGTACATTCAACGAGGATTTGATTGGTGTTGGTTCGGGTACTTATTACCTTACTATTACAGATACCCGCAATTGTAGCAAAGTAGATACTTTGCTTATGGGCCAACCACTTCCATTGTACACAACAGGCTTTATTAAAAATGTAAAATGCGCAGGTTACGAAGATGGGTTCTTGGATATTACCGCTTATGGCGGAACATTGCCTTACTTCTTTGTGTGGAGTAAAGATTCGGTAGTAACAGAAGACTTGGGTAATCTTTCGGGTGGTAACTATGTTGTAACTGTTACAGACGGTAATGGTTGCACAGTAGATGCTACGTATTTTGTTTATGAACCAGATTCGTTGAAACTAACTTTTGCAGCCACTAATGTTACTTGTCCAGGTGCTGGAACCGGTGAAGTTTCGGCTGTTGTAACGGGCGGTGTATATCCATATACTTATTTGTGGAATACATTTAATGGAGATTCTACATTGGCCAATGTTCCGGCAGGTAGCTACATTTCAATAGTAACCGACTTTAATGGTTGTTCAACTCGCGACTCTATCTATATCACCGAGCCATTACCATTCAGTGTTGCTGATAGTATTACAAATGCTTCGTGTAGCGGAAAAACAGACGGAGTTATAGATTTAACTGTTTCGGGTGCAAACGGCAACTATACATACGTTTGGAGCACAGGAGCAACAACCGAAGATGTTTCTGGCGTAGCCGCTGGTACATATCGTGTTACTATTACTGATGCACTTGGATGTACTTATGTTGGTGTTTATGAAGTTGAAGAAGCAAAACAATTGTTTGCAGATGTAGCGGTTGTTAATCCAACTTGTAATGGTGCTACTACTGGTATTATCTCTGTAGATGTAACAGGTGGCGATGTGCCATATACATATACTTGGAGCACTACTCCAGTACAAACCAGTAATACCGCCTCGGGCTTGGGTGCGGGTGTTTACTCTGTAACTATTACCGATAGCAAAGGTTGCACTTTGGCAGAAACCAGAACTGTAACTTCACCAAATCCTTTGGTAGTAGATGTAAATGTTACCGGTTCAAAATGTGCAAACATTGGTTCAGGTATTGTTGTTGTGAATACTACTGGAGGTGCAGCGCCATTTACTTATCAGTTGAATGGTACTACACAAGCAAGTAACACTTACACAGGCTTGTTGCCTGGTACTTATGTAGTGTTTGTGCGTGATGCAAATGGTTGCGAAGGCATCAATTCTTTCACTATTCCGGTACCTACAACGCTAACTGTTGATTTGGTGGCTGATAAAGAATTGATATTGAGTGGTATGGAAGCACAGCTTACTGCCGAGGTTGTATCTGATACAACTATTACAAGAGTTTATTGGAGCAGTATGTTGGGAACATTCAACTTCTCTGGATGTGCAGATTCTACCAACTGTCTTACTCCAACAGTAGCACCAGATGTTACTACTACTTTTGTTGTAACAGTAATGAATGCAGATTCTTGTACCGCTACCGACACAATAAGAATTGAAGTTAAAACACAGCCTTCTGAGTTCTTCCCTACGGCATTCTCGCCTAATGGTGATAACTTGAATGACTTCTTTGAGTTTGCAATATTGGGTGTAACTACTGGTCATGTTCAAATATTTGACCGTTGGGGTAGTCTTATCTACGAAAATGCTGCTCAGAAAAACGGATTTGGATTCAAAGACGGATGGGATGGAACATTTAAAGGAAGCCAAGTTCAAATGGATACCTATGTTTATACAGTAAACTTGAAATACTTTAATGGTGTGGAGAAACGTGTAACAGGCACAATAGCAGTAACACGTTAATACATACCTTCAAATTTTAAGAAAAGAGGCTGTATCGAAAGATGCAGCCTCTTTTGTTTTTTTCGATGTTGTGGCTTGAAATGGCGATACAGAAAATGAACGTCAATTATTCATATTCTATGTTTACTTTGTTGCTATGAAAAAGTATTTCTTGTTCTCTCTGTGTGCTGTTGTAGCATTGTCAATGTTTTCGCAAAATAGCAATGAAGCAAAGCCAAAACTTTCGCCACTAACAAAAAAGTTTGTGCACGCGATATTGAATGTAAAAGAAAAAGGTGTTGCCCCCGATGGGTTTTTGTATAAATATCAAATCAACGGCACACCATTTGTAAGTGCATTGATAAAGGTTGTAGAGCCAGTTTTGGCCGCAAAACAGTTGAACAACATTGATGCAAAAGTTGCTACTAAAGCCGGCAATGTATGGACGGTTCATTTGCCATTCAACAAGATGAGAGAAATGACTGAACTTAGTAGTGTGTTGTATATTCAAATGGATGAGCCATTATCGCCAGCACTTGAAAAAGCTCGCCAAACCACACGCACCGATTCGGTTCATGCAGGAATCAATTTGCCAATGCCATATACTGGAGAGGGCGTAATTGTAGGAGTTATTGATTTTGGGTTCGACTATAATCATCCAACTTTTTATGATACACTTCACGCTAACTTTAGAGTAAAACGTGTGTGGGAGGTGGGCAGCCAAGGAACTCCGCCAGCGGGCTTTTCTTATGGTTATGAAATTACTGATACTAATCTAATAAAAGCTCAAGGCACTGATAATGCAAAACAAACTCATGGTGCCGCAGTTGCAGGTATGGCAGCAGGCTCGGGTTACATGAGCGATACAGCTTCGCTGAACAAGCGTTTTAGAGGAATGGCTTATGAGTCGGATATGGTATTTGTGGGTGTAAGACGCGATGATATTTCGCAGCAATGGCTGCAAGGAAGTTTTACCGATTTTTTAGATGGCATTAATTACATTTTCTCCTACGCTGCATCTGTAGGAAAACCTTGCGTGATAAATATTAGCTGGGGTTCGCAATCGGGCCCGCACGATGGTAGCACACTTTTTAACGAGGCTTGCGCCAATCTTACCGGTGCTGGTAAAATATTGGTGATGAGCGCAGGCAATGAAGGTGAAGAGCGAATTCATCTTTCAAAAACATTTGCACTAAACGATACTGTTGTGTCAACATTTCTTGCTTTTAGTAAGCCCGACTACAAAAGAACATGGATAGATGTTTGGGGTGAACCAGGACAAGTGTTTTGTGGCAATGTTGCACTTTACAAAAATTTGATTGAAGGCAGTAGTACCAATTTTATTTGCATAGATGATAACATTCATAACCGAATATTGATAAACGAGGATGGTACAGACACATGCTTTGTGCAGTTTATTTCTTCTACTTCCGAACATAACGGTAAGCCACGCCTTACAATAGACATCTACAATAAATCTTCAGATTCGGTTGGTGTATCCATAAAAGGAGGTGCAGGCAGCACTATACACGCTTGGAACGAATACTATTACTATGGATATACAAAAGGTTTTCAAAGTTCATTTGAGGATTTGGGCGAAGCTTGGGCTGTAAAAGGTAATACTGCAACCACAGTAAGTGATATAGGTTCTGGCGAATCTGTTTTGTTAGTTGGTGCTTATGCCTCTAAAGTCAATTTTTCTGACATCAATGGCAATCCGTGGTCGTATTCAGGCTATGTAGGCGAAGGAAAGTTAGTGCCTTTTTCGAGCCGTGGACCATTGACCAATAATACAGTAAAGCCAGATATTACAGCTCCCGGATTGACGGTTGCAACCGCAGTAAGTTCTTATGATACTGCTTACACGCCAACAGGATCTAAAAGCTCAAGTACAGTAAATTCATACTTCGATTCGGCACTTAATAAAACATTTTATTACGGTGAGTTTACCGGCACCTCGGCTTCAGCACCTGCGGCATCAGGAATTGTAGCTTTACTATTGCAGGCAAACCCGAGTTTAACACCTGCTCAGGTGAAAGAAATTGTTACAACTACCGCAATAAAAGATGCGCATACAGGCGCAATTTCGACAGGTGGAAACAACAATTGGGGCTTCGGCAAAATCAATGCTTATGCCGCATTGCAAAAAGTGCTTGCCGAGTATCCATCGAGCATTAGAAATCAAAGTGGAGAAAAGTTGGACTGCATTTTGTTTCCTAATCCTTCCAATGGAACATTTTCGATAAGCTATAACAACGAAAATGACAGTTCTATTAGGATTGAAATTTTTAATGCGATGGGCGGTTTAATTCTTGCCGAACAATGGCACACAACGCAAGGATTGAACTTGAAAACTATTGACCTGACACAATACAGCTCGGGGGCGTATTTGGTAAAAGTGTCATCCGAAAATGGATTTGCAACATTAAGAGCAAATTTATTTTAGTGGATTTTTTTGAGTAATGCTCTCAAAGTGAATGCAATAGCATTTTGCAGCTATTGTATGAACCTGTAGTGTTTGGCACTTTTGGCATTGAAACACTTTCTTTGCAAAATGAAAAACGCATTTGCTTCAGTTCTTATTCTGTTTGTTTGGTCTTTTTCGCTGTGTGCTGCTACGGGCGATACAATAAAAGTAAAGGCACATGATAAGAAGGCAATGACATGGTATGGCAATTATGATACAGTTGCTGTTTTTCCTTCGGCTACAAAAAAGTATAACAAAATAATCATGCATTATACTTTGGGCTGCCCTACTACTGGCTGCTCGCAGTGGGATTACACCACACAGATTTTTTTAATGAAAAAAACCGGAGCAATTGATTCTACACTTAAACTTGTTCCAAACTTTACGGTGAACAATAATGCAGTAGATACATTTGTTTACAGCAATTTGCCAACAGTGAAAACTGTTTTTAATTCAAGCGCAAAAACTACAGACACCATACCTGCCGATTCTTCGTTTGTGCGATTGTTTTCTGATACAACGCAACCATATTTTCAAACAGATTCATTTTATACATGGCAGGCAAATTATTACAACTACATATTTGATTCTACAGGAGCAAAAACTGATTCGTTTTTTGTGCAAGCCACAGATACCAAAGTTGTGTACAAAACGAGCGTGTATGAAAAATTTGATGTGCTGGAACGTTACGAGTTGGCACGGGTAATTACACCTTATGGTGGTTACTACAATAAATCTTGGACAAATACTTTTCGGTTTGATGTAACCGATTTTGCGCCTTTGCTACACGATACTGTGTTGCTTCGCGCATTTTATAATGGTTGGAGCAGTGGCTTTACAGTTACGCTCGATTTTGATTTGGTGGAAGGCACGCCCGCTCGCGAAGTAAAAACAGTACGCAATGTTTACAATGGCGATTTTGGGTATGGTAGTGCCACAAATCCATTAGAAAATCAACTTGTGCAAAAGAGTTTTGCTTTAAGCGCGGCAGAAACTCAAGCTAAGTTTCGCTATACCGCCACAGGGCACGGTTTTGGAACCGATAACACCGACAACTGCGCAGAGTTTTGTAATAAAACTTATGACGTGATGGCGAACAACTCAATAGTTGCCACACAAAATGTTTGGCGCGATGATTGCGGTATGAATCCTTTGTGGCACCAAAGTGGCACTTGGCTTTTGGATAGAGCAAACTGGTGCCCTGGCGATAAAGGTTTAACGCATGAATTTGAATTAACTCCGGTTTTGAGCGGCAGTAATTTGTTGTTGCAAGTTGTTCCCGAAGCCTATGAAGATTTAGATCCAGCGGGCTTTAATCCTATTTACACAATTCAGTCGCAGGTGGTTACTTATGGTGCAAATAATTTTGGCTTAGATGCTTCAGTTGAAGATGTTATTGCGCCCAATAAACACGATGCGTATAAACGATTTAACCCTATTTGTGCAAATCCTAAAGTTGTTATCAAAAACAATGGTTCGCAGGCACTTACAAGTGCTCGCATTTACTATGGCATGGAGGGTAAAGAATTATTCTTTCACGATTGGACGGGCAACTTGGCTTTTGATAGAACAGAAACTGTTTCGTTGCCTTATCGGGTAATCAGCGATTCATCGCATTTGGTTTTTAAAGTGTGGATTGCAAAAGCCAATGGTGCAGCAGACGAGTACAGATGGAACGATACTTTGCGCGTGCTTGCCGATGTTGTGCCGCGTTACGACAGCGTATTTAATTTTGTATTAAAAACGAATAACGATTTTACCGAAAACACTTGGAATCTACATGACGATGAAGGCAATTTGTGGTATGAAAATGGCACACTTGCCGCAAACAAAGTTTATACAGAAACATTTGTGCTGGCTACTGGATGCTACCAGTTTGAGTTGAATGATGCCGGTAAAGACGGCTTAAGTTTTTTTGCCAATCAATCTACCTCCGGCACGGGTTATGCGCGTTTTACAAGATATCCATCCAATGCGAATTTCAAAACCTTCGAGCCCGATTTTGGTACGCAAATTTCGCAGCGTTTCATAGTTGGCAATCCTAATATTTTTGTGCCGTCTGCTGTAGGTGAAGTTGCGGTATTGAAAGAGTTGAATGTGTTTCCAAACCCGGCAAGTACTTTGTTTACTGCTGCTGTTTCGTTCGATAAGCCAACTGCTGTAACGGTAGCATTGGTGAATGTTTTTGGGCAGGAAGTACAACAGGTGTTTACCGGCACTGCTGCGCAATTGGTGTTGCCAATTGAGGTGGAAGGTGTAGCCGCAGGAATGTATCTTTTGCAAGTAAAAAGCGAAGGCTTTACAGAAGTAAAGCGCGTGTTGGTAAAACACTAATTGTTTGCAGTAAGCAGTTTTTCTATATTCTGTTTTTCACGAGTGTCGTGTATCTCTTTTGTGAGTGCTTTTTTGAAAGCGCTTGAGGCTTGTTGCGAATTGTTTTGCATACGATAGTACTTCCCAATCCAAAAGTGAGTTTCCCAAAACTCGGGATTTGATGCGGTGAATTGAGCTATAAAAGTGCTTTCGTTTTGTAGCGATTCTTTGTTTTTAATGGCTTGTTTTATTTGCTTGCGCATGGTTTTGAATTGCTGAAATTTTACCCAATCTTTTGAATGCAAAAAGGAATCTTGCGGAATTGTAAAGTCGGTTTCGGCAAGCGATTTGCTGATATTCAAGCCTGGAGCTTCGGCAAAAACTTTGTTTAGATTATAACATACAAAAGCGCCCAGTTGATACGGATTTGCCGAAACCCACATCTGTCTTTTTTCGGGTTGAAAGATTACTGCGTGATGGCTAATGAGTTGATTCATGGCTTTTTCATTGCCCATGCCGATGTTCTTTTCGTTTATGCCTTTTTGATTGCGCAAAATAGCTGCTGCTTGCACAGGCGAAAGCGCAGGTGAATGGCTTATCAATTCATTCATTCTTTTGTAGCGATACATAGAAGATGAAGTGGCAATGTTTTCAATATTATCCTTGTCGTTTTTAAATGAATCGCTTTGATAGTGATTGGCGCAAATGATAAGGTTTGAGTCGGGCATCAACAGCACTGTTTTTGCAACACTTTTTTCTATGAGTGCTGTTTTGCCATCGGAAGCCGAGCCAATCATGATAGTTTCGCAAACAAACGACTGATGTTTTTTTGCAATAGCAAATGCTTCGTCAATATTTTCGGCATATTGAAGTATTTGCCTTGCAATGATGGCGATTGGCGTGGTGGCTTTTGTAGGTACATCAGATTTTGCAGCATTGATGGTTACGGTTAAGCCTTTTTCGTTCATGCCTGAAACACAACCCATAAAGCCACCCCAGGTAACAATTGCAAAACGATGCCCTGTATTGGGCTTGCAGAAATAAACAATCTTGTCTTGGGCAAATTTATCGCCTAAGCTAAAATCTAAATTTCGCCCGATAAGCATGGAAGAGTCTTGTGTACGCTTGCCCCACGTGCCAAATGATGTGCAACCTACCAGCGCTAAACTTTGCAAAGCATGTCCAATATCGTGTGCTGCATGGTAATTCAACATGCGGTCGTAGGCAGGTGCTATGTAATTGAATTCATCGGGCGCAGAAAACGATTCGCCATAGATTTCTTTTTTATTTTCTTCGGGAAAATGATGATCTAATTCTCGGTTGAAAATGCGTGTTACAAATGCCAAAAATGTGAGGTAGCTTTTGCTCGGTATTATCTCGTCAATTTGTTCAACAAAGTACTCTTCTTGTAAGTGAAGTAATTCTTTGTTCAATTTTCCGGTAATAACACCACGCTCAAATGCTTCGCCTTCCACGTATTCTTCCCACAAGCCGTATTCGTTTTTGCGTAGCCAATTGTTGCCAATTCGATAATGGTTTGCAGCAATTGTTTCGCGCTTTAGGTTTAGTGATGTTTTGTTTTTTACATCGGGAATTTGCGGTGCCAATCCCCAACGGATGTATGCAAAAACTACACACAACAGCAGTGCAAGAAACCCCAAAACGTAACATGTAACTTTAATCAGTTTGCGCATTAGCAGCAAGAATTTTATTGACAAGGTATTCTTTTCCAAGCAGCATAGAGCAGGTAATTACAGCACTTATAGAAACGCCCAGCACGCCATGCAAGTTTACGTTTTGCCCTGTTAGCAATAGGTTGGGAATTTTAGTTTTTGAAGTAATGGTTGTTTTAAGCGGGTCGTTGAAATCTTTTGCAATGCCATACATGTTGCCGTCATAACTGCCTATGTAATCGCGGTAGGAGAGTGGTGTGGAGGTGTAATATGCTTGAACAGAATCTTTAAAGCCCGGAAACTTCAATTCAATTTCATTAAACAGTCGTTCGGCTTTCTGTCTTTTGAATTGCTGGTATTCTTCGCTACGATCGCTTTCTTCTAATGTGGTATTTGTGGTTTCTTGCCACTTGCTCACCTCGTCATATCGCATATAGGTCATCACCGCCAAGCCTTCTGCATAGGCTTTGTTTTTGCCATGAGCGCATTCAAACATTGCGTAGCATTGCGGCCAGTTTGCATCGGTGTGTTCGGTATTATTCCAAACGTCATTTTGTGCAGAATAGTAGTAGTTGCGATTGCGGCATTTCCATGTGTTGGGCTTCAGCACTATGTATGCAACAAAAACCGAAACGGAGTTTTCGAGGCTTTTAATGCGATGGCGATAGGCATTTCTAATGAGGTCGGTTTGTAGCATATCCAACGTTGTTGCCGGTGGAATGTTGGAGATGAATTTTTTGCCATAAATTTTTTCGTTGTTGTGGCACAGTACATGGTTTATCTCGCCATTTTGCACTACAAAATTTGTTACTTTTTGTTTTCTGAAAATGTCGCCATTATTTTCTTTAATAACTCTGGCAAGTAGTTTTGCAATTTGGTCGCCTCCTGCGGTGCATTTCATGGCACTTTCTATGTAGCTGTTTACCACAAGGGCATGAACGTACAAAGGTGTTTTGTTGCCTACGCCTGCATACAACATGTTTGTGCCTGCCAACACATTGCGCAGTTTTTCATTGCTCGTCAAATTTTCGAAGTACTGTTTTGCGCTGCGGGTAAATAATTCGGCTTCGGGATACACGCCTTTGGCATCAAGGTTGTACATTGGAATGGCGCGGCAAATTTTTTGAATATCGCTACAATACTTTTTAATGTTTGTTTCCTCGGTCGGAAATAGTTTAGTCATTACACGAATAAAATTGGTATAGCCCATGCCGTACGGGTATTCGGTCGCATCATTTTTAAACAACACAACATCCGAACCTTCTTTGTCCATGTGGGCAAGCTCAAGCCGTGCCATGATGCCGCAATAGTTGAATATCTTGTAAAGATTTTGCCCCTTTTCTAAACCACCCAAATAGTGTACGCCAGTATCGAAGGTTACGCCATCGCGCTTAAAAGTTTGTAAGTTGCCGCCTATCTGTTCGTTTTTTTCTATCAGGCATACGCGCAGCCCTTCTTTGCTTAAAATGGCAGCGCACAGCAATCCGCCCAAGCCGGAGCCTACTATTACAATGTCATATTGTTGATCTGCCATTGTAATTCAATTGTAGATTTGTTTTTTGATGTATATTCAAGACTAAGTAACAAGCCCCGAAATTGCATTTTTTTTGAACCCGATTGAAAGATAAGTTTGGAATGTATTCTAAGCGGATGCACTTAGATGACAAGTGCAATCGAATGAATGCTTTGCAAAATACCATACAATTAGGCGCATTGGCAAATTGAAATTTACGAAGCGAATTACTCGCTTCGTAAATTTTGTAGTTCTATTTTACTACCAATTGTTTGCTAAAGGTTTCTACACCGGTGTTTACTGTAACAATGTAAATACCCGCTGCAAAGCCGCTTAAATCTAAATCGAAATTGTTGATGCCGTTGTAAAGGCGCGTTGATTTTTGATATGCTACCATGCCTTTAGCATCAATAATGCTAATAGTGGCGTCATATTCGAGTGAAGTGTTTACCACTACACTGCTTGCTTGCTCGGCAGGATTGGGCAAGAGTTGCATCCATTTAATGTTGCCTTTTTCGGCAAGTGCTGCCGAAACGGTGTTGCTGATTTCGGTAGCACCGTCAAAATCAATTTGCTCTAAACGGTAGTAGTAACGGATGCCTGCTATTACATTTTTATCATCGTATTTGTAGTGCTGCATTTCGCTTGTGTTGCCTGCTCCGGCAGTAAACCCAATAGCGGTATAGTCTCTTCCATTGGCGCTGCGTTGAATTTCAAAGCCGGCATTGTTTATTTCGGCTGCGGTAGTCCATTCCACAGCAATGTAGTCGTTATTGATTGCGCGAGCGCTCAATTCGGTTAGTTTAACCGGCAAAGGTTGCCCGCCACCACTGTTGCCACCACCGCTGAATCCGCTAAACACACTCAACCCTGTTCTGCGAGCTGCATTTGTTTGGGGAAAATCGGGCATTAGCGAATGAACGCTTGCTGCCGAGTGGCTGCCTTGGAAGCCCCAGTTGCCACTATTCCAAGTGCTGCGTTTCAATACGCGCAATTCATTAGGCGTAGCTGCTAATTCATCTATGTTGTTGGCATTCATAAATGGTGCGCTAAACTGAATGTTGTATGGTAGTGAGCCGCCATCATACGCTACATGCCACAGGTAATCGCCTTTTACATCTACCCAGTTGCCGGTGCTTGCGCCATCTTCTACCGCACTGCTGTGGTTGCCATATTCTTTTCCGGTAAGGCCAACGTTTGCAGTGTCGGGGTCGTTGTCGTAAAATGTAGCAGTTATGTATTGGTTGTTGCCTGTGCCATCTAATATTTCTACCGTAACTGGCGTAAAATATCCCTCATCGGCAGCTCCGTGTTTGCCCACAGCATCTACCATCCCCATTGGGAATAGGTATCTTGCCGAAGCATTGCCCAATTTTCTTTTCAGCATTCCTTGAAAAAACGCATCGTTGGTATTGCCATTGTTGCGTATTACAATGTTGCTATCGGCACGCTGCATGGTAATGGTTTTGTACCGTACACCAGTTTCTACATCGCTGCCCTCGCTAAGCAATTTGCCTTGTTTTAAATGAAGGAAGTTACTGATGTCAATATCGGTTGTTAAGTGTGCTCTGTTGTTGGTGCCTCCAGCAGTTTTGTCTATTTGTAAGTTTGAAATAATGCCGGGTTGTGCTCCGTTGTTACGAATTTCAATCAACTGCTCCACAGGGCCGTTTATTTTTATTTGTGCGCTATCTGAGTGTGAAACTGTGGTATAAATCAACTTGCCGAAAAGTTTTAAATCTCCTTTTACGGTCATGTTGCGCCATGTCATTTTTACAACACCCGAACTGTTTTTTGAAATGAAATCATTGGCAATGTTTAAATGCGATTTAGCTTCAACTGTATCGGTGGTTACAATCAAATTGCAGATGCTTCCGCTATCCATTCTTACTTGTCTTGTACCTGTTCCGCTTAAATATACTGCGCCAGTAATTTCTTCGCTTGCAAATGTTTGAGAGCAATCGTTGAAGCCGCTGTAAATAGTGGCATTG
>Ga0209573_1000352_pt1 | contig 103507 bp, 78 predicted proteins | sample TNRBio252014_DNA_FD_185870 | JGI IMG/M metagenome (GOLD analysis project Ga0209573, IMG submission 185870) | Wastewater treatment Type I Accumulibacter community from EBPR Bioreactor in Madison, WI, USA - TNR Reactor_6/25/2014_ DNA (SPAdes)... | ecosystem: Engineered > Bioreactor > EBPR >...
CAATCCCTGTGGCACAACACATATTATTACTTCGAGGGCTTATTTGCACTCAGGGCCGATGGCAACAATTTTGGAACCACATCGATAAAAATGGTATCTAATTGTACATCAAATTGGAGCCGCACCCGATGAAGATGGCATCAATTGCAACAACGGCAGCAACTTTAGCTACAATGCAAGCACAGGTATTTTTACCGCATCCAGCACAAACTGCTTTTATGGCCCGCCTTTTACAACCGATGGAGCAGCCTTTGCCAGTACTGAACTGTGCGGCAATAGTAGCATCACGGCGCAGGTCGTCAGTATAACCGGCAATGGCTGGGCTGGTATCGTCATGCGCGAGAGCGACGCCCCAGGCGCCAAAAAGGTGCATCTCAGCACCAACCTCAGCACACTGAGCCGCCGCGAAGTACGCTACACAACTGGCGGTCAGGCCTACCCCCAACAGTTCCCCAGCCAAAACCGCTACTGGTTGCGCCTTGAGCGACAAGGCAATCAGTTTATCGGTTATGTTTCCTTGAATGGAGTACAGTGGCAACAAGTGCTGGCCGTAACAGTTGCCATGAATACCTGCATTGAGGCAGGCCTGATACTCACCAACTACTCCGCCAACAGCACAGTTGTAGCTACTTTTGCCAACGTAGCCGTAGACGACACGCCCACCCCCAGCAGGCCAGGGCAGACACAGGCAGACATAGCCACCCCCAATAGCCAATGGAACGCATTTCCCTCTCCCAGCAGCGGCCCCATATACTTACAGGCGCCCGCAACGCTGGAAGGTATCGCACAAATCAGCTTAGTAGACATCACAGGCGCCGTGTGTAAGCAATGGAAAGATATCGCCATTGAGGAAATGCCTACTCGCTCCTTTGATCTTAATGGCCTGCCGGCCGGCATATACCTGCTCCGCATAGAAGCCGCCGGGCAACCAACTACTACCCAACGTATTGTGCTGATGCAGCAATAATCATTGTATCATCCGTAACATATCCATTACAGGGAATCAGCCGAAGCTGATTCCCTTTTTTATAAATAAAAAGATTTGGCTTGAAAACTACACATCCGCCCGCCCCATACCTCAATCACAGCCCAGCTCATGCCTCGATACGGCGTCGTTGTTCGGAAAGCAACTGCCCGACAACACATTAACCGGCATATAGCGATCGAGATCAGGGTCGTAAAGACCATCCCGCAAAAAGGCCAGCAAATCGGCTTTTTCAGCTTCTGTAAGGTAAAGCGGAGTGAAGAAAGGCGAAAGGTTAGCGGCCGGTACCCGAGGGTTTTCAGCTATGCCCAAATTGAAGTACTCAATAACCTCCGTGAGCGAATGCTTGCTGCTGCCGTGGAAGTAGAACGGAGAGTTCTTCATATTGTAGATGGAGGGCACCTTAAACCTGAACATATCTTCAGCCTTACCGGTATGCCCCCCGCGACCAAAGTTGCGCTTGTGGCTGGGAGAAGGATTTTGAACCCCCGGCGCCTCATACAAGTCGCTGACACCCAGCGCATGAAATTCATTGCTATTCAGCGAGCCGCCCTGGTGGCAACGGTAGCAGCCGGCTTTGCCAAAAAACACCAGCGCGCCGCGCTTCTGTTCATCCGTAAGCGCATCCGTCTCGCCTTTTACCCACCGCTGAAAAGGCGCGCGGGTGGGCAATAAAGTTCGGATATACGCCGATAAAGCAAAGCTGTGCCCAAGCCGGCCATAACGGTCGGCAGGCGGCAACTCAGGAAAAGCGGCATCAAAATAAGCCCTATAACCCAGCGTATCCAACACAAATGTATTGTTGGTATTCATCCGGTGCACAATCGTCCCTACCATATTCTGAGCCTCAGGCCCATTGAGCCCCAACGTATTCCCCGGCACAAGATCGGGGTCCTGCCGCCACAACTCCTCCGTACCTTCGTTGTTGAAACCAACACCAAATTTTCCACTCCAGAAAGTATTCGTCACAAAAGCAACATTCAACAGCGATAACGGACGTATCTCCTGGGCGTCAATCTCATTGGGCGCATAATTAGATAGCTTCTCGCGCCCTTCCCCATTAAACCCGAAACCCACGCCCCCGTCGGCAATGCCCTGCACCCGACCCGCCATAAAACCCGCATTCGGAATATGGCAACTGGCACAAGAAAACGTCCCCATACCGTTGGCATAACGCGCATCAACACCTATCGCTGTCTCATAAAACAACATCTGCCCAAGTAATACCTTATCCGAAGTCAGCGGATTTTGAGGTATCTGCGGAATGGCGTCGAGGTCAATACTCTCGGGCAACTGGAAATCGCGCAGCGACTGAGTTGGCCCAAGCTCCGTGAGGCGGCGCTCCAACTCTACATCGAGCAGGTTAATGGCAGGATCATGCGTACAGGCGTACACCGCCAGTACAATAGCACTGAAGAAAAACAACTTTTTCATTTTTTCAACTTATACAGGATAAAACAATAACCGGCATACCTCAAACCTCAAGGTATGCCGGAAAAAACTAAAACTTATAACGATAAGGTAAATGGATTTGGCCTCTCTCTCTGATAGCGCCCGGGCAAAATGTATTTTGCACTTCAGACAAATGCTATTGAACATCAAATGTATGGCAAAAAAACAACATAAACAAAATCCATCAGGTGATTTTTATCACCCGCGTAAAATTAGTCAATCCGCCTCAGTTTAAAAGTATACACCCCCGTAGCAGTAGAAGCCCTCAAATGAAGCTTGTTTTCCGTAAGCTGAGTTACCGCCGCATAATAACCAAAAAAATCATTGGCCCGGGGATCGTAAAAATTCATGTCCAAAAAGAACTCTACATCGTTTTCGCCATCATAAGCGCTCCGGTCCAAAATGAGCTCCCACTCGCCATTAAAGGCCTCGCGAAGCGACTGGTCGTCATAAACAGCGTCATAATCACCATAGAACTCAATGACATCGCCCAGAAATTCATTCGTGACATCGTCGCGGAAAAGCTCGCTGTTTTCCCGAAACCAGGCACGGTCAAAAGCCCAGGCGCCAATCAACTTGTCCTCCCGGCGTTCCAGTCGGTAATCATCCGAGCAGCTCGCCAGTGCCAGCATGCTCAACAGCAATAAAGTTATGCGTTTCATAAACAAATCTTGGTTGGTTGTTAATAAGATAACCACTAAAGGCGGCCACCCTCATCTTCAGCAGCGGCTTTAAGAGAATTTTAACGACAGTTATTCTTGGGGCGTGCCCCCGCGCGCGCTCCCCTCAGTATCCGGGGTAGTTCCGGCGAATACTCTCCGCCCTGATGAAGGTGGGAAGCAACGAGCGCGCGGGGTCGGGTGTTCCGCTATTATGCCCCCCCTTTGCCCGTGAAATATACGCTGCGCTATTCCACAGGCAAAGGGGGGGCATACCGCTTCACCCCCTCACGCGGCTCCGCAGCGGCGTGAACGAGTGAGCAGTGAACAGAGGGGCTACCGCAGCGACGCGGCGCATAGAGACTCCAAATGAAAGGCTAACGCGCTGACAATATAGTTCTCCAAGTCAGGGTGAGTGAAAAATGGACGCTGCTATTTTTTCGGCTGGCAAGGCAAAAAACGTAGACATAGCCTAAGCTATGGCGAGGCTTTTTAACGCCGCCAGACGGAAAAAGAGCAAGTCAAGATTCACAAATCTTGGCTTGGAGAACTATAAACAACAGACTTGTTCTGCGGGTCATGTACGAGCAACACGCTATACAAACGAATCCCGGCTCAGGCCCAGCCACTCAAGGGTATTATCGGCATAAATGCGCTGGAGGGTAGCCCCGGGCAAGCCCATTTCTTCAATAAAAGCCCCAATGGTAAGATCTCCCAAAGGAAAAGGATAGTCGGAACCCAGGCATACGCGTTGGTCTCCCACCAGATCGAGAATATAGCGCAACAACGCCGGATCATGAGTAATGCCGTCAACCCAAAAGCGCCCCAGATAATTTCGGGGAGGCACAGGATTATCAACCGCCACAAGGTCGGGGCGGCAGTCGAAACCATGCTGTATCCGCCCAATGGTAGGCAGGAAAGAGCCGCCCGCATGGGCAAAACACACGCGAAGCGCAGGCAGCCGCTCCAATATGCCCCCAAAGATGAAACTGCATACAGCCCGGGCCGTTTCGGCAGGCATACCCACCAACCACGGCAGCCAGTAGCGACGCATCGACTCGAAACCCATCATGTTCCACGGATGCACAAAAACGGCCATACCCAAAGCCTCACAAGCCTCAAAAATGGGAAAGAATGCAGGCTCGCTGAGATTGAGATCGTTGATGTTGGAGCCAATTTGTATACCCCGCATACCCAAATCCCGACAGCGCTCCAACTCCCGAATGGCCAGGTCGGTATCTTGCATAGGCAAAGTGCCCAAAGCAATATAGTGCCGGGGATGAGCCGCCGCTACCTCAGCGATGTGGTCGTTGAGGTAGCGGGCAATCTCAAGACCGTCGGCAGGCTTGGCCCAGTAAGAAAACAATACAGGAATGGTGCATACAACCTGCACCTGCACCCCCAAATCAGCATATTCCTGTACGCGCTCCTGCGCATCCCAGCAATTGGATTTGATAAGCCTGAATTTCTCCTCGCCCTTCATCATCCAGGCTTGCCCGGGCGCATGGGGTTCGAGGTGAATGAAGCCTTCATAGCCAAAGCGCTCTGTCCAACGAGGCAGCTTTTCCGGCATGATGTGGGTGTGCATATCTATTTTCAACATCGTCGTGGCGGTTGGGCATCAAAATGCCTATCTAATTGATTATTAGCACAAAATTAATTGGCGGAATGGCAATTAAACGAACTGGCAGCATTAATTTTGCGCGTCTTTAGCGCCTGTTTTCGCAGGCGCCTGCCATTGTGTTTTATTAACCACGTACAAAATTAAACATTGCCATGAGAAAATGGACAATCCTCCTTCTATTTAGTCTGGTAGCGCTATCGTGCAACCGCATTGAAAAGTTCCGGCAGCCCATCGAAGACCTCAATAGCCAGTGGGCTACGGCAACGCAGGCCGTTGAAGCCTTTTCAGCCAATCTTCAGTCCGAGTACACAGCCGCCCAGGAAATCCTCGCCGGCATGAGCAAACCCGACAGTATGGCCCATACCCCTGAAGTGAGCGAACAAATGGCCAAACTCCGCGAAACCGTACGTACTCAAATAACCGACATGGGAGGCCTGCGCCAGGCAGTAGATGCTTTTGTAACAGAATGGACCACCAAGAGCATCATTGTAGGCGACCTAAAGGAAAGCCTCAGCAGCAACGAATTTGAGGGCGATGTACAGGCAACCCTCGATGGCCTGCAGGAAATGCTCAATGACAATACCAAAAACCTCGGCCTGTGGACGGGCCGCCTAAATGACGCTAAAAACAAGGTCGTCAACGCTTATCAAGCGTACCAGACACTGAACCGGCCGGAACAGTAAGCCATATTTTATTTCTCCCGATCCATTTATCCCATGAAGTCAATTTTTTTGCGCCTCTCCCTATTGATGTTTTTACAATACAGTATTTGGGGCTGCTGGATGGCAACCTTGGGCACCTATCTGCTCGAAACCCTCCATTTCAGCGGCAGGCAAGTGGGCGTCATATATGGTTGCACAGCCATAGCCGCCAGCATGTCGCCGTTCTGGGTGGGACTCGTCGCCGATCGCTGGATGAACGTAGAAAAACTGTTGGGCATACTGCATCTGGCTGCCGCCATCTGTATGTGGGGCGCCTCGCAAACCGAAGATTTCGGCTGGTTTTACTTCTTTATGCAGCTTAATGCACTGTTCTTTCTTCCCACCTTCGGACTGGCCAATTCGCTGTGCTTTCAGCACCTGCCCGACTCGGGGCGCACCTACCCCAGAGTACGGGTATGGGGTACCATTGCCTGGATACTGGCCGGACTGGCCCTGAGTCGCTGGTCGCTGGAGGCCAACGTACTCCAACTCAAATTAGCTGCGCTGTTTACACTCTTGCAAGGGGCATACTGCTTCACCCTGCCGGCTACACCGCCCCAACCCGGAGCAGCGCGCAACCTGCGCAGCTTATTCAGCGGAGAGATGCGCGACCTGCTTCGCGACCCCTCCCTCTCGGTATTATTTATAGCGCTGGTGCTATCCTGCCTGCCCATAGCCTACTACTACAGCTTTGTCAACCCCTATCTCAACGACCTAAACGTGGCCAACCCCGCAGGTATGATGACCCTCGGGCAAGCCTCTGAGGCCGTCGTCATGTTGCTTATGCCCTGGGCGCTGAGCAGGTTGTCGTTCCGCTACCTCATCTTCACAGGGTTGCTGGCCTGGGGCGTCCGCTATGCCCTGCTGGCGATGGGCCACCCCGACCAAAGCCCCCACTGGCTGTACCTGGGCATAGCCTTACACGGGCTGGCCTACGGCTGGTCGGCCCTCGCAGCCCAGATTTATCTGGATAGCCGGGTACCAGGCCACCTACGCAGTACGGCACAAGGTTTTGTATCGTTTCTGACACTGGGCGCCGGGGCCTTCATTGGCGCCTACTTTGCCGGAGAGACCGTCAACTGGCATACCTTACCGGATGGCAGCCGGCAATGGACTTATATCTGGATCTACCCCACCCTCTTAGGCGTAGCGGTAGCCCTTTGGTTTTTATGGAAATTCCGGCAGCGGGGCGCTGTTGGCAAAGCAACTTAAACCGGAACTACTGCCCATACAGCGCATTGCCCAGCCCGCCCAGGATACTGCCCTCGCCCTTGCCGCTCTGGCCGTAGCGACGCGACGATGCCATAACCCGGTCGGCTAACTTTGCTTACCCCGCTACTCCACTTACCGGCACACGGCCAATACTGCGGTAGTCGAAGCCCAACTCATGCATTTGCTCCAGATCATAGAGGTTGCGGCCATCGAAAATCAACGGCTGCCGCAGCAGTTGCTTCATCACCGCAAAGCTGGGGGTCCGAAATACGCTCCACTCCGTAGCAATGGCCAAAGCATCGGCGCCGATGAGGGCTTCATACTGCTCTTGCACCAGCGTAATGCGGTCGCCATAGCGCTCGCGCACGTTATCCATAGCTTCGGGGTCGAAGGCACGCACCTGAGCGCCGGCAGCCAGCAGCTCATCAATGGTGTAGAGGGCCGGCGCCTCGCGGATGTCGTCGGTATTAGGCTTAAATGCCAAGCCCCACAAGGCAATGGTGCGCCCGCTGAGATCGTTGCCAAACTCGGCCTTGATCTTTTCTACCAACCGAAGGCGTTGCTGGTCGTTGACATTCATCACAGACTTGAGAATGCGAAAATCATAAGCATACTCCTCAGCGGTTTTAGCTAACGCCTGCACATCCTTCGGGAAGCAGCTCCCCCCATAACCCACGCCCGGAAATAAAAACCGCTTGCCGATACGGCTGTCGCTGCCCATGCCCATGCGCACCATATCTACGTTGGCGCCCACGCGCTCGCAGAGATTGGCAATTTCGTTCATAAACGTAATCCGCGTAGCCAGGTAGGCATTAGCAGCGTATTTGGTCATCTCTGCCGAGCGCTCATCCATAAAGATGATGGGGTTGCCCTGGCGCACAAAGGGTTCATAAAGCTGCTTCATCACCTTCTGAGCACGGGCCGAGGTAGTCCCGATCACTACGCGGTCGGGCTTGAGGAAGTCCTCAACAGCTACGCCTTCCCGCAAAAATTCCGGGTTGGATACCACGTCGAAAAGATCGGAATCAAGACGCTCGGCCAATGCGGCATGCACGCGCTCGGAAGTGCCCACCGGTACCGTGCTTTTATCCACAATGACCTTATAGTCGGTTATCATGCCGCCCAATTGAGCCGCCACCCCGAGGATATAAGACAAATCGGCCGAACCATCCTCGCCCGGAGGCGTGGGAAGCGCTAGGAAAATAATCCGGGCATCTGCGATAGCATCTGCTAAGTTGGTCGTAAATTTAAGCCGCCCCTGCCGGGTGTTGCGCTCAAAAATAATATCGAGACCAGGCTCATAAATGGGCACTTCGCCCTGTTGCATGCGCTCTACTTTGCGCGCGTCAATATCAACACAGATAACCTGGTTGCCCGTTTCGGCAAAACAGGCGCCAGTAACTAAGCCAACGTAGCCGGTACCCACTACCGCAATGTTCATGATTTGGTATTTTGGTGATCTGTTGTTATAGATAAAATTCGCGCAAAAGTAGCCTTTTTGCGCTAAAAAAAAGTCCCATTGCCGCAAAAGCCATGGGACATTAACTATTTCGTTCTACAAGGGAAAAACCAATAGGAGGCATACTGCCCCGGAGGCGGTTGCCTGCCTCCGAATCCAGTTGTAGTCTTATGTTTAGCTGTTGGGTTTCAATACAAACTTCACGGGAAGCGTGTAGTATACTTTTACCGGACGCCCCCTCTGTTTACCAGGTATCCAGCGCTCCGGCATAGCGTTCATCAGGGTGATAACCCTCAGGGCCTCTTCACCACAACCAGCGCCCACATCGCGAATGACTTCTGTGCCGGTAATCTCACCCCGCTCATTTACCACAAACCGAACCACAACAGTACCTTCCACTCCATTCTCACGGGCAATACCCGGATAGCTGATGTTGGCATAGATAAACGCCAGCAGCTTCTGGTCGGAGCAGGCCTTGCGCTCGGCAATGGTTCCCAGTTCTTCACAACCCGGGAAACGCGGCATTTCTTCCACCACCTTAAATATCTCCGCAATTTCAGGCTCGTCCATAGGCGGAGGCGGAGGCGGAGGCGGAGTGGGCCGCGCAGGCTCATTGCTGGCCGTAGGCGCATTGCTGATGTTGCTGTTTTCATCCAGCGAGTTATCCCGGAAATCAACAGGCGTTTCGTCAAAAATCAGGTTATCCGGCACGGCTTCAATAACGGGAGGCGGAGGCGGAGGCGGAGGCGGAGGGGGCTCTGCGCTACGGGGAGTCTCTACTTCCAAATCATACGCCATATCCAGTGCATTTTGCGGGATAAAGACCTTTTTTTCAATGTCGGTCCAGTTCATGGCCAAAAAGATGGTGGCCAGCGACAGCACTAAGCTAAAGCGAAATAGCGTGCTGCTATAGCGAAAAATATCGACGTCGGGGTATTTATTCCGTGCTTCCAGCGGAGAGGACCAGCGTTTACCGCGATACTTTTCCGTCAGGTCGCTACCCGACTGCCGCCTCATATAAACCCGCCCAATGACGATGGCGGCTCCTACGAACAAGGCTATGGCTACCCCGCCCCAGGTAAGTTGATTGGCTGTAAAAGAGATGATGGTTAGCATGGCTGAGGACTTTTGCGTGACGTACTAATAAACCTCACGATTCAAAATTGCCGCCTTTATTGCGCCCGGAGGATGATAAAATGCCTTGGTATGCTATGATTTTTATCATTCCTCTTCCATACGCGCCATTTGGTAGGAATAAACCTTATTTTTACACCGATTTAGTTTACCTTTCGTCAACGCAACCCATGACTGTTGAAGATCACAGCCGCCTCATTCGAAAAGAAGCCCACCGACTGGGTTTCAACTTTGTGGGTATTGCTAAGGCTGAGCGATTAGACGAAGAAGCCCGCCGGCTGGAACAGTGGCTCAATCAGGGCGCACATGGCGCCATGCACTGGATGGAAAATCACTTCGACAAACGCATCGACCCCACCTTGCTGGTACCCGGCGCCAAATCAGTGATAAGCCTTGTTTATAACTACCACAACCCCAAACGACAAACCGACCCCCAGGCCCCTCGCATCAGCCAGTATGCCTACGGCGAAGACTACCACTTCCTCCTCAAACGCAAACTCAAAGACCTTCTAAAGTTTATCAGGCACGAAATCGGCGAAGTGAATGGCCGGGTTTTTGTCGACTCAGCCCCCGTCATGGAGCGCGACTGGGCGCGCCGCGCCGGGAATGGCTGGGTGGGTAAACACACCCTCCTTATCCATCCCAAAGCAGGCTCATGGTTTTTTCTCGCCGAGCTCATCCTCGACCTGCCGCTCAGCTACGATGGCCCCATGCGCGATCACTGCGGTACCTGCCGCCGTTGCATCGAAGCCTGCCCTACCGAGGCCATTAGTCCACAGGGTTACTTCCTCGACGCCTCCCGCTGCATTTCCTACCTCACCATCGAGCTACGCGACGCCATTCCCGACGCCTTTGCCGGCAAAATGGACAACTGGATGTTCGGCTGCGACATCTGCCAGGAAGTATGCCCCTGGAACCGATTTGCTACCCCCCACCGCGAGCCCGCCTTTGAGCCTCATCCCGATTTGCTCGATATGACCCGCCGCGACTGGCAGGAACTCACCGAAGAGGTCTTCAACAACGTCTTCCGCCACAGCCCCGCTAAGCGCGCCCGCTGGGCCGGCCTTCGCCGTAACATCGCATTTCTGGATCAGCCGCCACAGCCCACCCATAATCCGAACACTCACCCCGGCGAAAACCATACCTGAGGAGGGCTATTTCTTACGCACCCACACAACATATCCAAACCGTACTTAACCAATAATAACCCCAATAAGGCATTATTGTCGCCGTTTTCTCATTACCTTAGCTCGTAAAATAACTTGTAATGATGAGAAAATTGTTTTACACGCTCGTTCCAGCCCTGCTCATGGCCGGAACCATTAACGCCCAACTGTGGCTCGAAGCCGGCGGCAAATTCACCTTCGGGCCATCCGGCTACTACAACGCCGCCTTAGCCGGCGACGAAAACCACGACTACAGCCTCAACATGGCCTTTTCGGCGGGCTTAGTGGCAGGTCTCAATATTGGCGACTACCACGGCATTAACTTAGAGGCGCTCTTTGGCACCTACTTCCAAGACCTCACCTATCGCGGCGGCGCCGCGCCCGAAGTCAACAGCCTCGAATGGGAGGTAGCCGACCTCTATGCCTTATATCGATTCTATCCTGAAAATGGCATGTACCTGGAACTGGGCCCCAAACTCAGCCAAGTGCGCAAAACCGGCCAATCGCTTGGCATCGTACCTGCCGATACCAAAGATCAGTACGCCAATCAATACTACTCGGCCGTAGCCGGCGTCGGCGCCCTCATTGCGGGCTCCGATCTCATCGCTTTTAAAATGGGCCTGCGGGCCGAGTACGGCCTCACCGACTTAGCCTCAGAGACAGGCCAGACCAACGGCTTTCCAGCCTACTACGCCCCCTCCCTTGTACAAGGCGAGATCACACGCCCCTTCCGGGTCACGCTGGGCCTTGAGCTGTCTTTCGGCATCGGCGGCGTGGCTAAGGCAAGTTGCGGACGCCGCGCTTTCATGCTGGGCAGCAAGTATAAATAGCGTACTCATTTTTGGGGCCACGCCCGCTACGCGGTCGGGTACCACGTCCGCCGTCGCTACGCTAGTCGGCTACCGCGTCCTCATTGCATTCGGCCGGGTGAACCGCGTCCTCATTGCATTCGGCCGGGTGAAAATCTTCGCTGCGCTCTTCCGGGTAAACGTCTTCCGCTCTTATGGCAGTTAGCCCCGCCGTCCTTTGGGAGCCGGCGGGGCTAACTGCCATATCGCTTCACCCCCTGGTCCAGACCATAAGGCCTTTTACTGAGCTGTGGCGGGGTTCTTGGTGTCGTTGTTGGGGGGGTATCTTAAAAGACCGACTTTCCTATAGCCGAGCACACATTTGTTTTTTAATAAAAAAATAACAATAAAAGTTTTTTAATCAAAAATCTGCCTATATTTGCACTAGTCCTCTCTGAAAAAGGACGCAAACCAACACCCTTTTTATGAATAAAACGCGTTCTCTATGGCCCAATCCAAGATGCCAAAGGTCGATTATGACGGCTTGTTCAAAGACTTTGTCACGAATCGCTTTCAGGATTTCCTGGCCCTCGCCATCCCCGAGCTGGAAGAGCAGGTCGACTGGCAGCAGCCTCCTGAGTTTCTGGAGCAGGAGCTCATCAATGCTATGCGCGGCAAGTATAAGGAACGGGGCAAACGCCGTCATACCGATAAGTTAGTTAAGGTACAACTCCTGGGCGGGCACGCGTGCTTGGTATACATCCACGTCGAATTTCAGCACCAGCCAGAAACCAACTTCGCCCGCAGGATGTTTGGATATATGTTGCGCATCATCTTGAAGTACAATACATACGACATTGAGGCCGTGGCGGTATTCACGGGCGCGCCTCCGCCGGTATCTGAGCTGGTTTATGAGCACCAAGGATTCAGAACGAGCAAGCGCTATGAATTTGCCAGCATCATAGCAGCTCATCAGGATGAGGCGGTCTTGATTGCCTCTAAAAACGCCTTTGCTTTAGCGCTCTTGGCGGCCAAATACGCCTACGAAGCCCGAGGCGACCAAGGACGCCTCTTTGCACTCAAGCGAAAAGTGCTTGAATTGTGCTTAAAATCGGGCGTAGACAAGGATATCATCATGAAAACCTTTATATTCGTGAAGGAATTCATGGTGTTGCCCGAGAAGATGGAACGATTATTAGAACAAGAATTAGAAGAATTTATGGGAACGACCACACTGCCACAAATAAAAGTATCCGAAGGTACCAAGCGCTTCGCAGAGCGCATATACGCTGCCGCTCATGATGGGAAGCTGCCCTCAGAAGTAATTAAAGAAGAGCGACAGCGTGCAGAGGAAGAGCGACAGCGTGCAGAAGAAGAGCGACAGCGTTTGGAAGAAGCCGCCATTCGCATAGAAGAAGAGCGCCGGCGTTTGGAAGAAGCCGTAGTGCGGCTGTACAGCCAGTTTGCCATGCCCTCAGAGCAGATCGCTGTGGCTATGAACCTGCCCCCCATCGCAGTAGAAGAGATACTGCGCAGGTACGGTCATCAATAAAGGAAGTCTTTTTTGAGAACGGCAACCAGCTATACCTGCCGGTATCTGACCGTGTGAGCGATGGAAGCGGTATACCCGACCCTCAAAGGGCGGGTATAAGAGCGGACAGCGCGACCCCGGCCCTCCTTTTCCGAAGCGAAACCATCACCCCATAGGATAGCGCCAAAAGGAGGGGGCCGGGGGCACACCCTAAAAACACCCCTGCTTCAGCCCTGCCTGTTGCCTGATATAGATAATTGATGTAGTTTTGCGGCTGACTGCGGCTCCGCTCCGTCGCTGGCGTGTGCTTGCATGCGCAAGAGGAAAGTCCGGACAACGCAGAGCGCCGCACCACCTAACGGGTGGGGAGCGCCGGGGGGACTTGGCGTTCACAGAGAGTGTCACAGAAACTAAACCGCCCCACTCCGGTGGGGTAAGGGTGAAAACGTGCGGTAAGAGCGCACGTCGCAGCCGGGCAACCGGTTGGGAGGATAAACCTTGCGGGTTGAAATGCCATGTACACTGTAGGCCTCCCTCGGGGAGGGCCAGGCTGCTCGTCTGGCGAGGCCCAGGGCCGCAAGGCCGGGGCTCAATGCAGGGGGTAGGCAGATACAGCCGGCTCGCGAGGGTCGGCGTAGATAAATGGCGGAGGCGCCGGCTTGCCGGCGAACAGAATCCGGCTTATAAGAGCGCAGTCAAAAAACAATGCGGGCCGGGCGATGACATCGCCTGGCCCGCTGTTTTTTATAGCTGCTGAGCTTAGCTCAATCATTCGTCTTTAAAGGCGCCAAAGTCAAACAACAGACTGAATCGCAAGGTATTATCAAGTGGGTTGCGCTGATTGGTAGTAGGTACCAGATAGCTGAAGTTGAGGCCAAAAACATTGTACTTGAGGCCAAGGCCCATCGTGAAGTACTTGCGGCCGCCCTTTTGGATATGCTCGTTGAAGTAGCCGGCGCGCACAGCAAACTGCTGGTCATACCAGTACTCGGCGCCAATGCTGTAAGTAAACTCTTTGAGTTCTTCGGAGAAGCCCTCCGGGGCATCGTTCCAACTGGAGAAGATGGCGCGAATGGGCGCCTGGTCTTTATAGTCGGGCCGACCGTCGGCGGGGTTGGTATCACAGTCCTGGCCCTGGCAGGGCGTGGGCACCATCAGCTTGTTGATGTCGAGGGCAAAGGTGAGGCGATTGTAGTCGTTGAAGTCGAGGGTCCATGCGCCGCCCAACGCGAAGTTGGTGGGGATGAAGTCGCGATCAACGGAGCGGGTATAGGTAATTTTGGAGCCAATGTTGGTCATGGCCAGGCCGATGGTCAGTTCGCTGTCGTCGACGCCATTCATCTCCAACTCCGTCTGGTAGGTGAACGAGATGTCGGCAGCGCCGGCAAAGCCGGGTTCAATGATCTCCCCGCCGTCGAGTTGCTGACCTGCGGCTAAGTTGGAGTAGATCATCTTGCCGGTAAGACCGGCTGTAAACTTATCGCTGAGTTTGCGCGAATAAGCAAGAGCTACCTCAAATTCATTGGGCTGGCCTGTATTGAGGGGCTCTCCGTTGACGTCGGTAAACTGGATGCTGCCCAGCGAAAAATAGCGTAGCCCGAACCCGATGGCCTGGTATTGATCGAGTTTTTTAAACCCGGTAAGATAAGCCAGGTAGACGTCATTGAGGCCCAACGAGCGCAACCAGGGGGTATAAGTAGCCGATAATGCCAGGTCTTCTTCAGCCAGGGCCAATTTAGAAGCATTGAAGTGGATGGCGTTGGGGTCGGCCGAGATGGCTACACCCACATCGCCCATCGCCCCCGATCGGGCGTCGGCTACGATGCGCAGAAAGGGCACCGCCGTCACGACAGTGTTGGTGCAGGGCGTTCCATCGAGGTTGTAGTATTTACCGTCTTCTCCGAGGTAACACTGAGCCGATAGCGTGGTCGAAAGCGACATGGCCAGCACAACCATCACTAAAGAGCGTAGTACGTGTTTCATGAGTTGCTTGCGTAAAAGTTCAATAATAAAAAGTTTGCAAATATAGTGCTCTCAGCTGTTAGGGCCGCGAGTAAACACTTGTCTTCTTTCAAAAATCTTGCCAAAGTCAGGCTGTGGGGCGTTTCAATGAGGAGACGGTCCTGCAGACGGGCTGCACGGCTCTCCCCGCTTATTGACGCTGTTTGCAAGCCGTTTATTTTGCAACGAATGCATATTAGCAGCATTATTTTAAAACCCTGCCCACCTTTGAGGTCGTATACGGATGTTTGGGGTTAAAGTTACAGGTATTATCCACAGCACCTGAGCTGAGAACCCCCAAAGCGAGGAAATGCCCGAATGGCGCACAGAAGAAAAAACAGGCAGTTCTTACCCCAATTCTCTCCACTTGCTCTTCCGGCTTAGTGCTCTTATTTGAGGATGACGAGTTTAGAAAAATCGCTTTCTCCTCCCCGATTGCTGCCGCCTACGGTTTTTACCCTTACCTGATAAAGGTACACGCCCCGCGCCAATTGATCGCCGTACTCGTCTTTGCCGTCCCATTCGATGCAGTCATCGAGGCGGATAGCGCCATCGTTGGCTGGTAGCAACGCCTCCAAAGTTTTTACTGCGCGGCCGGAGATGGTATAAATCTGAACGAGTACCTGAATGTCTTCGCCGGCTAAGTTGTGATCAAACTGGAAGCAAGTGCGATCGGTAAAGGGATTGGGATAGTTGAGTACATGCTGAAGGGCTACCTTGCCGTCATCGGCAATAATGAACTCAGTAAAACCTTCGGCACTGTTATTGGCTACATCCCAAGCGCGCACCTTTACCTTGTGGCGTCCGGAAGGTAAGGCCCCTAAGGGGTAGCGGGCTTCGCCCTTGCGGTAGTCGTCGATATCGGCCTCGTAAAAATCATTGAGTAGGAAGGTATTCTGCACATTTTCATTGAGCACGCCTTCGAGATCGTGGCCAATGCTATTGCCCACTACATTGATACCGTTGTCGTCGGAAAGTTTTACCAATAACACCGGGTCATTATCGACAATACTACCGAACACAAAATCGGCCGTATTGATAAACACCTCTACTTGCGGCCCCTCATTGTCGGTAAGGTTGCCCGCAGCCGACCCTCCAATAACGAGTTCATCGGTATAACCTGCGGCATCAATCATCTGGTCGCTATCGGCAGCATAGTAGCTAATTCTGCCTGCGCCAAAGGCGTAATCGATGTCTTTAGGCGCCACAAACTGGAATGAGAAGCGGCCGTTGGTCACACGGGCCCGACCTTTGAAGATAACGCTGCGCTGTACCTCGTAGCTTCGGGCCGAACTGGTGGGATCCTGCTGAAGGGTGCGCACCGTTTGTGCCTTATCATAGACGGTAGGATAGACCAAGCCGTTGAAATTACTCATGAGCTGCCCACTGAGGTCGGTCACCTGACCTTCAATGGTTACCTGCTGCAAAGCGCGGATGGTATCGGGAGCGGCGCTGTTGACGGGGTTGCCGTTGATGCTAAGGGTAGATACATTAAAATCAGGTATGGCCAGCCGCATAGCGGGGTCGCCCAGCAGCACAAACTTGCGCTCATTGTCGAAGGCGCCAGGTGTGCTGAGGTTGTTTTTGGCCTGACGAATGACGCTGCCTAAAGTAGGCCAACTGCCATCGGCGCTACGCGTAAACAAGGCCTCCAGCGAACCGTTGGTGAGGGCCGAGTTTCGGCTGGCGTATACCGGGCGCACCGTCGTGAGCAGGGCAATGGCGCCGCCTCGGGGGGCGAGGAACATCTCTTCCCCTGCCGATACAAAACTGGCGTCGTCATAGCCGGCAAACGTACAGGTAGCGGTAATAAAAAGGGGCAATTGTTTGAGATTGCTCCATTGTTGTAGCTGTGGGATGGTGAGCACCCGCTCCTGGGCCCAGCCGCGCGGGCCTCCATGCCCGAGGTAGGTCACCGCCAGCGCTCCCCGGAAGATGGCCCGGTCGATACCCTCTGCCACCGATGGGAAAAAGTCGCCTGCCGGCGTACTCTCCTGAGGAAAAAGATCGAAGTAGAGTTTCTCCCGGTTAAGAGCGGGAATGCGCTGGCGGGCTACATTGGCAGCCAGGTCGGCATCGTCGCTATGGGTGGCGCTGTCTTCGTCGTCGCCTACAAAGAGCAGACGGGTGCGCCAGTCGCGGAAGTTCTCTGGCTGAGTATCGTAATTGATAATTTTATCTACAACGGCATCCGCATCCGCAGCCGTATTCACGGGCAACCGGCCTACGCTGATGTTGAGGTCAAAGGCCAGTGGGTTGAAGTTGGGGTTGCCGTCGAAAATGCCATAGTAGTCGTCGGCAGCGTAGCCCGAAATTTCACTTGAGGAATTATTTTCGTAAACCGGTATGAAGTTTTTCCCCAGATTGGGATAAATGCCCCGGCAATCAAAAGAGCCGTCGCCTACCAGCAGCAGATAGCGCAACGAGGGCGCGCGCTGGTATACCATATATACAAAGTCGCGGATGGCCGTGGGGTCTACCTTACCGCTGGAAAACTCAGGGTAGACGAGGTTGATGTCGATGGTTTTGACATCTAAGTCCGAAAAACTGCGCCGATGCTCAGCCAGCCGCTCTGCCGACGCCTGAAAGTCGGGGTGGTAGATGATCAACATCTCCGCAGCCGCAAGCGCGTGCAGATTCTGCGGCTGCATTTTGCCCATCGCTTCCGGCTGGGGCAGGTTATCGGCCGGGCGAAAAGCAATGAACTCGCGCAGGATTGTCGTTTCTGCGCCAAACTGCAAGACGCCTCCGCTCAGGGTGGCCTGCTGCCGTTCGGGCTGAAGGGGGTTGGTAATGTCCCAAACTACCACCTGATCATTGGCGTCGCTAAGGCGAAAGGTAGTAGCCGGATTATCTGTTGAACGCGTATCGCGGAAAACCAATTGGCCGCTACCCGGCCAGCGCAGCGCACAGCGCGCCGTCATTTGCAGATAATCCAACCAGCCTTCACTCACCTGGGCGCCAGAGGGAAAGGGGTAGCGAAGGGTGAGGTCTACCTGCTCAGCCGTCAGGTTTACGGAGGCGCTTAAAAAGGCGCTATTGACTACCGGGTTGGTAATTTCTGAAATAGAGCCATCAATGGGTACCGAAGCAGCTACCCCGCTCACAAAGGTCTGACCATTATACACAACCTGAAACGAGCTGGTGCGGGTGGCACGCAACCCCATCACTGCCTCCAGTTGGGCCGGCTCATTGGTGATGAGCCCCGAAAAGTTGAAGACAGAGCGGAACGTCTGCTCTCGTCCTATTTTGTAAAATTCGCCATACCAGGTTTGCCCGCCAGGCGTTTTTCCAACGGCATACAGCGGGTTGATGAGCTCCTTTTCATAGCGCTGCACCCAGTCGAACGCATCGGTGGCAGCCGTAGCGCTTACACTGCTGCGCTCTATAGCGCGCAACCCCTGGCCGGAGCCCACTTTTAGGAAGTAGTGGTTGCGGGTATCGTAAATATTGGTCTGCCGGATGAAGCGCTCATCATCAGCATCGTAGCGCCAGCGATGCGGGCCCTGCGCATAAAAGACAATATAGTCTGAAGCATCAAAGCGGCCATCGGCCTCGCCGCTGACAAAAATGTGGTTTTCCACCAAATCATCGGGACGTTCTGCAGATATGTGCTCAGGCAATTGCCCGCCTCCGTTGCCATATATCTTAATGGTGCGGGGGTCAATATTGTCGAGGTTGGCAATGCCAAGCGTGTTTTTAAGGTAGCTATAGGTAAGCTTGTATACTCCGTCTTCGCTTACAGCCATGCGGTAAACCTCCCCATCGCTGAGCACAGAGTTCTCCGTGAGTGGGCCACGAGCAACACCCGTGCGCGGCTCGCGATAAATGCGCAGACTGATTTGGGTAGCCCGCAGGTAGCGACCATCGCGCATCACAATCGGCACGCAGCTCACTTTTCCGCGGTAGCCGCTTTCAGACAAACTGCTGAGGGCATAAAAGCGCAGCTCTTCACCTAAGCGCTCGTCTTCCGGGCCCGGTTTTTTATCAAAAGGCTCAAACTGCGCATCTACTACTTCCACGCGCAAAGCGCCCGGGCCATCAATGCCAAAGCGCTCTATCCAAACCGGTAGCTGGGGGGCGCTATCGTCGAAAATAGCCCCGTCAAAACGCCAGCGCTCAAGGACATAGCCATTTTCGCTGCGGAAGCGCTCAGGCTCGTCTGCCCACTCAAGGGTAGAGCGAACCAAGGTTTGGGCCTGCGCACGAGCAGCAGGAAGCAGGGCGACGCACAGGGCCGCATACGGTACGGCAAAGAGTAGTAGCTTTTTCATCATCCGACAAAAATACGATAGATCAGGAATCCTTACCAAAACGACACAGCTATAGGCGTATTGTTTTTTAACATTACGCCTACAGCGAGCCTCTGGATTGGCAAAACACCATAAAACTCAACAGTTGAAGGCCTTTGCAGTTCGATATATTGGCCGGCTTATCCATCTTAATGGTCGGCCGTGCTACTTTTAACGCAGCCCGGCTTGCGCGGTCGGTTTAGCTTTATTAGCTTTAAGGCCCCTTAATTCCAGCAGATTCAATAAGCATACTTCATCCAAGTGCGAGCAATTTATGAGAATGTACTGCACACGCTTAATTATACTGGCTTTTTTTGCGGCGGCGGTCCTCGGCGCCCTAAAGGCGCAAGACCCTATCTTCAGCCAGTTCTATGCCGCGCCCTTACAGATCAACCCCGCTTTTACGGGTATTACTTTTGCGCCCCGCATCAGCCTTAACTATCGGAATCAATACCCCAATTGGCCAAATGCCTACATTACTTATGCAGCGGCCTACGAACAAAGCATTGAACAGCTCAACAGCGGCTTTGGCCTAATGGTTATGGCCGATGCCGAAGGCGACGGCGTATATAAAACCAATTATGCCTCCGCCTTCTATGGCTATCGGGTGCGGTTTAGCTCCAACCTCTACGCCCGCTTCGGGCTGGAAGCAGGCCTCCTGCAAACTACCGTCGACTGGGATCGGCTGGTGTTTGGCGACCAACTCGACCCCCTCACCGGCTCTGTGGGCAGCGGCGGAGGTGTCAACCCCACTGAGGAAGAGCGCCCCTCTTCGCTGCGCTCTACCGTCTTTGACGTATCCGCAGGCCTGCTCATCTACAGCGGCCCTTTCTATGGAGGCGTATCCCTCAAACATCTCAACACCCCCGATGCCAGCATCCTTCAGGAAAATAACAACCTCCGCGCCGGCCGGCCACTGCGCGTAACCGTACACGGAGGCGCTGAATTTCCCATTGGGCCGCGCAATAAGGCCGGCGCTCCGGCGTTTATTTCACCGAACCTGATGCTGGCCAGCCAGGGTGATTTCAGGCAGCTAAACGTAGGCGCCTATGCAGGCTTTGGACGATTTTTTGGCGGATTATGGTTCCGACATGCCTTTGGTAATCCAGATGCCGCTATCTTTGCCCTCGGCTTTCGCGAAGGCGTGTTGCGCATCGGCTACAGCTACGACCTGACAGTGTCCCAACTCGCTGCCGTTCCCGGCGGAGGAGGAGGCGCTCACGAAGTGTCGCTGACCATCAACCTGAGCGATAGCAAAGCCATCCAACGCCGGCGAGCAGCCGGCCGCTGGAATGATTGTTTTAATATGTTCCGCTAATATGCCGCCGAAATGTTAAAGTTCTGCGATTTTAACGGGCTATTTTAGCATCAGTCGTTGCACAAGTAGTTTTTCTACTATATTTGTAGGTCGATTCGCAAAATCAAACTCGGTAAACGGAATGAAAAATCTGTTGAAGTTAAGCCCTCTGTTCTTGGGGCTCGCGCTGGTCTTGGGCTCATGCTCCAAGGGCGAGCGCTCCGCAACAACCGGATGGAAGTACAATGACACCAAGTGGGGTGGTTTTGAAAAACTCACCGACTATGAAGGTCAGGATACTGGTCCCAATCTGGTACTTATTCCCGGCGGTACATTTGTTATGGGTTACACCGAGCAGGACGTAACTTACGACTGGAACTCTATACCGCGCCGGGTAACGGTTTCGTCCTTCTACATGGACGAAACGGAAGTCTCCAACATCAACTACCGCGAATACCTCTACTGGGTACGCCGCGTGTGGGGTGAAAGCTATCCGGAAGTCTATCTCAATGCCCTGCCCGATACCCTGGTATGGCGCGAAGAGTTGGCTTTCAACGAGCCGCTCGTAGAAACCTACTTCCGCCACCCCTCTTACGACGACTACCCCGTAGTAGGCGTAAGTTGGCTTCAGGCTAACGAATTCTGTAAGTGGCGCACCGACCGCGTCAACGAAGCCATCCTCGTAGAAAAAGGTATCCTTAACCTAAATACGGAGCAACGCGACGAAGATAACTTCAACACCAAATCGTACCTCGTAGGCCAATACCAAGGCGACGTACGCAAAAATCTCAAAGACCTCCAAACCGGCGGCGAACGCCCCGTGCGCTTTGAAGATGGTATCGTACTGCCCGAGTACCGCCTCCCCACGGAAGCTGAATGGGAATATGCCGCACTTTCGCTCGTCGGCAACCAAAGCAATCCCAAGGATGAAATGTACTCCGACCGCCGCCTGTACCCCTGGAATGGCAATACCGTGCGCTATCAGGTGCGCGACCGCTATCAGGGCGACATCCTCGCCAACTTTAAGCGCGGCCGAGGCGACTATATGGGTCTTGCTGGCAATCTCAACGACAATGCTTGCCCCACAGCCCCCGTACGCGCCTACCTGCCCAACGATTTTGGTCTCTATAACATGGCCGGTAACGTAAACGAATGGGTTCTTGACCTCTATCGCCCGCTGACCTCGCTTACCCTCAGCGACGTGGAAAACCAAGACATGAATCCCTTCCGCGGCAACAACTTCCAACACCTTGAGCTGGAAGAAGACGGGCGCCCGGTTGAAAAAGACAGCCTGGGCCGTCTCCGCTATCGCTACCTCGAAGAAGACGAGGCCGCTAACCGCGAAAACTATAAGCGTGGCGACGTGTACAACTACCTCGACGGCGACCAACAGTCGGAAGCCGCCTATGAGTATGGCCGCCACACCCTCATCAGCGATAAAGCCCGCGTATACAAAGGCGGCTCTTGGTCTGATCGCGCCTACTGGCTCTCGCCCGGCACCCGTCGCTTTAAAGACGAAGACCGCGGCGACCGCGCCATTGGCTTCCGCTGCGCCATGATCCGCATGGGCGCCCCCACGGGCAACGGCGAAACCAGTGGTAACGTCTTCAACGCAGGCCGCAAACGCGGAGGTTCCAGCCGTCGCTACAGATAAGCCCCGAGCTGCTGCGAAACTTTTTCGCAAAAAGTCCCTATATTGGATCGTCCGATGTAGGGACTTTTTTGTTATTTCCCCGAAGTTTTACTCCACCCATTATATGACAACCACAACTGAACTGTACGAAAAGTACCTGCAACATTCCCGAATCACTTTTGATACCCGCAAGTTGCAGCCCGGCGACATCTTCTTTGCACTCAGGGGAGACCTCAATGATGGCAATGACTACGCCGCCCAGGCCTTAGCCGCCGGCGCCGCTTACGCCGTCATTGACCGGCCCGAACTCGCCGACCGCGATCCCCGCTTCCTCCTCGTAGCCAATAGCCTCAAAGCTCTGCAAGACCTGGCACGCCACCATCGCCGCCAGTTTCACATCCCCGTCATCGGCATTACCGGCAGCAACGGAAAAACCACCACTAAAGAGCTGGTCACTGCCGTCATGGCCATCCACTACCGCAACACCCACGCTACCGCCGGCAACTACAACAATCACATCGGCGTACCCCTCACGCTATTGGCTATGCCGGCCAGCACCGAAGCCGCCATCATTGAAATGGGCGCCAATCACCAGGGGGAAATCGATACCCTCTCGCGCATCTGCGAACCCACCCACGGCATCATTACCAACATCGGAAACGCCCACCTCGAAGGATTTGGCGGCATCGAGGGCGTAAAAAAAGGCAAGTCTGAACTCTATCGCTTTCTCGCCGAGCGCGATGGCGTAGCCATCATCAATGGTGATGAAAACTTCCTCCTCGACCTCGCCGCCCCCGTAGCCCGCAAGATCGTCTACCAGCGCAGCAACAACCCCCACCCTACCCACAAACCCGCTGAAATAAAACTCATCGCTACCCACCCCTTCATCCGCTACGCCTTTCTCGACGAAGACGGAACTCTGCTGGAAGGCGACGCCCACCTATCCGGCGAGCACAACTTCAACAACGTCATGACGGCCGTAGCCGTAGGTAAATATTTCAAAGTGCCTGGAAAAAAAATCTGCGAAGCCATCGCCAACTACATCCCCGGCAATAACCGCTCTCAAAAGCTCGAAAAAAACGGCATTATCTTCCACCTCGACGCCTATAACGCCAACCCCAACAGCATGCAAGCCAGCCTCCACAACTTCGCCCAGGCTGAAGCCCCCTTCAAAGCGGCCTTCCTCGGCGATATGCTCGAACTCGGCGAAGTAGCGCCCGCCGAACACCTGCGCATTGCCCAACTTGCCCTATCATTGAATTTCAACCACATAGCCCTCGTGGGCCCGCACTTCGCCCAAGCCGCTCACAACCTCAGCCTGCCCCACTTCGCCGGCGTCGACGACCTCCGCAGTTGGTTCAACCGGCAAAACTGGAGCGGCGGCTACCACATCCTCCTCAAAGGATCGCGTGGCATGAAAATGGAACGCCTGATCGAATAAAAGGTCATTGGGGCGTGCCCCCCGCGCCCACACACCCACACGCGCCCCCAAGGGCGCGATAGCGCATACACAGGCGCGGGGGTCGCGTCGTCCGCTCTTATGGGCCGGCCTTTGAGGGCCGCCCCATACCGCTTCCACCGCTCACGCAACTCCTGATAGCACTTTGCTTCAATCGTTTACAAACTGCCCATTCCGCCGTCGGCCCCTATTACCTGACCTGTGATAAAACCCGCCGCCGGGCTCAGCAGATAAGCCGCTAATGAAGCTATTTCCGCCGCTGTTCCCACCCGCTTCAAGGGATGGCGGTCGGCAGCCGCCCTGCGTTTATCCTCCGTCGACAGCAGCCGCTCGGCCAAAGGCGTATCAGTAAGGCTGGGCGCTATGGCGTTAACCCGCACCGCCGGCGCCCATTCCGCCGCCAAACTCTTAGCCAATCCTTCTACAGCCCCTTTTGCCGCCGCTATACTGGCGTGAAAGGCCATGCCTTTTTTTACAGCTACCGTACTAAATAGCACTACCGCCGGATCGCTCCCTTTCTTCAGCGCTCCTTCAGCAGCTTGCAAACAGCGCACTGCCCCCAGCACATTCAACTCAAAGTCGGCCTGGAATTGTTGCACGCCCAAGCTTTTAAAAGGCTTTAAATTGATCGAACCCGGGCAGTAAACCAGACCGTCGAGAGCCGCAGGCAGAGCAGGCAGTTCATCCTGCGCTACATCTACCGATAAATGCGTTACTCCGGGCATGCCTTCCAGCTCGCCCGCATGCCGCGACCATACCAATACCTGATGCCCGGCTCCCGCCAACTGAGCTACCAGCGCCAGCCCTATCCCCGTGCTGCCGCCTACCACCAAAATGTTTTTCTGTGTCATGAAGTAGAATTGAATAGACTTGTTCTGCGGGTCGTGAACGAGCGAAAACATAGCAAATTTGGGGCTGAACGAGGCAAAAACGCAGGCGATGCCGCAGCATCGGCGAGGCTTTTATGGTTTGCACCGGCACAGAATTTGCCGCTTGCAGCCGTTTGATGATCCCGCAAAACAAGTCTAACGTACTGGAAAGCGTAACGATCGGCGGCGCGCCTTGTTTATGGGAAAACAAAAAACACGAGTACAACTGTCTTGTAAAAACCATAGGCGTGTTCTACTGGTCGTGAACGAGCCGAAACACATATAGCAGAATAGCGCCTAATAAGGTCGGCCCCAACCGAGCACAGCGAGGACGTTTACCCGGCCGAGCACAGCGAGGACGTTTACCCGGCCGAGCACAGCGAGGACGTTTACCCGGCCGAGCACAGCGAGGACGTGGTGGTGGTGGTGGTGGTGGTGGTGGTGACGTCGGCCTAAAAAATCAGGAAGGTTCAATTTGCTGGATTTTTTCTTCGAGCCAGGCGCGGTTGAATACGGCCCCTGCTTTGCGGAGGTCGGCGCGGAGGCGGGCGAGGGCCTCCCTTACCTCTTGGGCAGAGCGGTAGGGCGCTTCCATGCGGATGATTGCGGCGCGGCGGGTGAGGCGGAAGAGCTGGTAAGTACCGGCACGGCGCTCGTCGGCGAGGAGGCGATTGCGCTGGAGGTACTGGCGGAAGGAGTCGACGAGGGCGAAGAGGGCTTCGTTTTCTCCCAGTTCGTAGTAAGTGCGAAGCAACAGGGCGCGGGCGCCGATGTTGTAGCGCACATCGCTGTACTCAACCTGAGTGAGGAGGGGCAACACCTGACTGTAGTTGCCGCAGGCGTGGTGGTAGGCGGCGAGGTTGAAGCGATAGGCATTGTCGGCGACGGAGGCGGGCAGCAAGGGGCGGTAGTCCTGGATAAAGGTATGCGCCCAGGGAAGTTCGCGCAGGCGCAGGGCTACGGTGACGATGTTTTTGTAGTGCCATTCAGGCAGGCAGCCGTCTTCCAAGAGAAGAGATCGGCGGAGTTGCTCGTCGTAGAGCCCAAAAAGTTCGCGCAGATAAGCGCGCTCGTCGAGGTTGATGCGGGCGATACAGTAGTTTTGGAAGTAGTTGTAGATGCCGGCCACTTCTTCGAGGCTGAAGACCGCTTCATTGGCCTGGAAGGTGGTTAAAGCTAAGCGGTAGCTGCTCAATTCGGGCTGTTCCATCATGCGGTAAAGGTTGTAATAGGTGAGCACGGCGGGGGCGTTGGCATAGGCGACGAGGTTGTCGCCTACTTCGCGGAGGACGGCTTCGAGCAGGCGGGCCGAGTAGTCGCCGCGCAGTATCTGGCGCCTGACGCGCATTTCTACGGCATCACGGAGCTTTTCAACAAGGTAGAAGTGATCGAGCGCATCCTGTCGGCGCAGCAGGTAATCGTTATCCTGACGGGTTTCGGCTTGTACGTAAAAGCGATCAGCCTCGTCGGCCAGCATGAAATGATGATAGTAATAATGACTGTCGCGGGTAGCGAGTGCGGCAAACTGAGTTTCTGTTTGGTTGAGCTGGCGAATAAAGCGGTCGTCGCGCCCGTATCGGCGCAGGGCGCGGAGCAAGCTAAGGCTACGGCCTGCCGTCTGGCTGAGGTCATTTTCGAGGGTTATAAAAACCTCGGCGAGACGCCAGGCATAGGTAAACCAGACGGCGAGCCGGGCTTGGTCGTGGGGTTCATTGGGAGCTAAAGCGTTCCAGATGCGCAGGCGGTCGCAACGGCGGGCGTCGAAGTGAGGAAACAATTTGCCCAGATAGGCCACTAAAGCCGCCGTTTCGCGGTGTTTGTTGTGGTAAGGCGAGCAGGAGAGCTCCTCAAAACGGGTCATGGTCTTCCGATCAAAGGTAGCCAACAGTTGAATCAATTTATGATCGAGCATTTTTTTTACAAATTCAAATTTTATTTAAAAATTTGTTTAACAGACATTTAGATTGTACTTTTGCGTGCAATTTAAAGCATTTTTTCCAAAAATGAGTTAAAAAAATGCTGGCTTCCCCTCAAAGATTGTGTCATTTTTGTATCGTGCAATTCGGGTATTGAGCAAAGTGAGTAGTCACTATTATAGCTAAAGGCCCGATTCGATCTAATTTACATTCATCACCAATCCTGTGCTTGCCATGAACAAGACGTTATCATTACTGGCAATTGTGTGTATGTTTTTTTTGCTACCTGCGGCTTATGGCCAACTGCCCAATTGCATCGGTTTCTCCGGGCTTGAGGAAGGCGCCACTTATGAAGTTGCCGATGAGGTTTTTTATCGCGAGCGCGATGTGGACTTGTCACTCGATAGTTTCCGCTACCTGAATGGCAGCATGGATTTGAGCTATACTGAAGCGGGCGAGAGCTTTTTTGAACCTCTCAACTGGCCCGGGGCGGGCATGCACTTGTTTGTGAGCAACGCCAATGTCGTATTTGACTTCAGCAGCTATCCCGGCGGGGTTGATTTTTTATGTATCAACTTCTACGACGGAGGCGGGCAGGTGAACGTAAATGTGAATGGCGTTTGGCAAGCATTTGAGGATTTTCCGGAAGGTGGATGGTTTTTCAGCGATGGTATCTTCATAGACATAGGGAATAACACCTTGTGCGTAAACTCCGACGTGCCCATTACCGAGTTTGCCATCGGCGGGCAAGAGTTCATCATTGACAACCTTTGTTTTTCGCCCCTCCCGGCGCCGCCCGGCTGCCTTGGGCTGGACGATGAAAGCACCTTATTTGAATCAGCGGCGGCCCAGTTTTTCCCCAACGGGCTACCCTACTATTCGGAAGATGGCGTGATATTTTCGCTCAACCGCACGTTTACCAACCTGCAAGATATCACGCCCAATGGGCATGTGCTACGGTCGGAGGCCGCCAGTTTTCCGGCTTTCAATAGCGCTTCCGGACTTTTTCTACAACATATACTAAGTTTGAGCAACATAGACCTGACAGCCTGGGTACAGGCCGGGCAGTCGGTATCTTTTGATTACTTTACGGGCTCTATTGCCACGCCTGTACCTCCCCACTTCTACATCAAGGTCAACAACAGCGATATACGCCTGACGATAAGCGCTACCCAGACCTTCTCTTTAGGTAACTTCATCGTTTCCGTGGAATTGCTGCCCGGCCTGCCCGGCAATGGGCGCGTGACCATCAGCCCGTTCACGCCCACGGCTCGCATTGAGCGATTGGTAGTGGGCGGCCCGGCTCTGGCCATTGATAATCTATGCTCGGCCAACTGCGCCATTGGCCAGGCCCAAGCGGTGCAGTATGTATGCGATGGCAACCGCTTTGCAGCGACAGTGGGCTATTCGGGCGACTTGCCCGGAAATTCGCCTGTGCAGATCTTCCTCAACGATACGCTTTACGTGGGCCCCAACAATACCAATAGCTTTTTGTCTAATAGTTTTCCAAGACGGATTGTGCTCCCTGCGCACTATGCCGCCGGCGACACCGTTTGGGTGAGGCTGCAAAATTCGACCTTTGAAGGCTGCTCAACCGATGCGTTCGGCTTAGTATTGGTGGGATGCGACGCCGTATGCGACAGCTTCAGCGTAACCCCGCTTAGCGCTGCCTTGACGGTTGCTTCTGCCTTAGATGTTGAATTCACCACCACTGCTCAGCCCCTTGGGCAAATCATACGGGCGCGCCAATTGGGGGCTAATGAGCAAGGGGGGATCGGATACATACCTCCCGCCGATTCATTAGAGGTAACGGTTCCAGTCGCTTCATCTGAGCTCGCCAACCCCTACACCTTGGTCTTTGAAGACGGGAGCACCGGCTGCTTAGATACGGTCAGCATAGAAGCGGTATATGATTGTTTGATTGAAGATTTTATTATTGAGGTCGACTGCGAATCTGATGGCAGTTTCTTCATCAATCTTAATTTATTTTACAACAGCCCCGCGCCGAGCTTGAATTTCGTGGCGCAGGCAGGTTCGGCCCTGTTTGAGTTTAGCAGCGATGAACTGCCCGTTCGCTTGGGGCCTTTCGCGCCGGTCAATGCCGGAATCACCCTCGATATTACAGATGCGGACGGCTTGTGTAATACGCAGTCAATTTTTATGCCCTACGATTGCGGCAGTCAGAACTGCCCGTTGCAGAGCGCGCAGGCAGAGGTAGTGGAATGCCTCAACACAGGTTATCAGGCCGTGTTGGTCACACAACTGCTGGCTGCCAGCCCCAACACTATGCTGCGCATCCGCAGCACCGTGAGCAATACCGTGGTAGAACTTCCCTATCTGCCGCAATTAGTGGTAAACATGCCTTATACAGGGCTGGGCTACGATCGCTGGGAGGTGTGCGTCGCCGGGCTTCCCGACTGCTGCCGGATTGTGGAGTTCTCGCTGGCAGAATGCCAGGAGTCTCAGTGCGACATCACTTCCATCAACGGCGAATTGGGATGCGACCCCGACGGCAGCGGCTATCGCCTGTTCCTGAACTTTGCCGTCACTCAACCCGGCAACGACTTCTTTGACCTGTTCATCAATGGGCAACCTCGCGGGTTCTACCCCCTGGGCCAGTTGCCGCTGGCACTGGAGGACGTAGAGCTACCCGCCAATGCAGAAACGGCCACCGTGCGGGTATGCATCAACGATATGCCCAACTGCTGCGCCGAATTGGTGGTTGATGTACCCGGTTGCAACAACCAACCCTGCGGCTTCAACGACCTCATCGTAGAGCCCTATGCTTGCGATGGCGAGTTATTCCGGGTAGACGTAGCCTTTAATAACCCCGCTCCGGGAGCCTTGGGTTTTTACATCTTTGCCGACGGCAACATCAATGGTCCCTTTGCCTACGGGCAGCCTTTCTACACGGTAGGGCCGCTGAATGGCAATAACGCCAATCACACCTTCCTGTTACTTGACATTGCCAATCCGGCTTGTTACGCATCAACTACACTGACCTATAGTTGCTCCGACGACTGTGTTATTACCGCCGTTACGGCCGAGGCTCAGCCTTGCGAAGACGGGTTCTTCTCGATAGTATTGAACGTAGAAGCCAATAACGAAGGGGAAACCTTCATCGTGGTGGGCAATGGCAATAACTATGGCGTTTTTAACTACGCCGATCTGCCCATCACCTTGGGGCCTTTTAATGGCGAAGATGGGCCTGATGTATATGAATTTGGCGTAACGGACCTTCAAAACCCCGGCTGCACCAACTGGACGGCAATAGGCGCGCCCAATTGCGCCCCCTGCTCCATATCCAACCTGAGTGTTGAGGTAAATTGTGAGGCTACCGATACAGGCGATCCGGCCATTACCATCAACTTCGACTATGAAAACCCGGCAGGCGATCGGTTTGCACTGACGTTTGACGGCGTTACTTACGAGTGGTTCCCGTACGGCGCCCTGCCACTGACGCTAACCATGCCTGCTCATTTCCTGGATGAGGTAACGCTCGTGGGCGTATACGATCTTCAACAGGAAAGCTGCGGCCAGACCATCGAACTGGAAATCCCCTGCTGCTCCCTCAACTGGCCAGTCCTGGGCGTACGCACTGGAGACTGCGCTGAAGACGGCACTTTCAACATCTGGGTAGGAGGCGCCAATACGCCCAACTACGGCTTTAACCTGAGCGATAGCCTCGTCATTACCTATGCTCCTGCGGGCGCTACCCTCGTCGAGACGGTGACGACGGCTTATAGCGATTTACCCATAGCTTTAGGGCCGCTAAATGGCAACGGACTTACGCCTTACTACGTTACCCTCACCGACCAGTCGGGCGGGTGCAGCAACGCCTTCGGCTTATCGCCCGTCAATTGCGACGATGTCAACTGTATTGAGTTTTCTGAACTGGACGGCATCTATGGGCCGGCTACCGGCTACGAGTCGGGCGATATCATCCACCTCGAGAATGGCGTCGCCTTTACTTACGAAGACATGCTTGTTCCCATCTCCATTCCGCCCGGCAATATCTTCGGCCTGTCTAATACCATCTTGCCTGGCGCCGGCGGCTTTGGCGAAGGGCAGATCATGGCCCTGCAAAATGCAGCCTTTGGCGCCGATTTTAGTCAGGCAGCCGAGTTTACAGGCTTTCAAGTAGAATTTTACTACACCGGAGGTCAGGTGGCCTTGACGGTCAATGGAAGCGCCCTCCACTTTGTGCCCACGCTGAGCCAGTTGCCCACTGAGCCCGCGCCAGGCGTAACCCTCAGCATCCTTTTCTCCAATAACAGCTCCAGCCGAGGAGTGCTGCGCATGGAGGGGCCCATAGAAACCTTCCGCTTATATACCCTGCAAACGTCGGCCTGGGATGAGCTGTGCATGGATTGGGTAGGCGAGCCTGTCAGCAATCAATGCCTCACCTTCGAGGGCATCGAAGGACATGTAGATAGCACCAATCTGGTAGGGTTCAACGATACCAATACAGGCGTATTCTATGAAGAGGGCATCGTAAGTCTTTCCACCGCAGCCTACATCAATCACCTTGGTGTGCCCGTATACGGCAATTTGGCCTTGGTTGCCTCGTCGCAGAATAGCAACAGCAACACCCTGCTGGCCGTCAACCGAAACATTGTCTTCGACTTCCCGGCGCTGGGCGCCAACGGCAGGCTTTCGCTGCGCTTTTCCAGCAGTTATGGGGTAAATGCAGGTTTCAATAACCAGGCGCCTGTTTTTTACGAGCATATATCCGACTTGCCGGAATCGCCCATACCTGGCGTTCAGGTAACCGTATTGAATTCCCCGACGCCCGGTGGTCTAGAGGTTGGGGTCATCATCATCGAAGGCGATCTGAGTCGGTTAGTCATTGGCGCCGAAGAATTGTTTGTATGGGACATCTGCCTCGATTATGGCCCTGGCCATGAAGAAGTATGGCCCGGCGATGCCAACCTCGACAATCAGGCCAGCCATTTTGACCTCCTGAATATAGGCTTGGCCTACGACGCAGGCGGCCCCACCCGCAACAGCGGCAATACAGAATGGAATGCCCAATTGGCTCAAGCCTGGAACCTTACATTTGCCGACGGCGTCAACTACAAACATGCCGACTGTAATGGCGACGGTGTAGTAAACGCTGCCGACCGCCAGGTCATCATCGACAACTATGGGCTTACGCATGGCCCGGTGGTTCCTTTCGAGCCGCTGCCGGCGACCGATCTCGACCCGCCGGTATTCATCAGCACAGGGCAAGTAGATACCCTGCCGGCCGGAGCAGTTTTTGAAATTCCCATTCACATAGGCACAGCCGATCATCCTGTAGAGAATATTTACGGCTTGGCCTTTGAAGTAACGCTCGACCCCAGCCTCATCCGCCTGGAAGACCTCGAACTGGTAATTCCCACGAGCTGGATGGGCGAGCCTGGCGTCAATCTGCTGCATCTCAATTACCGCTACAATGCTGAAGGTAAATTGGAGATTGCACTCGTGCGCACCGACCACAACAACGTATCTGGCTATGGGCCGGTAGCCTACCTGCGCGGCATCATAGACGATATCGTAGGCATTGAGGAAACCTCCATTGGTATTGAAAAGATCAAAGCCATTGATGCAGAAGGCGCCGGTATCCCCCTGCGCAACCTGCAAACGACAGTAGTGCTCACAACGGTAAACGGACGCATTGACGGCCAGATTCTGGAGAGTAGCTTCGGTATATTCCCCAACCCTACCAACGGGCTGGTGCAATTCCGCAATGCCTACGATTTGGCTGCCGAACGCATCGAAGTCTATGATGCAGCCGGCAGAATGGTAAGCGACCAGCGCGGCGTTTTCCACCAACTTTCGGTGGCCGATCTGCCCGCAGGCGTATACATGCTCCAATTACAGGTAGGCGGATACCGCTTCTGTCGCCGATTGGTAAAAATGGATTAAACTTTTATGCGGGAGTCGGCTCTGACAACCGGTTCCCGCACAAAATTTATGTTTAGCCTGATCATTTGTGAAAGTGTACGTGCCGGCCGGGCTTGCCCGGCCTTTTTTTATTGCTTAGCGGGATAGATTCCCTTATCTTTGCCCATGTCACAAAAACCTCAACGCACTGAACTATGATCAGAAGCTTGTTAAAAGTCGGGCTGCTCCTGGTTGCCGGCATTCTGGTGTACAACTTTTTCTTTGGCGACGCAGAAGAAAAGGCCCAATCCAAAGAAATCTTCTCCAAAGTAAGAGACCTCGGCCGGGAAGCCTGGGGGCTGCTTAGCTCAGAAAAGACCAAATTTGAAGACGGTAAATACGACGAAGCCGTAGACCGTATCGGCGGACTCTACCAAAAGCTCAACACCCGCGCCAGGCAGCTCAAAGATACCCGGGCGCTGGAGCGCCTCGAAGAACTGGAAGCCAAACGACGAGACATCGAAAGCCAGCTTGGCGAAACCGAAAGCGAAGCCATGAGCGCCAGCGAAAAAGCCGACATACGTCGTCAATGGAACGAACTGATGAAGGAAACCGAATCGCTCATGAACGATATGGAACAGGAACAATAGTGGCCAAGGAACCTTTTGCAATTTTTTTCGGTTGAAGTATTGCACAGTTCCGAAACCCGCCCTATATTTGCAACGCTTTTAGAGAAAGCTCCTTTCAGCTTAGCGAAAAAGGAGCTTTTTCGATCTAAAGGCCCGTTCGTCTAGGGGTTAGGACGCAGGATTTTCATTCCTGTAACACGGGTTCGATTCCCGTACGGGCTGCAAACTTGAGTCTAAGACAAGATTTTCGTTTCTGTAATGCGGGTTCGATTTTTACCCGGCTCGCAGAGACGTGGCCCGTACGGGCTGCAAACTTGAGTCTAAGACAAGATTTTCGTTTCTGTAATGCGGGTTCGATTTTTACCCGGCTCGCAGAGACGTGGCCCGTACGGGCTGCAAACTTGAGTCTAAGACAAGATTTTCGTTTCTGTAATGCGGGTTCGATTTTTACCCGGCTCGCAGAGACGTGGCCCGTACGGGCTGCAAACTTGAGTCTAAGACAAGATTTTCGTTTCTGTAATACGATCGTGTTTTTTAGCTGGTAATGTTCAGCTCAGATAAAGTTTTAAAAAATGGCCCGTTCGTCTAGGGGTTAGGACGCAGGATTTTCATTCCTGTAACACGGGTTCGATTCCCGTACGGGCTGCAAAAGAGGTCTAAGCATACAGCTTAGACCTTTTGTTTTTCAGTTCTCTCACACGCGCAATTATGATCACCGTTTACGTGCTGTACAGCCCATCGCATGGGCGCTTTTACCGGGGCATCACCAATGATGTTGAGCGGAGGTTAGCGGAGCACAATGCCGCTAAAGTCTATGCTACAGCAAAATATGTTCCCTGGATAATGATTCTTCAGGAACCCTTTGCCGACCATACCAGTGCCAGAGCCCGCGAGAAGTACCTGCAATCGGCTGCCGGAAGACGATGGATAAGGCAGTATTGCCAGGAAAAAAAGTTGTTGGGCGGAGAGGACTAATCACCCCTTCGTATAGGGGTTAGGACTTGGCCGCCCCTTGGAGGTCGGGTGAAATTTTCATTCCTGTAACACGGGTTCGATTTTCACCCGGCTCGACGAGACGTGGTTCACCCGGCTCGACGAGACGGGTTTACCCGGCTCGCAGAGACGTGGTTTACCCGGCTCGCAGAGACGTGGCCCGTACGGGCTGCAAAAGAGGTCTAAGCATACAGCTTAGACCTTTTGTTTTTCAGTTCTCTCACACGCGCAATTATGATCACCGTTTACGTGCTGTACAGCCCATCGCATGGGCGCTTTTACCGGGGCATCACCAATGATGTTGAGCGGAGGTTAGCTGAGTACAATGCCGCTAAAGTCTATGCTCTGGTAAGGTAGGTTTTTTTAGTATGGGCCCCGCCGCTTGACATATACCTCTGAATATCGCCATGCGCGGCGCCGCCGCGTCCGCCGTCGCTGCGCTAGTCGGCTTAATCTTCGCTGCGCTCTTCCGGGTAAACGTGCTCCGCTACTATGTCTCCCTTAGGGTCGCCATACCGCTGCGCCCCCTGGTCCGACAAAAGGAAGCCGTGGGCGGTGGAAAGTAAGCGGGTGGGCGGAGAGCCAGGCTGCGTTAGAACCGTGCAGAGGGCCATTCGCCAGGCCAGTGTTTTGTGGAGCAGTATACCCCGGGGCAGTGGTGGAAGCTTTTACCCGGCTGAGGCACGAAGATTTTCACCCGGCCGAGCACAGCGAGGACGCGGTTTACCCGACCGAGTAGAGCGAGGGCGTGGAAGCCGACTAGCGCAGCGACGGCGGACGTTCACCCGGCCGAGCACGGCGAGGACGTGGTTTACCCGACCGAGTGTAACGAGGGCGTGGCGGTCAACGCACCGGCCTTACACCCTGCTTTATTTCAGCAAGCAGCCATGAGCCGGTGGATAGCCCCCAAAAAAAACCATACGCATTCTATCCGGGGATATTGGCTAATTTTTTCGCGTCTATGATGCGTATGGTGCCCTCTTGGATGTCGATATAGCCGCTTTGACGAAAATCGGTGAGGGTGCGTATGACGCTTTCTTTAGCGGTGCCTACCATTTTAGCGAGATCTTCACGCAAAAAGTCGAAGGTATCATTGCCTTCCTTTTCGCGGATGAGCAGCAAGGTATCGGCCACGCGCTTGCGGATGGAATCGTAGGCCAATTGCATGAGCTGTTCTTCCTTGACGGAAACGTTGTTGGCCAATATTTTGATAAAGTGGCTGGCCACGTCGCGGTTGGCGTGTAGGAGGCGAAAGAAGTCGTCGCGGGGGATGAGGCGAAGTTCGCTGTCTTCCATAGCGGCGCAAGCGAAGTGATAGGCTTCATCCTGAATGAGGCTGGAATAGCCGATGAAATCGCCGGGTTGGCAATAGTTGATGATGTACTCCTTGCCGTACTCGTTGGTTTTAAAGAGTTTAATTTTACCTTTCTCCACAAAGTAGAGGTAGCGGGGATAGTCGCCTTCGTTAAAGATATTTTCTTTGCGCCCGTATTCGCGGCGGCGGTGTTCGGCCGAAAGTTTTCGCAGTTCAGCATGGCCTCGGGCTTCATCGATAAAAGCGGAAAGACCGCCGGCGGTGCGATCGAATTGCCTACGCAGTCGATCGCTTTTTTCTAATCGATGCTGTACTACCTGTAGGAGCTCGTCTTTATAGATGGGCTTGGTGAGGTAATCGTCAGCGCCGAGGTTCATACCGCGCCGGAAGTCTTCCCGCTCGGTTTTGGCGGTGAGGAAGATGAAGGGTACGCCGGCCGTAGCGCTCTTTTTGCTGAGTATCTGCAATACGCCGAAGCCGTCTAGCTCTGGCATCATTACATCGCAAAGAATGAGATCGGGAGGGCTATTGAGGGCCTTTTCCACACCAATTTTGCCATTTTCTGCTTCTTCAACGGCGAAGCCCGAGAGTTCGAGTATTTCGCTGAGGTTTTCCCTTACTTCGGGGTTGTCTTCGATCAACAAAATTCGTTTCATATCTCGATGGTTATGGGCACGGTGACGGTAAAGGCCGAGCCTTTGCCGAGCTGGCTGGTGAAGCTGATCTGACCATTGAGCAGCTCTGCATAACGTCTGACGATATGCAGCCCCAGACCTGTGCCTTTGATGTTTTCAACGTTATTTGCTCTGAAAAACCGGGTAAAGAGGTGCTTTTGGTCTTCTTCCGGTATACCTATGCCTTCATCGATGATTTCAAGGGTAAGCTCGTTGTCTGTGACCTGGCAGAAGCAGCGGATGGTTTGGCCTTCCTCAGAGTATTTGCTGGCATTGCTAAGCAGGTTGAGGAAGATATTTTTGAGGAAGCGCTTGTCGAGTTTTATATGGCAATCGGTGTTATCGCCCTGGTAGTGCAGCTTTTGGCCTGTTTTCAGGAGGTGCTCCACATCTTCTACAATGTTCTGTATGAAGGTTTCGAGGTGGAATACCTCTGTTTGGGCTTCTATGCGGCCTTCGTCGAGCCGGCTGAGGGATAAGAAGTCATTTAGGATATCGGTGAGGTTGCCTACTGCAGTTTTGATGCGGCCGATGTGCCGTTCCCGTCGCTCCTGCTGATCTTCCCGCTGGTACATCTCCACCAGTTCCACCGATGATAGTATGGTACTAAGAGGAGTTCGAAACTCATGAGAAGCCATACTTACAAAGCGGCTCTTGAGGGCATTGAGTTCTTTCTCTTTTTCGAGGGCCTGTTGTAGTTCGTGCTCGCGCTCCCGAAGTTCGTTTTCCACTGTTTCGCGCTCGGTGATTTCGCGCTCCAATTTGCGGTTGATGCCCAACAGCCTGTCGATGGCTTTGGCCAACTCTTCGGTGCGTAGGGCCACTTTGTTTTCGAGCTGTCGATTGAGTTCCAGCACTTTGGCTTCTGCTGCTTTTACATCGGTGAGGTCGTGGATGATGCCGGTATACATGCGCTTGCCGTCAATATGCATCTCGCTTACAGCTAAGCGTATGGGAAAAATGGCGCCATCTTTTTTAAGGCCTTCCACCTCCCGGCCTATACCTATAATATAAGCTTTTCCTGTTTGATGGTAATTGTGCAGATAGCCATCGTGCTCTTCCCTATAGGGTGAGGGCATCAGCATCTTGATGTTGTTGCCGATAATTTCAGTAGGATCATAGCCAAACAACTTAGCCGCTGCAGGATTGATGTGATCAACAATAGCCCTTTCATCAATGGTGATGATCCCGTCTATAGCCGTCTCAATGATGGCTTGCAGTCGCATGGCTGCTTCGCTGATCTGTTCAATGGATGTTATCTCCCTCACTTCTCGTTACTTCAATTTCACCAATAAAGGTAAACATAAGCCAAATTTTGGGGCATGACCAAAATCAAACACAGAGATGACGAAAATCACCGTAGTAGCCCCTGTTTTTGGCGGAACTTGCACCCAGAAAATGCATTCACACACAATCTCTAAACACTGTCTTATGAATGTTCTGGCTCCGGTTTCTACGCTTATGACTACCAATGTTATCACGGTAGCACCCGAAGATAGCCTGCACAAGGTAAAAGAAATCTTCGATCAACACAACATCCACCACATTCCGGTAGTAGACGAGGATCATAAAATTGCCGGAATTGTGAGTAAAACCGATTTTTTACACTTTCTCCGCGGCTATGCCCGCACTACGGCCGACATCATTAATGAAGAGGCTCACCTCCGGGCTTGGAAAGTTGAGGAAGTTATGATTCGCGGCTTAGCTAAAGTAGATCAGAACGAACCCATCCGCACCGCATTGGAAGTATTTAAGACCAACCGATTGCACGCCCTGCCCATTGTGGAAGGAAATCAGTTGGTAGGTATTGTCACTACCTATGACGTCATCAAGGCCTTGGCCGAAGCGCCCATCAGCCTCGATGATTACAAAATGGTTAAAGTATAAACCACACATGAGCGAAGTCATCCGCATTCTGGGGGTAAACGAGTCAACCCGTATGCGCCTGCTTAAACTCCATGTAGAGGAAGCATTGCGGCGTATGGGGCTCAGTATGCCCATAGAAGAAGTGCATGAGATTGATCAGCTCATGGAGTATGGTATAGTGGGCATCCCTGCCCTCCTCATTGGCCAACGCATACTGTTCCAGCAAGAGGTGCCCGAAGTAGAGCACATTGTCCGGGCTTTCTCCAGTAGCTTCCAACCTACAGGAAAGCCTGCGGAAAGCGTTTCTTTAAAGAAATCTTCCGAAGACAACGGCTCGCTCAACTTCGAGTAGCCAGAGCAGTGCATTATAGTGGTATGGAGGATGTTTGAATCCTTCATGGAAGGGCCGGCTCTTCGGAGTCGGCTTTTTTTTTGCCCCAAAGGTTGGGTATGGGCAAAAAAAAAGTCGCATACCTTGTATACGACTTTCATCATAATCCCATGAACATATCCAAAAATTAAATAGCCCCTACAAAATTGTCTGCCAAAAATTTGCTGGACAAACAATTTGGCCTATATTCGCACAAGTTTTGAGTGAAAGAACAATTCAACCACATAACCACACAAATTGTAATCTCACGATTGAGACTGACATAGTCCCTTGAACACGACCTTTGAGGCGCGCCTACGGCGCGCCTTTTTTGTGCGAACAGGCTTTATATCTTTCAAGGGGGTGATTGCGACTTTAAAAGTGGAGAAGTCCCGACAACGCAGCCGGGACGTCCCACCGGCAATCATAATCCCATGAACATTATCTTATCAATTTCAGTGCCAATTCTTTTACCGGCCCCGATGTGATGTTGTTATTTCCTCATCACGATACAAAGATGCAGCAGTTGTCAAGGCCAAACAAAGACAAAAAAATGTGTTTGTGAATTATTTTTTACGCCATTTCCAAATAAAATCACTTACAAATAAGAACAATTTTCTTTTTTTTGTGAAAAAACACCCCTTCAAAAGTTTTTCACTTTAGCTGAAAAAAAATAAAAAAAACCCTGTTTCAGGTATTTTTTAGGCCGCTAATGACCAATCTGCTACCTTTGCCATCGTCATCATTACCGCTAATCAGTCTTTTTCCGGTTATGTACCCAGACCTTTCCTATCTGCTCCACGACTTTTTGGGAACTCAACCCGACAATTGGACCGCTGTTTTTAAGACCTATGGGCTGGTGCTGGTACTGGCCATCCTGGCTTCTGCCGTCGTTTTACGATCTGAGCTGATCAGGCGATCGGCCCAAGGTCAGTTCCCTCCGGTAAAAACCAAGTTGCTTATCAACCAGCCCTATACTACGGCTGAATACGTCTATAATGGTATTTTTGGCTTCATAGTGGGCTATAAGTTGGTATACGCACTGCAACACTACGCACTCCTTCAGCAGGATGCCGAAGCGGTCATCCTCTCTGGCGCCGGGAGTTGGACAGGCGGGCTACTCGGCGTGGTATTAGCTACGGGCTATTACTACTACACCGACCAGCAGCGCAAAAAGACCGGAATTTCAGAGCAGATCGCGGATCGCTACCCCCAGGATCGCATTGGCGACATCACCATTATTGCGGCTATCAGTGGCGTGGTAGGCGCTAAAGTCTTTGACATTCTTGAGCATTTGCCCGATTTTTTCCGGGATCCCTTGGGGGTGTTTTTTTCCGGCAGCGGCTTAGCCATTTATGGAGGTCTTATTGGCGGCTTTGCGGGTGTGGCCTTTTATCTGCGCGCAAAAAAAATCCCAATGCGCCCTTTTATGGATGCCGTAGCGCCTGCCCTGATGGTAGGTTATGCTGTAGGCCGATTGGGATGTCATTTCTCCGGCGATGGCGACTGGGGGCTACCGGCCGGCCCACAGCCGGCCTGGTGGTTTTTACCCGACTGGCTATGGGCCTACGACTATCCGCACAATGTCATTCAGGAGGGGATAAAAATGGAGGGTTGTGTGTCCAGGTATTGCCATAAGCTGCCCGAGGGCGTTCATCCTACTTCTATTTACGAGTCATCGGCGGCTTTACTTGTTGCCGGTGTATTATGGTTATTGCGCAAGCGACTCCAGTTTATACCCGGGTTGTTATTTGCACTTTATTTGGTACTCAATGGCTTAGAGCGTTGGTCAATTGAAAAAATCCGGGTCAATGAGCGCTACGATTTTGCCGGAGGGCTCACCCAGGCAGAAATCATAGCGTTGAGCCTTATACTTGTTGGCTTAGTTTGGGGCGCATGGCTATACTACCAGCAGCGTCCTAAAACCGGAAGCCCAACGTAAATACGACCATGGTATTTACGCCGTCTACGGAAACAGAGGGCTGGGCAATGGCCGCTACTGTGCGATAAGGAATGTAGGTAAATGCCTGGGTTTGCCAGCGATAAGCAAAGTCGAAGTAGACCGTGCGCCCCCGGATGCCTGCTCCGGCGTTATAGGCCAATGCCCAGCCGTCGTCATCTGCCAGTTCTATATTCGACTGGGCGTTGATGCCTGCCCGCAGGTTCAGGCGCTTTACAGCATACTCCTCGCCTATGCGCAGCGGTTGAAAGTTGCCAACTGTATACTCGCCTCCAAGACGCAAGTTAACGGCATCACCTAAATTATCTTCGATATTTTGGTTGACCAGCGCTTGATCTTCGGGAAAATCATCGTAGCGAAAATTGCTGCGACCATAGTCCACAAATTCTACCTCTCCGCTCAGGAAGCCATTTTTGGCAATAATAAGCCCGGCCCCGCCCATAAACCGCCAAGGGGTGCGCAATTTATACTGGAAAGATCCCTCCGGAGAGGTTGCCTGACCACTTCTGGCTTCGTTATCGAAGGTGTAATTGTATACCATATCTGTTGAGAAGGTATCGCTAAACTGGTAAGCTGTGGGCGTATGTACAGCAAAACCCAGTCGCAAAGCCTGAGTAGGCCGAACAATGACACCCAGCTTGAGATTGGCGCCTACGCCAGAGGTATTCAGATTCTCGTTAAACTCCAGATTATCAAAAAAAGGCACTTCTCCATTTGCATCTACTTCCCGATAGGCCTTTTCTTCCTGATAATTTACAATGGGAATGCCCACACTAAGGCCCCACATCACGCGCTCGCGGTAGTTGCCTGCCAGGCCAAAAGACAACTCTGTGATGCCTCCCGATCGTTCCACTTGCTGCTCCCGTTGGATAATCGCCCTGGGCGCCAGCTCAAAATCGCTAAAAAAAGTGCCATCGCTATCTTCAATTAGCGCTTGCGCGTCGTAGGCCAGTCCGGCCTCGAAGGGATCGAGGCCTATATCGCTATTGGCTTGCTCCACAAACCGATCCACGATGGTTCCCTGCGAATTGCCCCGGAAGAAGAGCTGGTTATTAAAATCAGCTAAGCGCGTAACGCCAAAGGCGAAGTTTATGGTTCGCCAATTGTAGTTGCCCGAGGTAGCTATGACCATACCGGCATTGGGGAATACAAACCGGGAGCCTTTTTCCAAAAACTCGCGGTTGTTAATTTCAGGGTCGTTGAGCGTAGCGCGTTGGCGGCTATTGGAAAAACCCGGCGTAAACATCAGCTCCGACTTGCGCATCCAGGCCAAACCGGCTGGATTGGTGCTGATAACCGAGTAATCTACGCCCAAGGGGCCCATAGCACTGCCTGTAGCTATAAATCGAGCGGTACCCAGCGGCTGGAAGTAAGAATAGCGCAGCGCGTCGGAAAAATTTTGCGCAAAAGCGCTACCGACGCCCGCCAACAGGCATAAGGTCATGATGGCAATACGGGTTTGCATATTTTGGTCGTTTGACGATGTGAGCAATAAAGAGCGTTAGCATAGCACGGGAAATGGTTTTTCCTAGCCCGGCTGGGTAAAAAAATTGGGTGGAAATGCGCGCACTCCCACCCAATTTCTACCTTCTATTAAGGTGTGCGTTACACCTGATGGCTAAGCGCTATAACACTTATTTGCCGCCACGTGTGCGGGGGCTGCTGGTAGAGCCGCCACCGCTACGGCTACTGCCGCCGCTATTGCTTGGCGCAGGGCTGCGCGAAGGACTCGGGCTGCGATCATAGCTCGGCGTATTGTTGCGCGGCGCAGGACTCGGGCTGCGCGAAGGACTCGGGCTGCGATCATAGCTCGGCGTATTGTTGCGCGGCGCAGGACTCGGGCTGCGCGAAGGACTCGGGCTACGGTCATAGCTCGGCGCATTGTTGCGCGGGCTCGGCGATGTGCTGCTCGGCGGGTTATTACGCGGCGCAGGGCTCGGGCTGCGGTCGTAGCTCGGCGACGTACTCCGCGGAGTACGATCATAGCTGGGCTCGCGGGTAGCCGGCGCAGGGCTGGTTTCGCGAGTGGCCGGGCTGCGCGAAGGCTCGTCGTAGCGAGGCTCGCGGGTAGCCGGAGTACGCGAAGGCGCAGGGCTGGTTTCGCGCGTTGAGGGCGTATTGGGCGTTGGCGTATACGTTTCCCGGGTACGGGTAGCTGCGGGTTGGCGTTCAGCTGCCGGAGTGGCTGCTTCACCCGGGTTGCCCTGCGTAGGCAGTACGCGGCCATTGCTATTGGGGCCGGCTGTCACGCCCGTCCGGCGTGGGCCATTATAAGTCCCATTGTCGTTAGCGCCATTATTGCCGCGATTGCCGTTGTTGATTACGTTCACCGTATTATAGGTGTAGCTGTTGCCCCAGGAAGGCGGGCAGTAGAGGTTAGAGCCGCCACCGTAGAAGCCGCCGCCGCCGCCCCAGCCGTTATTCCAGCCGTTGCCCCAGCCGGCATTGTTCCAGCCGTTGTTCCAACCATTACCCCAACCGCGGTTGTTCCAGCCGCCTCCCCAGGTATTCCAGCCCGGGCCCCAGCTATTCCAGCCGGCATTCCAGCCGTTCCAACTGTTCCAGCCAAAGCCCCAGCCCGGGCCCCAGTTGTTCCAACTGTTCCAGCGGCGCCAGCGGCGATATTGCCAGTAGGAGTTTACACCCCAGGGGTCTTCATATATCAGCACCGTCGTAAAACCGGGGCGCCAGAAAGGGTCGTAGTAAGACACATCCACGTATACCGGATCGTAATAGTCAAAGCCATAGTACGGCCTGTGGAAACGGCGAATACGCGAGGTGTAGTAGTAGTCGAAGTTATCGTCGTCATACGAATAGGCATCATCTCCCTGATCGTAGTAATTGTCGTCGAAACCCGCGTTACTACTGGTAGTCGTCGTGGTCGTAGTTGTGGTGGTGGTAGTTGTCGTCGAGGCGGGGCGCGAGTACCAGCTATCCCGATCGGGGTCGTAGTACACATCGTCATACTGAGCCATGGCCGGGACGACGCCGACTAAGCTGAGTACAAACATCCACGCGGCGAATTTGATATTTTGCATCGTTGTTTTTTTTGGCGTAATTACTGCAAAACTCCTTTCAGCTATTCAAGCTCGAAATTACTACATTTGTGGCTGTTTTTGTGTTAAGGACCTATTAAAACTGTTTTTTCGCAGTGTTAAAGTCCTTTAACGCAGGCTTTTTGCTTGTTTTTATGACGAAAAGCCCTTTTGGTAGTCACGGGTTTGAAGCCAACCAAACCCATTGATTACCAAATAAAGACAACCAATCATTAAACAGCATAACCGCCACTTAGTTGGCGCAGGGAACGCAAAAGCGCCGGCGGCGGTTGGGATAAACTCAGAAACCATCGAAAATGGCAAAGGAGATCACAGGTCGATCTGAAGACTATTCGCAGTGGTACATCGACATTGTAAAGAAGGCCAATCTGGCCGACAATTCAGCCGTGCGCGGCTGCATGGTCATTAAGCCCTACGGCTTTGCAATATGGGAAAACATGCGCGACCAACTCGACCGCATGTTCAAAGAAACCGGGCATGTCAATGCTTACTTCCCGCTCTTTATTCCCAAAAGCTTTCTGAGCCGAGAGGCAGAGCACGTTGAAGGTTTTGCCAAGGAGTGCGCCGTCGTCACCCACCACCGCCTCATGAACGCCCCCGACGGCAGCGGTGTGGTGGTAGACCCCGAAGCCAAACTCGAAGAGGAGCTCATTGTACGCCCAACCTCCGAGACCATCATCTGGCATACCTATAAAGACTGGATCGGCTCTTACCGCGACCTGCCGCTCCTCATCAACCAGTGGGCCAATGTCGTACGCTGGGAGATGCGCACCCGCTTGTTCCTGCGCACCGCCGAGTTTCTCTGGCAGGAGGGCCATACCGCCCATGCCACCCGAGAAGAGGCCATAGCCGAAACCCGCCAGATGCTCGACGTATACGCCACTTTCGCCGAAGAGTACATGGCCATGCCCGTCATTAAAGGCGTAAAAACCGCCAATGAGCGCTTTGCCGGCGCCGAAGATACTTACTGCATCGAGGCCCTCATGCAAGATGGCAAAGCCCTACAGGCCGGAACCTCCCACTTCCTGGGCCAAAACTTCGCCAAGGCTTTCGATGTGAAGTTCCTCTCCGAAGACAACCAGTTGGAATACGTATGGGCCACCTCCTGGGGCGTATCCACCCGCCTCATCGGAGGGCTTATCATGACCCACTCCGACGACGAAGGCCTGGTGCTGCCGCCCCGGCTGGCCCCCATACAGGTCGTTATCGTACCCATACCCAAGCCGGCCCCTGAAATCGACGAGGTCGCCGCCCGCATCATGGCCGAGCTCAAAAGTATGGGCATTTCAGTGCAGTACGATACCGATATGAAGAAGCGCCCCGGCTTTAAATTTGCCGAACACGAAATGCGCGGCATCCCCGTACGCATCGCCATTGGCGCCCGCGACCTCGAAAATGGTGTGGTGGAAGTGGCCCGGCGCGACACCAAGGAAAAGGCAACCCAGCCGCTGGAAGGCATCGCCGCCCACGTCAAAACGCTGCTGGATGACATACAGCAAAACCTCTTCAACAAGGCTGCGGCCTATCGGGCGCAAAAAACCACCCGCGTGGATACCTTTGAGGAGTTTGAGGCCATCATGGCCACCGACGAGCCCGGCTTCGTAGCAGCCCACTGGGACGGTACCACCGAAACAGAACTCAAGATCAAAGAGCTCACCAAAGCTACCATCCGCTGCATCCCCCTCGACAACGAGCTGGAAGACGGCAAGTGCATCCTTACAGGGCGCCCCTCTACCCAACGGGTGCTCTTCGCCAAGGCTTATTAATACAAGCTCGCAAAGAGTGCGCAGGCGGCGCCGGCCGGAAGGCCGGGCCGCCTGCGTTATTTAAGCCCGACTTACATGGCTGCCCCGCGTAGCAAAAGTAAAGGCATTTTTTGGGCGTGCCCCCGGCCCCTGCTTTTGGCCATTGTTTAAACCCGGGCGCCACGCCAGGCAGGGGCCGGGGTCGTGCTGTCCGCTACTATACCCTCCCTTGGGGTCGGGCATACCGCTTCCATCACTCACGCGGGCCACATACCTTCGTTTGCAAACTACTGAAAAATAAACCATTACACCATATCATTAAATAACTTGGCGAAGTGGGCCATAAGCGTATCCGGCGCCAGCCGGGCGGCAGTGTAATCGGAGCGCAACAGGGTTAGCTGTTCTAACAATGTTTCATAAAACAGCGTGAAGTTTTTACCTAAGCAAGCGCAACAAGAGCAAGGCGGCAGCCCGGCCCGGTTCCTTCCGATTTTTTTGCACTTATATACGTAGACCGCTGGTTTATGCGAGCCTCCGTGCACAAAATCTGCCGATGCGCAGTATATAGTTCTCCAAGCCAAGATTTGTGAATCTTGACTTGGAGAACTATGGCTGCCGGTCTGTTCGTACTTGTGAAGATACAGGAAGCCCATGCGCTTCTGGCGTAGCCCAGGCTCCAGCCCACTTTGTCCGGACCAGGGGGTGCAGCGGTATGGCTACGCGCACAGCCGACCCAAAGGAGGCTGCGCGCGTAGCCATAAGAGCGAAACACCCGGCGCCGCGCAAGATGATGATGAAAGTATAGGTTATGCGGCGGGGCCCCTAAGCGAACATTCGGAAAAACCAGTCCCTTTTTACCGCTGCCCCAATTGACGGCCTTCGGCTTCCTGTTTTTCGCTCAGGCGGCGGAAGTTGTCGAGACCGCACTTGAGGAAGGCGGCGTACTCATTTTCATCGGGGGTGTAGCCCACCGGCTGGTTGAGCAGCGAGCCGTCGGGGGACATGAGTACGTAATAGGGCTGCGAATTAATTTTGAAGTATTCCGTCTGGAAGTGCGACCATTTATCGCCGGTTCGGCGCAGTTTGCGGGTGCGGCCGTTGTGCGATTGTATGACCTCAATTTGCTCTTCGGTGGGCAGTTCCTGCTTATCGTCTACATAGAGGGAAATGAGCACATACTCGTCGCGGAGGTAGGGCAGCACTTCGCCTACCGGCCAGACGTGTTCTTCCATTTTGCGGCAGTTGACGCAGGCATAGCCCGTAAAGTCGAGCATGACGGGTTTGTTTTTCTCGCGGGCGTAGGCCATTCCCTCTTCGAGGTCTTTGAAGCAGGCCAAGCCCTGCGGGCAATCGCAGGGTTTGAAGAAGCTGTAGCATACCGGAGGCGCCAGCCCGCTGAGGAGGCCTAAGGGCTCGTATGCGCCCGATCGGTCGTTGACGCGGAAGCCGCTGGCGAGATATACCACAAACGCGGCCGTTAGTACGCCCAAACTCAGGCGTGGAAAGGACAGCTTCTTAATGGGGCTGTCGTGCGGGAACTTGATGATGCCAAAGAGGTAGAGTGCCAGGCCCAGCCCTATGAGTATCCACAGGCCCAGGAAGGGTTCGATTTTGAGCAGGCCCCAGTGCTTGACCATATCGGCATTAGAGAGGAATTTAAGGGCAAGTGCCAACTCCAGAAAGCCCAGCACTACTTTTACGCTATTGAGCCAGCCCCCCGATTTGGGCAGGCTTTTCATCATGCCGGGGAAGGCTGCAAATAACGCGAAGGGCAGGGCTAAGGCCAGGCCAAAGCCGCCCATACCTATGGTGAGTTGGGTGGCGCCTCCGTCGGCGCTGAGCGCGCCGGCCAGCAGCGAGCCCAGTATGGGGCCGGTGCAGGAAAACGACACCAGCGCCAGGGTAAGAGCCATAAAGAAGATGCCTACCATGCCGCCTATGCCCTCGGCAGAGCTGGCGCGGTTGGTCCAACTGCTGGGCAGCGTGAGCTCGTAATAGCCGAAAAAGCTGAAGGCAAAAATCAGAAAAATGGCAAAGAAGGCTAAGTTGAGCCAAACGTTGGTGGAAATATCGTTGAGAATATCCGGATTAACGCTGTCGAGCAGGTGAAAAGGCACGCTCAGCAGCAGGTAAACGGCTAAGATGAAAAAGCCGTACAAGGAGGCGTCGCGCAGGCCCTTGGCCTTATTGCCGGCCGACTTGGTGAAGAAGCTCACCGTTAGCGGAATCATGGGGAATACGCAGGGGGTGAGCAAAGCCAGCAGTCCGCCCAGAAAGCCCAGGATGAAAATGCGCCAGTTGCTGCTGCCCGTTTCAGCTACTACTGCTTCGGAACTTCCGCACTGCCCTACGGGCTGGGCGGCTTTATCGCGGGAGAGGCCAAAGAGCTCGTTGGCGGGCCCTTCAATGGCAGGCATCAGCCCCGCTTTAATAGCCGTGCCGCCTTCGCCAATGGAAGCGATACGGGCGCCAAAGTCGAAGCTGAACGCAAGGGGCGCCGCCGTTAGGCATTGCTCGTCGTCGCAGGTCATGTACGACAGCTCTCCGCCGATGACGACAGCGGGGTTGTCGAGGGTCACGCGCTGCACAAAGGACACAGGCGACTCCGCAAACTTAATGACCACTACCCCGCCAAAAAGCGGATCGGGGCCTTCTTTTTTCTTGCCGTTTTCCACCACTTCGCCCGAGCGGCGGAAGCCCTCGCCCGTGAATGCAAATACGGTGGGGATGGGGCCGTCAGGACTGGTATGCTGGGAGTAGATCGACCAGCCTTTATCCATGGCTGCCGTAAAGACAAGGTCATACTCGTTGGGTTTGGCTGTGGGGCGGGCTGCTACAGACCATTTGACGGGATCGAGCAGGCCGCCGATCTGCGCGCCTTTATCGGGCTCGGCGCCAGAGAACCCCTCGCCGCCGCCTTGCGTAGGCGTTGGTTCGGCGGCAGGCGCGGCGCCCTCCACAGGAGCGGCTGTGGGCGTAAGCGAGAAGCTAAACTCAACCTCCGTAGGCGGCAGGCATTGTTCGTCGTCGCAGGTCATAAACTCCAGATAGCCCGTAACGGGCTTGCCGGCATCGGTTACTTTGACGCGCTGGGTGAAGGTCACCGGGCTTTGGTAAAACTTGATCACCACCACGCCCCCAAACAGGGGGTCGGGGCCTTCTTTTTTCTTACCGATTTCTTTCACAGCCCCAATGCGGGTGTAATGGGAGGCCTCAGTGAAAACGAAACTGGTGGGCACGGGGCCGCCATCGCCGGTAAACTGAGAGTAGATCGACCACTTGGGCTCCATACGGGCCGTGAAGACGAGGTCATATTCATTGGGCCCTACCTGTTTGCTGGAGAACGACCATTTTACGGGGTCCAGAATCTGTGCAACGCCGGCGGATGGCGTCAACAGGAACAAAGACGCTGCCACCGCCAGAATACGCAGCAGGCGAGAGCCATTGAGGCCGGAGTGCTGATTTTTTTTACGCATACCTTATATGATAATGACCTTCAAAAACAAACGCCAAAATTAATGTAGGCGATACTGAACCCGCTGTGATGCGCATCACAGGGCAGGCGAAGATAAGAACCTCCTGCCCTGCGCCGGCCGCATTAACCAAACCTTAACGGTTTTTGTCGGGGCGCCTACTTAGGGCCTGTTCAAACTTCCATCAATTGGCTGTGAATAGACTCGCTCAATCATGAGGAGCCTCTTACACCGCCGCAGGCGCGTGGTTGAGCAGGCTCTCAAACAGCAAACGCCCGTCGGCATTGCCTAATATGTCTTCGGCAGCCCGCTCGGGATGCGGCATCATGCCCATCACGTTGCCGGCGCGATTACAGATGCCGGCGATGTTATCGAGAGCGCCGTTGGGGTTGGCGTCTTCCGTCACGTCGCCTTCGGGCGTGCAGTAGCGGAAGATGATCTGCTGATTGGCCTGAAGCTCGCGCAGGGTAGCTTCGTCGGCATGGTAGCGCCCCTCGGCATGGGCAATGGGAATCTTGAGCGCCTGCCGGGGGTCGAGACCCGAGGTCAGGTAAGACTGTGTATTACCGGGCAGCAGGTGCACGTTTTTGCAGATAAACTGCTGATTGGCATTGCGCAGCAATGCCCCTGGCAGCAGCCCTGCCTCGCACAGTATCTGGAAGCCGTTGCAGATGCCCCAAACGAGGCCGCCGTTATTGGCAAACTCGATTACCGATTGCATGATGGGGGAAAAGCGCGCAATGGCGCCGCAGCGAAGATAGTCGCCATAAGAAAAGCCGCCGGGCAGCACCACGCAGTCGCCTGCGCCCAAGCCGCCCAGATCGTGGTCTTTGTGCCAGAGCTTAACTACGTCTTGCCCCATCACTTCGCCCAACACATGCACCATGTCGTCGTCACAGTTGGACCCCGGAAAAACTACAACGCCAAATTTCATAAAGCGGTACTTTAGCTTGTGTGTGTTGCCCCCACCTGCGCCGCCGCAGGGTCGGCGCAAACGATAAAAGCGTGGCAAAAGTACGGTTTATTCTTGGAAATGGAAAGCCTCACAACAACCGACAATGCGTCAGAAAACTGCCAACTTGACGCCAAATTTGACAACTTGGCGTCTACTTCAACCGACACCGCACAAAGTCGATCAACTCCTGATGCTGCTGCAAAATTTGTATGGCTGCTTCGTGCATCTGGTCGATGTAAGCCATTAACACCTGGTTTTCGCGGGTGGGTTCGGCCATGCTGCCTGCCTTAAACTGGTAACAGTGGTGCATATTGTGCACAAACTGTTCGATCTTTTTAGCCTGTTCGCCAAAGCTCGCCAATACTTCCCGATCGGCATCGGATATTTGAGCATAGCGGTCGCTGGAGTCTTGTAAAACCTCTTCACAACTGAGGTCCTGCTCGGTGAGATCGGCAATAGAAATGGAAAAAAATTTACTGATTCTGAGCAGGTTGCAAATTTTTGGCTCAGCAGAGCCCGCTTCGTAGGAGGCGATGTTCCCACGGTTGAGCCCAACGCGATCGGCCAGATCTTGCTGACTCAGATCCAGGCGCTGACGCAATACGCGCAGGTTATTGGCTAAGTAGTTTAGCGTGGAAGATTGGCTCGATTTGTGCTGATCGTACTCGTACAGGTTCATCATGGGCATCCGTTGCTGTTCCATCTATATACACCCTAAGCGCCATTTGGTTGAGCAGTGTTAAAAATTTTAACAATCCATTTGGGCTTTCAGCTCGTATTTAAACTTATTACAGCACCCGATAGCTAAGATTCGGGAATGATTTTTGCAATAATTGTGTCAACATGAAAAAATTATTTGCATCCTATGGAAATGGTGCTTAATTTTGTCAACGATAATTACAGAAAGCAAAATTCACCCGACATGATATACGCCATTCAGAGTCAAACCTACGATCAACTTGATCGGATCAGCCACTCGCTCAAAGCGTTTTCGCTGAAGTTGACCGGCAATACAGACGACGCGGAGGATTTGTATCAAGATACGGCCCTTCGCATCATCACCAATGCCGATAAGTACAATCCGGGCACTAACTTCAAGGCCTGGGCGGTTACCATTATGCGGAACATCTTCATCAACAACTACCGCAAAAAAGTACGCCGCAACCTCATCATCGACCAAACGCCTAATAACTACTACCTCAACTCCGGCGAGTCGGTCATCGAGAACGACGGCGAAGAGCGCGTAGCTTATAAGGAGTTGGTAGCTATGGTCGATTCGTTGCCCGAGGACTTCCGCACCCCGTTTATGATGGCCTTTCAAGGCTATAAATACGACGAAATTGCCGAGCAACTCGGCTCGCCCTTAGGCACCATCAAGAGCCGCATCTTCTTTGCCCGCAAGAAATTGCAGAAAATGTACGAAGAGGACGCCCGCATCCGCGTGGAACGGGCATAAGATGCCGCAACGGCAGCTAAAAAAGGGCAGGGCGCAAGCTCTGCCCTTTTTATTTAGGCATATCTTTGTGCCCAACAACCCATCGCAATCATGTCTGAACTTCAGGCTCAAGACGAAACGATCCTCTCCGCATTAGCCGACCAGCTATCCGAACAAGGCTACGCCTGTTGGGACGCCTTCCTTCAACCTGCCGAAACCGACGCCCTGCGCGCCTTAGTCGATCAGCGCTTCGACCAGGGCAGCTTCAAAGCCGCCGGCGTTGGGCAGGGGCTCGACTACCAGCGCAATGACGCCGTGCGCAGCGACCACATCCTCTGGCTCGACCACCACGACGAACTCAGCCCCTTTGCTTTCTTCTTCAACCGGCTGCATACCCTCATCGACTACCTCAACCAGACCTGCTACCTCGGCATCCGCGACCTCGAAATGCACTTAGCCGTTTACCCTCAGGGCGCCTTCTACAAGCGCCACCTCGACGTATTCCGACACGACAGCGGCCGCGTACTCTCGGCCATCTGCTACCTCAACGACAACTGGACCGAGGACGACGGCGGCCAGCTCCGCATTTACCTGCCGCCGCAGGCCGAAAACCAGACCGAAACCTACGTCGACCTCCTGCCCACGGGCGGCCGGTTGGTGTTTTTCCTCAGCGATCAGCTCGAACACGAAGTGCTGCCCGCCCGCCGCAACCGCTACAGCATCACCGGCTGGATGAAAAAAACAACCCTGCTTTAGCGAAGTCTTTCATCCGGCGGCAGCATACCAGACAAAGTTTACAATTCTTTAAAGTGCAAGACCGGATTTTATACCCAACTTTGTAGTTGTAAATTCTGGCAATATGTCCACTTCCATCTCCTGCGAGGTGAAACTTCTGGCACGCACGATACTTCCGGGGGCCTTCGAAGCTCACAACCACTGGTATCCAAAAGCCCTCAACGCCACCATCCATCCTATGGTGAGCTACTTCCTCAACCTTAGCCAAGAGCGCATCATACAGCGCTACTGCCACCTGCACCCCACCGTTGAGGCCGCCGAGCTACGCGCCTGGCTCAACTCCCCATGCCAGCACTTCCTTTGGGCCGGCGCCGACCTCCTCAACGTGACCTCCGCCGGCGGCCGCCGCCAGATGATGGTCATCGAAAACAACTCCTGCCCCTCCGGCCAAAAGTCGATGCCCCTGCTCGACGATCATCAGGAACAGGGCAGCTACCGCCGCCTCGTTGAGCGCACCTTCCTACCCTACCTCCAGAGCCGCAAGCTGCCCGTAAAAGGCGGCTTAGCCGTCATCTACGACAAAAACCCCATGGAAGCCTCCGGCTACGCCGCCGTCATCGCCGACGTATTCCAGGAGCCCGTCCACTATGTGCCCTTCTACGAACGCGACGCCGACCCCGCCGTGCGCTTCACCCCCGAGGGCGTCATGGAAGTGCGCACCGAGCAGGATACCTGGCTGCCCATGCGCGCCGCCTTCCGCTACCTCACCCAGCGCCCCTGGAACCGGCTGCCGCTGCATACCAAAACCCGCATCCTCAACCCCGTTTCGGCCTGCCTCGCCGGCGGCCGCAATAAGATGATGGCCGCCAAAGCCTACACCGTCTTCAACAACGACCTGGCCGGCTCGGGCCTCAAAGTCAATACCCCCGAAACCATCTGGGATGTGCGCCAGGAAGACGTGCCGCGCTGGGTAGAAGCGCTGGGCGGCCAGGCCGTCGTCAAGGTGCCCTACAGCAATGCCGGGCAGGGGGTGTTCACCATCGTCACGCCCGCCGAGCTCGACGCCTTCATGGGGCAGCGCTTTCCCTACGACTGCTTCATCGTCCAAAGCCTCATCGGCAACTACCGCTGGAGCTCTACCAGCGCCAAAGGCCGCTTCTACCACGTAGGCGCCATGCCCAACGCCAAGGGCGAAACCTACGTCGCCGACCTCCGCATGATGGTCAGCTCCACCCCCCAGGGCATCCAGCCCCTGTGCATCTACGCACGCCGCGCACGCCTGCCCCTCCAAGACGAAATAGCCGCCGGCAGCGACTCCTGGGATATGCTCGGCACCAACCTCTCGGTGCGCCGCCCCGACGGCAGTTGGGATACCGACACCGACCGCCTCCAACTCATGGACCGCCGCGACTTCAACAAGCTCGGCATCGGGCTCGACGACCTCATCGAAGCCTACATCCAGACGGTGCTCTCCACCGTCGCCATCGACCGCATGGGCCAGCAGCTCTGCAACCGCCAGGGCAAGTTCAGCCTCCGCCTCTTCCGAGCCCTCAATGAAGACGAAGCCCTGATCCGCGAAATCATGACGCCCTGATAACCAGTGGGAAAGTACTTTTTCAGGGCGTGCCCCCGGCCCCTCCCTTGGCGCTATGCCCCAATCTGGAAGTTTGACTCCGGGTCGGGGCCGGGGTCGGGCTGTCCGCTCTTATGGCCTTCCGCCTTCACCCCGTGGAATATACGCTTAGCTATTCCACGGGGTAAAGTCGTCAGGCCATACCGCTTCCATCCCTCACGCGGGCCGTATGCCTCCGGATGGCCGGGCGCCGAACATGAGTCCGCGCCGCTGCCGACGCCCCCATGTACATACGTTCAATGCTACTGAGCGTTTGGTCTAGTATAACGACAACAATTCACACTATGCTCTTACAAATTGGTATTGTCAATCAGGCGCAACAAAAAGGCAGGCAGGATTTGGTAGTTCATTCAGTACGGCTGGATGGTGTTTTTATGGCAGATAGCGCCCCTTGGCATGGCTTGTTGGCTAGTATTTCCATAGCCGACATTAACACCGGGTTAAAAGTGCTTTTTCAGCGGTACATAGCCACCATAGGGCACCGTTGCGCCGGGATGCAGCCGGGCGAACAGTGGTTTTGCCCCTTTGAGCTGGCAGAACAGCATAGCAGCGGATTAGTAATTGCTCGGGAAGAAGATACCTTTCAGGTTGGTATGGCCTCGACGGATAGGCCTGTTTGGGATACGCCCGACGGATTTCCAGGGCTAAAAATCAATGCTTCTGAACCTAAATTTTGGGTACAAGGGCAGCGGATACCTTTAGCACGCATATCGCAGGAGTTCGAACGTTCGGAAACCTGGATAAGTACCATACTTAAGGAAGACATACATTGGTTACTGAACAGCCCTTGGCTGTTACAAATTGGAATACTGGAGGAAGTGCGAAATCCAGCGCATGGGGACATTATCGTTTTTGATCGAGAACTAAAAATAAGCTATATATGCGATAGTTACTATTGGCTTGACATAATACATGCACAGGTAGAATATGCCTATGAAGCGCCTATGGCAAGTGCTTTGCTCCGGAATTTTCTTGAAAAATACATAGCTGTCATCCATCGTCGTTGCGCACAGATGAGCGTAGGCCAGCGTATTTTTTGTCCCTTTGACTTATCGGACGAATACTGTAGGGGGCTCATAATTAAGAAAGAGCAGGGCGCTTTCCAAATACGCCAAGGATTCATCAAAGACCTATCTCCATGGAATATAAATATGTCTGATGGATTCCCTGGAGTAGATATAACTGAAACGCTATTGGACGTGGTCTTTATAAGCCCACCCTACGCGCTATCGTCAGTCCAATGGATGGAAAAGCTGGCCGCTTCAGAGAAGGCTGTAAAAATAGTCAACCCGCAAGACTTAAAATGGCTGCTAAATGCTGTGAATAACTTAATCGGTTAATCCATCCCAATCAAGCGCTCGCAATTCGCCACCCTGGCTCAATACCGCTCCCATACATTGCCGCTCATATCGTGCAGGCCCAGCGCATTGGGTGCCTCAAGGCTGTCAACCGGCACGGTCTTCCCCCGAAAATCGCCTGCCATAGAATAAGGCTGCTTGCCGTCGACAGACGCATCGAAATTGATGCGCGCCGGGTCGGCCGTATTGCTGCCATCTCCGAAGCGCTTGGGCCCGCCCCGTTCGCGGGCGGCATACTCCCATTCGGCCTCTGTAGGCAGCCGATACCTATTGGCGCTCCAGTCGGCCGTCGCACCGGCGTTTTCATCAAAAGCGTATACCGGTTCCAAGCCCTCACCCGGCTGCGCCAATTGCAATAGTGCAGCGCATCGTGCCAGCTTACATTGATCACCGGCCGCCGACCGCGCCCCAGCCATTGGGGTCCGGCAGAGGGCGCCCGGTAGCCCGGCAAAAGGCCTCGTATGCAGTAAAAGTAAGTTCGTGGGTAGCCAAGTAAAAATCACTGAGCGCCACCCGGTGTACAGGCTTATCGTCTCGGTAGACGTTATCGTCAAAAACATCGCCCATGTGAAAAGCGCCGCCTTGGATAAACACCATCTCTGCGGCCGGTGGCTGCGAAGGGAGCAGCCATGAAGAAGTATAAATCAGCGTCAGCCCCAGAAGCATTGATAACCTACCCGCTCTCATGCCTTAATCGCTCCAAATTGAGAAGATATAAGCTGCCTTAAGAATTCTATTTCCTGCCTTAGATGCGTTAGCTGAGACTCATAATGTGCATTTTGCACCTCTTGCACGCGTTGGTCTAAATACTGACCATTACCCACTTGGCTGTGAGATACCGATTCAATATGTTGTACCAACTCAAGCGGCAGCAGCTTAGAAACTGGAAGCTCTAAAATAGTTGCGATTTGAGATAACCTCGACAAACTAATGTCTGCCTGATCGTTCTCTATGCGCGCATAGTAGGACTGGCTTATACCGAGAGAGGTCGCCATATACTCCTGAGAGTAACTTTTTTGCATGCGCGCGCTCCTGACATTAGCGCCTATTTTCATAAACGAGGGTTTGTTTCGTCAAAGATATAAAGCTATAACGACAAAGTTGTCCTTTTTGCATAAAAATCGCAACGAATAACACGAATAATATTATTCCTGCCACGAATAACTTAGAACCAAATAATAGTTGATTTTTAATCCGATTTGCCACACTTTTGCACCATGCGCGTTTTTTCATCGCTTAGCCGGTTAAGCTCTTTATCTTACCAATTAATATTTTAATCATGCTTAGTAACCTTAAAGTATTAAGCCGGAGCATTATTGCTCTGTGCTTGGCAGTTATCCTAATACCCAGTTGCAAAAAGGATACTCAACTGCCATTAGATACAGATACACTCTCTTCTTTTGGCAATATGGTAACTATCGGAAAAGCAAAAGCGGCCTGGCATGCCGGTAACGCCAATAGTGTGGGATTCAGGGATGAGTATTCCGAGATAATCCCACTTTGGGCGCAAGCCATAGAAACAAAATTCCGAGGGATAGAGCCCATTGTAATAGTGCCATTCCAACATGACAGCCTTGATAATAATGATGGCAGAGGGCAAATTGTCATGGTATTCTATAATCATCCTGAATCTCACTTAGTGAGTCTACGATTTTTTGGGTACTACTCGCCAAACCAGACGGCCACCTCCCCACAAATTTTTGATAACCAAAATTTTACAGGATATTTATTCAGCTTAACTCGTAAAGGCTATCCCTCCAATATCTTACAGCTAAAAAATGGAAACATAATTGGATATGAGTCGGGTGGAGCCCCTTCAAACGATTTAGGAGGCAATGAAAATAGCGTCGATTTTCGCTGTGATGATGATTTGGATGAATGGACAGAAACCGTCGATGGTTCTTCTGCTATTAATAGCATTTTCTGTTGTAATTTTCTCATCAAAAGATGTTGTTGCCCAAGCGCAGCAGGAGGAAATAATGGTGGAGGGGGTTTCGTTAGCAACCTCTTTAATGGAATAGGCGATATCATTAGAACATTTTTTGGAGGCGATATACCTGAAGGGAACCCTCCTCCTATTATTATTGATTGGCCTTCCTTTGGGGCTCCTCCCGTTGGTGACATGGGAGGTATTGGCGGGGCAGGAGCCAGCAACACAGGAGGAAGGCTAAGTGATTATTTCAATACTAATATTTTTAACCTACAGGCACCAAATCCCCATTTGGTAGGCATGGTAGAAGATTTCCGCTCAACATACTGTGGGTCATTATCTACCACGCAGCTGTTTGGGATAATTAATCCTGCCTGTTTTGAGGAGCCGGAAAGCTTCAATGAATGCGCCTCTTGGAGTATGTTCAACTGGCTCCAGAGCCAGGTTGTACTCTCTCCTCAACAAATAGCACTACTGGAAGCTGATGAAGATTTGGTCTGTGAAGGGCTATCTTTTTTCCTTGACTTGGCCAATGCCGGGTATTCTCTTGGAGAAATGGATGATATTATTTCGATAGTATTGACTGACCCCGAGGGGCTAATGCAAATAACTGATTTCTTGGACCAACACAGTGGGGCAAATCCTGATTTATTAAATGATCTTGTGTACTTTTTATTGGCCAATGCCATATATGAATTTGGCGATATTTCTGATTTCATAGAAGAGTATTCTCCTCAAGACGAAGATATATCAGGAGGCCCTTTAACTACAGGAGAAATTTGGGTTATAGCAAACCCAATAAAACAATCTTTGAAAAATCGTTATGCTTCCGACCAAGAAAAAATTAATAAAATTAACAACTTTTTTATTTGCAGGGTCCTGGCAATGGCATTTGAAGATGTTGTTTTATCATCTTTAGAAAATTTTGACACGAGAAACTCCCCATTGCCCGGCAATTCAGGATCGGGCCCCCGACCGGATGGCTATCACGCCCAATCGTTTAGAGGCGCCCATAGTGAGTGGGTAACAAATGGATATCATGTCATTACTGAAGTGAAAACTAAATTCACAACGCCTCCTATATTTAGTTGGTCTAGCAATCCATCTCAATTGACCGAGTACCTAAATTTTTTGAATACCCGTCAGTATGAAGGGCAATTCCCCAACACGCTATATTTAGTCCTTCCGGCAGGAATTGAAGTCGATCAATCAGTGGTCGAGGCATGTACTAACCGAAATGTCCGATTGGTCGTATCTGAAGTACAAATAAGCTATCTTAACCCCGACTTAGTAAGGGTCTCGAATCCTGTATCTAAAAATGAGGATGAGCTTAACTACCACCCCAATTTAATGTTCCCCTGGCTTGCCCGGAAATTCCCCACAAACGACCTCAAAAGCCCTATTAGCGGTCAATTTAGCTACCGATATGTAGATTTTAAAGCTGCTTTGGAAGCTCGGGCGGCCCTATTTGAGCAAACATATCTACAGGGAAATGCTTCCATCTCCTGCCCCGATGAATAATTGGTAAATAAGTTGTATCTTGTACTTGATATGGCGCGCTTAGCTATATCAAGTACACTCAATTTTATAATTATTTAGTTCTTAAATATACAAATTCATGAATGAGATTCAATTTGAAGTCATGGCACATTTGCCTGATCTTACTTTTGCTATTGCTTTTTTAACTACTAAGGATGGAAAGAAAATCATTGAATCTATTCCTATTAAAAAAGAGTTGTTTGACTTTCCTCAGCCGCTTGATCTATTTACAACCAATGAGGAAAAAGGGCATGAAGTACGAGCATTTGAGTTACAAAATGGTTATATTTTAGTAACCAGCTTATATACATATACATTTCTTCCCTCGATGCAAGACTTCGAAAATGCCCTGAATGCAAAGGCACATTGGGCGGCGGTTCATCGGGCTTACAAGCCAAAGAATGTGATCCGCTACAAGAAAAAAATCGACAAGGCCAACCCACGGGCGCGCTTTTGGTTAGACTTAAGCGGGCAGGAACACGCTTATTGGGAATATCGAGAGGAGGCAATAAAGCCTTTTTTAGAGGCCTTTACCCCTAAATATCAGGTTCAACTGGAAAAAAACGTCTTAAAGCTGGCCGATGAAGCGGGTAGAGTAGTATACCATTTTACCATGGACCACCTTCCGCTATGGCTGTTCCCTTCCGAGGAGGAGTTTGACCTTTGGTCTGCTCAGCCTTATTTATCAAATATGGCCGCCATCGCAACCGACCGCGTATGGCAGGGCAGGAATCCTTACCATGCCGATATTCTCAATCATAAGGAAGAATTGCTGCAACAACTGGCCGATATAGCAGGCATGAAACGGGAAGAAATACAAATAGGCAAAGGAACCCATGAACCTTTACACCGCCAATTGGAAAAACTGACCTTCGACGACCGCCTCGCCAACAGGCTATTCCTTCCCCTGACCATCTACTTGGGCGAGCAGCAGATCAGTTGGTATGGAGGAGAATGGAAACTGATCGAGATGCCGCTCATACAATCGTGGGTTCCGATTATTCGATTCCAAAACCAAGACTACGACATCGGAACCCAGACGTACTACGATTTACTAAACCCAGAAGGCGAGGACTTCCCCTCCATTGCAACCGTACTGTGGAACGGCAAAGTACCCATTCCGGCTAAGCTAAAATAATGCCTGTCGCCAATTAACCTTAAGCCCAGGAGCCTCATGTGGTCAACCTCAACGACGACACTTGGTTGGCAGACAAGCTATTTATAATTTTGGCTTAACTTCCAGCGTGAAACTTATAGTTTGCGCTGGCAGGTTTTGTGCATAGATCACTGGTTTATGCGATCCTCCCGTGTACAAAATCTGCCTACGCGCTGTCGTCAGTCCAATGGATGGAAAAGCTGGCCGCCTCAGAGAAGGCTGTAAAAATAGTCAACCCGCAAGACTTAAAATGGCTGCTAAATGCTATGCATAACTTAATCGGTTAATCCATCCCAATCAAGCGCTCGCGATTCGCCACCCTGGCTCAATACCGCTCTACGCTCGGGTTTATGGCCCACTGTGTCCGGGCCAGGGGGTGCAGCGGTATGGCTATGCGCGCAGCCGACCCCAAGGGAGGCTGTAAGCGTAGCCATAAGAGCGGAACACCCGGCGCCGCCCGTGGTGATAAAAAGCGTAAATGATACGCGGCGGGCCCCGCATGAGTGAGCAGTGAGACAGTAAGCGGTGAGCAGCACCCAAGCCTAAGCGGAGCCCTAAGCCTAAGCGGAGCCCTAAGCCTAAGCGGAGCCCTAAGCCTAAGCGGAGCCCTAAGCCTAAGCGGAGCCCTAAGCCTAAGCGGAGCCCTAAGCCTAAGCGGAGCCCTAGGCCTAAGCGGAGCCCTAAACGCGCGCAGCGCACCTAAACAGCGGCAACGCCGCCCTAAACGCTCGCGAAGCGAGCACCTAAACACGAGCGAAGCGAGCACCTAAACGCGCCCCGCGCACCCTTTTTCGTTAAAAATTTTGGAAATCCCCAGACTTAGTGTAATTTTGGGTCGCCTATCCTCCCTGCTAACGGGATTTGTCCCTGCCCCAACAAACATAAGAGCTTTGAGAAAACCGATTCAACAACCTGGCAATCAACAAAATGGGTTGGGCATTGTTGACTAATTGAACCTTTATGAGACGAGAAAAATTTATCTACAACACGCAGACGCTGCGTTATGAGAAGGTAGTCGAACCATTAAGTGCCACCTTACTGCGAATCTTTGGATTCATTTGCGCCGCTGTATTCACTGCCTTTGTTCTTACGCTGCTCACTCACCGCTACTTTCCCTCCCCTAACGAAAACATACTCCGGACTGAAATCAGCCAGCTCAAAGCCGAGTTGGAGGGCGCCGGAGAAGAGGTTCAGCTCCTCAGCCAGGCGCTGGACAACATCAAGAAGCGCGACGCTTACGCACACCGGATGATTTTTGGCATGGATCCGATAGACGAATCGGTCTGGGAAGGCGGTGTGGGCGGCCACGACGCTTATGAAAATTACCGCCAGTTTCGCTTTTCGGGCGATGCTATGGTCAACTTCCGGGAGAAGATCGACCTGTTGAAGCGGCAGATGGACATGCAGTCGCGCTCATTGGATACCATCATCAACTTAGCCCAGGCTAAAGAAGCCATGCTGGCCGCCATACCCAGCATCAAGCCGGTGCGCGGCGACAAAACGCGCTCGATGAACCTGTTATCGGGTTTTGGCTATCGCATCCACCCCATCCACAAGATCAGGAAGTTGCACAACGGCATTGACTTTACCGCAGCTACAGGCACGCCCATACAGGCTACCGGCGCGGGCCGGGTGGTAAAAGCGGGCTATGGCAGCGGCTACGGCAACCACGTCATCATTGATCACGGTTATGGCTACAAAACGCTGTATGGCCACATGAGCCGCATAGATGTGCGCGAAGGCCAGACGGTGAAGCGCGGTCAGTCTATCGGCGGCGTGGGCAGCACGGGCACTTCTACGGCCCCTCACTGCCACTACGAAGTACACTACAGAGGCGTGCCCATCAACCCGGTACAGTTTGTGGCCGATGGGCTTACGCCCCGCGAATATCAGGAATTAGTGAAGGCCTCCGAGGCCTCGAACCAGTCGTTCGACTAACGATCTAAATGCGTTAAAAATGACCTTTTTTCGGTCCGGAAAAGACTTCCCGTTGGGAGGTCTTTTTTGCTTGTTGCTCCCAGTATTGGTGGATTTTGTCGGTTGTGAAGAAGCCGGCGCCGCCAGCCTGCCGCCGCTGAGCGCCCAGGACATCCGATTGTCTGTCCGGCTCGACTCTATGCCTGAGCTGCGCGGCCTGCACATCATTGGCGTAGGCGATATGATGCTGGGCACCAACTATCCTTCGGCGTCTTACCTGCCGCCGGATGGCGGCGGCAGTTTGCTGGATGAAGTGCGCGAGCTGCTGGTAGCGGCCGATGTGACCTTTGGCAACTTAGAGGGATCGCTGGTAGACAGCGGCGGCACGCCCAAAACCTGCCAGGATATGAGCCGCTGCTATGTGTTTCGGTCGCCGACGGCCTATGCGCGTTATTTTGCGGATGCGGGCTTCGATCTGTTGAGCTTAGCCAACAACCACTCGGGCGACTTTGGGCCGGAGGGCCGCCGCCAGACGCGGGCCGCCCTCGACTCAACGGGCATTGCCTATGCGGGCCTCACGGGGGGCTATGAGAAGGCCATTATCATCCGCGACAGCATCCGCTACGGCCTGGCGGCTTTTGCCCCCAATTCGGGTACCTGCGACATACGCCAGGTAGAAAAGGCGGCGGCTTTGGTGAGCGAGCTGGCAGCGGAATGTGATATTGTAATCGTATCGTTTCACGGAGGCGCCGAGGGTTCAGCCCACCAACATGTACCCCGGGGTACGGAGACCTACTTAGGCGAAAACCGGGGCAATGTGTATGCTTTTGCCCATGCCGTTATCGATGCGGGGGCCGATGTGGTCTTCGGGCATGGGCCGCATGTGACGCGAGCCATTGAGCTGTACAACGACCGATTGATTTGCTACAGTTTGGGCAACTTCTGCACCTATGGCCGCTTCAGCCTGACGGGGCCGGCCGGCTTGGCGCCCATTGTAGATGTGACCGTGGACACCTCCGGGCGGTTTCTGGAAGGCCATATTACGGCTACTTACCAGCAGAAAACCCATGGGCCGCGCATTGACCCCGAAAAGCGGGTTATTAACCTGATGCGGCAGCTCTCGCGGGATGATTTCCCGGAGTCGCCCCTCTTCATCACGGAAGGGGGCAAGATTGTGCGTATGGGCGGCGAAGCGGAAGTTGAAGCCAAAGAGTAGCCGCTTGCTCAATTTTATGAAGCGATGGCGTGTGTGTCGCTACCGTTTCCGATACGCTCGCCCCGCCAGATACTTTCCCCGGCGGGGCGGCGTTGTTTTTGCAGCGTATTTTTCCCAAAAACGACACACCCATGAAGCAGTTTTTTACCGTGCTGCTGCTGGTTTCCGGCGCTTTGGCGCTATCGGGCCAGCATAGTTTTCTCGATATTTTCCCCAACCGGCCTACCTGGCCTAATGTACGGGTAGCCGCAGCGCCGAATGGCGACTGGCTGCTGGCTAACGATCTTTCCGACCCCATCCCGGCAACGGGCAAACACGGCTTCTACCTCATGCGCTACGACAGTTGCGGGCGCGTGGCCTGGGCGCAGGAGGCGAGTTCCGACAGCGTGGCGCTGTTCTTGGCCGATGTGGCGTTTCTGCCTTCCGGCGATGCGCTGGCAGCCGGCCAGACGGGAGGGGGCGACTGGTTTGTCTTGCGGTTAGACGCTACAGGCCAGACCGTATATCTGCATACCTACGAGGCTTCCGTTTTTGACCAATGCCATGCCATAGCCGCCGACGAGGCCGGCTACGCCCTGCTGGGAACCCACCAGTCGGGCGGGCGCTCGCTCAACTGGGTCATGCGATTGGACACGGCGGGCAGCGTACAATGGTCGTATACCTACCCCGCTAATGGCGTAGCGGGCGCTAACCCCGGCGGGGGCAGCCTGGCGCGCGCATCCGACGGCTGGTGGGCGCGCAGCGGCAACGTCGTCTTCCGGCTCGATGAACTGGGCGAGTTGCGCTGGGCGGGCGCCATCCCTGGCGCAGACCCCTTAGGCGGGCGCTGGGCCAATGGCATAGCCTTGCCCGACGGCGGCTATGCTACGGCTTTCAGGGATGCGGGACTGCGGGCTTTCATCGTGCTAAGCTTGGCGCCCGATGGCAGCCTGCGCGGCCAGTCGGCCCCGCTACCGGGCATAGACGAGCCGCCCTCCCTGGCGCTGGGCGCCGATGGGCGGCTGTGGTTCGGCGCGCCGGGCCCCGACGGGCGGCCAATGCTGACGCGATTGGGCCTGAATACCGCCGTAGAAGATGCGCTGGCGCTGAACGTAGACCCCGACGATGGCAACAGCCGACGGGTAACGGCGGCAGCGCTGCCGCCCCAGGGCATGGTGGTAGCGGGCGTGACCCGAGCGGATTACAACGCCGACTTTGCCGCCGCCTTTCGGCTCGATGGCGATTACAGCTGCATCTTACAGCCTACAGAGGTTGCAACGACAGCCGATGCCGGCCCGGTAGCCCTGAGCCCGGCCTCGCTGGCCCGGCGCGCAGTGACGGCGGTGCGATATGATTCGACGAGCTTGGTTGTCAATCCGCTAAATGCCGATGCCGACCGCCGCTGCGAATGGTCGCGCGATAGCAAAGACTGGCCTATGGATACCACCATCTTGTGTACCGACCTGCTGGAGTGGCAGTCGCCGCTGGAAGAGGCTGCCTATCGCTGGTTTGACGGCGCTACGGACCCCAACCGTACCCTCGTAGCGCCGGGGCGTTATGCCGTAACGGCGGCCACCTGCCGCACCGATTATGACATAGACATCGATCTCCGGCTGGGTTTCTGCCCCTGTGCCTGGTATGTGCCCAATGCTTTTTCCCCGAACGGCGACGGCAGTAACGATAACTGGGATGTGTTTGCCGATTGCCCCTGGACGGATTTTTCTTTGGAAGTGTACGACCGTTGGGGCGCTTTGGTTTTTCGCACCGATCAGCCCGAGCCCGGCTGGGATGGCGCCATAGCCGGCCGGCCGGCGCCCGAGGGAACCTACCTCTACCGCCTGCAATACACTTACAGCATACAGCCTGCCCTGCCGCATAAAAACCAACAAACCGGCGCGGTGACGCTCATCCGGTAGGCAATTTCTGAGGCGGCGCATAAAAAATGAAATTTTACCCGATCTTTGCGGCGCTAACGACAACTGTACATGAAAGCAAAAACGCTGAAACGCGATAAAGTCAACGTCATCACCCTGGGGTGCTCCAAGAACCTGGTAGACTCGGAGAACCTCATCACCCAGCTCAAAGGGAACGACTATGAGGTGGTGCACGACAGCAATGAAGACGATGCCAACGTTGTCATCATCAACACCTGCGGCTTTATCGATTTGGCCAAGCAGGAGTCGATAGACACCATATTGGAATATGCCGAGGTAAAAAAACAGGGCGGCATAGACAAGCTCTATGTCACCGGCTGCCTCAGCCAGCGCTATAAAGATGATCTGGAGGCTGAAATACCCGAGGTAGACGCCTACTTTGGCACCTTAGAGCTGCCGGGGCTGCTGGCTAAGCTCAATGCCGACTACAAACACGAGCTCATTGGCGAGCGCATCCTCACTACGCCCCAGCACTACGCCTATCTGAAAATATCCGAAGGCTGCAACCGCACCTGCTCTTTCTGCGCCATACCCCTGATGCGGGGCAAGCACGTGAGCAAGTCGATAGAGGAGCTTGTAGCCGAAGCCCGCAACTTAGCCCGCATGGGGGTTAAAGAGCTCATGCTCATTGCACAGGAGCTCACGTATTACGGCCTTGATTTGTATAAAGAGCGCAGGTTGGCCGAGCTGCTCCACGCCTTAGCCGACGTGGAAGGCATTGAATGGATACGCCTGCACTACGCCTACCCCAGTAAATTCCCCTTAGAGGTTTTTGACGTGATGGCCGAACGCCCCGAGATATGCAACTACCTCGACATGCCGCTCCAACACGCCAGCAACGCAGTACTGGAGCGTATGCGGCGGCAGATTACCCGGGAGGAAACCCTGGAACTCATTGCTTATGCCCGCAAAAAAGTACCCGGATTAGCCCTGCGCACCACCATGCTGGTGGGTTTCCCCGGCGAAACGGAAGAGGACTTTGAATCGCTCTGCGACTTTGTGCGCGAGGTGCGCTTCGAGCGGTTGGGCGTGTTCCAGTACAGTCATGAAGAGGATACCCGCGCTTATGAACTCGAAGACGATGTGCCCGAAGAGGTAAAAGCCGACCGAGCCCAGCGGCTGATGGCCATTCAGCAATCGATCAGTGAAGAACTCAATGCCGCCAAGGTAGGCCGCGAGTTCCGCGTACTCTTCGACCGCAAAGAGGGGGAGTACTTCGTAGGCCGTACCGAAGCCGATAGCCCTGAAGTGGACAATGAAGTACTGGTAGCTGCCCAGAATGCTTATGTGCGCATTGGCGACTTTGCACAGGTGCGCATTACGGAGGCGGCCGACTATGATTTGTTTGGGGAGTTGGTTTAGTTCGTGTATTTCAATCGGCCTGCTCCTTAGCTTCGAGTCCGCTGAGGGGGGGAGTGCTGGTTACAATGCTTATGGAGTATAGAATAAAGGAAGCGCTGCCAATACCCCGTCGCTGCGGCAGCCTTCGTTCACCACCAGGTGCGTTCGGCTCCTTTGTGTTCTGCGGGTACTAAATAATGGGGTGAACAGTCTCTTCAGTTGCCTCCTCCTGATTCAGGTTGTTGTTGACGTAGTCTACTACCCGCCGGATGGTCTTCTTGCGAATATCGCGCTCCAGTTCTCGCTCGCGCCGGCGCAGGGTATACTGAAATTTGAAGGAGATGGCGTCTTTGTGCAACTCCACGGTTTTGAGGTTATAGCTGTCGGGCTCAATGTACTCCGAGTAGGTAGCCACCGCCTCAATGAGGTCTTTTTCCAGCTCTTCGATGGTTTTGAGGGATTTTACATTTACTTCAAACTCAATACTCACCCGGCGGATGGCTCGTTTGGTGTAGTTGATCACTTCACCCGAGTACACCTTGTTATTGGGAATGTAAATAACCTCGTCGTCTTCATTAAGCAGGGCTATCTTGGTAAGGGTAAGGTCTATAATTTTACCCTTATGGCCTGCAATTTTCACATAATCGTCGATGGAAATCTCGCTGGAAAAGCTGATGATGATGCCGCTGATGATTTCGGATACAAAATCTTTGGAGATGATGGCAATGGCAGCAGCCACAATACTAAGGGTGGTAAAAAGCGTCTGGTAGTCGATGCCCCAAAAACCCAACACCGTCATCAGCAAGGCGCCGGCCAATGTGAGGTAGTAGATGTTTTGTAACCCAAGAATGACGGTATCCTGACTGTTGCGGGCTAAGTTTTTGCGCCGCCGCCAGATCCAACTGAGTATGCGTACGACGAACTGGCCGGTGAAGGCAAAGATCAAAAAATTGATGATCAGCTCCAGCGGCCGGCCGAGCTGGTCGGGAATGGATAGCCAGGCGGCTATCCATTCCCGATTAAAGCTGATGGCAAATAATCCAATGGAAATAATACCAAGAAGCCAGGTGCGAAACATAATTAGTTACTTTTCTGAACAATTCTGGCCTGACGCCAGGTCTGTTGTAAAACGTCGTTTTCCAAAAAGTCATATACTACATCCAAGTAATCGCGCATCGGAAGGTAGTTCCACTCATGCCTTCCGCTGCGAAACTCCAGGGTAAAGTAAGGGGCGTCAAGCTTATTGAGATGAGCCACTATCGGCTCTGGCCCATATAGTAACAAATGCCCCGGCTTGGCGGTTGGGCACGAGTGATGTGAAGCTACCCCAAAAGGCACAAGATTATCGTCGGTGCCATGAAAAAACAGCGTCGGAATGATGTTGTTCCGATTGATCTGGCTGGTATCCGCCAAGGCGCCGGCCATGCTGATGAGCCCCGCATAGCGATAGCCGGGCAGACCGTTGGCGGGCGGCGCCAACAGGCGGCTGGGCCAGTATACGGCATGTAGTACCGCCTCCGCGCCGGCGCTGCTGCCTGCCAGCACAATGCGCAGTGAGTCTATGCCTTTCGCCTTGAAGTGATCGCGCAGGAAGCGCGTGGCGGCATAAATATCCTCTACAGCCCAGCGAAAGGTTTGCAACTTTTCAGCAGCAGGCCGCTCGCACCCAAATCCTTTGCCTTTGGCTGTAAGCCGATAGCTGATGCTGGCTACGTTATAGCCTAAGTAAGATAGCTGCCGACCAAAAGAAGTATTGAGTTGATCATCGCGACGGCCGCCGCTGAAGCCGCCTCCGTGTACGTAGATGACGAGGTAGTTGTTGCGCACCTCGTCGGCAATGGGCTGGTATAGGTCCAGCGCCAGGGTATCGGTACCCACTGTTGTGTATACCAGCTTTTGAGTGCGAACGCCCTGCGGGCGGGTGCGGTTTTGGGCTGTAAGCCCTTGTGCGGCTACCAACAACACAAGCAACCACAGTGTGCGGAAAAGGAAAGACAAACGAACCATAGTCGTTATTCTATTAAAATAAGTGGGAATATGCTATGTTTTAGCGTTAAGACGCATAAGCCCTTCCTGGGCCACACTGGCTACCAACTGCCCGTCGCGGGTGAAGATACTGCCCCGGGTAAAGCCCCTCCCCCCCGCAGCCGAAGGGCTGTCGATGGCATACAGCAACCATTGGTCCATGCGAAAATCCCGGTGAAACCACATGGCATGATCTAAGCTGGCCAGCATAATTTGCCCGAAATTGGCGGCCAGCCCATGGGGCAGCAGGGCCGTAGTGAGCAGGTTATAATCGCTGGCATAAGCTAAGCTGAGCTGATGCCACTTCCTGTCGTCGGGCATCTCGCCCTTGGCGCGCATCCATACGTGCCGCAGGGGGGCGTACTTCTCAGGCGCAGCCGGGTTGATAAACTCTACAGGCCTGAATTCTATGGGGCGCTCTACGTCTAAGAAGCGCTTGAGGCCGCTAGGCATCAGGCTGCCAAACTCCTTGACGAGGGCGTCCCAACTCGGCAAATCTTCAGGCGACGCCACCGCCGGCGCCTCCATCTGATGCTCCATGCCGTCCTCGGGCTCGTGAAAAGAGGCCGACATATTAAAGATGGCCCGCCCATGCTGTATGGCCTTCACCCGGCGGGTCGTAAAGCTGCCCCCGTCGCGGATGCGGTCGACCTCAAAAACAATGGGCGCATTGATGTCGCCGGCCAGAATAAAATAGCCGTGCAACGAGTGCACAAAGCGCTCTTCCGGCACGGTATTCAAGGCAGCGCTTAAAGCTTGCGCAAGCACTTGCCCGCCAAATACACGCGATGAGCCAACGCTACGGCTCTGCCCGCGAAACAAATTGACTTCAATCTGCTCTAAGTGCAGATGGTCTATCAATTCTGAGATTGTTTTCATGAGGCAAAGATAGGCATCTTAAGGAATGTTCTCCTAACTTTGTCCAGCGCTCCAATGTCAAAGGAGTCCACTGCCATGCAACGCACAACCTTCCGCTCCATATCCGTCTTCGCCCTGGCCGCAGCCTTAGCCTGGGCCATTCTGCCTCCGCCCGACGACTGGGGCTTCTTCGGCCACCGCCGCCTCAATCGCTTAGCTGTTTTCACCCTGCCTCCGGAGATGATGGTCTTTTTCAGGCACAACATCGAATACCTCACCGAGCATGCCGTAGACCCCGATAAGCGCCGCTACGCCACCCGGCACGAAGCCGTTCGCCACTACATCGACATCGACGAATGGGGCGTCTACCCCTTCGACGACCTCCCCCGAGACTGGGCCGAGGCCCTCCTCCTCAAAGCTGAAATCCAGTTTATCAGCGGCCCCGACACCGTCTCCATGTTCACCGATACCCTCACTCGGGCCGAGCGGGGCCGCGGTAGTGTGCTGCTATCTGTGCCCGCCACCGGCAAACGCTATGGCCTCCAACTGCCTGCCTACCGCCAATTCTGGTATCGCAACATCATCCCCCAATACTATGAAGACTACTGGACCCTCCCCTGCGACTCCCTCGCCGCCCTCTTCGGCGAGCTGCCCGCCCCCTGCGACGAAGTGCGCATCCTCGACCACTTCTCCCAGCATGGCGTCCTCCCCTACTACCTGCCCCAGCATCAGCGCCGCCTTACCGAGGCCTTCCGCCGCCGCGACGCCCGCGCCATCCTCCGCTTAGCCGCCGAGCTCGGCCACTACATCGGCGATGCCCACGTACCCCTGCACACCACCACCAACTACAACGGCCAACTCACCAACCAGACAGGCATACACGCCTTCTGGGAAAGTCGCATCCCGGAGCTCTTCGCCGATACCGAATACGACTACTTTGTAGGCAAAGCCGAGTATGTGCGCGAACTCAACCCCTATTTCTGGGACATTGTACTCCAGAGCCACCTCCTCGTCGACAGCGTCCTCTCCATTGAAAAGCGCCTTAGCCTCAACTTTTCCCAAGACAATATGTTTTGCTTCGACGACCGCCTCGGCCTTACCGTGCGCACCCAATGCCGCGAGTATGCCCAAGCCTACCAGCAGGCCATGCGCGGTATGGTAGAAGACCGCTGGCGAGCTACCATCCTCGCCATAGGCAGTTGCTGGCTCACCGCCTGGATTGATGCCGGCCAACCCGACCTCAGCGCCTTAGTGCCCGGCGCCCTGTCGGTCGAAGAACTGCGCGAAATACAACAGCTCGAAACCGATGTACAGCAAGGACGCCAACAAGGGCGCCCCCACGAAAACCGATAGCCCGGTGCACATCGTATAATAAGTTATTAAAACCCTCTGGCGACAGTACCCCGGCAGAGGCAAAAAACCAAATGCAATATTTGCTATGAAATATCATCAACTGCCGGCAATACCGGCCTTACTCATGCTTGCCGCCCTGTTCGGCTGCAATACCCAACCCTCCAATACAAGCGCCGCCGGCGCCCCACAGGCTACTCCGGTCGTTTACGCCCCCGGCGATACACTCGCGCCGATAGTAAAGTCGGAAGACGAGTGGAAGGCCGAGCTCTCCGACATGGCCTTCTATGTGCTGCGCCAGGCTGGCACTGAGCGCGCTTTCACCGGCGCCTACTGGGATCACCACCAGCAAGGCATATACACCTGCGGCGGTTGCGGGCTACCGCTCTTCAGCTCCGCCGCCAAGTTCGACTCCGGCACCGGCTGGCCCAGCTATTGGGAGCCCGTCGCCCCCACCCATATCCACGAGCATACCGATACCGCCTACGGCATGGTGCGCACCGAGGTGCGCTGCGCGCGCTGCCAGGGCCACCTCGGCCACGTTTTCGACGACGGCCCCCGACCCACCGGCTTGCGCTATTGCATCAACTCGGCCGCACTGAGCTTTACCGCTAAATAACTAAGAATAAAGTTTATTTTTTTTAGGGCGTGCCCCCGGCCCCTTTTTAGCCGCCTACCCCAACCAAGCATAAAACCAAGGGGCCGGGGTCGCGTCGTCCGCTCTTATGGGGGCCATTCGCCGCTGTTGGCGCCATATTTTTTAGCCCCCATACCGCTTCCACCGCTCACGCGCAGCGCCTGCCTAAGTAGCAAGATGCGCCAATACCATCATCCGCCTGATGGATGCGGCGGCCTAACCCATCCATCCGCCAAATTCCATAGCAATATCTTGATTAAAAGTCAAAAACAAATAGTTGATAAAAATATAAACACATCCGCTATATTTTGCTTCCGCAGCGCGCAACCCTCCCCTTAAAATCCCGTATACTTGCCCATCAACCAATTAATTTTTTTATTCTATGAGTACCAAGCAATTTATGCTGAGCACGCTCACCGATCTGAGCGACTCGGCAGTACAGCCATCGGTTGCCTTATCCGGCAACAGGGTGGTGGCGGTGTACCGAAATGGCGGAATGACGGGCACAGCCCTTTATTACCAGGCAGGAACATTGCTGACTGACGGAACGCTAAGCTTAGGCGTGCGTACAGGCATTCCGCAAAGAGGCAATACCGGCAGTACCGACGACGGCGAAACCCCCACCGTAGCCATCAACAGCCAGGGGGTGGTCATTGAAATCCACGAATCAGATGGCCCCTCCAGCGAAATCTGGACCCACGTAGGCGCCATCAATGGGCAACAGGTAGTCTGGGGCGATAGCCAAGACTCCGGCCACAGCGGCAACACCCCCTCCGTAGCGCTTACCTACATAGGCTCTACCCACTTGGCATTGGCTACCTTTGAATCATCCGGAACCATTTACGTTATGGTTTCTCAGGTCAACGCCACATCCAAGACGGCAGGCTGGACCAAACTGAGCCACCATTTTTCGGGCAATACCCCCAGAATAGCCGTCAACAATCAGGGGAATGTTGTATTGGTTTACGTCAATGGGAACAACATCTACTCCATCGTAGGACAGCTCAACTCCGATCATAGCGATATTTCCTGGGCGTCTTCAGCCCATGAAGTAGACAGCAACGCCGACGGATACCCCGCAGTAGGTCTTTCAGACGACGGCTTCGTAACCCTGGCTTATCAGGGCGCCACTTTTTATCCCTCCTCTGGCATTTCCACGTCCATTTACAACTCCTACACCATCCGAACGCAGGCCGGATCGCTCGACAGTTCCAATAAGTCCATTGCCTGGGCGGTAGGTTTTGGCTCCGGGCTCGGGAAAAAACCATCCATCGCAACCAATGGAACCCAGGTAATCATCTTACAGGAGTCTTATGATACCACCGTTATCAGTCAGGGCTCTTCCTCAACCACCAATCCATCCAATATCAATTTTGCCACATCTGATGTGCGCAGCATTCATCAAGGTCGCGACCACTGGATGAGCAAATATGCGGATAAAACGCTAAAACAGCTCTGCCTGCCCGCCGCGCACGATGCCGGCATGTCTACCACGGGCTACTGTACCAACCTCGCCAGCGTCCACGCCAATGCCGACACCAAAACCCAATCCAAGGATTTTAAAGCCCTGCTCGACTGCGGCATCCGCTATTTCGACGTGCGCCCGGTATGGTTCAAAAAACTTGATGGCACTTGTGAGACCTATACCGGCCACTTCGCCCCCGATATGGGCGGCATCGGCTGTTTGGGCCGAACCATGACCGAAGTTTTTGATGGTATAATCAACTACCTGAACGAAAACTACCATAACGAGGTCATCATCCTCAAGTTTTCTCACTATTACGAACAGATCGAAGTAAACAACGGTACCGACGATACCATACAGGACGATGGTAATCACAACAGCATATTCGATCCGCTCAAAAAAGACCTCATCGAATCCTTAGTTCAAACATTTAACCTGCCCGATGGCGGCTCATGGCTCTACCGCAAGCCGCGTAATGAAAGCCGTAGGTTAGTGGATATCCCCCTGAGTAGCATCAACAACGGCCAATCGAAAATCATTGCCGTATTTGACGACGTAGACATCGATCGGCTTGATGTAACGGATGATGCCAAAGCGCTGACGTATTCCTATGCCGATTACTACCACGACAACGGCAGTGTGCCCAGCTCAGCTAATTATGACATGATTGTCTTTGACAGGTACTCTAACACCGATCGGCTATCTGTTATGGTTGACGACGGCTCGCCCAGCGATGCGCAACACCCTGGCCAACTTTATCAATACCTGCAAAACAGCAACCATCATGCAGACCTGTATCTGCTGTCGTGGACGCTGACCCAACAGCTTGGCGATCAGATTACAGGTTCGCCCAGCATCGCCGACCTGGCAGGTCAGGCTAACCTCTGTCTTGGCCAGTACCTTCAGCAACTGATCCAGCAAGGGCACATCAGCAATAATTTTTTGCCCAATATACTGTACGTCGATTTTTGCGACAACTTCGTTACCGATGCCGCCGTGTACATCAACAACTACCTGCACGGCGAGTGATGCAGGCGCTAAAGTACGCGTAGTCCGTTAATATGTAGTGCAAAAAACATTGGCCGGTTGGGCGCGCAGCGCTCAGCCGGTATTTTTTTTAGAATAACCTCACCCGCCATTCCCGCTCCAGCACCTCCCTGCCGGCCACTGCCAATATACCCTCTTTACTGGCCAGTTCCTGGTTTGCATCGGCAGCATCGGCTATGCCGCACCAGGGCTCCAGGCATATAAATGGCGCATCCTTAGCCGCCCATATCCCAAAGTAAGGGAAGCCCGGAAAATCGAGCTGCAATCCATGCGGGCTTTTATCGCTCTTCAAACTGATGCGGGTAGAAGCCAACTCTTTGAATACGAGGGCATCGGCATAAAAAAGAGATTTTTCCAACGCCAATCGCCGGGCGCCCGCCAAAAAAGGCTGGGCGGGTGATAGCGTCAGCCCCTGAGCCGTGAGCGGGTAGATTCCTGCGTTCTCCTCCGCCTCAAACTCGAGATAATAGTCTTCGTAAGCCAAACCCGAAACTAAGGGCGCCCTGAAAGCCGGATGGGCGCCTATGGAAGCATACATCGGTTCCTCGCCTAAGTTTTCTATCGCATAACCTACCGACAGCGCATCGCCTTCCAATTGGTAAGCAATGCGCAACTCAAAAGGGAAAGGATATACCTTCAGCGATTCGGCATCGTGGCGCAGGGCAAAAACGACCTGCTCCGGCGAATGATCTTTCACTACAAAAAGGCGGTCGCGGGCAAAGCCATGCCGCGGCAAGTTATAAGTCTGCCCCTGATGACGATAGGTATTGTGCCGCAGCGTACCCACAATGGGGAAGAGCACAGGCGATTTTTTACCCCAATAAGCCGGGTCGCCGCTCCATAAATACTCCAGCGCTGCGCTTTTATGCCAAATGCTGCTCAACTCCGCGCCTTGGGCGTTAACCGCCACGCGTAATGAACCATTTTCGATAACCATCTCCATGTATGCATATATTTCTACACAAAGATAGGGTTTGCTCAATTATAACTGTCCTCGCTCCATATTCAATAGCCATTGTTTTCGCCAGAGTCCGCCGCCATACCCGGTAAGGCTACCGTCAGCGCCGATAACCCGATGACAGGGAATGATGATAGAAATGCGATTCATGCCATTGGCGAGGGCCACCGCCCTTACCGCTGCCGGCCGGCCTAAAGCTGCTGCCTGCTCGCTATAGCTGCGGGTACTTCCATAGGGGATCCTTTGCAGTTCTTGCCATACGGCCTGCTGAAAAAGAGTGCCTGGCGCTGCGAGGGGTAGCTCAAAATGCCTGCGGCTACCTGCAAAATATTCTTCTAATTGCCGGCGGAGCGCTGCAAAGTGAATGTTTTCGCCTTGCAGGATGGTCGCATTGTAGTATTTAGCCAGTGTTTTTAGTTCGGTAGGCAGCATTTTTCGGTCTGTAAACTCCAGCAAACAAATGCCTTCGGGCACAGCCCCTGCAAACATAGCCCCTATGGGCGTTTCTATCCGGGTAAGATCAATAATTCCCTGGGCCTTTCCCTGCTTCGGCGATACGCCGAATACGGTTTTAAAAGAATCCCCAAACCCGCTCAGCGATTCATATCCCGTTCCGAAGGCAACATCGGTAACCGACTCTCCCTCTTGTAATTTTTTAAAAGCGGTATTGAGGCGAAACATGCGCTGATAGGCGTGAAAAGTCATACCATGGCGCTTAAGAAACCATCTGCGAATGGTGTGTGGTTCAAAATGCCGTTGTCGCAAATCAGCGTCTGTAATCTTAACTTCGGGCTTATCTCGCACCTCGTTTAATAGGGTCTGAATATAGTCGGGCGTTTCGTCGGGGAGTCGCACGGGTTCACAAATTTTACAGGGCCGATATCCTTTGCCAAGTGCGGCTTTAATAGAATTGACAAATTCGACATTTTCAAATTTCGGCTTGCGAGCCGTACAAACAGGCCGACAGAATATGCCTGTTGTTTTTACGCAGGTGAAAAACAGGCCTTCAAAAGAAGTATCTTTATCCAGAATAGCCTGGTACATGCGTTGAGGTGTCAGCTTCATACTTGTTGATTAAGATACCTCAAAAGTCGGCAAATGCGCTACGCCCCGCAACCGGAAAATTGACAAGTTATTTCCGAAATTTCTAAGGGTAGGCGCCTTCTTTAACTCAACTGCTCTCCGGGCTAAGGTTCATAAATTTTAGCCCGGAGAGCTATAAACTGTTGAATCTATAATCAAATGCCAAGATTCCGAAGTATATAATTTTTTTTCACAACTGGAAGGAAATTGGAAATCGAAATTTTGCATCAGGCGTATACTTCTGCTAAACCTGAGTTGGTGGCCGCATTGGGGCGAAGACGGATTGGGAAGACCTACCTTTGGGTTAGAGCGCAATATGCATAGCATTGGTCTTGTATACCAGACCCTTGTCATGGACGATTTGTTTTAACCCGGCAACGGAATATAGGTATCATCCCCCATCACCTTGGGAAAGCGACGCTCCCGCCAGTCGGCCTTAGCCTGCTCAATCCGATCTTGACTGGACGACACAAAATTCCAGTACATAAAGCGCTCCTCGGCCAGCGGCTGCCCTCCGAATAGCAGCAGTCGGGCGCCTTCTTCCAGCGCTAAGCAGCAGGTATCCTCGGTTTTTGAGATGAGCATCTGACCGGCCATCACCCGTTCACCGGCTTCTGTTACCTGTCCTTGGGTCACTACGATGCCGATTTCGCCTTTCAACTGCCCCTGAATATCGAGGGTAGCGGCCCAGCGGGCGTATACATCTACCATGAACAGTGGTGAGTATACCGGCAGCGGAGAGGTGCGTCCATAACCTTCGCCGGCCACTAATGTGAGTTCCAGGCCATCGTCTTCCCAATGGGGTAACGCCGCATGGGGTACAAAATCAAAACGGGGCGCCATTTCTTCGCGTTCTTTGGGCAGGGCCACCCACACCTGATAGCCGTGCATACCGTATAGCGAGCCGTTGCGCTGCCGGGCCGGACTGCGCTCGGTATGCGACACCCCGCTCCCCGAGCTCATAAAGCCTACGTCTCCGGCCGAGATGATCTGCACCGCCCCGGTGCTGTCGCGGTGCTCAATTTGCCCCTCCAGCAGGTAGGTAAGGGTAGAGAGCCCAATGTGCGGGTGCTGATCGACGTCGAAATATTGGCCTGGCCCTATCTGAGCCGGCCCCATGTGATCGATGAATACAAAAGGCCCTACCTGGCGCTTTAGCCGGAAAGGCAGCAGCCTGCCTACCATAAATTTCCCCAGATCGCGCTGGCGTTCTTCGATGAGCATTTTGTTGTTGGCCATGCGTATTGTAGCTATTATCGAATGGTTTTTGTGCCCTAAATATACGTCAACTTGTCGATATGAAGGTATAGTGCTTCATTAGTCGGACCAGGGGGCGCAGCGGTATGGGCATGGCCGCTGACGGCCCCTAAAGGACGGCAGGGGGCGTGCCCATAATAGCGGAGCACCCGGCGCCGCGCAAGGTGATAATAAGGGTAAATGCTATGCGGCGGGGCCCCAAAAATAGCTTCATCCACTTTATGACCGAAAAACACAACTTTTTTGTATTACCATAAATTTGTACCTTCCCTTTGGCGCAACTTTGTAGCCGTTAATCAAAGGCAATATGGTACGGATACTCCCTCAGCAGTTTTATGAAGACTCCCTGATAAAGAAGGTTATGGCAGATGGTTTGTGTTGTATCATTCACAAGCGCATGGATACTCCTGTGTTTGGCAAGGAAGGTTATGCTTCTACGCATGCCATGACGCTGGTATTGCACGGCGTTCTGCGCATAGAGAACGACGAAGGCTTGTTGGAAGAAGTGCGCGCAGGCAACTTAGCCCTGATGCCGAAGGGCCTTTATACCGTATCTGATATAGTGCCTAAAGGGGGCCACTTTGAAGCGATGATGTTTTTTTTCGAGCCTGAGCTGATACAACAGTTTTTGGAATCGATAGCCTTTGAAGGCGGTAAGGAAAAGGGAGTAGCGCTGGGGGTTATTTCAGGAAACGCTGACCTACAATATTTTGCCCATTCCTTATTGCGGTTGTATGGCTCGGAAACGCCCGCACATCGCCAACTGACCCGAATGAAGCTGTTTGAGTGGTTGCATTTAGTACACGCTACTTTTGGAGGCGGAGATACCTTTGCGAATATGCTTTCTACCCTAAATAACCGCGAGCGCAAAGGCTTGCGGGAGTTTATGCTGGCCAACTTCCACAAGCCGTTGAGCATAGAAGACTATGCTTACCTGACGGGGCGTTCGGCTTCGACTTTCACCCGCGATTTCAAGGCTAAATTTGACGGCGCCTCCCCCAAACAGTGGCTCATTGAGCGCCGCTTAGAGAAGGCCCGCAGCCTGTTGGAAAAAACGCTGGCCGGTAACATCACCGACGTAGCCTGGGAATCGGGTTACACCAATATTCCGCACTTTATCAAGGAGTTCAGCAAAAAATACGGCATTACGCCCAAGCAACTGCTGATTCAAAATCGCCATACAGCGCTGGTCTGAATTGTATTAAATCCATCAATTTACCATAATGAACAAGATTGTAATCATCACCGGCGGCAGCCGGGGACTTGGAAAAGACATGGCCATTGCGGCCGCGGCCAAGGGGCTGGATGTCGTTCTTACTTACCGGAGCCAACCCGAAGCGGCGCAGGAAGTAGTGGAAACCCTTGTGGCTATGGGCCAAAAGGCGGCGGCGCTGCCGCTTGATTTGCTGGAATTGGGGGGCATCGACACTTTTATAGCTAACCTCAGCGACACCCTGGCCCAAGGTTTTGAAGGCCGAAAGCCCGACTTTTTAGTAAATAATGCCGGTATGGGCGCTACCATACCTATGGCGCAAGCCACGGAGGCACAATTTGATGAGTTTCTAAACGTGCATTTTAAGGGCGTTTATTTCCTCACGCAAAAACTGCTGCCGTTGCTGAACGATGGAGGCGGCATTATTAACATCTCATCGGGAACAACCCGGTTTAGCCATCCGGGCTATTCCTTGTACGCTTCGATGAAGGGAGCGGTGGAGGTGCTTACCCGCTACATTGCCAAGGAATACGGAAGCCGCGGCATCCGCGCCAATGTAGTTGCGCCCGGCCCCATCGAAACCGACTTCAATGACGCAGCCATCCGCAACAACCCGCAACTGAAAGCCGTGCTTTCGGGTATGGCCGCCTTGGGCCGGGTGGGCAATGCCGACGATATTGGCGGCGTGGTAGCCTTCCTTTGCACCGACGACGCCCGTTGGGTCAATGGCCAGCGTATAGAGGTGTCGGGCGGGCTGCATGTATAAGATCAGCCCGCCCGAAATGGGGGATGATTTCAGTGGAAGTTTTGTTGGGGGCAGGTCTCCAATGGGCCTGCCCTCAGCTTAGCTGGAGGCTAATTTTTTATGCCAAAGGAAGTACGACCCCAGCAAAAAGCCCATAAATACAAACATAAAAAGGCTGCCCGGCTCGAATCCATCTATCATGAGGATGGAAAAAAAGGCGCCCGACAGGTCGAAAAATAAGCCCGCATAGGCCCACTCCTTGATGCGCCGGAATGACGGAATGAGTATCGCAATAGAACCCAGTATCTTGGCCATGCCCAAAAACGGGATGATGTAGGCCGGATACCCCAAATGATCGGATAAGAAAGCCACCGCATCGGGGGATGAGGTCACATTAGACACCGAGGAGAAGATCATAAAGGCTGCAAAAAGGCCCGTAACGATCCAGTAAATGAGATTGAGTCTTTTCATGGAAGTTTTTTGTTTGTTGAAAAGTAACCAGATAGCCCCACAAAGATAACTTTAAAGCGACAAAAAAGAAAACAAAAAATTTATTTTAAAAACAATCAATACAAAACGGCCTGCATTGCGCTGAGTTCAGCGCAATGCAGGCCGTTGCTTTTATGCATTCCGCAGCCTTTATTTATCCTCGCTTCAATATTTTCTCTTCGCCCAGTACTGCTCCTGAAGCATCGGTAATGCGCAACCAGTATACGCCCGGCGGCAGCGCGCGAAAATCGATTGCGGCTTCATTGGTCGTAAAGAGGATGCGATCCCGGCGGGCCAATTGGCCGTTCATTTGATAGAGGTATACTTCTGCCGTTCCTTCGTGTACGAGGCGTACCGTCAGCCAGTCGGTAACGGGGTTGGGGAATGCCTTGCGGGCCAGATAGAGATCGACGCCGCTACAATCCTCATCGATACCGTTGTCGGCTACTTCAGGCGCGCCGGGGTAAACGCTGCCGCCGCCAGTTGCGGGGTCGTCATTGCAGTCGAGTTCGTTGGCAACGAAGCCCGAGGGGGCTGTTTCGGCGCACACCTCTATCCATTGCTCCGCCCGGCCAAAACCATCGCCGTCGGCATCGCCAAAGTAGCGGTACAGGGGCAGGCCTTCGTCCTCAGCGCCGTTGCAGTTGTCGTCAATGCCGTTACAAATTTCCACGGCTGCGGGGTTGATGGCCGCGTCGTTGTCGTTACAGTCGTTTTCATAGCCAAGAAGCTCAGAAAGCTCTTTGTAGCCCGGGGGGCGGAGGCATTGTATCCGTTGTTCGACGCCCTGGGCGCCATAGCCGTCGTTGTCGATGTCCGGATACCAGCGCTGGCCGGGTTTTTCGAGGTGATCGGCGTCGTTGCAATCGTCGGCATTGAATACGTAGCCCGCCGGGATGGTGCAGGATAGGATAGATATGGAAGGGTCGCCGTAGCCGTCTATATCGGCATCCCGGTAAAAGACGGTCAGCACGCCCTCGTCGGTAGCGTCGTTGCAGTTGTCGTCGAGACCGTTACAGGTTTCAGTTGCCCCCGGATTGACGGCCGCTACCGCATCATCGCAATCGGCGTCAATGGCCACGAGTTCTTCGGCGGCCTTATGCCCTGCGGGGCGCAGGCATTGCACTAAGGGCGAAGCGCCACGACGACCATAGCCGTCGCCGTCGAGGTCGGGATACCAAAGCTGGCCAGGCCGCTGCAAAGCGCTGGCATCATTACAGTCTTCGTTGTTGGCCACATAGCCCGCAGGAGCTTCACAACCTAAGGCCGGCTCTGTGGGGTCGCCGTAGCCGTCGGCGTCGGCGTCGAAATAGAACGTCAGCAGCGCGCCCTCATCAATAGAGTCGTCGCAGTCGTTGTCTTTGCCATCGCAGATTTCCTCGGCGCCGGGATAGACGTCGGGGTCGGCATCATCGCAATCCTCGTAGGAGAAGAAGCCATCGCCGTCGGCATCGCGGTAAAACAGCGATTCGCCCAAATTGAAGGCCTTATCGGCAATGCGGCCGCCTAATTTCCGCCCTGGTATGTCATCCACAGGCGGGTGAATGCCGCCCCAGATGCGGGAAAGGCTGCTTTGGTCGGCAGCATCTTCATAAGTGGCCCACTGCAAGGTAAAAGGCATACTGGGGCCGCGCTCAAATTTCAGGAAGGTATTGGCCTCCACCGGAAACTCCCCTACCCCGCCGGGAAAAAACGGATCGTCGGTAAGGCGCGTAAGCAATTCAGCCGCCGTGCGCGAGTAGGTGGAATGGCCCGAAATATACCCCGCAAAAGGCGGCGTCACAAAGGTGGGTCGCTGGTAGGGCCACCATTCTTCGGCCAATATCCAACCCACACCCGCTACGTCTATGGCCGGATTGATAACGACATTGGGGCCGCGCCAGGCGTAGAGTTTTATTTTACCCACATTGGCGCCATCGAAGCCCGCCAGGGGGTCGCCGGGCATCACCAATTCAATGCGCCCCGGAATGAGCGGCAAGCCCGCCGGATGAAATGACGGCAGGCCCGGGTCGCTGCTCTGGCCATACTCCGCCATGCCCCGAATGGCCGACACCGGACGCACATAATCATACCAACCTTTGATGCTCCAGGCCGTAATGGCGGCATCGTGCATAGCGCCGCCCATCAGCAGATAGGCTTTTACATCCCATTCCAGATCATCCAGCACTTCGCCTGTCCCCCGAAAACGCTTGACAAGGCTGGGGTGATCGTTCACGTAGTTGAGTATCGTAAACCAGTGGCCGGGCGGGGTCTCCGACTCAGGGCCGTCGGCCCAAAACTCGGCCAACACCCGCGTGTAGTCTCCTCTGGGTACCCATTGGTCGGGATAAGGCTGGCCGGTAACGGGGTTTATGGGGTGGCCCATATCCTGATTGCCGCCCTCCATCAGGTCATAAAAAGCCTCGTACTCTTCAAAGGTGGTGGGCAGCGACTGGGAGTTGCCGTAGGCGCCCGGCGAGATGTTCCACATCACCCCGTCGTCGGGGGTGAGGTGGGCGCTCCAGGCCGATACCAGCGCAAAATTCCAGGCATACTCCGCCGAACTACCCCCTCCGTCCAAAGTATCCATAGCAGGCGGCGCGCCGGGGTCATTGTATACGGTATAGGTATTGCCGTTGCGTTCGTACAGGGTTTGGTCTTCAGGCCCCATGGCAAAGGGCGCCACCCGGCCCCACTCGGGGGTTAGGAAGGGCGGGGTGTTAAACGGAATGACGTTGCCGCTCTGGTCAATAAAAATATCCAGCGTAAGGGGTTGCCAACGATTGAGATCGAGCAGGTCGGGGTTACCGGGCAGGTCCATGACTAAGGCCGGGTTCACAGGGGCATATACCTGATTGGCGTAGCCGTTCTGCTCGTTGGCGCCGTCCTGCAAACCAAACTGGATGATCTGGGAAGCAATGTAGTTGCCCAGAGCCGCCGGCGACCCCGACTGATAGTTGGTGGCCGTCACATTGATGTTGTAGCCTAATTGCGCCATCAAAGCATTAAAACTGTTGATGGAAGCCGCCGCCCCCGGCGATTGCAGGAAGCGATGCCGCAACACCCGGTAACAAGCATAGCTGATGGCTTCGCGCCGGGCCGCTTCAACATCGGCAGGCGCAGGTACCCCCGCAAAAACAGACGTAAAGCCCCCTACCGTCTTTCCCAGCAAAAACGTCTGGGCAGCGGTATCATAAGCCGCCCAGGCATCGTACATGGCTATTGAGGTATGAAACAGGTTGCGGGCATGCACCGTAGGCCTTGCTAAATCGCGCCGGATGGCCCCAAGTAGGGCTTCATTCCAATCCCGCGCCACCGAATGCTGCGCCACAGCCGCAACGCCAAGCGACATAAAACAGGCCGCTGCCAGCAGCCGAAGGCGGTATATGTGTTTCATACAGGATAATTTTAGGCCAAAGATACGCAAAGCCGGAAATAGGGCGACCTTTCTAAGCAACGGCCTTGTCTGTTGGCCGTCAGTTGATATGGGCCCCGCCGCATAACATTTACTCATTTTATCACCACGGGCGGCGCCGGGTGTTCCGCTCTTATGCGCTCGTGCCTCACGCATACCGCTTCACCCCCTGGTCCGACACCATGAGCGTTTATCCTGAGCCCTGCGCTTATGTAACCTTTATCACTGTACTGAGGAACATTTATGCCTATCTTTACCTTCAAAAATGCTGGACTTTTTGCGCGCAGCGCCACGGGAATACGTCAATCGGGAGAAAATTATTTTGCGGGATTATCTGGCCTTAGAGCGCACCCGCTTAGCCAACGAGCGAACGTTGTTTTCCTACCTGCGCACAGCCATTTACATCCTGCTGGCAGGCCTCACCCTCTTCCAGATACGCGCCCTCGATTATGGCCACCTCATCGGTTATTTGGCCATTGGCATCAGTTTATTGATGGCTTTTATCGGCTTAGTGCGTTATAGGAAGGTACATCGCCGATTGATGACCTACTATGACGAAGTTAATAACGACTCGCTTTAGCCGCCTCGCTGCTACCGGGCTATTATGCCTGCTGGGCGCAATGTCGGCATTGGGCCAGATTCCCGCCCCGGAGCAAATCTGGGCCAACTTTCTGATCGTACGAAAAAGCGCCGGCCCACATGGCCCACATACCGACACACTGCGGTTGGCTGATATGGCCACCGGCCGGGATAAGCAGTCTTTTTTCGTTGATCACCGGGGCGATACCATCAATTACCGCACTTTCTCCGGCAAAGTGGTCTTGCTTGATTTCTGGTTTTTGGCCTGCCGCCCATGCCTCGCAGAATTTCCAGGCGTAGACGCGCTGCAAGCGGGCTTCCCCCGGGCTTCCGTACAGGTAATTGCCTTTGCCAATGATCCCATGCCCGCATTAGAGGCGGCCCTGCTGAATAAGCGCCACTTTGCCTTGCGTATCGTCAGCGACGTCTATATCCCTTACGGTTTATACCCTACCAAAATCCTGTTAGACCGGCGCGGCGGCATCGTCGACTATCAAACGGGCGGCAACGCCACTCCCGAAGCCGTACAGAGCATTCTGAATAAGTATCGTCCGCTCATCATCGGCCTGCTGTAGGCTTAGGCCGGCTTAACAGGGGGCGGCGTTGCGCTGCCATCCGGGCCGTCCGCATCTTTTACGGACTTAAGCAGGTCTTCTGTTGCTTTTTCCAATTCTTCTATGTTCTGCTGTCGGGCGGCGCCTCCGCTGCGGCGGGTGCGTTTGCGGGGTTTTTGACTTTCAGCGGCATCCTCATCATTGTCGTCTTCGGGCGGCTCGGGCAGGTTCACGGCGCCAGGGAAGGGCTCTTTGCTAAAAACTAAGGCCTCGGCCGCCAAATCACAGTAAATGGTATCGCCAGCGGTAAAAGCGCCCGAGAGCAAGTGCTTGGATAATTCGTCGGTGAGCTCCTGTTGAAGCACCCGCTTCATGGGGCGGGCGCCAAACTGTGGTTCGTAACCCTTGCCTGCCAACCAGTTTACGGCCCGATCGCTCATTTTGAGCACTAAGCCCTGGCGCGCCAACAGCTTATCGGTCTTTTTCAGCAACAATAGTAGTATTTGGCGTATCTCGTCTTTGGTCAGCGGCAGGAACATGATGCGATCGTCGATGCGATTGAGAAACTCCGGCCGCAGGTTTTCCTTCAGGGCATTGAACACCTCCTCCCGGGTAGTTGCAATGATCTCATCGCGCTTATCGGCGCCAGCTTCCTCTAAGTCTTCAAAATTTTCGAGTATCGTCTCAGCCCCCATATTGGAGGTCATGATGACGATGGCGTTTTTAAAGTCGGCTACCCGCCCTCGGTTATCGGTTAGGCGGCCGTCGTCGAGCACTTGCAGCAGGATATTGAAGGTATCCGGATGCGCTTTTTCAATTTCATCGAGCAGAATGATGGAATAGGGCCTGCGGCGCACAGCCTCCGTCAGTTGGCCGCCCTCTTCATAGCCCACATAGCCAGGAGGGGCGCCCACCAATCGGCTCACGCTATGGCGCTCCTGGTATTCGCTCATGTCGATGCGCGTAAGGGCTTTTTCATCGTCGAAGAGCACCTCAGCCAAGGCCTTGGCCAGTTCGGTTTTACCCACGCCCGTAGGCCCCAGGAAGATAAACGAGCCGATAGGCCGCCCTTGATCCTGCAAGCCGGCCCGGCTGCGGCGTACGGCATCGGCTATGGCCCGCACCGCTTCATCCTGGCCAATGACGCGCTTGTGCAGCTCCTCTTCCAATCGCAGAATTTTATCCCGCTCGCTCTGCAACATCCGGGCCACGGGTATCCCCGTCCAACGGCTGATTACTTCGGCTATATCGTTGGCCGTCACCTGCTCATTGGTAAAGCGCTGCTCGTCGGGCAGGCGCTCTAAGCGGGCCTCGGCCGTCTTCAGTTCATTTTGTAGTTGTTGTTGCTCGCCATAGCGGATTTTAGCTACCGTTTCAAAGTCGCTGTTGCGCTCGGCGCGCTCGGCCTGCTGCTCCAGTTCCTCCAACCGCTTTTTAATAGCCTGCACATGATCTACGATCTCCTTCTCGCCCTGCCAGGCCGCGCGCAAGGCGTCGCGTTTTTCCTTGGCATTGGCAATCTGGCCATTGATGGCATTTAGTTTGGCTTCATTGCGCTCCCGCTTGATGCCCTCTCGTTCGATTTCGAGCTGGCGCACTTTCCGGTCCCACTCGTCTACTTCGTCGGGCACCGAGTCGAGCTCTAAGCGAAGCTTGGCCGCCGCCTCATCTATGAGGTCGATGGCCTTATCGGGCAGGTAGCGATCGGCAACGTAGCGATGGCTGAGCTCGGCAGCCGCTACCAAGGCCTCATCCAGAATTTGAATACGATGGTAGACCTCGTAGCGCTCCTGCAAACCTCGCAAAATGGAAATGCTATCTTCCACGCTGGGCTCTTCGATGAGCACCGTCTGAAAGCGACGCACCAAGGCCTTGTCGCGCTCGAAATACTTCTGGTACTCATCGAGGGTAGTGGCGCCAATGGTGCGCAACTCGCCGCGCGCTAAAGCCGGCTTCAGGATGTTGGCCGCATCCATAGCGCCATTGCCGCCGCCTGCCCCGATGAGGGTATGTATCTCGTCGATGAAGAGTACAATCTCCCCATTAGAGTCAGTCACTTCTTTAATGACGCCCTTCAGGCGCTCCTCAAACTCGCCCTTAAACTTGGCTCCGGCTATGAGCCCGGCTATATCGAGTACAAAAATCTTTTTGCTGCGCAAATTTTCGGGCACATCGCCCTTCACAATACGCCAGGCAATGCCTTCTACAATGGCCGTCTTGCCCACGCCGGCCTCCCCGATGAGGATGGGGTTGTTTTTTTTGCGCCGCGAAAGGATGTGCAGCACCCGGCGTATTTCCTCGTCGCGACCCACAATGGGGTCTAACTTGCCCGTCTCGGCCCGCTCATTGAGGTTGATGCCAAATTTAAGCAGGGCATTAAAGCTTTCTTCAGCGCTGGGCTCCGTCACCTTGCGGCCTTTGCGCAACTCCTGTATGGCTGTATTGAGTTTTTCGTAGGTGGCGCCCGCATCGCGCAGCAGCCGGGCCCCGCGGTCGGTGCCCTCCAATATGCCCAACAGCATGAGCTCTACGCTGATGTACTCGTCGCCAAAATTAGCCAACAGGCGCTTGGCGCGCGCCAAGGCGCGATTGGCATCGTTGGTCAGATACTGTTTTTCCACGCCGGCCACCTTGGGATACTCGCGTATGGCCGCATCCAACTGAGGGCGCAGCGCATCGGCGTCTACGCCGGCCTTGCCCAACAAAAAGGAAGCTACCGTTTCATCGGTTTCCAAAATGCCCTTCAACAGGTGAGAGGTGTCTACCTGCTGCTGTTCGAGGTTGGCTGCAATGCGCTGAGCCTGGATGATGGCTTCCTGCGCGCGAATGGTGAAATTATCGTAGGTCATGCTTAGCGCTCTAATGCTTTGGCCCAAAGATAAGCGTTGACCCCGTATACAAGACCGGAAATTTAGATAAAAGGCCGGATGAGGGCGACGGAGGGGGTCGTACAGCTTATTGTTACCACCCATAGCGCCATACCTATTCTCGGCGCCCCAGAAGGCAGCGTTTTTCTTACCTTAGACCGCAATGAAGACGAGGCCATAACCCTCCACAAGATCGACATAGAGGTGGCCAACCTGACCCCCAACCTGATTTTTTCCTCTGAAATATTTGACTTTCAAGATATTATTCCCACTGCCAACAAAAATCTAATGGCGTTGCGCACAGAAGATACCCTGGCAGAGGCCCATTATCGCGATCGCATCCGACAGGAGCTTCAACAGTTTTTGGATAGCGGCGGCGAATTACCCAAGAATCTTTTTAAATAGTAGTCTCCCTCAGCTCCTTATTATCTACGCTATGATTCCCATACAAAAAGGACACTAATTTTCCCACTCGCGGCAGTTATGTACGGTTTCCATTACTTAATGATCAGGGCCGCTTTGACCGGAGCTGTACAAACCCTCAAACCAGCCCGTTAGCCGATGAGCATCCATTGCTGCTCCGGCCCGACACGGCAGGTTTTCGCCCTCAAGACCACCTGCGTTTTGAGCCCGACGGCTCTGTTGTAATTATTACATTGAGATTTTCAGTGCTCTTGGCCTCTTAGCGCTATTTCATTGGCCTACATTGCCGCAAATCCTGAGCTGGAGCTAACTACAATTAGGTATATATTTCCCAATATTTAGGTATTGCCCATACTCTGCCAAGCCTGTTTCTTTGTGTTTAGATTTAGTCTAAATAAAATAACCATGATCAAATACAATCTACTCCTGGCTATTGGCATTTGTCTGTCGGGCTCGCTATTCGGGCAAGACTTTGTTCAATTTAGCACAGGCGCAGGCTACAGCCGCCAGTCTTTCATCACGCTGGCCGACGACGGCGAAACCTCCATTGAAAATGGCGCCTGGGATCTCGCCTTCACCGGGCTGGGCGTTCAGGATGGCGGTATACACGTCAATGAGTCGACCGCATCCACGATGGGCGCGCCGGCAGCAGAGCTGGCTCTGTATTTGGCGCCTGAGGCTGACTTTGCCGCTGTCATTGACCCCGCTCAACTGAGTACTCGCCTTTACAACGATGAAAAAAGCTGGAGTTGGGGCGCCGTCAACGCCCCCCGAGATACCAGCAGCGCCTTTGATTATGGTTGGGGTGCTTATCAGTTCACTACCCACCAGATTATAGGCAATCGGGTTTTTGTCCTGCGCCTGCGCAATGGCGCCTACCGCAAGTTCCAGGTAGTCAGCTTAGCAGGCAATACTTACACCCTGCGCCACGCCGGCCTTGATGGCAGCGATGAGCAAACAGCTACGCTGCCCAAGTCGGCAGCGCGCGGCGGCCTGCTCTATTTCTCTTTCGCCTCCAATGGTTTGGTTGAAACGCCTCCGATTCAGTGGGACCTCCTCTATTGCCGCTACGTCACCCCGCTCGACGACGGCATGGGCAACATGCTCGACTATGCTGTTACGGGTATCCTTTCTGCTCCGGGCGTAGAAGTGGCCGTACTCCGGGGCGTAGCTTCTCAAGGCGCCCCCGATATTCAGTTGGCGCCTTATGTCACCCGGCTTGATGCTTTTGGTTATGACTGGAAGAATTTTGATTTCAGCCAGGGCTGGATCATCCCGGACAGCCTCACCTATTTGGTAAAGACTGCTTCCGATGAAGTCTACAAACTCACTCCCGTTGATTTTGAAGGCTCTGGCACCGGTACGGCTACCTTTGAACGCCAATTGCTGGGCGTCATTTCATCTGTCGGTGATGCCATCATTGGCAATACTCCCCCAGCGCTATTCCCCAATCCGCTGCGCGCAGGCCAGCGGCCTACTCTTGCACTTGACCTCCCTAATGAAGGAGAACTCAGTTGGCAGGTATTCGACCTCAGCGGTCGTCCGGTATTGAGGCAGGCTACTCACAGTATTCCGGCCGGCTGGCAGGCTTATTCTCTCGATAATTTAGCTACCGAAGCGTTAGCGGCGGGCGCCTATGTACTTCGCGTTCAATACAACAGCCAATACGCTGCGCTACCCTTTATCATTATGCCTTAATTGGCACTTCTATGGTTTGCGCCGGCAGGTTTTGCACATATAGGCCCGGATAAACTCGAGGTCAATGCGCAAAACCTGCCGATGCGCGGTATAATCTCATAAAGATGCACTGTAATCGTTTCTGTTGGTCGCTAACCCTGACCCTAATAAGCGCGCTCATTTTTCCAACTTGCAGCAGCGCTCCTGAAATAGCGGCGCAGGCTGAGCCAGGGCGCATTGTATCGCTCAACGGCGCCATCACGGAAACCGTGGTGGCGCTGGGCCAGGGCCGCCAATTGGTAGGAATCGACGTTACCAGCACCTACCCGGAAGACAGCCTTGGGCATCTGCCTTCACTGGGGCATGTGCGCCAGTTGGGCATCGAAGGGGTGCTAAGCCTGCACCCCACGCTGGTGCTCGTCGATGATCGCGAAGCCAAATTACCCGCCGTTCAGGCCCTCCGCGATGCCGGAATAACCGTAGCGTCCCTGCCTGTAGCCTACACACTGGAAGGGCCTGCCATACTGGCCGACACCTTAGCCCGGTTGCTGGGCGTACCCGATCAGGGGGAACAACTGGCTAACCGCATCCGCATGGAAACAGCCGCATTGCCTGCGACCTCCGCCGGGCACGCAAAACTTCGCGTCTTGTTTATCTATGCAAGAGGCGCCGGTAATCTCCAGGTGGCCGGCATCGATACTCCAGCCGATGCAGTCATCAGGTTGGCTGGCGGCCAAAATGCAGGCGATGCCTTTTCAGGTTTTCGCCCCCTGTCAGCCGAGGGGCTGCTGGCTGCCCGTCCCGATGTACTGCTTTTTTTCACCAGCGGCTTGGCCAGTTTAGGCGGCCCCGACGGCGTACTGCAACTGCCAGGCATAGCGCAAACCCCGGCTGGCCAAAACAAGGCCATCATAGGTATGGACGGCCTTTATCTTTTGGGCTTTACACCGCGGGCGCCCCAGGCTATAGCAGAGCTGGCGCGACGGCTGGAACAGTTGTCGTCTTCTGATAACTCCAATTTATAGTTTATGCCAACAGGTTTTGCGCATAGACCGCTGGTTTTACGCTGGCCTCCATGCACAAAACCTGCCGACGCGCGGTATATAAAGCTTGCAAAACATGAGCTCGACCCCAAAATCATCCTTCTGGGTACTGTCATTCGCCGTGATGGCTACGGCCATCATTAGTTTGTTTTTAGGCAGCTACTCACTCGACTGTTTTGAGGTTTTACGCATCTTTACAGGTATAGGCGGTTCGTCGACAGAGCCGGCGGCCGCCTATCTGCTATGGTCTGTTAGGTTGCCTCGGGTCATTATGGCCATACTTATCGGCGGAGGGTTAGCCGCAGCAGGCGCAGCGCTCCAGGGCTTATTTCGCAATCCATTGGCAGATCCTTCCCTGCTGGGCATCAGCAGCGGCGCTATGGCGCTGGCGGCCTTGGGGCTTGCTTCAGGCAGCAACATTCGGGCGATCCTATCGCCACTCGGAGACCAACTGTTCACTATGGCATTGGGCTTTGTGGGAGGGCTTTTAGCCGCAGCCTGGGTATATCGGTTGGCCACCCGGCAGGGGCAAACTTCTGTGAGCGCTATGCTGTTGGCGGGTATAGCCATTACCGCGCTGGCCGGCGCCATCACGGGGCTAGCCTTGTACGTTGCTGACGACGCCTCCCTGCGCGACATTACTTTCTGGACCCTTGGCAGCCTGGGAGCCGGGCAGTGGCGTATGGTAGCCGTACTCACACCCATCGTTTTTATAGCTGTTGGCTGCCTGCTTTATCAGGCAAGAACCCTTGATCTGATGAGTTTAGGCGAGCAAGATGCCGCCTACGCGGGTATAGATGTTCAGGCCGCCAAGCGGCGCATCATTGTGCTAAGTACCCTCATCGTAGGGGCTTGTGTCGCTTCCACCGGAATTATCTCTTTCATAGCATTAGTAGCGCCTCATCTGGTCAGATTGCTCACAGGCGCTGCACATCGTACGCTCCTGCCGCTGTCTGTCCTGATGGGCGCCTGTCTTTTGCTCATTGCCGACGCCTTAGCACGCACATTGGCAGCTCCTGCTGAATTGCCGCTGGGCGTACTTACCGCTCTGTTGGGGGCGCCTTTTTTTCTCTGGCTGCTCAGGCGCAGTTTTCAAACCATCCATGACTAAAAAGCTACCTTATGTCCATCATAAAAACAACTGACATCCAGGTCTCTGTCGGGCAGCGAACCTTGCTCTACCCATTATCGTTGACCCTCGAAGCAGGCGAAATGATCGCTATCCTGGGTGAAAATGGCGCCGGCAAATCAACCCTGTTGCGCGCATTGGCAGGCGGCGTATCCGAGATCAACACCCGTATTGAGCTCAACGGACGCCCACTCAGCGCATGGTCATCAACTGCTCTGGCTCAACAAAGAAGCGTTTTTAGTCAGTTCAATCGCCTGAGCCTTCCCCTTACCACTTTGGAAGTCGTGCGCATGGGGCGCTTCCCCTATGAAAAAAGCGAAAGCCCCCGTCAAAGTGAAGCCCTCAGCTTAGCCATGCTGCATCGGCTCGACCTCCGGTTGCTGGCCATGCGCTCCGTACTCAATCTCTCCGGGGGGGAACTCCAACGCGTACACTTGGCCCGGGTATTCAATCAGTTGCACGATGACCACGCCACGCCCTCCGGCAAGATGCTACTACTCGACGAGCCCCTTAATAACCTCGATCTTCGCTATCGCTACGCCGCCCTTGAATGGGCGCGTCAGATGGCCGATGCAGGTAATGTTGTAGTCGTTGTACTTCACGACATCAATTTGGCGGCCGCTTATGCCGATCGGTTGATCTTCCTCAAGCAGGGAAAAATGTTAGCCGATGGCGCGCCTGCCAAGGTACTCACCGAAGCCCTCATCCTGCGCTGCTTCAATTTTCCGGGGCAGGTGCTTCACGGCGAGACCGGAGCGCCTATAGTGACCTTCAACAGACCGGAAGCCCCGACTGTCGCATTTACCTCTACCATCAAAACGACATACTCATGAATGTATTCAATGCTACGCTGCGCGAGCGCTACCAAGCGCTGAAAGACCAGCAGCCCCAACTCAGAATACGCGACGCTGCCCAAAAACTCCATACCACGGAGTTGGAGCTATTGGAGTTAGACCTCGGCGGCCAGGTCATCCGGCTACGCGATGAATGGAAAGACCTGCTGCCTGCACTGGAGTCGCTGGGCAAAGTGATGGCCCTAACCCGAAACGATAGCGCCGTACACGAGCGCAAAGGCGTCTATCAAAATGTAAGCTTTATGGACAACGCCCCCGTAGGGCTGGTAGTCAACGAGGATATAGACCTGAGGTTATTTATGCAAGCTTGGCAGTATGGCTACGCGGTAAGGTCAGAAACGCCTCGACATACCCTCTATAGTTTCCAGTTTTTTGATGCTTTCGGCGAGGCCATTCACAAGGTATACCTGCAATCTGGCGCCAATCCGGAAGCTTATCAGCAACTCATCCATCGGTTTAGGGCCGAAGATCAGGCTACGCTTATCAAGCCTAAAACCAAAGTTAAGGCAGCGCCTGTTTTTAACCCTGCATTCCATCGCACTACAGAGTTTCAGGCCGAATGGCTGGCCCTGCGCGACACCCATGATTTTTATCCCTTGCTGCGCAAGTATGATCTCTGCCGTACCCAGGCGCTGCGCCTTGCACCCGAAGGCTATGCCTTGCGCATCGACAACCAAGCCGCAGCAGCGCTATTGGAGCAGGCCTCCCGGCGCGAGTTGCCCATTATGGTATTTGTGGGTAATAATGGCTGCATCCAGATCCATACTGGCCCGGTGCGCAAACTGGCGCCTATGGAAGGCTGGATAAACATTATGGATCCTGATTTCAACCTCCATCTACGGCTCGATGGTATTCAGGAGTCCTGGATTACCCGCAAGCCCACCGATGATGGCATCGTCACCGGCCTTGAACTCTTCGACGCCTATGGAGAGATGGTTGTGCAATTTTTCGGCGCCCGCAAACCCGGCAAGCCAGAGCTATCTGCCTGGCGCGAACTTACCGATGAACTGGCGTCATCTTTACAACTACAACCTACCGCATGAACCGATTTTTTCTGATGGTACTGGCCCTCGTCGGCCAAACTACTGCGGCTTTTACCCAGGAGGCGGGTATTACCGATACCTTTGCGTGGGCAGTAGACCTGCCCAATGTGGTGGTTACGGGACAGTTTGCGCCAACCGACCTACGGCAGGCCGTTCACCCGGTTCGCATCATTCAACGCGAACGCATTGAGCAATTGGGCGCCAATAACCTGGAACAACTGTTGGCCCAAGACCTCGCCATCCGCATTCAGCAGGATCTGGTGTTGGGCAGCAGCCTGCAATTGCTCGGGTTGGGCGGCGAAAATGTGCGCATTATGGTAGATGGGGTACCTCTTATTGGCGCCCTCGACGGCAACATAGACCTGGGTCAGGTGAATCTCCACAATGTACAGCGGATAGAAATCATTGAAGGGCCTATGGCTGTCAGCTATGGCGCTGATGCCTTAGCCGGCGTTATCAACCTCATCACGCGGCGGCAGCCCACAGCTAAAGCGGGGGTGGAATTCCGGCAACAATTGGAGAGTAGGGGCGAGCAATCCTCCTTGCTCTCTCTCAGCGGCCATGAGCCTTCAGGCTGGTATGCACGCGCTCAATTGGGCCGCGACTGGTTTGGCGGCTATAGCCCCGACACCCTTCGCGCTCTACCCTGGAACCCCAAGCGCCAGTGGGTAGCCGATGCCCAGGCTGGCAAAAGCTGGAATAACGGCCAGCAACTGCGCTGGCAGTCGGGCTGGCTTTGGGAAGAAGTGGAAAATTTAGGCGAAGTGAGGCGCCCGCAATTCAAGCCCTATGCCTTCGACGACTACTACCGCACCCAACGCAGCCAGCACGCCCTCTCGCACGAAGGCGCCCTGAATGAACGATGGCGCGGGCAAACAACCGCAGCCCTGACCCTCTTTGAAAGAACCAAACAAACGCTGCGCACCGAGCTGGCCGATCCCGGCAGCTCTTTAGAAGTGCCCGGAGAGCAGGACACCACCCGGCTACGGGCCTGGACACTGCGCTCTGCATGGGCTTGGAGCGCCCCCAGCCGACAGTGGCAGGCCCAATTAGGCGCCGATCTGCGCCTCGATCAGGCGCTCGGCAGCCGACTGCAAGCCGGCGAAGACGATGCTTGGGCCAGCCTGGGCGATTACGCCGCTTTTGGCTCGCTGCGCTACCGCGCCAATGCCGGCTGGCAGGCCGAAGCGGGCCTGCGGGCCGCTCACAACACCCGCTTCCGTTCGCCTCTGATCCCGTCTTTACACCTCCGCTGGCCAGTATCCCCGCACTGGACGCTGCGCGCATCCTATGCGCACGGCTTCCGCAGCCCGCAGCTCAAAGAGCTCTATTTCTTTTTTATCGACGTCAACCATTATATTGTAGGCAATACCAACCTGCGACCGGAAAGCGGCCGGAATGCACAAATCAATGCAGAAGGCGAATGGACGCCCGGGCAGCATAAAATCAAACTCCAGTCGAGCATCTTTTACAACCGCATTGAAAATAAGATTGACCTCTACCAATTTATAGAAATGGCCGACGGCAGCATCTATCCGGCCCCTGCGGATACCAATACCTTTCGTTACGCTTACTTCAACCAAGCTTTATACCTCAATCACGGCTGGCAGCACCGCCTTAGCTGGCAACGCGAGTGCATAGAAGCCCGGTTGGGGTGGGCGCTCATCGGGTACTACAACCCCTACAACATCCAGAATAACAATACGCCTCCCTATACCTATGCCGGCGAATGGAGCCTCCAGGCCGGCGTCCAGCCCTTTCGGAGGGGACCCTGGCTAAACGCCTTTGGTCGCTACAACGACGCCCTCATTTCCTACTACCCCGAAGTAGTAGCCGGCGATGAAGTAGTACGCCAACGCCGGCAGGATGGATTCTGGCAGGTAGACCTGAGCGCGCGCCAACAATGGCTGGCCGGGCGGGTACAGCTCTCCGCCGGGGTGCGCAACCTGCTCAATGTGCAACAGGTGGCGGTGTCGGGCGGCGAAGGTAGCGCGCATAGCGGAGGCAGCGGCAGCGCCGTGGTGGGCTTAGGCCGGAGCTTTTGGCTGAGTTTGCGATTGGCGCCCTGGGATAAACAAGGTCAATGAACAGGGCTGCGCCCATATCCGTATTTGCAAGGGCTTGTTTATGGTTTTCCAAGCCAAGATTCATAAATCCTGGCTTGGAGAACCCTATCTTTGCCTTTCACCATTGTTTATGCCCATGCCCACCCTGCTGGAAAAATGGCGGCTCATATTAGGCGGCCCGGCCGACCCCGGGCAGGAGGCGCCGTTGGAGGGCGATTTCGCCGGTATAGACCGCACCTTAGAAGCCCTGTACGATAGCGACCCCAGCCGTAGAGGCGGCTTGGGGGCCTCGTCGCCCAGCGTCAATCGATGGCTCGGCGACATAAGGCGATACTTCCCTACCCCCGTGGTGCAAATGCTGCAACGCGACGCCTTAGAGCGCCTCAACCTGCAACGCATGTTGCTGGAACCCGAACTGCTCGAAACCGTCGTACCCGATGTGCACTTAGTGGGCGCCCTGCTGAGCCTCAACAAGGTGCTGCCCACGCAAAGCCGTGAAACGGCCCGTATGGTAGTGGCCAAGCTTGTAAAAGAAGTGGAAAAACGCCTTAAACTTCCCTTGCAGCAAGCCGTAGCCGGCAGCCTCCGCCGCGTAGCCCGCACCCGACGCCCCCGCCCGGGCGATATCGACTGGCGGGCCACCATCCGCAAGAACCTGCGCCACTACCAACCCGAATACCAAACCATCATTCCGGCCGACCTCATCGGCTTTCGACGCGATCAGCGCCGGCTGCGCCACGTCATACTCCTGCTGGATCAGAGCGGCTCTATGGCTTCTTCGGTGGTATATGCCGGTATCTTGGGCTGTATCTTAGCCTCCATCAATAGCCTGCGCACCCATGTGGCAGCCTTTGATACGGAGGTGGCCGACCTCAGCGCCCACCTCTCCGACCCCGTCGATCTGCTTTTTGCCACCCAACTGGGGGGAGGTACGCATATTGCAAAGGCGCTGGCTTATGCCGAAGGCCTCGTGACAGCCCCGCGAGAAACCATCCTCATCCTCATCAGCGATCTTTTTGAAGGAGCGCCGCGCTCGGATATGATGCAGCGCGCCGCACAGCTCCATGCCGGGGGCGTAAAGTGTATTGTGCTGCTGGCCCTCAACGACGAGGGCGCCCCGGCTTACGACCACGATAATGCCGCCCAATTAGCGGCGCTGGGCATACCGGCATTTGCAGCTACCCCCGACGCTTTCCCGGAAATAATAGCTCGCCTCATTGAAGCGTAACGCCAATAAGAAATGGCGGCCCGGGCGAACGATAGCAGCGGACGCCGGCCCCCAAAGGCCGGCTGGAGCGGATAGCGTGACCCCCGGCCCTTACTTGGCCATCCATACGGCACAGCACAATGACCGGAGCCAACCGACGCTCCCCTACTACCCACTTTGACGGGCCGGGGGGCGCCCCATAAAAAATTACTGCCCGGCGCCCATGACGCCCCGCAAGCCGTTGATGAACATCTGCACCGACATGATGAGCAACAGCATGCCCATGAGGCGCTCCATAGCCGTGAGGCCTTTGTCTTTGAGTACTTTGTACAGCAGCGGAGCGGCCAAAAAAAACAGCGCGCTCACGAGCCAGGCCAGCAGCAGCGCATAAAAAAGCTCAAGGGTTTTGCCGGGGTGGTTGTTGGATAGCACCAGCAGCGTAGCCAAGGCCGACGGCCCTGCAATCATGGGCAGCGCAATGGGCACCACTAAGGGGTCGGCATCGGCGGGGAAGACGGCGCTGCCCTTCTCGTCGGGAAAAATCATGCGGATGCCAAAGATAAAAAATATGATCCCGCCGGCTATGGTCACGGCCTCCGTTTCGAGGTGAAACACCCGCAGGAAACTGTCGCCCAAGAAGAGGAACATCAGCAAAATGGCCAGCCCGATGAGCACCTCGCGGATGATGATGCGGTAGCGGCGGCGATTGTCCATGTCGCGCAGCAGGCTCAGCAGCACGGGGATGTTGCCGAAGGGGTCCAGCACAAAGGTGAGCAGCAGGGCCGTGGAGAGAATGGAGAAAGAAGTTTCGTTCATGGCTATGTATTAGTGGGCTTCTAACCAGTTGGCGCCCGTGCCCATTTCCACAAGTATAGGCACCGCCAGGTTGGGTATGGCGTTGCGCATGTGCTCGGCAATGATGGGTTTGATGGCTTCCAGCTCGTCGCGGCGGGCGTCGAAGACCAATTCGTCATGCACCTGCAAGACCATGCGGGAGGCAAAGCCGCCCTCGCGCAGGGCGCGGTTGATACCGATCATGGCAATTTTGATCATATCGGCCGCAGTGCCCTGTATGGGGGTATTGATGGCCATGCGCTCGGCATTGCTGCGCGAAAGGGAGTTGCGGGAGTGGATGTCGCGCAGGTAGCGGCGGCGGCCCATGAGGGTGGTTACATAGCCGCGCTCGCGGGCCTCGGCCACGGTGCGTTCCATATATTGGCGCAGGCCGGGGTACTTGGCAAAGTAGTTATCGATTAGCTCTTTGGCTTCGGCGCGCTTCATGCCCAGTTGCCGACTCAGGTTCTGAGCGCCGGCGCCGTAGATGATGGAAAAGTTGACGGTCTTGGCGCGGTAGCGCTGCTCGCGGCTCACGTCGTCGTAGGGGGTATCGAATACCCGGGCTGCGGTGGCGCGGTGAATGTCTTGGCCCGATTGGAAGGCCTCCAGCATGGCTTCATCGCCGCTGATGGCGGCAATGAGGCGCAGCTCGATCTGGCTGTAGTCGGCGGCCAGCAGGATGTGTTCCTCGTCGCGAGGGATGAAGGCCTCGCGGATGCGGGCGCCCTCGGGCGTGCGCACGGGGATGTTTTGGAGGTTGGGGTTATTGGAGCTCAGGCGGCCGGTGGCGGCTATGGTCTGGTTGAAGGAGCTGTGGATGCGCCCGGTGCGTGGATTTATCAGCCGGGGCAGGGCCTCCAAGTAGGTTGAACGCAGCTTGGTGAGCATACGATGGCGGAGAATATCGGATACGATGGGGCTTTCCTCGGCCATATCGGAGAGGGTTTCTTCGTCGGTAGAATATTGGCCCGACTTGGTTTTGCCGCCCCGATAGGGCAGCTTCAGCCGATCGAACAGGGCCTCCCCCACTTGCTTGGGCGAGCCTAAGTTGAATGCAAATCCCGCTGTTTCCCATACCTTTTTCTCCAACTGGTCGATCTCTGCCGACAGCTCGCCCGAGTAGGCGTTGAGGTAATCGGCATCGATGCGTATGCCCTCGGCTTCCATATCCGACAGCACCTTCACCAAGGGGCCTTCAATTTGGCGGTACAGTTGGATGAGGCCTTCCTGCTGCTCCAGCTTAGGCCAGAGGTAGGCATTGAGTTGCCAGGTGATGTCGGCATCTTCGGCGGCATACTCCTTTACGTCCTCTATGGGCGCCTCGCGCATGGTGATCTGCTCCTTGCCTTTTTTGCCAATGAGGGTTTGTATGGACACGGGCTGGTAGCCTAAATAGGTTTCCGAGAGGTAGTCCATATTATGACGCATATCCGGCTCCAGCAGGTAGTGCATCACCATAGTATCCATATACTCGCCGGCCAGTTCCACGCCATACCACTTGAGCACAGTGGCGTCGTACTTGAGGTTTTGGCCGATCTTGGCAACGGCGGGATTTTCGAGCAGCGCCCTGAAGAGCTCTACCCGTGCCTGAGCCTCCGCCCGGTCGGCGGGTACGGGCACATACCAGGCTTCGCCGGCGCCTATGGCAAAGGAAAAGCCCACCAGCTCGGCCTGGGTGGCATCGATATTGGTGGTTTCGGTATCGAAGCATACCATTGGCGCCGCCAGTAGTTGGGCCGCCAGCGCCCGACAGCCCGCCTCATCGTCGATGAGGTGGTATTGGTGGGGCGTATTGTGAATGTTGTTATCGGCTACCGAATGAGCCGGCGGGGCTAATGAAGCCACCGGGGTAGCGGGTATATCGGCCTCTCCAAACAAGCTTCCCTGCACGCCTGCGCCCGAGGCGGCCGGCTTGGCTGGGCTGTCGGCCGGGGCCGACTCTTCGCCAAGAATTTCCTTGGCTAAGGATCGGAACTCCAGCTCGCGGAATATCTCCGAGAGCCAGTCGCGGTCGAAGGGGTCGAGGTTATAATCAACGGCGTTAAACCGAATGGGCACGTTAATGTCTATGCGAGCCAGCTCTTTACTCAGGCGGCCCTGCTCGGCATAAGTTTCCACATTTTCGCGCTGCTTGCCCTTGAGCTTATCGGTATTGGCCAGCAGGTTTTCCACGGTATCAAACTCCTGGAGCAGTTTAGTGGCCGTTTTTTCGCCTATACCCGGTATGCCCGGTATGTTATCTACGGCGTCGCCCATCAGGCCCAGCATATCCACCACCTGATCCACGCGCACGATGCCCCAGCGCTCGCATACTTCCTTAGGGCCCATTTTTTCTATGCCATTGCCCTGGCGAGAGGGCTTATACAGCGTGATTTTATCGCTCACCAATTGGCCAAAATCCTTGTCGGGCGTTACCATAAACACCTGATAGCCCTCGGCCTCAGCTTGTTTGGCTAAGGTGCCTATCACATCGTCGGCCTCATAACCATTTACCATGACGATGGGAATTTTGAAGGCCTGCAAAATCTGCTGAATATATGGCAGCGCTATGGTAATATCTTCAGGTTGTTCGTCGCGGTTGGCCTTATAGCTATCCATCATCTGATGCCGGAAAGTAGGGGTAGGCGGGTCAAAAGCTACGGCTAAGTGGGTTGGTTTTTCGGTACGGATAAGATCCCAGAGCGCCCGGGTGAAGCCCGTTACGGCTGAAGTGTTTACGCCTTTGGAATTGATAAGCGGGCGGCCTATAAATGCAAAATGCGCCCGGTACACCAAGGCGTGCCCATCCAACAGAAACAATCGATTATCCGACATGCCTGATTTTTTGCGCAATTTAATCGTTTTATTGCAATCCGGCCAAATTTTTAAGGTTTTGTTTTGGGCGCCTCCCCGCCGCGTTTGGGCGCGGCGGGGCCGGGTGCTTCCGGGTTATAGCCGGGCGCGTTTGGGCGCGCCCGTCCCGCGCTAAGGCGCGGCCCTCCAGCCCCCTGGCGCAACCTCCGATGATGCGGCGGGTAGAGGGAATGGGTTGGGTAGCCAAGAATATGACCCCATAAAGGATATTTGTTTAATTTAACTGCAATACTGGTAAAAACACCTTAATTTTGTACTAAACTGGTTAAGGATGAGTGATAGGCGGCCATTAGTGAGTTTTGATTGGGCGATAAAAAGGTTGCTGCGCCAAAAGGCCAACTATGAGATATTAGAGGGTTTCCTAACGGTATTGCTGCGCCGGCAGATAACCATCATCAACATCCCAGAATCCCAGGGCAATAAAACCGATGCGGAGGATAAAGTTAATGCCGTGGATATTCTCTGCGAGAATGAGCACAAGGAACTTATTTTGATAGAGTTACAGTACAATAGTGAAACCAGCTATTTTCATCGGATGCTGTTTGGCGTAAGCAAGACCATTACAGACAATATGTTTGAGGGCTATGACTACGACAAGGTGCGCAAGGTCTATTCCATCAATATCATTTACTTTGATCTTGGTCAGGGCAGCGACTATGTCTATCACGGCACTACCGAGTTCCGAGGCATCCATACCCACGATGTTCTATTGGTAAATGCGCGTCAGAAGGAAGTTTTTGACGTGAGCGCCCCTTACGAATTTTTCCCGGAGTACTACATCATCAAGGTGAACAGCTTCAACGATGTAGCCAAAGATACGCTGGATGAGTGGATATACTATTTGAAAAACAATCGCCTGCCAGAGCATTTTAGCGCTCCGGGGTTGGATAAAGCGGAAAAAATCCTCAATTACTACAATATGGACGCAGAAGCAAAAGCCATGTACGATGCGCACATCAAAGAGCGGCGTATCTCCAACGATCTGCTGGAAACCGCCAAGATGGAAGGTCGTAAAGAAGGTCGTGAAGAAGGCCGTGAAGAAGGCCGTGAAGAAGGCCGTGAAGAAGGTCGTGAAGAAGGTCGTGAAGAAGGTCGTGAAGAAGGTCGTGAAGAAGGTCGTGAAACAAAAACCATTTCAGTAGTCGTTAACGCCCACAATCAAGGTATTCCCATCTCCACCATTGGGCTTATTGCGGGCATAAGTGACGAGGAGGTGCTGCATATCCTCCAGCAGCAGGGGCTGGCAGAGTAGATGGACCAAAGCCAGGTAGAGACCTATGAAGGTTGATACAAGCCTTTAGATAAAAAAATCCCGAACAAAGCCTCAATCAAGACAGCTTTATTCGGGATAATAACTTATCCTGCACTAAACTACCATTAGAATACGATGGCGTACTTCAGCAGCAGTTGTTGGGTCAGCGACAAACGGCGGCCCAAGCCGCTTACCCCGTTGGGAGCGTCGAAGTCGGTGATTTGTACCAGCACATCGTGGTCGTAATACATATTGAGAGTGAGCGCCGCCTGAAAGTTTTTGAAAATTTCCATAGCTACCTCGTTGTTCCAGAACTGGAGGTCGATGTTTTGCGGCTCGCGCACGTAGTTGGAGTACAACTGTATGGTTGAGGTGAAGGCCAGGCGGTCTTCGATAAACTTGTTGCGGTAAGCAATGCGCAACTGGGAGCCGAGTTGGATGTCGGCATTTTCAAAGCTCACTACGTTGCCGCCGGCATCTTTGGTTACGGGGTTGCCGTGTACGCCGAGGGCTGCGATGGCGTCATCGGCTACAATAATAAAACGGCCGGCAACAGGCGAGTAGTAAAACGACCAGTTGTCGTTGGGCTTGTAGTCGATCCCTGCCGAGATACTGAGGTCGGCCGGCGACAGCAGCGTCGACTGGGGTGTGGCGTTGGTTCCGGAGATGTCGGTCAGGAAGTTACCGGGATACTCGGCCGTCCCTAAGTAGGTAGGCGTGAGCTGGGTGATAAAATTGGCGTTGGCGGCATAGAACCACTTAGAGCCTTCTTTGGCTTGGTAGCCAAATTTGGAGTCGAGCTGAATTTTGTCGATGGCCTTCTGGAAGGGAATCTTAATATCGGTACCTTGAGCAATGACGCCCGAGCCGAGCCGCTGCACGCCAAACTGCCACACGCCCTGGTTGTCCCAGGCTGAGCGCCCTTGCTTGTAATTGGCGAAAGTATTGATGGCGCCGCCAAAGCCCAAGCGGTTCTGCCCTGCGCCTACGCGGGGGTTAATTTGCAGCAATTGAGCAGCGTCGAGGCCGATGCCGGCGCCTGTTTTCCAGGCTTTTTCAGGTTCGGCGGCAGCCGGGGCGTCTTGGGCATAAGCCGGCGCGATGGCGCTAACGAGCGCCGCGAGTGTGAGTGTAAAGATCAACTTATTCATCTTATTCCACATTGTTTGATTACCAATCAAGGAGAGGCTTACTCGTCGTTGCCGCCAGTGGTATAGGGTAGTTTGCCCATATTGGGATCAATGGAATGGTGGCGGATTTCATACTTTTCTTTAGCCAGTTTGCTGAGGGGAAAAACCACCCTCGACTCGCCCGTCCAGAGGGTCAGGCGCATGCTGTCGATGTCTACTACTTCGCCTTTTACGTCATCCAGCACGATGATATCACCAAGCCGGATGCGGTCTTTGTTATAAAACGAAGCCAGCAGGTTTGAAAGCAGGTCGCGGGAGGCCAGGCCATAACCCACGGCAAAGGCCACTACTACCCCTGAAATGATGATGGAAAGGTTGGTTTCCATGAAGGAAGTTTGTAGCTCGGCCTGTTTAAGCGTTACCAGCACCACATTGAGAAAGAGGAAATAAAAAACCGCATTGGCGATAAGTTTTCCGGAAGTGATGCCCAGTGATTCGCAGGCTGTTTGTACAATTTTCTTCAAAAAGTCGGCCAGAACGATGCCAAAGATCAGTACCATAAACGCTGCAATGAGCTTGGGCAGGTAGTTTATGATCTCCGTCATGAGGTTGGTAATAACGGCGATACCCAATGCATCGATGGCAGCCACGATGAAGATCCAGAGCACGAGATAATACAGCATCACCGACACCAACTTACTGGGTACGAGGCGTATTTTAGCCTGATTGAGTAGATCTATGGCATTGAGTTTTTCGGCCAGCGCATCGATTCCAGATAAGGCCATAATGCGTTTGACGATCTTGGCTAAAAACCGGGCCAGCACCCACCCCAGCAGAAAAACCGCCAAGGCTTTGATGATACTGGGCGCTACGGCCAGCAGTTGGAGTAATTGCTCTTTGAGTACGTTCCAAACTTCCGTCATAATGTCTTTTTTTCAACGGTATTTTCAAACTACAGATTCGGATACCACAACCTACGCTCTCCTCAGCGAATATCATTGCCTCCCGACGGGCCGCCCGGCCCCGATGGAGCGGATGGGCTACCGGTTCCGGGCCCTACCCTATCGGTGGGCGTCCTCCGGTGCGGATGGGGCTCATTGGGCCTTCTTCCGCCGGTCATCTCCACAAACGTATCCAGCATCCGGGGCAGGTAGATATCGACCATCTGGCCCAGGAATCGATAAGTGCTGAGCGTATCGTTGATGCGCTGCTGCACTCTTTGGTTTCGTTCGGAATCGAAACGGTCGGTATTGAGGCTTTCGAGTTCTTCAAAAATGCTCATGCTTACCTCGTTTTGTTATTAGTTGCTCACTCCTTCTTCGTGTTAGACTTCTGCGGGGAAGTGTTCATCTTTTAGCTTTCGCGCCCGTTCTTTAGCCCTTTTGATCTGCATTTTTACGGCGCTTTCCGTTTTGTCTAAGATATCGGCGATGTCCTTAATGGGCATATCATCCTGATATTTCATGAGCAAAATGGCGCTATCGCCTACGGGCAACTGATCGAGAACGTATTTCAACTGCTTGACTTCCATTTGAAACAGCTCTTCGTCGGGCACTTCGTCTTGTCTTTCCGGCGCTTTTTCGATGTCTTCAGTGAATATGGCTTTATCTTTTTTCTGGCGTCGGATGTAGTCTATGCAATAGTTGTAAGTAATGGAATAGACCCAGGTAGAAAACCTGGATTGTTCCTTGAACTTTGCCATGTTCAGAAATATCTTTGTAAATATCTCTTGGGTAGCATCTTCTGCCAGGGCTTCATCATTCAGCAGCGTAAGGCATTTGCTGAAGATTTTACCGGCATAGCGCTCGTACAGCATAGAAAAACAACGCGACGCCTGCGATTGCAGGTAGCTTTGAATCACTAACTCATCCGTCATGCTGGGATGGCAAACCGTACTCAATGGTGCAGATTTTATACCCCGGCATCACTGAGCCATCCGGAAGAGTTTCCATTGAGACGCAGCGATTAGCCAAAAGGCACTGGTAAATGTTAAAAATTTTAAGCTTTTCCTGCTTTTCCGGCGGTAAAGATAGTGAAAAGCGAAGCGGTAGGATATGGAATAAGCTAAAAAAGGCGAAGGCCCACCCGGGATTACCGGATGAGCCTTCATAAAAGTTGGCAGCGACCTACTCTCCCACCTAACGGCAGTACCATCGGCGCAAAGGGGCTTAACTTCTCTGTTCGGAATGGGAAGAGGTGAACACCCTCGCTATAACC
>Ga0209573_1000353_pt1 | contig 103361 bp, 80 predicted proteins | sample TNRBio252014_DNA_FD_185870 | JGI IMG/M metagenome (GOLD analysis project Ga0209573, IMG submission 185870) | Wastewater treatment Type I Accumulibacter community from EBPR Bioreactor in Madison, WI, USA - TNR Reactor_6/25/2014_ DNA (SPAdes)... | ecosystem: Engineered > Bioreactor > EBPR >...
TCGACACCTGGAGGCGGATCTGGCTCGCCGTCGCCCAGGCTCAGCACGAACTCGGGCTGCCCGTTACCAAACAACAGGTCGATGAGCTCCGTGGCGTGGTCGAGCGCGGCATCTCCGACGCCGAGATCGAACTGGCCAAGAAGTACGAACGCGAGCTAAGGCACGATGTGATGGCCCATGTCCACACGCTCGGCGACGCGTGCCCCAAGGCTCGGGGCATCATCCACTTGGGCATGACCAGCCAGGACGTGGTGTGCAACGCGGATTACTGCATCGTGCACCAAGCCATGGCTCTGTGCAGCACCAAGGTCGCTCGAGCCGCGATCTCGTTCGGGGCGGCAGCGTCGACCCACGCCACACTCCCAGCGCTCGGGTTCACGCACTATCAGCCCGCTCAGCCTGTCACGATGGGCCGTCGCATCGCTCAGTGGGCGCAGGAACTGCAGATCGTCCAGTATCGAACGGGGATGACCGCGTTCAACACCTCGATTCGTGGGATCCGCGGCGCTACCGGCACCCAGGCTTCGTTCCTGTCGCTCGCGGGCGGCAACGGCGAGACCGTCGATGAAGTCGAGCAAAGGGCCCTGCGTGCGATCGCGTCGGCGCTGTTACCGCAGACCGACTGCGTGATGGACGAACTGCGTACCCCGCACGTGTTCTCGCTCACGACGCAGACGTACCCCCGCGTCATCGACACGTTCATCCTCGCCGATCTCGCTTCTGCCGCCTCCGTGCTCCACAAGATCGCCACCGACATCCGTTTGCTCAGCAACCGCAAAGAGATCGACGAACCCTTCGAGGACAAGCAGATCGGCTCGTCCGCCATGCCTTACAAACGCAACCCGATGCGGTGCGAGCGGATCTGTGGGCTCACGCGGTTTGTGATGAACCTGGTCGGCAACGCCTATGACACCGCGGCGACCCAGTGGCTCGAGCGCACACTCGACGACTCCTCGAACCGCCGCCTGAGCCTGCCCGAGGCGTTCCTGGCACTCGATGGGGCGCTGGATCTGATGCACAACGTGGCCGGCGGGCTGATCGTCCACGAGGCGATGGTCCGCAAAAACCTGATGGCCGAGCTGCCCTTTATGGCCACCGAGAACCTTCTCATGGAGTGTGTCAAGCTCGGCGGCGACCGCCAGCACTACCACGAAATCATCCGCCAACACGCCCAGGCCGCGGGCTTTCGTGTGAAGAACGAGGGGGCCGAGAACGACCTCCTGGGCCGTCTCCAGGCCGACCCCAACTTTGCGAGCAAGACCCGTGGGGGCCCGCTGACAGCGGAACTGAACTGGGACGGGCTCATGGACCCGATGACATACGTCGGGCGAAGCGTCCAGCAGACCGAGCGGTTTATCAAAGAAGTTATCGTGCCGCTTCGAGAAAGGTTCGAGGACGCGATCGCCAAGCTCGGAGAGTCGGCTCCGAAGGTTTAGTCCCAATTTCTTACGATTTGCTGACGCGGGCTCCGCTGACGCCTAATATCGGCTCCGATGCCTACTCACGCCGCGTCGGGCCCCGTCAACACTTGGAACATCGCCGCCGCACCTGTCGGGAGGCTCGCGCTGGCCAACGGCACGGTCTACACCGGGCGCGCGTTCGGGGCCACGGGCCGTAACCTGGCCGTGACCGCCGAGGTTGTCTTTAACACCGCTACGACGGGGTACCAGGAGTCGCTCACCGACCCCTCGTACACGGGCCAGATCCTCGTCCAGACATTCCCACTCATCGGGAACACCGGGACGAATCCGGGCGATGTCGAGTCTGACAAAGTTCAGGTCAGCGGCCTCGTTTGCCGCGAACTCGCACGCCGCCACAGCAACTTCCGCGCTACTGAAGATCTTTCTTTCTACCTCGCCCGCTCCGGCGTACTGGGGCTCTGCGGTGTTGACACCCGCTCCCTCACTCGCGTGCTGCGAAGCGGCGGTAGCACCACCGGTGTCATCACAGATCGTAACGATATTTCCGATGCGAGGCTCGTTGAGTTGGCCCGATCCGCACCCTCCATGGCCGGGCAGAACCTTGTCCCACTGGTCGGATGCTCGTCGAAAAAGTCGTGGGACCACGGACTTGCAGAATGGAAGCCCGCCGACACGGTGTCGTCAAAGGCACGGTACCGCGTGCTCGCCCTCGACTGCGGGGCCAAGAGCAACATCCTGCGGAACCTCACCGAACGCGGGTGCGAGGTCACGCTGGCTCCTCACGATATCTCCGACACCGAGATCCGCCGTTTGTTCGACGCCAAGCAGATCGACGGCGTCTTCATCAGCAACGGCCCTGGCGACCCCGCCGCTGTTGAGCGCACCATCGGCACCCTCCGCGCCCTCGTCGAGGTCAAATCGCCCCCGATTCCGATGTTCGGCATCTGCCTCGGGCACCAGCTCCTCGCCTTGGCCGTCGGGGCCAAGACGTTCAAGCTCAAGTTCGGCCACCGCGGCATCAACCAGCCCATCCTCAACACCATCAACGGCAAAGTCGAGATCACCAGCCAGAACCACGGCTTTGCTGTCGATCCCGCCTCTCTCGAAGCCGTCGGTGCCGAGCCAACCCACATTCACCTCAACGACGGCACCCTCGCCGGCTTTCGCATGAAAGACCGCCCGGTGTTCTCGGTCCAATACCACCCAGAGGCTTCTCCGGGCCCCCATGACGCGGGGTACCTCTTTGACCAATTCGTCACCTCCATGCAGTCGCGGCGGTAGCACCGCAGTCCCGATTCTTCTTGCCAGTTCACGCAACCCCCGGTACATTCAGGCGAACGGTCTTGACCGGGCCCGAGGGGTCGGGCAAGGTGTTCGGTACGTGATCGGTACTTTGGCGGGAGCGATTCATGCAGATGCGTTCAGGTGTGGCGGCGGCGGCTTTGCTGGCGTGCAGCGGCGGGGTGTTCGGGCAGGAAACCACGTTGTTGCCTCTCGAAGGCAACGTCGGACAGGTCACCGGGTTTGCTGGTTGGGTCTACGTCAACGCCGCCACGGGCGTGCAGGTCATCATCCCAGCCGAGCCCGGGGACAACGGCTCGGGCTCGCCCCGGGCCACAACCCCCATCTGGATGAACAACGACTACTCGAACAACGGGCAGATGTTCCATCTCCTCGACGGGCAGCTCCATGACGACAGCCGGGCCCAGTACAACAGCATGGGCGTCGACTGGGGAGATATCGCTCCCGGATCCCGGATCGATGGTGTTGCGATCCAGTACGGCGTGCCCGCCAGCTACCAATCCAGCAACGCCAATGATCCGCGCATCTTCGGGCTCAACCTGTTCTACGTGCTCTGGGGAAAGGAAAGCGGCCGCGGTGACACCGATGTGCAGCGGTTGTTTACCACGAACCTCACGAATCTCCCCGGGTCGCGCGGGCCCGGTCAGAATACGTGGCGCGTCCTCATCGACCTCGCCGGGCTTGAGTTCACCATCGCCACGGAAGACGAAGACGGCGACGGACGCAGCGACATCGGCTTCGGGTACGCCTTTCGTCAGATGCAGACCAACGACCCGCGCAATCTCGGCATGCCAAGGACCACGATCGGCCCGCTCCTCGTATTGCCAGGAAACGCGGGCGGCGTCGGCAATCCCCCCTCTCGTGGCGTCGAGGACGCGCTCGACTGGTACAACAACCTGGACGCCAGCTTCAGCTTCAATTCGCAGACCCTTGCCTACACCGCCCGTGCCTCTTCAACCTACAACCGGCAGAGCTACATCGATACCTATTTCTTCGGAAATGGGGTGTACGCCTCGTACTGGACGGAGCTGTACGGTCAACCCGGGCGGTCGGATTGCCTCGCAGACTTCAACAACGACGGGTTTGCCGACGCATTTGACTACGACGATTACGTCTCGTGCTTCGAGGGGTTTGGTTGCCCACCCGCGCGCACTGCGGACGTCAACGGCGACGACTTCGCCGACGCCTTTGACTATGACGAATTCGTCGCCGCCTTCGAGCAGGGCTGCCCCTAAGCACGCCGGCCGACGTACGCTCGTCTCATGAGGAGCATGCAGGGCCAGCGCGTCACGGTCATGGGTCTGGGGCAGTTTGGCGGGGGTCTGGGCGTCACCAAGTGGTTGATCGCGCAGGGTGCCCATGTCACGCTGACGGATGCGGACCAGGCCGACAAGCTCGAGCAGCCGCTCGCCGAATTGAAACCCCACTGTGGCGCAGTCTCCGGCACGCTCAGGCTCGCGCTGGGTGGTCACCACGAGCCTGATTTCACGAACGCCGATGTCGTCGTGGTGAATCCGGCGGTGCGTGCACCTTGGACCAACCCGTTCGTCGCCGCGGCTCAGCGAGCCGGCGCCACCGTGACCAGCGAGATCGTGCTGACCTGCGAACGAATCCCCGCGGGTGTCCGTACCGTTGCCATCACCGGGAGCGTCGGCAAGAGCACGACCTCGGCGATGATCGCTCACGCGGCCCGCGACGCCGCCGAGCCCGGGCGCAGGGTTGTCTTCGGCGGGAATATCGGAGGTTCGATCCTCGATGACGTCACGGCGCTCGCCACGGGAGACGTTCTCGTGCTCGAACTCTCCAGCGCGATGCTCCACTGGCTCGCACCCATCGCGTTCGCGCCCGATGTCGCCGTGATCACCAATTTCTCGCCCAACCATCTCGATTGGCACGGCGAAGTCGATCACTACCGCCGGTCCAAGCAGAACCTGCTCGCGTTCCTCCGCCCGGGAGCGACGGCCGTACTTGGCGTGGGCGAGGTCGCTGAATGGCCCACGCCCGCGGGCGTTCGCCGGGCGATCATCCCGGCGCACAGCGGAATCGACGGCATGCTGATCCCCGGTCGGCACAACCGCTGGAACGCCGCCGTCGCGGTCGCCTCTCTCAACGCCCTGGGCCTCGATCCCTCGCGAGAAGCTCGCGTGATCGATTCACTGAGGCGATTCCCCGGGCTCGAACACCGTCTCCGCCGCGTCGGCGTCACGGAGCGTGGCGTCGTGGCGTTCAACGACAGCAAGTCAACCACGCCTGAATCGACCCTCACCGCCGTCGAGGCGTTTGCCGACGATCCAGGACTCTCCAACGTGCACCTCATCGCCGGCGGCTACGACAAGGGTGCCGACCTCGGTGCCGTGGCGTCTCTGGCCCCACGGCTCGCGGGCCTGTACACCCTGGCCCAGACCGGCCCCGCAATCGCCGCCGCCGCTCGGAACTCGCTCGGCGCCGATCAACGCGACCAAGGCTCGGGTCGTGTGTTCGAGTGCGGCACGCTGGACGGGGCCGTCGCTGCGGCTCTTGAACGAGCTCGACCCGGTTCGGTGCTGCTGCTCTCGCCCGCCTGCGCGTCGTGGGGTCAATACCAGAATTTCGAGCGCCGAGGGGAGCACTTTGTCGAGCTGCTTCGAACCCGAGGTCTCAAGGAGCTCGCGTGAACATTCCACCCCGTGCCTTGGCCGCGTGCGCAATCTTCCTGTCGGCCTGCGCGTCGATACGGCCCGGCTCGGCCACGCCCGAACCGAAGCACACGCCTTCGCCCGTCGTCAACACGCCGACGCAGATTCCGGTGAGCCCGGCAAGTTCGGCGTCGCAGACCGTGCCCAAGGCTGCCGCGGAACGCGTGCCGCAGCAGGTTTTTCCGGGGGTTCGGCTCGCGCCGGGCGTGGTGCTCGTGGATGGCAAAGCCGCAGCCGACACCGCCGCCTTTGCGAGCAAAGTTGTGTATCTCGAGGTAATCGCGTGCCGTCCGGATTCGCGCGAGCACGAATCATTGGTTGTCGTCGAGGCAATGCCTTCGCATCTGCACGCGGCGTTGCTGATCGCCGGGGCAACCAGCGGCAAGCCCGGCTCGTGGCACGTGCGTGGCAACGAGCTGGTCCCCGAGCCGCCCACCGGCGACCGATTGTCCGTGTCCCTCCGATGGTCGAACACCGCGGGGGAGACGATCGAGCATCCCGTGGCCGATCTCGTCAAGAGCACACGCGGCGACGCGCTCGGGACGGCCACCGACGGGTTTGTCTTCGCCGGATCGGGGTTCATCAAACAACAAGGAAGCGAGCGATACGCCGCCGATGTTTCCGGCACTCTCGTGGGGCTCTGCACATTCGGCGACGAGCCCATCGCCTGGAGTCGCATCATCAGCCCCGAGGCCGAGATCGAAGAACCCAAGTGGACCGCCGACGGGAGCAAGCTCCCGCCCCCGGGGACGCCCGTCGTGCTCGTCATCCGCCTCGGGCCCGGGTGACGGCTTCACGCGATGGTCGTGACGGGCGGATCCAGGGGCAGCATCCTCGCATATTCCAGGTATTTCTCGTAGTTCGCCTTCATCTCGGTCAGGCTATCGCCCGCGAATTTCTCGCAGAAGCACCGGGCGACCTCGAACGCCGCCACGTTCTCGAGCACGACGCTCGCCGCCGACACCGCGCACACGTCCGACCGCTCGTAGCTGCTCATCTCGGGCTGTTTGGTGTTCAGGTCCACGCTGGGCATCCCGCGCAGCAGGGTCGCGATGGGCTTCATCGCACCCCGGACCACCACCGGCTGCCCGTTGGTCATCCCGCCCTCGGTCCCCCCGGCGTGGTTCGTGTCCCGAGCAAACCCCAGTGTGTGCGTGCCCTTCTGGCCTGCGTCGAAACGGATCGGGTCGTGGACGCGATGTCCCGGAAGCGAGGCGCACTCTTTCCCGAGCCCGATCTCCACGGCTTTGAACGCCTGGATCCCCATCACGGCGTACGCGAGCCGGGCATCGAGCTTGGTCGTCCAGTCCATGCAACTCCCGATCCCGGGCGGGCAGCCGAACACATGGGCCTCGACGAGCCCGCCCACGGTGTCTTTGTCGATCTTGGCCCGGCGGATGATCTCGCACTGCCGGGCGGTGACCGCCTCGTCGGGGCAATACGTCTCGCTGGCGTCGCGCAGGGTGCGCATCTCGCGCCAGTTGGTCTGGGTGACGCGAGCGTCGGTCTGTGCGTCGAGGATCGAACGCACGAAGCCGAATGACTCGATCCCGAAGACGCGGAGCATGCAGCGGGCCAGTGCGCCCGCCGCCACACGGCTCGCGGTCTCACGAGCCGAGGCCCGTTCGAGCGTCTCGCGGCAGTCCGTGGTCAGCCACTTCACGCTCCCCGCGAGGTCGGCGTGCCCGGGCCTGGGGCGGTACACGGGCGGGGTTTTCACCAGGTCGTCCATCCGCGAGTCGTTGTTGGAGATCAGCAGCACCAGCGGCGACCCGATCGACTTGCCGCGGCGCACCCCGGTCAGGGCTGTTGCGGTGTCTTGCTCGATGCGTTGCCGACCGCCCCGCCCGTACCCGCCCTGCCTGCGCGAAAGCTCGGCGTTGATGAAATCGAGATCGACCGGTGTTCCCGACACCAATCCGGTGACCGTGACCACAAGGGCCGCCCCATGACTCTCTCCCGCGGTCTGATAATGAAGCTGTGGCATCAGCCACAGTATCGACCATCCGCAACCCGGACGTGATCGAGCGCCGGCCAATCCGCGAGAACGATCGGACTTAGCTCGGCGGCACGGGCTTGACGGTCACCTTTGCGACAAGCTCGCGACGGATCAATTTTTTCGGGGTTTCCACCGTGATGGGGCCCTCTGGTTTCCAGACAACCGTTGAATGCTCCGTAACGTCAACCAGAATCCAGACCACCGCCCGAACGGTCGCCGTCCCGGGGCTCAACGATTGCATCGAGGCTCGTCCAAGACGGGGTCTTGTGTGCAGTGTCAGCGGGTGAACCGTCGACTCGCTGCGGCTCGATACGGTGAGTTCGGCCATCTCTGCGGGCGTCGCCTGCGTGCCGGGCGTTTCGATCTCGATGGATTCAATCGCAACCGATACGGGACCGAGGGGGGTTTCGCCCGAGGGTCCGCGGTAGCTGCCGTGAACTTCCGCCGCGATTGCGTCACCAGCCATCACGGACTCAGGTAAGACGAGCCAGAAGTCAGATAGTTCTTCGAAGTAACGAGACGTCGTTGCCGAGGGGATCGACGCGTTCGCGATCGAGGCATGAAGCCACGCTTCGGATCGCCTGTCAAGAATCCCCGACCTGGCCCGCCGATCCAGCAGCGATTCGGCGATCCACTCTCGCTGGTTGATGCTCAATGCCCGAGTTTCAAGCTCTTCCCAGCTCTCGCCCGACTGATCCGCGGGCGCGTTCACGGCGTGCCGGATCAACATCGGCGTCGAGAGCTTCGAGACGAACCATCGCCCGGCCTGCTCCCGCAGCAGCATCGCCGCCACACCTGCCAAAAGAAGCCCCAGTGCAAGTCGGATCCCTGTCTTGGATCCTTTCGGCCGCCCGACTCTCCACCCGCCGAAATGCCGCCAACGGTGCCCGCACTCGGGACAGTGGGGTAAGAGCGTGTGGACCTCTTCGACCCGTTGGTACCCGCATCGGGCGCAGTGCCACGACCGGCCCTCCCGACGCGGAAGCGCGGCGGCCAGCGTCACCAGCCCTCCAGCGAACAAAAACAACTCGAATACCCGAGGGAGAGAGCTCACCACGCCGATCGACAGTTGGTGGGAGCCGCTGATCGTGCGCACGGCGTGGACGAAGGCCGAAATCACCGCCACAACCGCCACGACCAACGCCAGCGCCGGAAGGGGGCGAGTCACCATAGACCTGAGCGTGGGGGGCACCAACGCATCCATCCCGTGCGTCCGCCTTCTTTCACCCGTCGATCGCGACGAGTCGGTTAGCCCAGCCCGCCGCGGAACGTGCTGATCTGCTGTCCCTTGGCCTTGAGGCGCCGGAAGGCTGGGGTCTCTTTCTTGATCTCCTCGGGCGTCTTCATCGCCGGTCCCTTGCGTGCCCCGCCGCCGCCGCCCCCGCCGCCCATGGAAACTTCGGGCATCGCCTTAAGAGCCTTGATCGACAGGCTGACGCGGCGCGACTCGCGGTCCACTTTCAGGACGCGAACTTGCACGATCTCATCCACCTTCACAGCGTCTTCGGTCCGCTGCACGCGCTTGTGGTCGAGTTCAGAGATGTGCACCAGGCCTTCCACGCCCGGGGCGATCTCGACGAACGCGCCGAATTCCGCGACGCGCTTCACGCGTCCCGTCAGGTCGGCACCCTCGGTGATGCTCTGCGTCGCCGTCTGGAACGGGTCGCCCGAGAGCTGCTTCATCCCCAGGCTCAGCCGGTTGTTGTCCCAGTCGATCTTCAGGATCCGAACGGTGACTTTCTGGCCTTCCTTGAGGATTTTCTCGATGGCTTTCTCGCCGTAGCCCACGCGCTCGTACGTCAGGTCAGAGATGTGGATCAGCCCGTCGAGGCCGCCCAAATCCACGAACGCGCCGAACGGCATGATCTTGCGCACGGTCCCTTCCAGCGTGTCGCCTTCCTTGAGCTGCCCCTTGAGTTTCTCGGCGTTGTCCTTACGCTCGCGCTCCAGGACATTGCGCCTCGACAGCACGATGTTCCCCGAGCCAGCACGCTCCACTCGGACCACTTCACAGGTGAATTTCTCGCCCATGAACACGTTGAGGTCCGGGATCCGCTCCACCGCCACCTGGCTCCCGGGCATGAATGCCCGGTGCCCGGCCACCTCGAGTTCCAAGCCACCCTTGACCACCCCGGTGACCTTCGCCTCAACGGTCTGGCCCGCCTCGAGCAGCTCCCAGCTCGCCTTCTGCACCGCGCCGGGGAGGGAGCAAACAAAGAGGCTCTCGGCCGCCTCGAACTTGTCGATGAACACTTCGAGCTGCGAGCCCACCTCGGGAAGATTGGCATCGTCCTTGAACTGGATCCGCGCCACAATCCCCAGTTCCTTAGGGCCAAACTCGAGGAACACGTCGCTGGGGCCCACCGAGATCACCCGGCCCGTCCGACGCTCACGACCGGCCTCGACCACCCGCGGGCCACGGATCGACGCCCGAGGGGATGCCTTGGGGGCCGCCGGGGCCGGTGCGTTCATCGCCTGTTTCATTGCCGCTTCCATCTCGGCGTGAAGGTCGGCGGCCATGTCGTTGGGGTTCGAGGTGTTATCGAGGGTCATACGTTTCTTCGGTACAAGAGCCGAGGTCGGCGGATCACTTGGTCCCCGGCGTGCCTGCACCTCACGTTCCACCGGGAACCGCAAGTGTAGGGGCAAACCGGGCCCGGTCCAAGGGGGACTTCTCGATCCCCGCCAACATCTGGTTAGGATTCACTCATGTCCTCCGGACCCCTCATCGCGGTCACCATCGGAGACCCCGGCGGGGTCGGCCCTGAAGTCGTCGTTCGGGCCTTGTGTGATCCTTCCACGGCCTCCCTTGCTCGATGGCTCGTGCTCGGTGACCCCGGTGCTCTCGAACTGGCCGCACGCCTGTGCGCACTCGACCACGATTGGGGCACGCTTACTTCCGCACAGAATGACACGAAGCCAGGATCGGTTCGCGTCATCAACCCTTCCGACGTTTCACTCGATGGCCCCCGGCCCGCCGCACCGGATGCGAGCAACGGTCGCGCGTCTCTGGATTACCTCCATGCGGCGATCGCACTGATCAAAGGGACGCCACAAGGCCTTGCGATCTCGAGAGAGCCCGCCCACGCGATCGTTACAGGCCCCATCTGCAAGGAAGCCTGGATGCTCGCCGGCGAGACCAGGTTTCCGGGACACACCGAGCTCTTCTCGCAGTCATTCGGCTCTCCGAATGCCGCGATGATGTTCGCCGCCGAGCCCGAGCCGGGCGAACCCTCGCGTGCGGGGCTGTACGTCATTCTCGTCACCGCGCATGTCCCGCTGGCCCTCGTCCCCAAGTCATTGACGTCTGACAGAATCCTGGACGTCATCACCCTCGGCGCTCGTACGATGAAGCAACTGGGCTTCGACAACCCTCGCGTCGCGGTCTGTGGACTGAACCCGCACGCGGGCGAGAACGGCGTCCTCGGGAACGAGGACGAGGAGACGATCGCGCCCGCTATCGCACAAGCACGTACGCAAGGTCTTGATGTCACGGGCCCACACCCCGGCGACACCGTCTTTCCGGGTTCCATCCATCAAGGCCGCACTCGCGCCTCGCGTTCCGATCTCGTTGTCGCGATGTACCACGACCAAGGACTCATCCCGGTGAAGCTGCTCGCCTTCGACCGCGCTGTTAACCTCACGGCGGGATTGTCCTGGAACGGCGTCCCCGTCGTGCGCACGAGCCCCGACCACGGGACGGCATTCGACATCGCGAGCCGATACCGAGCGGATCCAGGTAGCATGAAGGCCGCTTTGAGGCTCGCGTCCCGGCTGTCGGGGTGCCGCGCGGACGCCGTGGGCCGATAATCAATCACCACGCGACCCCTGAGCTGGAATCCTGCCATCCCGGCTCATGGGGAACGCAACCTCTGCCGATGGCAACGCCTCGGTTGCGCCCATTGGGGAGCCGACCCGGGAGGCAGAAATGAAAATGAATGTGACCATCGGTGGGCAGTTGTGGTTAGCGGGTGCGGTCGGCATCGGCGCGATCGTTGCCGTCGGCTGGTCAGGGCTCTCGGCTCTCCGCTCGGTTTCCGAATCTCTCGAGTCGGTCGTGGCGATCGGTACGGCTCAGCAACAGTTCATGCGATGCGACATGATGCACGACGCGATCCGCGCGGACGTGCTCGTCGCGATCCATGCCAAGTCTCCCGACGAGGCTGCCCAAGCACGCAAAGAACTCGGGGAGCATGCCTCCGAGTTCGCCGAATCGCTGGCCGCCATCGAGCGGCTCGGAGTCCCCGCCGACATCACCTTGGCGGTCGCGGGTGTCCGCCCTGCGCTCGACGCCTACGTCGCTCAGGCGACCGCGATTTCCGAGTTGCCCACCGAGCCCGCTCTCGCGAAGTGGCCGCAGTTCGCGGCGGCGTTCGAGGCGCTCGAAACGACGAATGAGCAAGTCTCTGAAGTCATCGACGATGCAGCCCACACGATGCTCGACTCAAGCCACGCGACGACCGCGCGGACGAGACTTCTTGTGTTCGGCGCGGGCGTGCTCGCCGCGGCCGTGCTCGCCGGGGCAGCCTGGGTGACGCGTCGGCGTATCCTTGGCGCGATCTCGCGTTTCTCCACGGCGATGAGAGTGGTCGCCGCCGGGGATCTGACCGTCCGATTCGAATCTTCGAGGCACGACGAGATGGGCGTTCTTGCCGCCACCGCCAACGAAATGGTGGCCGGGCTCCGCGAGTCGTTCGGCGCCGTTCGCTCGTCGAGCAATGAGGTGGCCGCCGCAGCAACCCAGCTCTCCGCCACGGGTGAAGAGGTTTCGCATGCCGTCCAGAGCCAGAACGCCCGGCTGGTGCAGGTTCGGGCTGCGGTCGACACCCTGAGCACCACCGCGGCAGAAGTCGCGCGTCGGGGTAGCCAGGCCAAGCAGAGCGCCAACGAATCGGGAGAGCGCGCCCGCAAAGGTGGGGAGATGGTCCGCAAGACCGTAGACAAAGTCACCGACGTCGCGTCCGAGTTCGGGCACACCCAGGATGAGATGAAGCAACTCGCGGCCAAGAGCGACCAGATCGGGAGCATCGTCGCGGTCATCACCGAAATCGCGGATCAGACCAACCTGCTCGCCTTGAACGCCGCGATCGAAGCCGCTCGCGCGGGCGAGGCCGGTCGTGGGTTTGCCGTCGTTGCCGACGAGGTTCGCAAGCTCGCCGAACGCACGGCTCGCGCCACGGGAGAGGTTCAGCAGGCGATCCGCGAGACACAGGCCGCCGCCAAGTCCGCTTCCACACGCATGGCCTCGGGCCGCTCCCAGGCCGACGAGAGCGTGAGGATCGCCAAGTCCAGTGGGGAGACCATCGAACAAATCGTTGCCGGCCAATCCGGGCTCGTTGACCTCGTCAGCACGATCGCGTCCGCCGCCGAAGAACAGGGCGCGGCGACCTCACAAATCGCCCAGGAAGTTCAGCAGATCGAGGCCGGTGCCGCCGAATTCGGCGAAGCCGTCGCGCAGTCGAACCAGGCGGCGGTCCAGCTTTCGCAGCACGCAGAATCGCTCCGTGAGATGCTCGGGCGATACAAGCTCTGATCGCCGAGTCTCATACGTCCGGTAACGCCGCGTCGCCCGTTTCTGTGCGCCGTTCTCTTTCTTTGGATCCGGAACCAAACAGACGGCGGTACAGTCTGTACTTCGCCGCAGGTTGTCGGGCGCAAGAGGGAGTGATATCGATGAATACCCGTTTCGTGGGGTCTTGCAGGTTCTTGTCCGCAATCTTTGCAGCCACAGGGTTGCTCTTCGGGGCGACAACGCTTCACGCGCAACCGCTCGGCACTGCGTTCACTTATCAGGGAGAGCTTTCGGACGGCGGAACCCCCGCCTCTGGGACGGCGGATCTTCGGTTCCGACTGTTTGACGCCGCCACAGGTGGCTCGCAAGTTGGACCGACCCTTGTTGCCAACGCCGTTTCTCTGACGACGGGACGGTTCAATGTTTCCCTCGACTTCGGGGCGGTTTTCACCGGCAATCGTCTCTGGATCGAGATCGATGTCCGCAAGCCGGCTGGATCGGGCTCATTCGTGACACTTTCGGGCCGGCAATCGGTGTCGGCTACCCCATTCGCTCTTTACGCGCTCAATCCTGGTCCCCAAGGTCCGCAGGGCCCTGCCGGGCCTCAGGGTGCAACCGGTCCTCAAGGCGAGACCGGCCCGCAGGGTGCCACGGGCGCTCAAGGTGCCACAGGGCCGCAGGGTCCTGAGGGCCCGCAAGGTCCGGCCGGCACGACCAGTTGGACCGGGCTCACCAATATTCCTTCGGGCTTCGCGGACGGCATCGACAATGACACCACATATTTTGCGGGTTCAGGGCTGAACCTCACGGGTACGGTCTTCTCCCTTGCTCCGCACGTCCATTCGGCCAATGACATTACATCGGGGTTGCTGCCCGTGTTCTTCGGCGGAACCGGCGCGGGAAACGCGGACGCGGCCCGTGCGAACCTCGGGGCAGCGGGACTTACAACCACGAACATCTTCCAGCGAGGGCAGTCCGTTCTGCTGAATACCAACGAACTCGGGCTCTTGCTCCGTGGAACCAGCGGGCAGAGCAACGACTTCCTTCAGATTCAGGACTCCGTCGGCTCGATCCTCGCCCGCATCGGCTCCAACGGCTCGATGTCGGTCGCCAACCTCACGTACTCCACCGCCGTCGCACGCACCGCGAGTTTTTCCTACAAGGCCTTCCACGGCACCTCCAGCGGGACTCTCTGGTCCACCGGCAACGGGCTCCAACTCGGCAACACAGGCGTCGTCGAGGCGGGCGTGCCGGTCAACCTCCCCGACGGCGCCACCATCACCGGCGTGACGTTCTACATCTACGACAACAACGCCACCTTTCCGGCCACCGTCGCCCTTTCGTATTCCAACCTCCAGACGCTGACGATCAACAACGTGTCGTCGGCGGTCACCGCGAACAGCGGCACCACCCAGACAATCTCCATGGCCACGAACTTCGTGGTGAACAACAACACGCAGGGGTTGTACCTCCGCGCATTCTGGGATGGGCGGGCCGCCGCGGACACCATCGCCCTCTTTGGCGCCAAGATCACGTACACGGTGACGTCGCCCAATCCGTGAGTCGATCGCGGCGTCCGTCGGTATGCCGACTCGATCGCTACCATCGCGCATGGTACAAATCGACGTGACGTACACCGGGTCGAAGAAGTGCGACCTGGTCCACCCCGAAGGCTCGAAACTCCGCACGGACGCCCCGCGAGACATCGGTGGGGACGCCTCGGCGTTCAGCCCAACGGATCTCATCGCAAGCGGCCTGGCATCGTGCATCCTCACAACACTCGCGATGGCCGCCGAACGCCACGGGGTCGATGTCACCGGTGCTCGCGCGCGAGTCGAGAAACACATGTCGCAGCCGCCGGCGACTCGGCGGATCGCCAGGCTGCCCGTGGTCGTCGAACTCCCGTCGTCGATCCCGGCGGACATGCGTGAACGTCTCGAACGCGCGGGGCGGCTGTGCCCGGTCCACGCCAGTCTACACCCCGAGGTCGACGCGCCCATCGAGTATCGGTACGTCTGATCGTCCCATCGCCCGAGGTTGAATCCATGTCCTTCGCCGCTGTCTGCATGCTCGTCGCATCCTGCGCTCCCGCCGCGGCGGCTTTGGTTCAGCCCGAACCCCCGCCCGCGCCGTCTCCCGCGCCACGGGCCAAGGCGAAGCTTGTCCGAGCGTCTCGGCTCGACCTCGCCGCGGCGTACCTTCGGCTCGAACGCACGCTGGCTCGCGTCTCGCTCACCCCCGAGCAGACGGCCGACATCAACCGTAGGTTCGATCAGGCGAGCATCGCGTTTTTCTCGGGTCAGTATGCCGGGGCCGTGCGCACGCTCTCCGAGATCGTCCGCGAGCGTGAAGGCCGGGCGCTTTCTCCTGGCCTGGCGGTCGCCGAGTGCGTCCAGGTCAAGCCATCGCACGCGGTCTTTCATCCAGGCAACGCAGAATCCTCCTCGATCGCGATCGAACCCATGTTCATACCCGCCAGCGACCGAACAGAGGCCTCGGTCGATCTGGTGCTCGCGCTGCTCGACGCGAAATCGAGGCCCGTCTGGACGACCGGGGTCACGCTTGCCATGGCCGGGGGAGCCCCGCTCGCGGTTCGGCTTGCGGTCTCGGACTATTTCCCGCAATGGCCCCGGGGCGACTTCACGCTCGCCTTGCAAACTGGAGAGGTGACAATCGAGAAGTGCCGCGTCACGATCGCCGATCGCTCGATGGACGAGGCACGCAAGACGTTGCTCGGTCGCCTTGCCGCGGTGCCCGTCGATGCCCCGGCCCAGGTCGTGCGTGCGGCCGCGGTGGCCGCGTCCCGTGCCGAGTGCCTGGGCGACGAGTTCGATGCCAAGTCATCTCGGCGATTCCTCGCGTCCCAGCTCGCTCTCGACACGCTCGTGTCCGCAGAGGTGGACGCCGTCCTGGCGGGCAAGAACCCGTACCGGCATCTCTCCGGTGACCACTGGCGGACGTTCGGCGGGGCGGGCGGTGTGCCTTGCCGGGTGTACGCGCCCGAGGCGGCCCTCAAAGCCTCCGCGCCTCTCGTGGTGGCCTTTCACGGCGCAGGCGGGGACGAGAGCATGTTCTTCGAGGGATACGGAGCAGGCGCGATCAAGACGTTGGCCGACAAGCACGGGTGCATCGTCGTGTGCCCGCAGACCGAACGTGCAAGCTCCGCGGGCGCCTTCGATAAAGTCCTTGAAGACATCGCGGCAGACTATGAGATCGACCCCAAACGGACGTATATCCTGGGGCATTCAATGGGGGCCTCGGCGGTGGCTTCTCTGGCCGCAGCTCGCGGGGGCAAAGTCGCCGCGGCGTGCTGCATCGCCGGATCGGCGTGGAGTAAGCCCGCCACGACTGGCCGACTCGCACCCACGTTGACCATCGCTGCGGAGCTCGATCCGCTCTTTGGCATCGCCAGGGCACGCAAAGCCGCTGAATCGATCAAGCCTCCGGACGAGTTCATTGAAATCAAGGGGTACGGTCACACGCTCGTGGTCGGGTCGCAGCTACCGCGAGCTATTGAGTGGCTTCTGGCTCGTTCGCTGGACGAACCCGCCGCTCGATAACGATCATCGGACGTTGGCCGGTGGATCTCCACGTCGGGCGTGTATTGAACCCGCGTTCCCACTCCAACCGATCTATTGTTCTCTATGACCACCGCCGCCACGCCGTCGTCTTCGACCATTCCATCCACAACGCTGGGGCAGCAACTTCGAGCCAGGCCGGCGGTTCGTGCCGCGCTGCAGACGCTGGTGGGCGAGGTCAAGTCGGCGTCGGCCCAGATCACGGACATCCGCCCGCCCAACCCCGGGCTCAAAGAGTCGTACGACGCTCTGATGAAGCGGGCCGTCGAAGTGCGAGGCCGCGGGCTTCTCTACCCGTACATCGGCTCGGGGCTGGGCAACGGGGCTCTGGTCGAGCTGCTCGACGGGTCGGTGAAATGGGACATGATCGGCGGGATCGGCGTCCACTTCTTCGGCCATTCCGACCCCGACCTCATCGAAGAATCCCTCCTCGGCTCGCTCGACGACACCGTCAAGCAGGGCAACCTCCAGACCAACTTCGACGCCATCGAATTCGGCGAGGTGCTGCTGGCCCAGGCCCGCAAGGGCTCACGCCTCAGGCACGCCTACGTCGCCACCAGCGGCGCAATGGCCAACGAGAACGCACTCAAGGTTTGCTATCAGAAGCACGCCCCGGCCAACCGCGTCATCGCGTTCAAGGACTGCTTCATGGGTCGCTCGATCACGATGTGCCAGATCGGCGACACCGCCGATTATCGCCAGGGCGTCCCCCTTTCCACGCTCGTCGATTACATGCCCTTCTACGACGAGGCCCAGTCCAAGGCGATGGGCGCGACAAAGTACATCGACAACGCCGTCTGGCAGCTCACCCAGCTCCTCGACCGATACCCCAACCAGCACGCCTGTTTCATCTTCGAGATGATGCAAGGCGAAGGCGGGTTCAACGTCGGCAACCGCGACTACTTCAAGGCGCTCATGGAAGTCTGCCGCGCTCGCCGGGTCGCCATCTGGGACGACGAGATCCAGACCTGGGGCCGCTCGCCCCGCATGTTCGCGTACGAGCTGTTTGATCTGGGAGACTACGTCGACGTCTTCTGCGTCGGCAAAATGACCCAGGCCTGCGTCACGCTCTTCACCGAAGAATACAACCCCAAGCCCGGGCTTCTCAGCGGGACATTCACCGGCGAAGGACCAAGCTTCCGCGTCGGACGCAGGATCATCGAGAAGCTCCGCGACGGGGCCTCGACCTTCTACGGTGACAACGGCTCGTTCGCGCGACACCACGCCGCGTTCCGCGAACAGGTCGCCGCGCTCGCCGCCAAACACCCCGCGTGGTTCCCAAAGGTCGTCGATACGCAAGGGTTCGAGCAAAGCCACGTCGGCGGGATCGGCGGGATGATGAAGTTCTCGCCCTTTGCGGGCAAGAAGGAGAAGATCACGGCAGCGTGCAAGCACATCTTCGACGAAGGGGCGCTCGTCTTCTACTGCGGGCACAACCCGTACCACATCCGCATGCTCCCGCCGTTGCCGGTCTTCAAGATGGAAGATTGGCCTCGCGTCTTCGCCTGCATCGAACGCGGGCTCGCGAAGGTTTCGTAACTCCGGTTGCACGCCACGCACATCGGGACTCCATCCCCGACGTTCATGTCTTTGAACGCCGGCGATGGCGAACTTACGAATGCCGCGAGCACGGCTTTCTCGCCTCGACGCGCGTGACGTCTCGGAATGGGGAACTCTAAACACCCCCCCCAACAAAGTTTCAGAATTCCGGCCACTTTTACAGGCCAAGGTACGGATCGTGTGGCATATTCCATCTGTGATGAAGCCCCGAACCGCCATCGCCGCTCTGACCGCTGTGGGAGCCTTGTCGCTCACCCTGGCCTCGGCGTCTGGGCAGGTGACCATCATCGAGCCTTCGAGCGGCAATCTGTTCACGGATGTCACTTGTCTTTCGGCCGACGGTCGTTCGATATCAGGTGATTCGAGCGGCTTTGCAGGTATAGTTCCATTCATCTGGAAGGCCGACACCGGGCGGGTTGACCTGACGAGCGAGCCGAGGTGGGCGCGGCAGAACTTCAGTCCTCAGGCCCTCTCTGGCGACGGCTCGGTGATGGTGGGGGCCGCCGTGCTCCAGAACGAGCGTGTTCATGCCTTCCGCTGGAACGGCGTGGGCACGCTGCAAGACTTGGGCACGGTCGGCGACTACCGGTACTCGTGGGCGTCGGCGGTCAGCCGGGGCGGACGGTACATCGCCGGCGAGCTGTCGTGGGACCGTTACCGCGACACCAACACCTTCATTTGGTCGGCCGAAACCGGGATGCAAGCCCTGGGCGACGTGCCCTGGGGTGGCAGCACGGGAACCGTCGCCGTGAGTCAGGACGGGAACACGGTGGTGGGGGAAAGCAGCACCGGGATCGGCACGTCATGGCTCTGGACCCGAAGCTCCGGGTACAGCGTGTTGCCTCAGTTGAACCGTCCGGGAGCAATCGGCACCCGGGCAACCGCGGCCAACGCGGATTGCTCGATCATTGTGGGGGCTGTCTCGAGCTTCACCGCTGCCATCATGTGGACGGAATCGGGCGTGGAAGAGCTCGGGCAGATGATCCCCTCGGGTGTCGACGACCTCGGGACTGTCGTAATCGGTGCCGATAGCCTCCAGAATCAAGCCCTAATCTGGACCAGAGCCACGGGCGTCATCCCCTTCACGGCCTATCTGTCGTCGATGAACATCACCACGCCCGAGTGGTTCGATCCATACCGGCTAACCGGAATCTCTGCGGACGGCATGACTATTTGCGGGAATACTCGATCTCAGAGCGGCTCGCGTGGCTTCGTCGTTCATGTTCCCACTTCTTCGTCGATCACCGGAATTGCCATGATTAGTCTTGCAACGCGCCGTCGTCGTCCCGTCGCGTAGATCGGGACGACAAGACACGGAGGTTTCGTCATGACATCGCGTCTTCTTTCCTACGCCCTCGCGGGCACGGTGGCCTCGTGCGCACTGGCGCAATCCCCCTCTCCCATCACCCCGGATACGTTCTTCTGGTCATCACGAATCGCCCGTCACGTTTCTGAGCGAGTTTGACTCGGAAGCGGCGGCCGCCGACTTCGATATGTCGGGGGAACTTGATGAATCCGACATCGCCGCGTTGGTGGACGCGTATGTCGAAGGTCGTTGAATAACAGTGTCCCACGAGGCTCCGTGAACAGCGGAGCCCCGTGCTTACATAGGCGGTTCTCTCGGCTGATTCAGCTCGAATTGCGGCGATTCATCCGTCACAGACAAGCCACGCACGACCGCCGAGAGACACTGTTCGCGGCAAGCCTGCCCTCGCTGAACGCGTCAGTGCCCGCCCAGGTATGCCTTGCGGATTTCGTCTGAAGCGGCCAATTCGGCGGCGGGGCCCGATGCCGCGATCTTGCCCGTCTCGAGCACGTAAGCCCGGTGGGCGACCTTGAGCGCCATGTGGGCGTTCTGTTCGATCAACAAAATCGTCGTCCCGCTGGCGTTGATGTCGCGGATGATCTCGAAGATCACCTTCACGATCTGCGGTGCCAGCCCGAGGGAAGGCTCGTCGAGCATGAGCAGCTTGGGCCGGGTGAGCAGGGCGCGTGCGATGGCGAGCATCTGCTGCTCGCCTCCCGAGAGCGTCCCGGCATTCTGTTGGAGCCGCTCCCGCAGCCGCGGAAAGAGCCCCAGGGCCCGCTCGCGGTCGGCCTTGATCCCTGCCGAGTCAGACCGGGTGAAGGCCCCCAGCTCCAGATTCTCATCCACCGACATGTTCGCGAAAATCCCCCGACCTTCGGGGCAGTGCGAGAGCCCGAGCCGGACGATCTCGTGAGGCGGCACGCGATGGATCGGCCTTCCCTCAAACTCAATCGTGCCCGAAACAGGCCTCACAAGCCCCGAAACGGCCCGGAGTGTGGTGGACTTGCCCGCCCCGTTGCTCCCGATGAGCGTGACGACCTCGCCGCGTGCGACCTCGATCGAGATCCCGTGCAGGGCCCGCACCGCGCCGTAACTGACCACCAGATCGCGAACGCTCAGCATGCTCACTCCGTCCCCAGGTAGGCCTCGACGACTTTCGGATTGCCCTGCACCTCGGCGGGAGTCCCCACCGCGATGGTCTGCCCGAAATTCAGCACGGTGATGCGTTCGCACAGGTTCATCACGACGCCCATGTCGTGCTCGATCAGCAGAACCGCCACGCCGAACCGGTCTCGCACCGAGAGGATCAGCTTTCTCAGTTCGACCTTCTCTTGCGGGTTCATGCCGGCGGCGGGCTCGTCGAGCAATAGCACCTTCGGGCCTGTTGCCAGGGCCCGTGCGATCTCCAGACGACGCTGGTCGCCGTAGGGCAGGTTCTTGGCCTGTTCATCGGCCCGCGAGTCGAGGCCGAAAATCGCGAGCAGGTCCATTGCTCGCTCGCGGATGGCGCGTTCTTCGCCTCGGTGCAGCGGCAGCTTCAGCACCGCCGACGCGAGCGTGTGTCGCACCCTCAGGTGGCACGCGAGCCGCACGTTATCGAGCACGGGCAGCTCGCCGAAGAGACGAATGTTCTGGAAGGTGCGGGCCATACCCAGCGCAGCGATCGAATACGGCCTCGCCCCCTGGATGTCGCGTCCCAGAAGGTTCACGGACCCAACATCCGGCGTGTAGACCCCAGTGATCAGGTTAAAGCACGTCGTTTTCCCCGCGCCGTTGGGCCCGATGAGCCCCTGCACCTCACCCGCCGAGATCTCCAACGAGAAATCCTGCACGGCTTTGAGCCCGCCGAACGACTTGCTCACTCCCGACACGCGGAGGATCGGCTGCGTCATGAGCGCCCCCCTCCTTTGGCATCCGTGGAGCGTCGGGCGAACAGTTCGAGCCAGAGCGAACGATCCCACAGTTCGCGGAGTCCAAGCAGTCCCTGTGGCCTGAGCAACATCATCGCGATCAGGGCGAGCGCAAAGAGAACCATTCGATAACGTGAGAGATCCACCTCGTACTTGATCGCAAGCTGAGCAAGCCCCGACAGCCCAAGTGCAACCCCACCGATGACAGCGATCCCCTTCCCAAGGGCACGATTCCGCCCCGCTGCATGAAGGATCACTCCGATGACGATCCCCAGCACGATCAGCGTCACGCCCGCGACCCACATGCCCTGGAGTTCTTCGGGTTTCCTCAGTTTCTCGGGAATCCAAGTCACGAGGGCCGCCGCGATCGCCGCTCCCGAAATCGATCCCATCCCGCCCAGGACCACCATGATGATGATGTCAAAGCTCTTTTGGAACCCCAGTTCGCCCGGGTTCAGTTGCACGCCGATGGTGTGGCAGAACAACCCGCCTGCGATCCCCGCGAAGAACGCCGCGATCGCGAACGCCTTCACCTTGTACGCCGTGGTGTTGACGCCCATGGCCTCGGCGGCGATCTCGTCCTCTCGGATTGAGAGGAACGCACGACCGTAGGTGCTGGTCTTGATCCGGTAGGCCACCACCAGCGTCGCCCCCGCCGCGAGCACGGCCCAGAACAGACTGTTATACGACGGAAGCCCAGCAAATCCGAGCGCTCCCCCGACGTATTTGGGCCAGAGATACCACGGAACTTCCGCCACGTTCGCCGCGGTCAGATAATCGTCGGTCGTGAGCTTGCCCTGCCAGGCCGTAATGGTCTTGAGGTGGTCTTCGGTAACGCTACTCCCTTCCGAAAGCACCTCGGAGGTCTGAGACTGCACCAGTGCGCGCACGATCTCGCCGAACCCCAGCGTCACAATGGCCAGGTAATCGCCCTTAAGCCGAAGGCTGGGGAGCCCCACCAGATAACCGCAACCCGCCGCCACCACGCCTCCAGAGAGCACGGCGCCCGCGAACAGAAGGTCAGCCCCGGTGAACCATGGGGCGCCGGAGCGTCCTTCTTTCATCGCGCTGAGCATCCCGCCGAGCATCTCGGGGTTGCCGTAGATCCGGTGAGACCCGTAGTAGACGACGCACGCCGATGTGTACGCGCCGACGGCCATGAACGCCGCGTGCCCGATCGAGAACTGGCCCGTGAACCCGTTGACCATGGTCAAGCTGACGGCAAGCACGATTGAGATCGCGATATCGACCGACAGCTTGGCCTCGAAGTTCAGTCCCTGCCCGACCAGCCAAGGGAAGACCACGAGCTGCGCCAGCACCGCAACCGCCATCACTCCGACAAATGGGGCAACGCCCAATCCCACCGATGGCAAAAGCCCCGGCTTAAGTTCGCGCGCTCTTGTCGATAGCTGGCTCAACTACACCTTCTCCTGCATCCGCGACCCCAAGAGTCCCGTCGGCTTGACCAACAGCACCAGGATCAATATCCCGAACACGTACACGTCCACCAGCGCCGGCGACTGATACTGCCTCACGAACATCTCGGCAAGCCCGATCAATAGCCCGCCGAGCATCGCCCCGCGGATATTGCCGATGCCCCCGACCACCGCCGCAATAAACGCTTTGAGCCCGAGCAACACCCACACCGGCGCGGCCGACTGTTGGATCCCCGAATACTTCTGCGCGAACAAGAACCCGCCCGCAGCCGCCAGCGCCGCACCCAGAACAAAAGTGAAGCTGATGACCCGATCGACCGGGATCCCCATCAGCGATGCCGTTCGCTCGTTGTAGCTCACGGCCCGCATGGCCCTCCCGAGCTTTGTGCGGAAAACGAGAACATCGAGCACCACCATCAGCACGACCGCGGTGCCGGCACCGAATACATCGAGGAGACGGAGTTTGACAGAGTTCTGACCTGCCGCACCACCCCCAAACTCCACCAGCACTTTGTCGGGAAGGAGCGTCGGCATGCTCTGGGGTCTGGTCCCGAACATCCAATCCAACTGCCCCATGTTCTGGAGCAGCAGCGACACTCCGATGGCGGTGATCAAGACGTTCAGCCGCGGAGCCTTCCGCAGAGGCTTGTACGCCAGTCGTTCAATCGTGAATCCGATCAAGCCGCACGCCATCATTGACGCCAGCAAGATCACCCCGCCCGCGGCGTACGTCTGCCATCCAGCGCCGTCCCCGGCAGGCTTCGACTTTCCCAGCATGCCCGCGACAGAAATCAGCCCGATCACGCTCCATCCCGCCGCGGCGGCACCCCCGACCGTGACCGCTGTCCCACGCCCCGGGAGTAACGACCGCACGCCATGGGGCACTCGGTCGAGCAGCAACCTTTCCCACGCCAGAAGCAAGAATGCCGCCCCGACTCCCGAGACCGCAAGCCAGAAGATCCACGGCGTGACCGCGTTCCCGGCTTCTTGCCGCATCGCCAGCCCCGCGCCCACCGCGATGGCGTACGACGTCCACGCGCCCAGTACAAACACGTCCGAGTGCGCAAAGTTGATGAACTTCAGGATGCCGTACACCATCGTGTACCCGAGCGACACCAGCGCGATCAGGCTCCCAAACGCCAGGCCGTCCATCAGGGTTTGTAGAAACGTCTCCATAGGGTCGAATGCTCGGCGCCGCCTCGTGCCCAAGCGGTGGGGGTGGGGGATTCGGGCGGCATGGTACACGCCCTGCAATCACCGCGTCGTGCACCCGTGGCCCGCCGACGCCGCTACGTCCGGCTCTCGAACGCTGCGAACAGCCGGCGGGCAGCTCCGCCATAGAACTCATCGAGCACGTCCGCCCTCAGGCCCATCCCGCGAAGATCGGGGGCCGACATCTCCGTATGTCTCGACGGATCAACCATCCGAAGATCGGGGTCCGCGATCGGGCTGGGTGTGTCCCCGAGCCCTTCCCACATCGCACGTAACGCGGCGTACCTGCTCGCGTACAGATCGAACGCACTCTCGGGACTGTCCGCGAGCTCGCCCATGGGATGGCTCTTGCCCCCGTCGGGCCTACGCGTCAGATGCTCGTCTGTCGTGACAATGTCCGATCCGAAGAGCACCCTCCCCTTCCACGTGTTCATGAACGTGGCGACTTCCTCTCGCGGGTGCGACGACATCGCGCGGACGATCCACTTCGTCGCCGAGGCATCGAGATACAGGTTGGGGTGTTCGTGCAGCAGGCTGCCGAGGAATTCAAGGTCTTCGGGCCACCCGCCCATGTGTGCGGCAAGCCAAGGTGCTGGGAACCGCCGCAACATCCGTTCGAGGCTCTCGTAGGCCTGTCGCTTAGTCCCGTACTTGCTCACGTCCGCGTACTTCGTTGCAAACCACGTGTCAGGGTCTGCTACATGGCACTGGAACATCATCCCCAGTTCCATCGCGAGCTCTGCCGCTTTCAATCTCCACGGCGCGTCAAACGCGAGGTAATCCTCCGCGTCGGGCCCCGTGATCAGCTCGCGAAGCCTCGGGGCATTCCAGAACTTCAGTATCGGGGCCCCGAATTCCCGGCGGAAGACCCGTATCGACTCAATAAAGCCGGGCCCGAATGAGTGCTTCCGATCCGGCGATTGCCACCCCGGCACCGCCACAAATCGGGCCGCCCCACCAAGCGTCTCCCGCACTGCCTCCGCATGGTCGAGCCGGGTTTGCGTGTATACCCGCTCGACTCCAAAGAGCCTCATCACCCGCGCGTAGATCCGCGCCGCCTCCGGGCCATTGACGTGCAAATGCGCGTCAACAATCCCCGACCGAGCCGGCAGTCGTCGCGCTACTTCTGCATAGTCGACGCCGTACCGATTCGCCGCCGTGACCGGCCGAGAAGACTCCGTCGGGCCGAAAAGCGCCGAGACCGAAGGCTCGGAGAACGGCCGTGGAACGTGCTCGATGTGTGGGTCGGGGGGGATCAACCTTGCATGGTAGACGCTGCCTAAGCCCGCGTTCGAAGCCGCTGGAGCAGCAGTTCGTCGTACACCCGAGCGGACACCACCTGCCCGATGTAGAGCGAGTGATCGGCCTCCATGTCCAGGTGCCGGATCACCGTGCAATCCAGCGCCAACGCACTCCGGCGGATCAGCGGGCTCCCTGTGATCAGTGTCTCCGTCGCGACGCAATCAAACGGGTCCAGATCACGACGGGGGTTGTCCCGAGGGCCTGTTTCCCCGAACTTCTTCTGCAACAGACGATCGGCGGGGTCGATCTGGCATAGCCCGAAGCTGTGACTATCGCGGATCAGTGTCTCCACCCAATGCCCACGGAAGATGGCGACCGCAATCAGAGGCGGCTCATTCGCCACCTGAGTCACCCACTTCGACAGCATTCCAGACCGCTTTCCTTCCATCGCCCCAGTCATGACGAACAGCCCCACCGGCAACTGGGCCAGCACGCCGCTCACATCCTGGGGCCTCACTTCGATCATTCGCAGTCCTGTACCTGCCTCGGGTTGATCCTCATCGCGGTTTGTTGGAGTCCGCGTGCCTGTCGCCGCCAAAGGGGTGATGTCACCCATGGAAACTCGGTGTAATCGGCTCATCATCGATCCATCTCGCCTCGTACTGAACGCGACGAGCCCCTCCGTCCCACCGATTTCCATCGGACGGCCACCCATTGCGGATGCTCGGCACAGATCGAAACCACCACAAAAGGTGGAAAGTGGGTAGGAATCCCAAGTTCACAGAGCGAGTCCTTCCGTCTCAAAGTGATTCCCAGAGAGGCAATTCACCGGTTATCCACATCCGTAAACGCGCGCAAAATCTTGCAAATGCAAGGACTTGCAATTTTTTGATCACAATCAAGGTGGAGCACGAAAGGAAAGACCGAAAAATGGATTGAAGTGTTGACAGGTGGGTGAAAGTGGGATAAATTCCCAAAGCCCGGGGCGTTCTGAGAGGTCAACGTGTTCTGGACTGGAAATGCAGAAGCCACGATTGATCCCAAGGGGCGCCTGAGCATCCCGGCTCGGTTCCGCGCAGAGGTGGACCCGGAACGGGATGGCAAGAAATGGGTGTGCGTTCCCTGGCCCGGGGGCGTCATCCGGATTTACACCGAAACAGGGTTCCAGGCACTGGCCGCGTCGAGCAAGGCAACGCTGACGCCGAATCAGGACTTGGCGAAGTTGCAGCAGTTGATGTTCGGGCTAGCTGACAAGGTCGACCCGGACACGGTGGGAAGGGTACAGCTTCCCAAAACACTTCTGCAGCGGGCGAAGCTCGAAGGCGAGGTTGTGGTAATCGGAGCGGGAGACCGGCTCGAAGTCCACGATCGGAAGAAGTGGGAAGCGACTCTGGAGGAACAGTTCGACCAACTCCAGTTGCTCGTAGAAAAGATCGAATCCCGGGGCTCGAGCGGCAACGCCTGACCCCGGATCAAGACGGAGTGGGGAGAGGGATTCCTGTGGAGGAGAGGGCGGAAACGCCCGCCGCAGGATTGAAGAGCCCCGGGAAACCGGGACTCGTGCGGAACCCAAAGGCAAGCCGCAGGAAGCGGCGACGCGTGCGGGAGACGCAAGAACGAGGAGCCCCGCACGTCCGCGGCGAATGGATTCGCCTCGAACGTGCGGCAGGCCCGCCGGCTCGCGACGCGTCAGGGATGCGCCGAGGAGCCCGATCGATCCGGCCCTTGTGTTTCGGGGCTTCGCAGGACGCGGAAGGATCGATCGACGGCAGGATGCCGGGCCGCTGGCTCGATCGCTCGGACCACCACCACGGTCCGAGCGAATTTAACCTGTTCCCACCGGCGACGGGCTCCACCACCACCACTGCCTCCTTTTCCCGTCGCCTTACGCCGCCGAGCCCACCACTCGGCGGCGATCTTTTTTTCATCGCACCCGAGGCAGCGACAGGAACTCGTGGATTCAATGTACGCCCGAAATCGGAAATGACCCACAACCGAATCGGGTGCGAATGCGAAGTGTTCTCGGTCTGGAAAAGTCGGAGCGGTGCGGCGCAGATCACCGGATCGGGCGTCTTGCTCACGAGAACGCGTTTGAATCCCAAGCCGCTTGACACTTGGGCCGATTCCTAGGATCTCATGATGCCCTCGATTACACCGCAATCACAGCCCGCCCCAAGCCCTGCCGAGTACGTCCTGGGAACAGGTCGTGACGAGACGTTTCGGCTTGGTCTTCAGCACCGGTTGTGGTCTGCTGTGGCACACAAGGCCTGGGAGCGAGCGGGCATCCGGCCCGGTTCGCGAGTGATCGACGTGGGCTGTGGGCCCGGGCATGCCGCGATCGACATCGCGGAGATTTGCGGCCCCACGGGGCGGGTTGTGGGCGTGGATGAGTCGGCTCCGTTCTTGAAGGAGCTTGGGGAAGAGGCGAAAGCGCGGCGGCTCACCTGCGTCGAGCGGGTCTTGGGCGATGTTCAGGATCTGGGGGCGTGTTTGCCGGGTCAGGACTCTTCGTTCGATCTGGCGTACGTGCGGTGGGTGCTCTGCTTTGTCAAGAGCCCCGAGAACGTTGTCGCGGGGCTCTCTCGCGTGGTTCGCCCGGGCGGGCGTGTGGTGATCCACGATTACTTCAACTACGAGTACTCGATCAAGCTCGCGCCACGGCAACCCGAGTTCGAACGCGGGGTCGCGGCGGTGGCTAACTCTTGGCGTGCCAGGGGCGGCGACCCCGACATCGCGGGCCGGATCCCGGGTCTCTTCGCCGAGCACGGCTTCGACGTCACGCATTTCGACGTGATCCAGCGTGCGGCACGTTCGCCGGCGTCGTTTGGCGGTGGGGACACGATGTGGCACTGGGCGGACTCGTTCTTCCGCACGTTTACACCCAAGTTGGTCGATCAGGGTTTCCTGACTACGGCAGAATGCGACTCGTGCCTTGGTGCGTGGGACCGGGCGTGCAAGAATCCGTCGGCGTTCGTGCTGCTCCCCAGCGTGTTCGAGATCATCGCGGTTCGTCGCTAGTTCCGACGCGTCAAATGTGGCGGAGCAACGAGAGCACTCCGATCGTGAACACGGGAACGAGCAACATCACGAGAATCTGCAGAATCGCGGCGTCGAGCCCAGCGGCGGGGAGCTTCATGTACCTTCCCGAAGCACGCCGCCAGAACGACCAGATCATGCCCAGGCTGACCACGAAACTGGCGATGGGCCCGAGCGATTCGGAGAATCGCGCGGCGGAATAGAGCCCGTTGACGATCTGGACTCCGAACCCCGGGTGCCTTCCGAAGGGGGTGTGAGTCAGCCAGCCGGCCAGCAGATCGAATGTCAGCGAACTCCAGGTCATGGCGCTGACGAAAACGAAAGGGATCGGAACGAGGGCAATACCGTACGTCGCGGCTCTCAAGAGGTGTGCTCTGCGAACCTTGGCACGTCGCATGGTGGTGCCCAGGAGAAGGTACCCGAGCGGCATGAGCAACGCGACGCACGCGGCGTAAGCGGCGAGCATCACGGCGCGGCTGGCGTCTCCCGAGGTGACGGTCCAGGGCGTTCCCGGGATCACGACCATGGGCCAGACTTCTCTGACGAATGTCGCGAACTCGGCCGGGCGATGCCAGAGCTTCCCGGTCGCGGCCTGCTCCGCATGATTACGGAGCGCAACGAGGCCGAACGTCGCCATCGCCATCATGGATGAGACGGCGACAAACGATGCAGCGCCTGCACACAACATGGCGACGCTCGCCCGCGCGAGTGACCAACGGGTGAAGGGGTGCCTCAGCTCGATGCCGGACCACAGACGTCTGGGGGAGGCCAGGGCGATGAAGAGGGAAGCCGGGGCGGCCTTGACCAGCGTGAGAATGGGTGCGTCTTTCCCGATGTGAAGCTCGAAGCACCACGGCGGCGAAGTTGGGATAGTCCGAAGAGAATTCCATTCGAACCCGAGCCCGCACTCCGGGCAGATTCCGGTGGGGCCAGTTTCACGGTGCCCTGTCAGGTCGTACATGCATCGGTGGCAGGCGAGCGCGGACGCGGCCGGCGAGGGGTTGATGTCGGTCTGGCGTGACGCGACGAGCGGAGCCATGGCCCAGCATACACCGATCTCTGATCAAAAAAATCCGCGGCCCCGGTGTGTCGTCCGGGGCCGCGGTGAACAGGTAGAGTGACCGAGCCTGTCCTGGGGAGATTCAATTCTCAGAGCCTGACTTAGTTCTCGAAGGCCCGCACGAATTCGTCGTAGTCGAACCCGTCGAGGAATTCGTCGAAGTTGAAGTCGGCGGTGTTGCCCTCGTCGCAGAAGGTACCCTCGAAGCACTTGACGAATTCGTCATAGTCGAACCCATCGAGGAACCCGTCGTGGTTAAAGTCGGCGGGCAAGGGGTTGCAGGGTTTCTTCTGGAGGAACGGGGTGGTGAGGCTCTCAAGACCCCACTGTTGCTCAGGAACCGCAAAGGCCGGCGTCTGAAGGTCGATGTTGCGGGGAGTGATGCGGATGATCGGGATCTGGGGCGTGCCTTCGCACCCGTTGCGGCCAATGGTGTCGGTGCGGACGTTGTAGATCCACTTCTCGCCGTTGCCGAAGGAGTCGCTGAAGCCCGAAGCAACGATCCCCGAGGCGGTGGCCTGGACGCCGCGGAAGTCTTCGTTCCGCTGGCGGCCGTAGGTTCGCATCCACGCGGGCACCCATGCGGCGGCGGTGTTGCCGACGGTCATCGCCCGATCGGTCGAGCCCGTGATCTGAAGCGAACCGACCATGACGTTGGGGTTGGCGACCGCGGGCTCGATAGACCCGCGATTGACCTTGAAGTTGTCGTAGATACCGGCGTCTGGCCCCACGTTCAAAGCAGCATCAACGTCGAGGACGAAGGTGTCGTCGACGATGTTGGGGCCGAGTTGGGTGTCGGTGATGCGACCGACAATGCGCCATCCGTTGGTCGTCTGGACGACGCCCGTGGCATATGCAGACTCTGAACCGGATGAGATGTTGTACGCTTTGAACGCCACCGGGTTGCCCGCGGCGTCGAGCCTCATAGCGATGATCTGCTTGTTCTGAGTCTGGGGGTTGGTGGTGTAACCGACGGCGATGAAACCGGCGACGCCGCCAGCGGCCGAGGGGATCTCGCGGACATCGGCAAAGGCCATTTTGGACGCGGCCTGGTAGCGGGGATCCCAGTACCCGCGGGACCAGCCGACCACACCCGCCGCGCTGGTCATGGCCGCCGAGGCGAGCTGGGTGCCGACGGTGGTGATCGTGCGGTGGACAAGGATGGACCCGCCCAGGCGGAGTTCACGCATGCCCACGCTGACGGGGCGGTCGTCGAATCGGCCGCCGTCGAAGATGCGGGCCCACTGGAGCACTCCGAGGCCGCTGGTCTTGATGAGAGTGGTCTTGGCGAAGTTTCCGCCAGGGCTGGTGGTTTCGCCTGCGATGAGGAACCCGCCGTCATTGGTGAAGTCGATGACGAACCCGTTTTCCTCGGCAGAACGGAAGAGGAGGCGCTCCCAGATCACGAGTCCGCCACCGTTGTAGCGGGTGAGGACCATGGCCCGGCGGCCGTTGCGAACGGTCCCGGCGATGGTGCCGAACCCGTTGCTCGTCAAGGTCGTAGCCCACGCCTGAGAGTCGGTCACGGGGAGAATGTTCGGACGGTTGATGGTCTCCCAGACCTGAGCCCCGGCAACCCCGGGAAGGCCGGCAGCGGCGGCGAGCGCCAGCCCGGCGAGCGTGCGATTCTTGACGTTGGTGAGCGAGCGGAACATGGGAACCTCCTTCTCTGAAACCTCGGGAACCCCACCCTGATCCCGGACCACGAGGCCCGGACATGAGGCTTCCGCGGGGCCCCCCCCGTTTCTAACACGTCTGAAGGAAAAATGACCGCAATAGCGCCGCAACGCCTTGGCCGCCCCGATTCCACCCCGGATCGCACGAAAGTCGTTTCGACGCTCTTGGCAAGAACGGCGTACACCCGCCATGGTTACGCCGTTTTGCCCCGATTGCGACCAAGGCACCCCTATACTCCGCCCGCTTTCAAAAAGGACCCCTCATGCTCCGTCGCTCACACACCTGCGGTGAACTCCGTGATTCCCATGTTGGCCAGACCGTCCGCCTCAACGGGTGGGTCAATTCCTATCGCGGGCACGGCACCGGGCTCGTCTTCATCGACCTCCGCGACCGTTTCGGCGTCACCCAGGTCGTCTTCGACGGCGATTCGCTCCCCAAGGACATCCTCGAAATCGCCGACCACCTCCGCAGCGAGGATGTCGTCGCTGTCGAAGGCAAAGTCCGCATCCGCGTGGGCGGTGAAAACCCCAAGCTCAACACCGGTAAGGTCGAGATCGAGGTCACCAAGCTCGAAGTCCTCAACAAGACCGCCAACCCGCCCTTCCTCCCCGACGACACGGGGGGCGGCGGCAAACTCGCCAACGAGGAACTCCGCCTCAAGCACCGCTACATCGACCTTCGCCGTCCCTCGATGCAGAAAGCCATCGCCACGCGGCACAAGGTCTACCAGGTCACGCGGCGGTACTTCGACGAGAACGGCTTCCTCGAGATCGAGACGCCGATCCTCTACAAATCCACGCCCGAGGGTGCGCGCGAGTTCCTTGTGCCGAGTCGTAACTCCGCTGGCAATTGGTACGCGCTGCCCCAGTCGCCTCAGCTCTTCAAGCAGATCCTGATGGTGGCCGGGTGCGACCGGTACATGCAGATCTGCCGCTGCTTCCGCGACGAGGACCCGCGCGCGGATCGGCAAGCCGAGTTCACGCAGATCGACTTGGAGATGTCCTTCGTCCGCCGCGAGCATGTGGTGGACATGATGGAGGGCTTCGTCCGCCGCCTGTGGAAGGAGATGACGGGGTACGACGTGCCCCCCATCCATAAGATGTCCTACCGCGAGGCGATGGAGCGCTTCGGGATCGACCGCCCGGACACCCGCTACGGGCTCGAGATCACCGACATCTCGGCGATCGCCGCCAAGAGCGAGGTCGCGTTCTTCAAGGATGCCCTCGCGAAGGACGCCGACCGCCCGCGCTTCAACTCCAAGCGGGGCGTCGTCAAGGCCATCCGCGTGCCGGGCGGGGGCGGTGGGGCGGAGAAACTCACCCGCAAGATGACCGACGGCTACAACGAGTTTGTCCGCTCCTTCGGTGCGGGCGGGTGTGCTGTGGTCAAAGTCAACGCCGCCGGCGAGTTCGAGACCGGCATCGCCAAGTTCCTCGCCTCCGTCAAGGACGAGCTCAAGGACGCCCTTCACCTCCAACCCGGCGACACCGTCCTCTTCGTCGCCGACGCCTACTCCGTCTGCACGAAATCCCTCGGCGAACTTCGTCAGGTCGTCGCCCGCGACACCGGCGTCGTTCCCAAGCCCGGCTCCGAGGGCGGCCCGTGGAACTTCCTCATCGTGGTCGACTTCCCCATGTTCGAGAAGAACAAGGAAACCGGCAAGTGGGTCGCGATGCACCACCCCTTCACCGCTCCCAACGATGACCAGGCCGCCGCCTTCGTCGCGGCGGATGTCGATGACGAGGTCACGATCGAGTCGATCGTCTCGGCGGGCTACGACATCGTCCTCAATGGGCAGGAGATCGCCGGCGGTAGCGTCCGCATCCACGACCCCAAGGTGCAGAGCAAGGTCTTCACGCTGCTGGGCCTTTCGCCCGAGCAGGCCAAGGAGAAGTTCTCGTTCCTGCTCGAAGCCCTCCAGTTCGGCGCGCCGCCCCACGCGGGGATCGCCTTCGGCCTCGACCGCCTGGTGATGAACTTCCTGGGCACCAGCAACATCCGCGACGTGATCGCCTTCCCGAAGACCCAGATCGGGTCCGACCTCATGACCGGCGCCCCCGGCCCCGTGACGGACGAACAGTTGAAGGACGTGCACGCAAAGGCGTTGAGGCCGGGGTAAGGCGTCCTGTGCCGGAGATGTTCACCGGCTTATCAGAGTCTTGCACCCACGCAGCCAAAGAAGCGAGAGGCAGCGGGTGTTGTGTTCGCTTGTAGTATGTATGTGAAGGGCTGTGTTTGACCGCGATAGAGCTTGGTATGCACTGGCAGATGAAGCCCGCGAATGAACGTCCTATAAGCACGGCGGCGCGAGCAAAAATAGTGCTTGGGTTGTAATTCCGGATCAATTTGTATTGTGGTAGTGTCGCAATTCTGTACCATGCATATTCATTGGTTTGACGCTGCGATAGGCAACACAGATGACTCGAATGGAGGTCGCAATGGCGAATACGTCAACAGAGTGCCGGGGATTGCGCTACGCCGCCTTGGCGGTTGTGTCAGTTTGGACTTCAAGCGGTACGGCTCTGGCTCAGCCGACGTGGCAAGGAAACATGGCGACGGTCTACGCGACAGCGACGAATCCGTTTGAGCTCGCGTTCGGACCCGGAGGCGTTCTGTTTGCCGGACAGCATTCGCCGTCGAACGGAGCTGCCAAGATCTATCGCATCGCGCCCGGCGGCGGCGTCGCGTCCCTCTTTGGCTCACTCACCCCTGAGGATCCTGACGGGATTGATGTCTACGACGGCTATGTGTACGCATCCTCTGAAGGCCCCGTTTACCGCACGGAGATTGCAACAGGACTTACGACCGTCTGGGCCTCAGCGGGCGGATCTCCCAATCAGTCGACGATGACCATTGATAAGCACGGGGACTACTTCGGCGCAGGCGTAGCGGTTGTCGGAAATGCTCGTGCGTCAGCCGATATTCAGATCCTGTCCGCTGGGAACCCGGCGAGCACACTGGTTTCGTCGGCGAGTCTGAGTGTAGTTCGCGCGATTCAATTCGCCGCAGGGGGTCTCTATTGCACGGAAGTCGATGCGGACATGGGCGTCTGGGCCATCAACGCAAACGGGTCAATCTCAAAGATTCTTGACGGTGGTCACTCTTGGGTGGCTCCCGAAGCGATGGTTTATCACGCCTCTTCAGATTCGTTCGTCATCGGCGACGGCACGAATCTGTACTCGCTCGCTCGAATGGGAGGCACGGTGCAGCTTGTTGGCACGGGATTCGGTCAGATCAGCGGATTGACGTTTGATGATTTTGGACACCTCTACGTTTCTGATCGCACCAATCATGTGGTCTGGCAAGTGGTACCTGTGCCGGGGGTGTCGGGCGTGGTTTTGAGCGGAGCGTTGCTTGCCGCACGCCGCCGTCGCTCAATTTGAGTCTAGAACTCATTGAAATTGAACCCTCGCTTTGAAAGGACCACAAATCATGCTGAATTCACGCTCTTTCTCATGCATTGTTGGCGCGATGATTGTCTCTCCTGCTTTCGCAACCGTTCAGTTTCTTTCGTCGGATGGTACCAAACTGTTCCGCACGGATTCGTCCGGCAGCGTGTTGACGACGGTGACTCTGAGTCAGCCGATCCAATCGCTCACGTTCGTGCCGGCCGGTTTCTCGCTCCCCGGGGCTTCAGACGGGGATGTCATTGCCTGTCGCCACGGCGCGGTATCCGGTCAATCGGCGGTGTACCGTGTCAATGACCCGTTCGGTGCTGCACCGACTCTGACTCAGATCGGTTCGACCAATTTCGGCGTCGGTTCGCTGGTGTTCGCCGGATCAGAACTTTACGCGGTGAATGACACGCTTTCGGCCTTGCGGGTCTCTCGCCTGAATCCGCTGGACTTTTCGGTGATGCAGACGTGGAACACAGGCATCAGCGCCACCGGCGGCGGCGGAATCGCGTGGGACTCTGTCGGGTCACGGTTCCTTTTGACCAATTACAACGCGAACACATTGGTGTCTTGGACTCCCAGTGCAGGAGCGACAACGATCGGCCAGATCGGCTTTGGTTTCAGCAACAACGGCCTCGAGTTCCTCAATGGAACGCTTTACGGCGCTCTGCGCCCGGATTCGGAAAGCACGACTCTGCGCATGGGCTCTTTCGACCTCAACACGGGCGCTTTTACGACACTCGCCACTGTAAACGGCGTTACCGGGAACGGGACTGGTTTCGTAGCGATTCCTGCGCCGGGGGCGGTCGCCGTACTCACTCTGGGAGCGGTGTTCGGGGCACGTCGGAGGCGTTGATACTTTTATCACCGGTAGCTGTACAGAGCGTTCGGAGCATAACTCGGTGAGTTTCCGTTCATGCTGTTTTCCATATCGCATGAAAGGCGTGCTCGTCTAATCCGCGGTAACATTGGAGGCCGCGATTTATCGTGTTCGTCGTAACTGCGGGGGGCCATCTCTGGGGGAAAGACATCGACGCGGCCCGCTCTGAAACACTTGGTTCCACACGGCAGCCAAGAATGCCGCATGGCATTTCTCTGGTCGCTGCACGCGAAGACCCACGATCGTGACGGGTACGAGACAGCCCGGCTCGGGCTTTTCGGCTCGTTCGTGGTCGCGTTAGCCGTCGCCGTCATCTTGTCGTTCCTCTGGGTCGGCAATCTCCGGTGTGTTGCCGCAGCCCCGGAACGGACGAACAGTTGAAGGACGTGCACGCGAAGGCGTTGAGGCCGGGGTAAGAAGTGCCGAGAGACGAAGAGACGGAGAGACGAAGTGTGAAGACCAACGAGCCCCACGCGCGAGCGTGGGGTTTGCCTTTCATCCCGCAGGGCTGATCGAACAGAGCCGGGGGCACGCGAAAGGAGCCCCCGCCTTCACCTGCCGTGTCCGAAGTCTCATAACTTCGATCAACGACATGTGCTGGTAAACTTGGCCCGACACTTTGAATAATTTGTGTTGACAAGCGGAGGAGGCTGTCGGTAGGCTCACCACATCCTGAAGAGGAGCCCGACGTTGGCGCTTGCTCTACAAGAAGGAGATTCAATGAAGATCAGGGCAATCGGCGTTGCGGCGGGGGCTTGGCTCGCGGGCATGGCACAGGCGCAAATCAACGTTGAAGGTTTTTTGTCTGGCGATAACCAGTTCGACGCGTTTTCAGGCACGTCGAGCGGCACCACGACCCACCTCGGCGGGCTCGACGACTGGAATCATGTGCTCTCCTTCAACACCGTGGTCAGCACCAACGGATATCTCTATGTGGCCGTGTCTGACTATGGCGACGTGGTCGCGCTCGGTGGATACATCAGCACCAACGGCGGCGTGTCGTACGACGCCATCCTCCCGGGTGCGGGTTGGGAGTCCTACAACGCGGGCCCCAACAACTTCATGCACCCTGACCGGGCGACGATCGACACTTACATCGCCGCCGCCAACGCGGCCAGTTCCGGCGGGGGCAACGGATGGGTCGAGTCAACCGCCGGCACCGCGAGCGTCTCGTTTGGTCTTCCCATCGATTACAACGGGATGCCCGTGCTCGGGAGCATCTGGGACCCTCGCGCAGGCGTGAATGACACCGTCGTCTTCCGACTGCAGATCGTGCCGACTCCGCATTCGGTGGCGCCGATACTGGCAGGAGTGATCGCGATCAGCCGACGCCGCCGGGAACAGTGATACTTAGGATGTGACGTCGCTATGGTGCTCCCGCGGGCGCCCTGGCGAGCCGGAGCAATCCGAGACGTAGCAGCTGGTTGCGGCGGGAGGCATCGAAGTCCATCGAAACAACGTGATCGTGGCATCGAAGTCGTTTCGACTTCGATAGCAGGTGGCACCAATCGCAAACCCGTGCCAACGATCGCTGCTCTGAGCGTTCGGCGCTGAACACGGCGAGATTCTCCGTACACGCCGGGGTTCCTTCGCGCTCGCGAGGCATGCTTCCCGACCTCGGGCAAGATACTTTGCCGGGCCGCACGGGTGCATACCCATCGGGAAGCACCCACTGTAAACGGAGGATCATCACGACTGCGCTGCCTTGTTGGCCGTGGTTTCCGCTCGTCCAACACGAGGAGAGAGACATGATGCTGCTGTCCGCTTTTTGCCGGTCGTTGCCCGCAACCGATGTTGCGCGTCTGGGTTGTTCTTCCATGGCCGCGGCAACATTGGGCATCGCTATGTTCACACCCATCGCCTCGGCAATCCTGATTTCCCTCGGGCTCAACCAGACGGTGGCCCCGGTCCCTTCGATCTCAATCGGCACGGTTCTTTCGGGCTACACCCTCATCGCCGATCAGACCATGGGATTCGTTGGTGATACCGAGTTGAATCCTGTGCGCAGCCGGGTGTACCGCAACCTGTCCGATCAGACCCTCGCGTTCGAGTACCACCTCACACGGCTCGTGAACCTCGGTCCGATCGGGCTCGGCATCCAATTCGGGAGCGCCGCCGACTACAACGTGCGTGTCGGGCACGAGGCGTTGCTCGGCGATATCGTCGCACCGTCAGCCATGTACAACGTCAATGGCGGGGGCTTTCAGCAGGTGTTTGTCGAGTTCGACACCAACTACCTACTGGACTATCGCTCGACGCACTTCGTGCTGATGACCGACGCATTGGAGTACGCGGCCTACGTGACATCGACGTATGCCCTGCCCAATAGCAACGCGGAGTTCTCTCTCGGACAGTTATTTGCCCCGACGGGTACGCCGCTCCCCGCACCCGGTGCGGCGGCGGTGCTGGTCCTTGGCGGGCTGATGTCGATCCCGCTGGCGGCGCTGAGCCGGAGCTATACTCAGCGATGGGATTGGCGTGGTCAATTCGGCCGGTAGCACCGATGGCGCGGTTCATCAGCCCGTAAGGCCGAGCGAACGAAGCCGGGGGCCTCACGGCCGACAACAATGATCCATGGCGATCTTCTGGCAGAGGCATGAATCGGCCGATCCCACCTCCGACGGGAACGAGACAGCCCAGCTCGGGCTTTTCGGCTCGTTCGTGGTCGCGTTAGCCGTCGCCGTCATCTTGTCGTTCCTCTGGGTCGGCAATCTCCGGTGTGTTGCCGCAGCCCCGGGATGGCCGACCGTCGACGGCCGCGTCACCGCTTCGTCGTCGACTCCGCGCGGGAAGCACTCACGCACCTACGACGTGATCGCCGACATCGAGTACACCGTGGGCGGCCAGAAGTACGAGCTGTACGCGATGGAGATCGCCACGGGTGTCTCGCATGGCGAAGCGTCGGCCAAACGCCCCGCCCAAGGCTCGACCATCAAGGTGTGGCACGACCCCGCCGATCCCGGGCGATCGACGCTTGTCGCGACCTGGTCCGACGCGCACACTTGGCGGCTCTGGATCCTCATCGGGTGCTGGGGCATCGTGCTGGCGATACTCCCCGTCCTCGGCTGGCGGCTCCACAAGGCTTCGCAAGGGGTGTTGTACGGGGCTCAGTGACGCGGGGCGAACCGGTCACAATCTCGGAATTGCCTTCAGGCCCGGTAGATTCGGGACACCACGGGCGCCGAGCGTTGTGGTATGAGAATGTCCACGATAACTCCGGGTCGCACGCGATTTCCCCGGCCTTTGGGCGCACAGTCAGCAACGGTTCATTTCGCGCTACTCTTCGGTCACCTTTGCCAGCGCATCGGCCAACTCGGCCAAGGCCGCACGCACCTTGTCCTTGGCCGCTTGTTCGCCAGCACCCGCGGTATTCTCCAGGGTTTTGACGGCCGAGCGTGCCAGAGCCAGCTTGTCTTTGGCGACCCGCACTCGCTTCTTGGCGTCCTCGCCGGGCAGGGCCGCGTAGGCGCTGAGCCTTTCGGCGGCGCCGTCGATCTTGATCTGCGCGTTGAGCATGACGGCTTCCTTGTCGTTGCCGCCTTCGGAGACCTTCTTGTTGATGTCCTTCCCCGACTGCCTGGCCTTGCCCAAGATCGACGTGGGCCCCTGCGGAACGGGCGAACCTCCCGGGGCCCTCGTGTCGCACCCCGCTGCATACACCACGCACAAGCCGCAAAGTGCCTTGACGATGTTCATGCGACCTCCTCCTTCTTCTTCTTGATCTCTGCGGCAGGGCATGCTGCGGCGACGCCCGGGGCGTTTGCCGGGTCGGGCCTGAGCCAGCCCCGACGCCGAAAGTCCATTACTACGGTGCGGTACGCCCAGAAGCTCACGGGCACAAACCCGCCGCCGGCGAGCGTAAAGACCAGCGGCGTGTTGACCTTCTCGAAGAAGTGATGGAGCAGCACCGCGATGCCCCAGAGCCCGAGCCAGAAACCGATCACGACCACGGGGACCGTCCAGACGGGCGTGGTCTTGACGAACTGGTCGGTCTTGTCCTGGACGACCTTGAGCTTGCCCAGCAGCGAACGGGCCCACACAAACTCGGTCGCCAATATCGCGATCCCGATCGGGGCCACGATCGAGAACCCCGGCCCCGGTAGCGGACCGATGAGCACCGCCGCGATGAGCACCGCCGTCCCCACGATCAGGACCGCCATTTTCCGCAGGTTGCGGCGAGCCGAGGCGACCGCTTCGGCCACGTCATCAAGGGGCGTGGGTCGGCTCTCCTCCACGGCCCGCTTTGCGCGCATTGCCGCGGGCACCGAGGCCGCGACCGAGAGCCCGACGATCCCCAGCACACACAACACGGTGACAAAAGTGGGGAAACGATCGTCCTCAATAAACGCGACCTTGACGGCAAGCCCCAGCAGCACGACGAACATCCCCACTCGCAGGTAGCGAAGCCGCCCGATCACGCCCGCCAGCGCGAAATACAGCGACCGCAGCATCATGATGGCCAGCAAGTTGGACGTGATGGCGACCAGCGGGTCGAGTGTGATGCTGAACACCGCCGGGATGGAATCCAGCGCGAACGAGAGGTCCGCCGCCGACGCGACGACCACCGCGAGTGCGATAGGCGAGGCGGCGAGCCAACGCGAAAGGACGCCGGACCCGGCGGCTCGCGACCTCGCCCAGCGCACCAGGAGCCTCTGTTCCAGCCTCGATTCCTCGTCGGGCATGACAAATGCCCGCACCGCGCCCAGCACCAGCAGCCCCGCGAAGATCCAGCGCGTCCACGAGAGATGAAGCACCGACGCCCCCGTGGCGACCAGCACCGTTCGTACGATAAGGCTCCCGACGATCACCCAGAACAACGCGCGCAAGCGGAGCCCCTGAGCAACCTGGAAGTGCGCCAGGATCAGAGCCAGGACAGTGAGGTTGTCGAGCGAAAGTGACACCTCCACGAGGTAGGCGCCAAGAAATTGCAACCAGGCTGCCGCCGGGTCTTCTTCCCGCCGAAGCCAATGCCCCACCGGGATCCAACCCTCGCTGTAGGCGGTGAAAAGGACAAGACTAAAGAGCAGAGCGGCCACGACCCAGTTTGCCGCCGACACCGCCGCCTCACCCGGGGTCACCACCCGCTGCTTTCGACCAAAGACACCCAGGTCGCTCATGATGAGCGTGGCCAGATACGCGACGAATGCAATCGCCCAAACCGTCATCGATTCCCTTCAAGACGAATGCGGCACGACCGGCCCAGAGTAGTCCGGCGGCGGGGTCGACTGCCGCGAGGCACGCCGCAACCTGAACAACCTGTTGTGGGGATGGTCCAAGAATACTTGGCTTCTAGCGATTCGGACGGTCTATACTGTTCCTTCGATGCCGTCCGGATCGCCGTGGGGTGACCGGGGGGCACAGTCCGACCGACGCTCGACCTCGCCCGAGTTTCAGCACCGGTAGGCAACAGTTTCAGTCTCGGGCAGGATCGAATCGAATGAAGAAGTTGTACGTCGGGAACCTCCCTTTCAGCACCACAGACTCGGACCTCCGCCAGATGTTCGAAGCCCATGGCGAAGTCGCCTCTGCATCCATCATCATGGATCGCGAGACCGGCCGCTCCAAGGGCTTTGGGTTCGTCGAGATGACCAATGACGGCGAAGCGGAAAACGCCATCAAGGCGATGGACGGCCAGATGATCGGCAGCCGCCCTGTTAAGGTCAATGAAGCCATGCCCAAGAAGGACGGCCCCCGTGGCTTCGGCGGCGGTGGTGGCGGTGGCGGTCGCGGCGGCTTCGGCGGCGGCGGCGGTGGTGGCCGCGGTGGCTTCGGCGGCGGCGGCGGTGGTCGTGGTGGCTTCGGCGGCGGTGGCCGCGGCGGCGATCGCGGCGAGCGCTCCTCGGGCGGCTGGTAAGCCCCTCCTCTCATCTTGAGCAATTGAAAAGAACCCCTCGGCTTGCCGAGGGGTTCTTTGTTATTGCACGCTCGCGTCCGCCTACTCCTCCAACGCTTATCACTCGCGTCCGCGGAGCTTCGCCAGAAGGTACAAAATCTCGATGTACAGCCAGACCAGTGTCGTGAGCAGCCCGAACCCCGCGTACCACTCCGCGTGCTTGGGAGCCTGAGATTCGGCCATCCCCTCGATCCGCTGGAAATCCATGACCAGCGAAAGCGACGCGATCACCACGGTGACCACCGAGAACCCGATCGACAAAGGCCCGGCGTTCGCGATGTTCGTCAGCCCGAGTTGAACGCCGAACAACGAACACACGAACGACGCGATGTACGCCAGGGCGACTCCGGCCGCCCCGATGACCACGCACCGCTGCATGAACCCGCTGAGACGGATCAACCCAAGCGTGTAAGAGATGAGCAGGGCACCAAAGATCCCGAACGTCAGCAGCACCGCCTGGAAAATCAACCCAGTCCCCAGAGCGGTCCCGCCCTTGGCAATGATCTTTTGGTCGATCATGTTGGCCACGAGGAACGAAAGAGACGCCAGCATCGGCCCTTCGAAAAGGGCGTACAGCGGGGCCAGAACGGGCGACGCCCTCGGAGCAAAGTACATCACAAGCCCCAGCAAGGCCGCGACGATCCCGCCCAAAAGGCCCCACATCGGCGCGATCGCGCCGGACGAAATCGCGTACCACATCGCACCCGCCGACCCGCCGCAGAGCGTGAGCAGCAGGAAGCACTTGTTCACGGTTCCCTGGACCGTCATGACGCCGGAATCAGAGGCGGCACCCCGTGTTCCCGCACCCGCAAGCGGTGCACCCAGCGATTCGTACGCTTCGACACCGAAGTTATTGTTTGATAGAACGGGATTGGAGCTTTTGAGCACGGCGGGTCTCCTGTCGTCGGCCACCCGCCGAGCATCCTGCTCGACCGGTCGCCGCCATTACCCGAAGAATTCTTCGGTCTTCCGGGCTTGTTATTTTACCGCGTCCGGAGGTCGGGAGTTCGAATAGTCCCGAACACGCTCACGATTCGCGCCCGCGACGGATTCGGACAGAGGAGTGGGGTATCCGAATTCGACGATTCAGGACTTGCTGCGGTTCGCTTGTAGACGTCCCAGTCTTGACATCTGCCACGCCGACACCGCGAAGCTCACGGCGGCAAACGCCATCGGTGTCACGAAGGACCCGGTCCATTGGTAGATCATCACGCCCGCTCCCTGGAAGATAATCCCTCGGACGCCGACCAGTGTGGCATGAATTGATACGTACTGCGGGACCTTGTCGCTCGAAGGCGCGAGCGCAACGGGACCGAGCATCCAGCCCGCCGACACCCCAGCGTGCACCACGCCATACAGCACCGTCACGATCAGCAGAGACGTGAGGTCCCACGCAGCGAGGAGTCCGAGGGGGTACAGGGTGAGCCCAAGGAATGCGATCGCGGTTGCGCGCGATGGGCCGAGCGCGTCGAGGAGTCTTCCCGCCGGGATCATGCTGAGCCCCGCGGAGATCATGTACCCCGTCGAGACAGCCAACGCGATCTCGCGGTAATCGAGGTGCAGTTTCTCCGAAGCGAGCGTCGGAACGAGCGCGGCGCAGATCATCCATCCCACGCCGTACGTCATGAACGCGGCCTCGTACCGAGAGAACACTGGATCGGCGCGCAGCACCTCGCCCATGTGCGTCAAGGGCTCAACCGCCGCCTTCAAAACACCCCCTGTGCTTCCAGAAGCACGGAAACGAGACGCCTCAATGCCCGTGCGGAGTGCGAGGCGCCACAGCACCCACACACCTCCGGCTTGCAGGACCGCTGCCACGGGGAGGAAGTATCGGAATGAAGCCTCATCGGAGTTCAGCCAACTCCCGAGCCCGTAGGCGATCCCCCCGCTGGCGACCATGATGACGCATTGCATGCGCCCGTAGACCCGCCCGCGCAGGTAATCGGGGTACAACCTCTTGAGGAGTTCGCCTGACGCGGGGTGAAACCCTCCGACCCCGATCGACGACACCACCGTCGCAACCGCGAGATGCCAGAACGTGGTCGAGGCCGCCGCTATTCCCAGCGGCAGGCACGCCACAAGCCAATACAGCACCCAGTACCTGCCCAGAGGCGACCGAGCGAAGAGGGAGTTCCAGAAAATCGAGAGCGCAAAGAACGTGACTGGCGCCGCCGTGATGAGCACCGTCTGAGCAGGCCCCGCGTCGAAGCGTTTGATCGCGATCACGGGCAGCATCCCGTTTACGGCGTACTGCACCGACTGCACGAGCGCGACACCGCCGACATGCGAGAATGGCGCTGCGGCGCGTGCCGCGTTCCGATCGGGTTGTTCCGGCTCCTGGGGCATGGCCCCGACGGTAGACCACCCGACGCATTGATTGACCCCTAGCGGGGCATCACGGAGCGGTTTTTGTCGAGTTCGTCGTGAAGGATCCCGTTCCAAGGAGGAAGATCGTCCGTGAACGCGCCCAGCGGGTCGCCGGCGGCATTCGCAAGCCAGCCCGAGCGAGTCCGGATGTCAGGCTGCCCGACCCCCAGGTACCATTCCGTGAGGTGAATCGAACGGCTCAGGTTGTGATACCTCGTGTTCTGAAAGCTTCTTCGCACGACGGGCACAAACGCATCACCTTTGCACAACGCGCGCTCGCCCGTCATCGAATCGAATCGAACGATCGAGTCATTCACGGTCAGCTTGCCCGCCGGATCGATCCAGTAGAACATCGCACCGGTGGCTCCGTTCACGCGGCGTGCGGTTTCTGTGATGCGGCACCCTTGGAAACGCAGGTCAGCGCCCGATGAGAGAGCAACGAAAATCCCGCTCCAATACCGCCCGTTGGGGTGCAAGACGTTGGCACGTATCCGGCAGTCTTGGAACAACGCGTGGTTGGGCGTCGGTCCGACCCAGTTTCCCGTCGAGATCGCGCCGGCGAGATAGTGACCCTTGGCCGAGCATTGCGTCAGATCGAACTCGCAGGCGAGGAACGCCACGTTCGCACCCTCCCCGCCGATGTACTGCCACGCACCGTTCACGACTCTCATGTTCCGTACGCGCACCGCATAGGTCTGAAACTGCGACGGATCCGAGGGAGGTGCCGCATCTTGCACACGGATCGGCGTGCCATAGGGTCCGGATTGCGGGTAGAAGTAGACCGAGAGGCTGTTGATGTCGAGCCCCTCGACCTGGTTCACGCCCGAGGTTGTTCCGCATCGCAGGCCGTGAACGCTCCTGTTCGGATACAGCGACTGGATCTCCGGGGTCAGCAGCACATAGCAGTGTGCGCTGCAATTTTCGATCTCGGCCCCGTCAAGGGAGGTGTCATTGGTGAGATACCCGAACATGTCGCCGTTGGGATCGACGCTCAGGCCCGCCAGCCCCCATCCGATGCAGTTGCGGATCGCGTTGCCAGGTCCCGTGAACCCGGTGAAACCGATCCCGTGGTGGCTGGTGTCTCGAGTCACGCAGTTCTCGATCACGGAGTTCGACGCGTGCTCCATCGAGATCCCGTAGCTGCCGTTCAGCGTATCGAGCCAGAGCATCGAGGTGATCCCGGTGATGCGGCAATTGATCGCGCGCTGCAGCGTGATCCCGCCGTTGGGCCCGCGCGGGACATACGTCACAGTTCCTCCGGCGGGATCGACGGCCGAATTCCCGGCCGGGGTGATGTTGACGCTCAGCGTCGCCCCGTCGTAAAACCACGAGAATGGGGTTCGGTTGCATTCATCGACGTCCGCGGCGGGCTTCAGATGACCAAAGTGCCGTCCGTTGCGGTCCACCGCGATGTCCCAGTTCCACGTCACGCTCTCGATCACCCGAGTCTCCGCGAGTGCGGTCACAAACCGATTCGTTTCGGGCACACGGGTAAAGGTGCCCGGCAGCGGCAAATCTCCCCGAACCACCGGAGACGACAACGGCAAGTTGCGCGGATTCACGTCCAGATCCCACGGTCCCACTGTGATGTCCGTGATCAACGAGGGGAATTCGAGGTTTGCAAAGAGCGAACCGCGGTTGACTCCGGTCAAAGCGACTCGATCGCCGGACTGAACGTTACCGGCCGAAAAAGCGATCGCCATGCGATCAAGCGTGCGGAACGGGGCGTTGGGAGAGTCGCCCGGGTTACTGTCGTCACCCTCTGTTGGATGCACGTACCACACGGTCTGCGCAACCGCTGCGCACGCCGTCGTCCAATACGCGGCAAACAACGCAGCCGCATGAACGACTGACGCTATCAAGAGGGATACCCACCTGCCTTGATTCATAAACTCTCCCGATCTAACTCGCGAACATCAGTATAACAAGCGGCCTCGCGGATCCATGCAGCATCTGGCGCTGATGACACAGAAAGGACAAGGATGACCCGCGGTGCACCGGATACCGTCCTGGATGCGATTCAGCCGGATCCGCTACGCTGAGTATACACGAGCAAAATCAGAACAAAGTTCGTCCGCGGACCTATCAACTGGTGATTCCAGGAGACGGAGCCGCTCCTTGAGGGTCTTGCTCCGAGAAGTGTTCGGGTTGCTCGGACGCAGGGTGTGGATCTTGGTCGCGGCACTGTCGACGTTGTCGATATCCACGGGGCTTGGCCTCGTCGTTCCTGCGGCGACGAAGCTCGCCGTTGACTTTGCGATTCTTGACACACCAGGCCCCCAGGGGCTGCCTCACTGGGTACCCGGTCGTGGTGATCGTCACACGCTGCTTTGGACGGTCGCGGCGTTCATGTTTGCAACTGCGGCGGCCGCAGTGCTCGTTGGCATCTGGGGTCGGTACCAGGCGACGAGACTGACAAAGATTCTGCAGAGCACCCTCCGCCGAAGGGCCTTCGAGCACGCGGCCGCACTCCCGCTCCCGCGGGTGCAGGCGCTCAAGTCCGGTGGGGTGGCGAGCCTTTTACGAGAGGACGCAGGGGCTGCGGGGGACCTGATCTTCAGCCTCATTTATAACCCTTGGCGGGCTGTTATCCAGTTCGTTGGCACGCTCGGTGTTCTCGCCTGGACGGATTGGCGGCTGCTGGTGGGGGGGCTGGTTCTTGTTCCGGCGACATGGGTGACCCACCGCCAGTGGATCAACAAAATCAGGCCGTTGTATCGCGACATCAAGAACACCCGGAGCGCGACGGACGCCGCCGCGACGGAGGCATTCGCGGGGATCCGAATCGTCCGCGGGTTTTCGCGGGCCCAGACCGAGGCGCGCCGATTCACGATTGGGAACCACTACATGTCGAGGCAGGAGATGCTGACGTGGTGGCGATCTCGTCTGCTCGAGATCCTCTGGGCATTTCTCATACCGGGGGCCTCCGTCGGGGTGCTGCTGTACGGGGGCTCGCGTGTCATCGCGGGGGACCTCACGATCGGTGACGTCATGATGTTCACGACGTACGTCCTTCTGCTGCTGGGACCCTTGGAGGTGCTTTCGAGTACGGCGACCAGCGTTCAGACCAACTTGGCCGCGCTCGACCGGGTGATGGATCTGCTCGACGAGCCGCGTGAATTTGCGGGTCAGACTCCGCGCGTTCGGGTCAGCCGCGAGACGGCGCGAGGGCTCGTCGAGTTTCGGGGGGTGTGGTTTTCCTACCCGAGGCCTGCGCAGAAAGTGTCCGGAGGCTCTGCGGCCTCCGAGCCCGTCCCGGTGCTGCGCGACATCAACCTCGTGATTCGACCGGGCACGACGGTGGCGCTCGTGGGCGCGTCGGGCTCGGGCAAGACCACGCTTTCAAACCTCGTCGCTCGCTTCTACGACCCTACTGGGGGCGTCGTGCTCTTCGACGGCGTCCCACTCCCCGAGATCGATCCCGCTTCGTTCCGCCGACTCCTGGGCATCGTTGAGCAGGATGTGTTTCTATTCGACGGGACCATCGCGGAGAACATCGCTTATGGCCGGCGCGATGCGACGGACGAAGCGATCCGCGAAGCCGCTCTGGCGGCGCACGCGCACGGGTTCATCACCGAGACAGAGCTGGGGTACCAAACACTGATCGGTGAGCGAGGCGTGCGGCTTTCCGGCGGGCAACGTCAGCGGCTCGCGCTAGCCCGCGCGATGCTCGCCGACCCTCTTGTCCTGATTCTGGACGAGGCGACCAGCAATCTCGACGCGATGAGCGAGGCCGCGATTCAGGACTCGATGGCATCGCTGCGTCATGGGCGGACTTGCCTCGTGATCGCCCATCGGCTCAGCACGGTGCGGCACGCCGACGAGATCCTTGTGCTGGACAAGGGCCTGATCGTGGAGCGCGGGACTCACGAGGATCTGGTCGCGTCGCACGGTGCCTACGAAAGGCTGGTGCGCACTCAGCTCGAACCCGCGGTGTGAATAGCTAGAGGGTTTAGACCGACGACGGATGCCAGACGGTCTTGAACTCAACCATCGGCTCGATCCACCATGGGTGTTGGCACGCCTCAACGTCTTGCCAGTCGACACCCTCGTGCACGGTGACCCGCTTTAGATTCTCGGCGACGCCCGCCCGCAGTGTTGACGCGTCAAGCTGAGAAAGATTCCCCGCGTGAACGGCGTCCAGATCCCGATGCGACGCAACGTGCCGCAGCAATTCGGCGCGATCGCCCGAAAGCAGGTTGATGACCCCGGCGGGAACATCGCCCGTAGCGCAGGCTTCCGCTAGCACCATCGCCGGAAGGGGATTGGTGTCGCTGGCGAGCGCCACGACGGTGTTCCCCGAACAGCTCGCCGGGGCGAGCAATGAAACCAGAGCCAGCAGCGGAGCCTCGTCGGGCGCCACGACCGCGACGACACCCGTGGGCTCGGCGATCGTGAAATTGTAAAAGGGGCCGCTGACCGGGTTGTTGCACCCGAGCACCTGAGAATACTTGTCTGCCCAGCCCGCGTAGTGCACGAGCCGGTCCACGCTGAGCGTGACCTCTCGATCTCCGGTGAGCGGGCCGCCAGTCCTGCCTTTAGCTTTGGATTTTGAAGCGAGGTGCGCCGCGTCGATCAGTTCGGAAAGCTCGTCACGCTTCCCTTCGACCATCTCGGCGATCCGGTACAGGATCTGCCCGCGGAGGTACGGGGTCGCGCTCTGCCAGCCCGGCTGGGCCCTGCGGGCGGCCTCGACCGCGTCGCGAAGGTCTTTGCGGCTCGCCCTGCACGCGTGCGCCAGGAGTTGCTTCCCGTCGCTGCGGCGAACTTCCATCGTTCGCCCGCTCTCGCTGCGAGGGAACTTGCCATCGATGTACATCTTGTACGTCTTGAGGATGTCGATGCGGTCGGTCATGCGAAGGAACTTCCTCTGAAGAGGGCGAGAGAGATGCGGGCCCAGTTGGTATCCGACGTCGGGGCGCAATGCCGGAAAGTTGCGTCGGCGAATCGGTTCATGGCGTGAGCTTCACATAGGCGCGAAGCCCCTGGAGGCCTCCCTCGCGCCCAAACCCAGATTCTTTGTACCCACCAAACGGGCTCGCGGGGTCGAATTTGTTGTACGTGTTGAGCCACACTACGCCGGCTTTGAGCTGTCTGGCCGTTTCGAAAATCTTTGATCCCTTGTCGGTCCACACGCCCGCAGCCAGTCCGAATGGAGTGTTATTCGCCCGCGTGATCGCTTCGTCAGGTGTACGGAACGACATCACGGATAGCACAGGACCGAATATTTCTTCGCGAGCAATCGTGTGCGAAGGTTGAACGTTGGTAAAGAAGCATGGGCGGCAGAAAAACCCTTTGTCGAACCCCTCGGTCGGCCCAACGTCGTCTCCTGTTCTTCCCGGGACACACAGCGTTGCCCCCTCTGCTTCGCCCACACCCAGGTAGTGCCGGACGCGATCGAGCTGGGACTTGGAGTTCACGGCACCCACATCCGTGTTCTTGTCCATCGGGTCGCCCACGCGGAGCGAACGCATCCGGTGCGTGAGCCTGCGGACCACCTCGTCGAGAATCGGCTCTTGAACAAAGACTCGAGACCCCGCGCAACAGACTTCGCCCTGATTAAAGTAAATCCCCGCGATCACGCCTTCGACAGCCTGATCGATGGACGCGTCTTCAAAGATGATGTGGGGGCTTTTGCCGCCCAGTTCGAGCGTGAGTTTCCGCCCCGTTGCCGCCGCGCCTGCCGCGATTTTCTTGCCCACCTCCGTCGACCCGGTGAACGCGACTTTGTCCACGCCCTGATGCCCGGCCAGGGCTGCGCCAGTCGTCCCGTCGCCGGTGATCACGTTGATGACTCCCGGTGGGAAGTCGCACTCGGCCACGAGTTCTGCCAGACGCAAGGCGGTCAGCGGGGTGGTCTCCGCTGGTTTGAGCACGCACGTGTTTCCACACGCCAGGGCAGGGGCGAGTTTCCAGGCCGCCATCAGCAGCGGGAAATTCCATGGAATCACCTGCCCACAGACGCCCACGGGCGTTGGGGTTCGTCCGGCGAAAGCGAAAGAGAGTTTGTCGGCCCAGCCCGCGTGGTAGAAGAAATGCGCCGCAACGAGCGGGATATCAACATCGCGGCTTTCCTTGATCGGCTTGCCCGAGTCGAGGGTCTCGAGCACCGCCAGCTCGCGGGAACGCTCCTGGATCCGCCGGGCGAGCCTGAAAAGGTACTTCCCGCGTTCGGCGCCCGATAGCGAGGCCCATGCGGGCAACGCCTTCCGCGCTGCGGAGACCGCCGCATCAACGTCCTTTGCCGAAGCCAGCGCGACCTCGGAGAGCACCTCCTCGTTGGCGGGATTGACGGTTGTCAGAAGGCTTCGACCCGGGACGAATCGACCGCCGATGAACAACCCGTACCGTGAAGCGATGGGTACCTTGACAGTCTCGGGCGCTGGTGCGTAATTCCACATCGAGCAAGGATAGGGAGCCAGCTCCCCGGCCATCCCCTGGGCCGATGCTACCCCGGTCCCTTCAGGGCCCGCTTGACGGCATCCACCAACTGCTCCACCTGGAAGGGTTTGAACAGCACGCTCTGGAGCCCTTCCTGGCTCGCCCGAACGATGGAGTGATTCGGGTCGTACCCGAACCCGGTCATCAGGATGACCGCGATGGTGGGCATCGCCTCGCGGGCCGCCGAGAAAACCTCGTACCCGTTAGCCTCGGGCATCATGATGTCGCTTACCAGGAGGTCGAACGGCGGGATTTCCTTGGCCGCGACCCGGGCCACTTCGCGTAGCGCTTCGCCCCCGTGCTCGCACACCGTCGCCTCGCACCCGCGGTTGCGCAGCACATCTCCGATGATCCGGCGGATCTTGCTCTGATCGTCGGCCACGAGTATCCGCTTGCCCAGCAACGCGGGGTCGATCGTCTTGCGGTCCATCGCCGCCTGAGCGCCCAGCAGTGTCGTAGGCCCGTCGGCCACATCCTGTATCCTCTGGCGGATCGCCTCGACATCCGTTCGGATCTTATCGATGTGCGGGATGAGGTCGATGTTGCCCGCGGCCACCGCACGCAACACCTCCACTTCGTTGCTGATGTCCTTCAGAGGCTCGTCGATCTCCCCTTCAAAGCGCACCGTGATCGCACGGTTGGTCATGGCACGCTCGACAACCAGCAGATCGAGCGTGTGCACCGCCATCGCGATGTAGCGGGCGAAGATCTCTGCCAGGCGTCGGTCGTCGTCATCAAAGGCCGCCGGTCTCTGGCTCTCGATGTTCATGATCCCGACGACTCTGTCGTGGAACTTTAGTGGCACCGTGAGCGAGCTCCGGGCCCCGTGCAACCCCGGGAGGAACAACTCGTCCGCCACCGCGTCTTTGCACACATAGCTCTTGCCGGTCGCCGCGACCCAACCGCTCGTCCCGTTCCCCTCGGGCCTGGGATAGATGTCAAATGCGTCGTACTCGGCGGGAAGATTATGCTTGATGACCAGTTCCAACTTCCCTGTCTTCTCGTCCAGGATCCGAACCGCGAAATGGTCGAAGTGCAGCAGCTCTTTCGCCGCCGATACGATGCGGCTCTCGAGTAGCCCGAGCCGCTCGATCATGTTCTTCTCTCGAACCGCGGACGTCTCGATCTGAACCAGGTCGCTCCCGGCTAGATCGATGGCATCCATGCGCTGCCTCAGCTTGTGGGCCGACGTCACGTCACGCACCACAACCGCTACCGCCCGCGGCACGCCGCTCACACCAGCCCCAGCCGGAGCAACAGCCTGTACGTTATCTCCGCTCACCCCAGGGACCACCGTCCCAAACCTGGGATCCACGGGCGTGATCATCACGTCGTATCGCCTTCCACCCAATTGCGATGGGCCGTCCGTCTCCGCACGCCACACTCGGGCCGCTTCCGGTAGTTCGGGCGCTTCCACGCTCGGTTTCCAGAAGCGGCGCTCGCGACCCATTGTTGCCGCGGCCGTGGCGGCCATCTCGGCCAGACGTTCTCGAACCTCCGCCGGTGTTTGCATGTACAGGTCGTTGGCCCAGAGCATCACGCCGTCGCTCTGCGCCAGGCACACCCCTTCGCCTGTCGCGTTCAGCAGCGACGCGAGCGACTCGAGCGGCGCTTGACGAACCGCCATCGACGGGTTCTGCATCAATCCCGAGAGATCGTCGAGAATGCCAAGGACGAAGGATCCCGGGCTCGGCTCGACCCCGGGCTGGGCCACCGTGGCTTCGAACCAGGTCGACAACGCCGCTCGCAACGTCGCAACCGGGACGCCCGCCCCACCGGGCATGATCACAAGCTTGGGTTTCTGATCCGGCATCCGTTGGCCCGCCTTCACGCGGCGGGCCCGACAGTTTAGCACGTAACCACCCGCCCCGGTGCGATCAATCACTTCCCGACCTTCGGCGCGACCCCTACCCTCCCGCGATGCTCACGGTGGAGTCCATCGACAAGTCCTACGGCCACTTCCGCGCCGTCTCCGACGTTTCGTTCGAGCTGGCCAAAGGCCAGGTCGTCGGGCTTCTGGGACCCAACGGCGCGGGCAAGACCACCTCCATCCGGATGATGACCGGGTTCTTCCCGCCCGATCGCGGTTCCATCCGCGTCAACGGCCACGACACCGTCGAGGCCTCGGCCCAGGCCAGGCACTCCCTCGGTTACCTTCCCGAAAACGCACCGCTCTACCCCGAAATGTCCGTCGACGGCCTCCTGCGATTCCGGGCTCGTCTTTACGGACTCTCTCGTGGACAGGCGAGCTCGGCAATCGCGCACGCCGCAGACCGCTGCGCCCTGCGTGACGTTCTCCACCGCCGCATCGGGCAGTTGAGCAAGGGCTATCGCCAGAGGGTGGGGCTCGCCGCTGCCATCCTTCACAACCCTCCGGTGCTCGTCCTTGATGAACCCGCGAACGGCCTTGATCCAACGCAGATCACCCAGATGAGGTCGCTCATCGCGGAGTTGGCCATCGATCGTACAGTGCTCGTGAGTTCCCACATCCTCGCCGAAGTCGAACGCACCTGCTCTCGCGTTCTCATCATGATCCGGGGGCGGCTCCGGGCCGATGGAGATCCAAAGGTCTTGACCTCTCGCCACGTCAAGGCAGCCACTGCGACGGTGGTCGAGGTCTCACACGTGTCCGACGCCTCGGTGCTCGCCCGTGTTCTTGGAGCACTGCCTGGTGTTGCTTCGGTCCAGCCGTTGACCACACTCGGGCGTACCACAGGCGCTCGGATCCTCGGAACCTCTGCATCGGACCCTGCTCCCGGGCTCATCGCCGCGTCGATCGCGTCGGCCGGCCTTGAACTCGTGGCGATCAACCCAGAACGCCCAACGCTTGAATCGGTGTTCCTCGACCTTCTTGAATCCGAGGCCGCGTGATGCCGAACCTGCGACCCCTCCGATCCTCGCTCTTTCGTGTGACGGCAACCGTCGCGGCGCGCGAGCTCTCCTCATCTTTCCGTCTCCCGCTGGGCTGGATCGCCATCGCTCTATTCGTTCTGCTCGCCGGGGCAACCTTTGTGATCGACACGCTCAGACCCGGCGAGCCCGCGAGCATGAGGGCGTACTTCTCGTTCGCGGGCTGGTTGCTACTCCCGATTGTTCCCGCCGTCTCGATGCGGTTGATCGCCGAGGAACTCCGCTCGGGGACTATCGAACCTCTCATGACCAGTCCAGCCTCGGACTTCGCGATCGTCCTCGGGAAATTCGTCGGGACCCTGGTTTTCTTGCTCCTGCTGATCGCCCCATCTCTGGTGCACGCCTTCGTCCTGCGTGCGCACAGCGACCCTGCACCGGACGTGGGCCCGTTGATTACGGGGTACCTTGCTCTGGCGCTGACAGCCTCGCTCTACCTGGCTCTCGGGCTCTTGATGTCGAGCTTCACCAGTAACCAGACACTCGCGTTCATGCTGACCTTCTTTGCCATCATGGGTCTTCTGATCGTGCCCGCACTCATCGAGCCCCGGCTTCCGCAAGGACCCGCTTGGGACTGGGCTCGGGCCGCGACCGGTACACTTTCCATCGGACGAAAGGCCGCCGACTTCAGCCGTGGTGTCATCGACCTTTCCCACCTCACGTTGTACCTCTCGGCTACCACGGGGCTGCTCGTTCTGGCCGCGGTCTCGCTCGAATCCAGGAGGTGGCGATGAAACCCGGCACGCCGACGGCCCGCGCATCGGGAGCTTCGCGTCGATTCCGATTCGGGTTGCTGTCGCTCGTGCTGGTGGCGTGCGTGGTGGTCTCGTGCGTCGTGCTCAACGTGTTGGCCGCCAGATTCAACCGACGGTGGGACCTCACCGCGACCGGGGAACACCGCCTCGCGCCGCGATCGGCGTCGACGCTCGCGGGGCTCGACGCTCCGTTCGAGGCCGTTATCGCCGCCGACCTTTCCACGCTCGATCGCCGCGCCAGGTCTGACGTCAAAGACGTGCTCGACCGCTTCAACGCCTTTGGGCTAGTCGATGGCTCGGGTGCAGGCGGCAGTCGCCTCACCACGCGCACCATCGACATCGGCTCCGCAGAAGGGCGGGCCGCATACGCGTCGCTTCTGAGCGATCTCGCGGTCCAGGACGCGGGGGTGTTCGCCGCCGGTCGTCAGCGGCTCACCGTCGCCGCCGAATCCGCGCGTGCCGTCGCCAAGGAAGCCACCCAGATACTCGCGCCCGGGCTCTCCCAGTTCATCAGCGGACTCTCGATGCCACCAGGGGAAGCGTCTACACTCGCGGCCGCCGTCAGGGCCGCCGCCGATCGCTTCGTAGGCCAGGCCCGAGACGCCACCCTTGCCGCAGACGCCGTCGGGCCGCTGCTCACGCGAGCGATCGAAGGCGTCGAACTACCCGCGCTCGCCGATGCCGCTCAGCGTCTCCGCACGCCGCTCGAAGCCCTTTCGATCGAGATGCTCCGAGTCGAGGGAACTCTGCGCGAACTTTCATCCCGAGTCCCAGCCTCATCGGCGGCGATCGCAAAGGTTGCAGAGGGAGTCAAGGCCCGGCGAGAAATCGCGGATTCCGCAGCCGATTCCATCGCACGACTCGCAATCCCTGACAGCCTGCTCATCGCCGATGCGGTTGGACGTTCGCCTTGCGTGCTGGTGCGCCGCGTCGGCCCGGCTCCCACCGAGGAAGCCCGCCAGGCCGACAGTTCTCGGCTGGGGATGGAAGGCGGGGGCCGTCGTCCTGCCGTCCGTGCGATCCCGCTCGATGACCTCTTTTCGGCTTCCGCGGCATCCGCCGACCAGCGCAGAAAGGCCGAAGACCTGATCACGTCGGCGATCCTCTCCATCTCGACGAAGGTGAGGCCCATCGTCGTTTACCTCACAGCCGAACCCGCGCTGGCGTCCAAGTCTCTCAAGATCTACGCCGAGAGCGCCCGCAGGCTCCGCGAACGCGGCCTCGACACACTCGATTGGGACATCCTGCAGTCTCCCGAGCCCCTCGGGCTGTTCCAACTCAACCCAGATTCGTCGCGACCGGTTGTCTACGTCGTACGAGTCCCGGACACGCTGCAAGAAGCCCAGGGCGCGTTCGCCTCGGGGCTCGATCGGTCGCGGCGTGTCGCCGCCGCCGCCGCCGAACTCGCCGACAAAGGAGCTTCGCTGCTCATCCAATTCGGCCCCTCGCTTCTCCCGGTTGACCGCGAGCCCGACCCGATCGACGCGGTATTCCGCCGTTTCGGCCTCTCCGCCCGCTCCGACCGCACGCTGCTCTCCGAAACCACGGGTCAAGGCACCTCCACCCGCCGCTCCGTGGCCACGGACCTCTTCGTCGATGTCCCCGAGTCTGTTTCTCGTGTCTCTCAAAGCTCAACTCCGAACTCGGCGAGTTCCGCTGCTGCGATCGCCGACGCCGTACGCGGGCTCCCCATCCTTCTCCCTTGGGCAACATCGCTCCGCACGGTCGAATCGACTGGTGGTAGGGCGGGGAGTGAAGGAGGAAGTGGGGGGGGCATTCGCTCGGTGACACTCCTCGAATTCCCGCAAACTCCCGAGTCCTGGGCCGAGTCGCGATGGCACGCCTTTAAGAAAGTCGACCGCGCCGCCCGTATCAATGTTGAGCCCCCCGCGTTCACGCCCGCAGACGACGCCCGCGACGGCCCGTGGATCGTCGCCGCTGCGGGCGAACTGCCCCGAACCTCGTCCACTCCCGCACAGCGGCTGGTGGCGGTGGCCAGCAACGAATGGCTCATCGATCCTGTGCTCAAGATGTCCCGCGGGCTCATCGACGGCCGCCAGGTCCCCCTCGCCCCGGGCAACGCCGAATTCTTCGAGAGTTCGATCCTGTGGCTCGCCGGTCAGGACGACGCCATCGCCCGTACCGCCGCCGCCGCTCCCATCGCCATGGTCCGGCCCATCGATCCGACGCGGCTGTCCGCCCTTCGATGGATCCTCCTCGCCGGGTTCCCTATCGCCACGCTTCTCGTCGGCATCATCTACCGCAGAGCAACGTAACCCGCGACCGCTTCCACGCAACCTCTCGCTCGGCCTACCGAGATTCATTCCTTCCGCGGCTTCGAATTCTCGATCGCACGATCGCGGATCCACACCATCTCGTCGTAACCGCCTGCAATATGCATCCCGGTGCCCAGTTGGCTCGCGTTCTCGCCGACATCGACCGTGCCCCCCGATGTCCAGTGCCCGCCCTTGCGCAGCGCGATCCGCCAACGGCCCGGGCTCAGCCCAGGCTCGGGCGCCGCCGTATTCCAGATCTGCTCGCCGGCCTCAGACTTACCCTTCAGCTTCAATTCCACCCCTCGCGGCCTCCAACCCGTAGGCAGCTTCGGATGCTTCGCTGGCCCCTTACCCTTGACGTCATACAGCGAGGTCAGTTCTTTCTCGTACAAGAACGCCCCTTTGCTGTACCACAGAACGTGCCCCCCGCCGCCCGTTGCCCGCGTAAGCTCGATCGACCTGCGGAGGTCGTCCCACGACGAGTCTTTGCCCTCACCGACGACGCGGATCCCCGGCAGCATGTCGCCGACACGCCCGCCCCCCAGTTCGTTCATCCATTTCACCTGGTCGAGCCACGTCTTCTCGAACGCGTCGTAACTGAACCGGTAGCACTGGGGGATGAATTCGTCCCAGCGCGGCGTCACCCGCGACGCCGGCAAATAGTCTCCCAGTGGCACGCGGTCCTTCTCGCTCCACGCCGACCACTTGGGCCACTCCAGGCAGTAATTCTCGTAGCACCACGGGTACACTGCCGGCGAGAGCGAGACGATCAGCCCGGGACGCCGCTCCCTCACTTCTTGCACGAACCGTTTCGAGTACTCGTTGACCTTCTCGGCTCGCCACCGCGTCCACTCCGCATCCTTGAAATCCTCCGGCGGCTGCTTCCCGTTGTGCTCGTCCGCGTACACCTTCTTTGTGTAGTCGTCGTACCCCATGTTGATGTAAGGCCACACGATCCGGTCGTCGATCTGCACGCCGTCAAGGTCGTACTTATCCACCGCTTCGAGCACCAAATCCAGCAAAAACTGCCTGGGCCCCGGGTGCAGTGGGTTCATCCATACAAACCCGTTGGGCGCGATTTCATTCCCCTTGATGTCGCGGCTGAGCCACTCTGGCTTCTTGCGCCACAGGTCGTTGGGGACGGTTTTGTGCGCCGCCATAAACCCGTACTCGAACCACGCGATGTACGCCATGCCGTTGCGATGTGCTTCCGTCATCGTTTCGAGCAACAGGTCACGCCCTTCAAACTTGACCGCCTCGGGCGGGTCCGATGGATCCATCTTCATCAGTGCGGGCCTGCGGTCGACACCAACGACTTTCCGGAGTGCCTCTGATGGGAACTGCGTGTAGCCGTTCTTCCAGACCTCGACATAGACGGTGTTCAGCCCGATGTCGGCGAGCCTGCGCATCGACTCCTTCGTCTTCGTCGCCGAAGAGATGGCGTCGTTGGCCGTTGTGGTCACCCAAGTCCCACGCACCTCCACCTGCGGATCGGTGGGCCCCCCTCCCTCCCCCCCGATGCCGCTCATACCCCCCGCCGCAGCCGTGATCGCCAGAGTTACTACTGCCGACGTCATCCCAACCCTCCATGTCTTAGGCCGAAAATATGGGCCTTCGGTCTCATGTCTCACTACTTTAGCAGTTCTGCAATCTGCTTCCCGGCGTCGTCGCCCCGGTTGTTGGCCCAGTCCTTCGCGGTCTGGCCGTTCGCGTCCTTTGCACCAACCTTTGCTCCTACCGAGATCAGGAGCCTGGCCAGCTCAACGTTCCCGCGATCCGCTGCTTTCATCAGCGGCGTTACTCCCTGATCGTCCGCCTTGTTCGGATCCGCTTTGGCGTCCAGCAGCAACTGCGCGACCTGAACCCCCTGCGTCTCTTCCGCCGCCGCGTGCAACGCCGTTTTCTGTTCCCGGTCCATGGAGTCCACGTCCGGCCCGGCGTTGAGCACGGCCTTTACCTTCTCCGCCGATCCGGAGCGCACTGCCAGTGCCAGCGCCGACTGCCCCCATCGATTTCGGAACGAAACGTCCGCACCCTTGGCCAAAAGCGACGCCACGACTTCCGTCCCGCCCCGGCTGCACGCCAGCATCACCGGCGTCCATCCTTCGGGTGTCCGCGCATTGACCGCAGAGCCGGGCACATCGAGCAGAGCCTTGATGCCATCCGCCGCGGGTACGCACGATCCAAAGTGCAGCGCCGTCCACCCGTCGCGGGTGGCCGTGTCAACTTTGGCGCCCGCTTTGATGAGCGCTCTGATCGCGTCCGACTTTCCGGCCTGGGCCGCCACCATCAGCGGCGTCATCCCGTTCTTGATCCCGGGCATCCCGAGCACCGCCACGTTCACGTCACCCTTGCCCGCTGCCGCTTTCTCGATCGACGTCACGTCGCCCGTTCGGGCCGCCTCGTGAAGCTGCGTCGGCGTGATCCATGCGCCCGCTCCCCCCTCACCAGGGCCTCCCAGACTCTGTGACCACGCGTACAGCCCGCCGGCTACACCCAGCAGGCACAGCACCAGCACGACCAAAGGCACCGATGACTTTGATTGCGACACGAATTCACTCCTCCTCGGATTCAACGCCGGCTCCGGCCCCTCACCACCGTATCACTCGTCCGCCTTGGGCTTGAACGCGTTCATCACCGCCTGCTGCACCTGAGGCGGGGCCGCCTCATCGTGGCTGTAGCTCATCGAAAAACTGCCCGCGCCCCCGGTCATGCTCTTGAGTTCGTTCGCGTAGTTCTGCAATTCCGCCAGCGGCGCCGACGCACGAACCAAGCAAACATCTCCCGGGAGCACTTCGCTGTCCTGCACCCGGCCCCGCTTGGTCGAGAGATGCCCCGCGATGTCTCCCATATACCGCGAGGGTGCATTGACCTCCAGCAGCGCGAAGGGCTCCAGCAGCTTGGGCCGAGCCTTGAGGATCGCCTCGATAAACGCCTTCTTGCCCGCCGTGATGAACGCGATTTCTTTGCTGTCGACGTCGTGGTATTTCCCGTCGTACAGCGCGCACCGGATCCCGGACATCGGATACCCCGCGAACGCTCCCTCGGCCATCACCTGCCGAACGCCCTTTTCCACCGCGGGCCAGTACTGCCGCGGGACGGTCCCCCCGACCACTTCCGTGACAAACTCGAACCCCGTCTCGTGGTCCGCCGGCAGCGGCTCAATCCGCAGGAACACCTCCCCAAACTGCCCCGACCCGCCCGTCTGCTTGCGGTGCCGGTGGTGCCCCTCGGCTTTGGCCGAGATCGTCTCCTTGTACGCCACCTTGGGCGTGCTCGTCGTCAGCTCGATGTTCGCGTGCTTGAACTTCTCGATGATGATCCGCAAGTGCAACTCGCCCAAACCACGGATCACCGTCTGCCCCGTCGCCGCGATCCGCTCGAGCCTAAAGCATGGGTCCTCGTCCATCAGTTTGTGGGCATGGTTCGAGAATTTCGCTTCGTCGGCGTGGTTCTTCAGCTCCACCGCAAGCCCGAACAACGGCTTGGGTAAGGGCAGCGGGTCCAGATGCACGCTGTCGTACTCGTGGCTGTCGTGGATCACACAGTCAAAGTGCAGCTCGTCTACCTTCGAGATCGCCGCGATCTCGCCAGGACCAACCTCCTGCACCTCGACGTGCTCCTTCCCCTGCAACTTGAACAAATGGCTGATCCGCACCGGCTTCTTCAGTTCATCGATCAGCACGTCCTGCTTGGCACGCAGCGTCCCCTGATGCACCCGGAACACGCCCAACTTGCCCACAAACGGGTCCGTCGTCACCTTGAACACGTGCGCCAGCAGCGGCAGCTTCGGATCAGGCTTCCCGTGCCATTCCACCTCCGGGCCCTCCGCCGTCTCTCGCTTCACAAACTCCGGCGGGTTCACCTCCACCGGGCTCGGGCACAGGCTCGCAAACACGTGCAGCAGGTCGTCGATCCCCGCACCCGTCTTGGCCGAGCAGAAGCACACCGGGATCAGGTGCGCCTGCTCCAGAGCCTTCTCGAACGCCGCGTGCAGCTTCTCCGGGTCAAACCCGGCGCCCTCGCCCTTCTCCAGATACTCCATCGTCAGGTCGTCATCAACCTCGATCACCTGCTCCACGATCCGCTTGTGCGCCTCGTGCACCGACGAAAGATCAGTCTCGTCCCCAGCCTCGTCGTTCCCGTCGTGCTCGAATACGTTGATGACCTTCGTGCCCCCGCCCGTGGGAAGATTGATCGGCAGGCACACCGATCCAAACGTCTCGCGCAGAGACTCGACAAGACCGTTCAGGTCCACGTTCGCCTCATCGATCTTGTTGACGATCAGCATCCGTGGGATCTTCCGTTGCTCGCCCACGGCCATCAGCCGCCGCGCCACCGAGTCAATCCCCTTCACCGCGTCCACAACAACCGCCACCGTCTCGACCGCCGGGAAGCACGCGATCGCGTGCCCGATGAAGTCCGACAACCCCGGCGTGTCGATCAGATGAACCTCGTGCCCCTCGAACGAGAAGTGAGCAAACGCGGGTTGCAGCGAGTGTTTGTGATGCCGCTCTTCCTCAGTGAAATCGGAGATCGTGTTCCCCTCGGCGACCGTACCCAGCCGCTTGGTCGCGCCCGACGCGAACAACAGCCGCTCGGTGATCGATGTCTTTCCCGACGATCCCCCGCCGCACAGGCAGATGTTCCGGACGTTCCCTGGGTTCTGTACCGCCATCGGACACGCTCCTCGCTCCCGTGCCCTTCTGTCTTGTGCCCGACCGATCGTCGCCGGCTCAAGCAGCAGGCCCGGGTCAACACGGTTCGCCGACCAAACGCCAAGGTCGGCCCGGGTCAGTCTAAACGAACCAACCCCGCCGTGCTCCAACTTTCACGATTCCTGAATCACCTACACCCAACGGGTTGCAAACCCTCTACTTGTGTCCTCGATCTTCCGTTTGCGCGTGACCCCCGGCCGTTAATCTCGATCAAGAAGTATCGGACGCCTCGCGAGAGAGAGGTGTCCAAAGGACCGCCCGGTGAGACGGGCAGAGAGGAACTGGATCATGAAAGCTTTCACCACCGTCGTTTTGGCCATGGCCACCGTCGCCGGGCACGCGCAGGCCGACTTCCGCACGCCCAACGGGCACTTTACGGGGGGCGGGCAGTTCGCTGTTGCCGACGGGGTTCGCGTCACCGCGTTCCGCCCCGAAGGTGTTGCAGCCGGCCAGACTCGTGGCTTCGCCGCCGCTCTTGAAGCGCAGCGCTTTAGCCGAGGCAACGGCTGGGACATTCAGTACCGCACGCTCAACGGGGGTCTTGTTCTTGACCAGAATGAGGCATGGGCTGTTGACGAGCCCGCTCAGAACTATTACGGATACAACTTTGCTGCTGGCCGTCGGGCTGGGCTCGGCGGGTGTGCGTTCGCGCTTGGATACGCCCAGGACGACGGAGACCCTGAGGCCAGCGACATCCGCTGGCTCCAGGTCATTCGTACCAACAGCCCTCTCAACTGGGGAATCACCCGCGGGGTTGGTCTGCTCGGCGACGTGGGCATGACCTGGTACGTCGACAACGGGTGGACGGGACAGCCCAATCCGCCGTCGGATCCCTTCTACGGGGCCGACGACAACGTGAACGGGACCGGGTACGCGGCCAACAGCCGTGGGATCATCGACTCACCTTCACGGGGTCTGGCCGACGGCGTGTGGTGGGAAGCTTGGGTTTTTGCCGCTACGGGTGACCTGGCGAATAAGCGGTTAACGATTTACGACGGCGTTCACTGGGGCTTCCGGATGGACACGGTGCCCACGCCGGGCACACTGGTGATGCTCGTGGCTTCGGGGCTTGTCGCCGCCCGGCGTCGCCGATAAGAGCGTTCGAAATCGAGATCACTCTCGCCGCCCGCGGGTGCTCAATGTGAGCACCCCGGGCGATTTTGTCTCCGCTATGCTCCGGGTCATGACACACCCTTGGCACGATGTCATCCCGGGCACTCAGAACGACGCGGGGCTTCCCAGCGTCTTTCGAGCGGTGGTCGAGATACCCAAAGGCAGCAACAACAAGTACGAGATCGACAAGGCCACCGGCATGTTGACGCTCGACCGGGTGCTGTCGTCGGCGGTGTATTACCCGGCGAACTACGGTTTCATACCGCAGACGCTGGCCGAGGACGATGACCCGCTGGACGTGCTGGTGTATTCGACGGAGGAGATCCCCCCGATGTGCCTGTGCGAAGCACGGGCCGTGGGGCTCATGACGATGATCGATCACGGGCAACCCGATCACAAGGTGATCGCGGTGCTGACTGGTGACCCGATTTATTCGGAGTTCAAACTCGCGTCGGACTTCCCGAGTCATATTTTCAAGATGCTCAAGCGGTTCTTCGAGGACTACAAGACGCTCGAGGGCAAGCAGGTCGAGGTTGACGACATCATGCCCGCCGAAACAGCACACTCGGTCATCGAAGCGTGCTTGGAGCGGTATGAGCGTGCCCGGCGAAACGGGAGCATGAAGGGCCTGTAACGGAGGGAATGCACCACTAAAAGTGGTGGTTCGGGTGTTATTTGAGTGTGATTTAGGAATTCTGGATTGAAAAAGAGCCGCTCTGTCAGTGGAATACGTCTTGTGTGGTAGGAGAACAGCATGAAGACGCTCGCCTTTATCGCCGCAGTTGCGCTCGCCCCCGTGTGTTTGGCTCAGCCTTACGAGATCTCGTGGTACACCATCGACTCGGGTGGTGGCACGTCGACCGGCGGGATCTATTCCTTGTCTTCCACGATCGGCCAGCCTGATGCTGGGGCTCCGATGTCCGGCGGGATCTATTCTCTGCAGGGCGGGTTCTGGGTCGGCGGGGCTCCATCGTGCCCGGCGGATTTCAACGGCGACGGGTTTGTGGACGGGTTTGACTACGACGACTTTGTTGCCTGCTTCGAGGGCGACCCCTGCCCCCCGGGCAAGGATTCGGACTTCAACGGGGACGGCTTCCCCGACGGGTTCGACTACGACGACTTCGTGGCGGCGTTCGAGGCCGGCTGCGTGTAAGACTCGCCGGGACTGAGACAACCGGTTCGGGAAACGATTGATCTGAATTCGAACGATTGAAGCGACGGCATCCAGCGATGCCGTTGCTTTCGTTTGAGGCATTGTGGGCGCGGTCTGGCGTTCGGCGAGCGTGTTGCGGGAGTTCTCACGGGGAACTGATCGCGGGCACGGTTGCCTATCCTGTGGGCCCAATTGGAGCAACCCATGCGTCTTGGCATCATCGGCATCGATTCTTCGCACACGCCCGTCTTCACCAACCGTATCAACGCGATGAACAAGGAGGGCAAGACCCCGTGCCGCGTAACGCAGTTCTGGGATCCGGGTCGGCACGAGTGGAAGCACCCCGCCGGCCCCGAGCAGTCGGCCAAGGACGTCGCGAAATGGCGTGAAGACACCGTCAAAGAGGGTGCCAAGCAAGTCAACTCGCTCGATGAATTGCTCAAAGACGTGGACGGGGTGCTGGTTCTGAACATCAACGGTCACCGGCATCTTGAGTTGGCGATCGGCCCGATCGCGCGCGGGATCCCGACGTACATCGACAAGCCGCTCACGTGCAGCCTGGATCAAGCGCGGAGTTTGCTGGCCATGACGAGGCAGTACAGCGCGCGGTGCTACTCGGCGAGCAGCCTGCGCTTCATCACCGAGATCCCCAAGCTCGACAAGGACAAACTCGGGGACATCGTCGCCATCGATGCGTTCGGCAACGGCGAAGTGCTCGACATGATGCCCGATCTCTGGCACTACGGCTGCCACGCGATCGAGATGGTCGACGCGATCTTCAAGTGGTCCGGGCAAGGGCCGGGCGTCAAGCGCGTATCGGGGATCAAGAAGGGCGACGCCACCAGCGGGTACCACCTGCTGGACATGGAGTACCGCGATGGCCGTATCGCCCGGCTGCGGATGGACCGGGATGGCGCATGGGCGTTCGGCGCGACGCTGCACGGCAAGAAGGGTGTGCAGCAATTCGTGGTGGACTTTGCGCCGGTGTATACCAGGCTTGTCGAAGGGATGGTGAAGTTCTTCGAGGGGAAAGAAGCCCCGGTCAGCCTGCGGGACATCGTGGAGAACGTCGCCGTGATGGAGGCGGGCAATCGTTCGATCGCCGCCGGCGGCGAGTGGATGGAGATCCCGGAGATCGATTGATCGAAGAGGGTTCTCCGCTCGATGCGGGCGCTCGCCCGTTTTGTTAGGGTATTGGAAGGCAACCGTCGAAAAAAGGGCGGTTGTGGAGGATTGCGCTTGACGCGGGGCGGAGATTCTGGCAGACTGGCCGAACGTTCTTATAGAATTATGGAACGTTGGGATCGGCATGCCACCGGCGACGGCGGCGGAGAGAGAGATAAGGAACGCCGGGTTGTTGAACTTGATCGTCATCCTCACTCTTGGGAGCGCGCCCACGCTGGTGCGCTCGGAGGCGGTTCGATTCTCGAAAATCGAGGAGCGCACGGCGCAAGGCGTGATGCGAGGTATGGTTGCGGTGGTGGATCTTTCGGATCCGCGTGTGGAAGTCGTGGTCGACGGGGCGTTGACTGTGCGCACCGATGAGGGTGCCTCGGCGCGTGTTGGCGATTCGGAGTTGGTGACGACCGACGAATGGGCCGCGAGAGAGAAGACGGTGGTGGCGGTGAATGCGAATTTCTTTGCGACGCTGGGAAAGGACGGGAAGCCGACGAAGACGCCCGACTATCGCGGGGGCGTGAACGGCGACATCATCGGTCTGTCGGTGAGTGATGGTGTGGTGGTTTCGCCGGCGCGTGAAGTGGACGGAAAGGGCGACCCGGCGCTGGTGTTTGGGAAAGATGGGCGTGCGAAGGCCGCGTTGGTGACGGCCAAGGATGTGGACTCAACGGTGTGGGACGCGGTGGCGGGCGTGGGGAAGGGGAGCGGCCCGGAGGCGGGCACGCTGCTGGTGGAGGGCGGGAAGAGCAAGGCGGATTCGGCGCGGGTGGAGCCTTCGAAGCGGCACCCCAGGACTGTGGCGGGCGTGAGCAAAGACGGCAGAACACTGGTGCTGATCGTCGTGGACGGAAGGCAGAAGGACTGGAGCGTCGGGGCGACACTCGGCGAGATGGCGGAGTTGCTGCTGGCGCGGGGTGTATATTCGGCGGTGGCGCTCGATGGTGGGGGGTCAACGGCGATGGTGTTCGATCCGACGCCGGGCGGGAAGGCGGGGGACGAAGAGAAGAACAAGCCCAGCGACGGGAGTTTCCGCCCTGTTGCGAATCACTTGGGCATTCGTTTGAAAGAATGCGGAGCCGCGAAAGCGGGTCCCAAAGAGGAGTCGGTTGATTAACGCCGCGTGGAAACGCGTACCACGCGGCAGCGTGTTCGAGAGAGAGTATTGAGAGACAAAGGAGAGACAAGACATGAAGATCAGTGCGATTCTGGGCCTTGCGGCTCTGGCTGGAGCGGCGAACGCCGACGTACAGCTGTACAACTTTGCGACGGTGGATATCAGCGGGTTGACAGGGATCGGGAACAACCCGTCTGCGATCGCTTGGAACGGGTCGGACCTGTACGTTGGTGGGTACAACAACTCGGGCGGCACTGCCAACACGGGCATCGCGCGGGTGCAGTGGGCGTTGAGCGGCTCACCTTCGACGAGCACGTTCGGTGTGTTCTCGACGAACAACGCACGCGGGATCACGGGGTTGGCGTGGAAGAACGGGAAGCTGGCGGCGGCGCTGGACAACGGCGCGGGAAGCGGTGACTCGGTACGCGTGTTCGACGCGGCGGGTAACCTCTCGTGGCGGATCGGGACTTCGGCCCCGGATACGTCGCGACGCGCGAACGGCGTGGCGTTCGACCCCGGGTTCAACGGCGCGGGTACGAACCAGGGCGTGGCGTATTTGAGCATCGGGAGCGGGCGTCGTCACCTCCTGAATGACACGACGGGCGCGTACATCAATGGCCAGAACGCGGGTGGGATCATCAACTTTGCGCCGACGTCGACGACGTGGCGTGACCTGGTGTTTGATTCCGCGACGGGCGATCTTTACACACGTGAGTCGAACCGGATCGGCAAGGCCGTGCGGAATGCAGATAACGGGTTCACGGGTGCGGCGTCAACGGTTATCGCGGCGCTGACGACGGCGAGCGCGGTGGACAATCAGAACATCGAATTCATGAATTTGTCCGGGAATAAGTTCTTGATCGCCAACGATCGCTCATCGGTGAGCGGCGGGCAGGCGTTCGCATCGATCGTCAAAATGTTCGATACGGCGGGCGTGGCCCAGACGATCAACTGGAACGGGTTTACGGCCGCGTCGGGCAACGGAGCGTACGACTTCTCGTATGACGCGGGTTCGCAAACCCTTGCGGTGAGCGACTTTGTGAACCGGAAGGTGTACATCTTCGCGGTGCCGGCGCCGTCGGCGGCGTTGGTGCTTGGGATCGCGGGCGTGATGGCGGGGCGTCGCCGCCGGTAAGCTTGATGTATTCTCCCCGTTCCCCGGTTTAGCGACCGGGGAAGGGCTTGATGAACGAGTTGAAGGTCCAATCGAAGCCAGGAACGCCGCTGTATGTGTCGGTGCAGGAGGCGGTACGGACGGCGATCGAGCGCGGGCGGTATCAACCCGGTGAGCAGTTGCCCAGCACGAAAGCGCTGTCGGAGCAGCTCGAGGTATCGTTGGTAACGGTGCACCGAGCGATGCAGGAATTGGTGGCGACCGGAGTGCTCAGGCGGGGCCAAGGGCGTGGGACGTTTGTGCACGAGGATTACGCGCAGCGGTCGCGCAAGACGCATGGAATGCGAGTGGGTCTGGTGTTTCATGCGGAGAGCAGTCTGGCGGACAGTTACCACGGTCAGATCGTGGAAGGAGTCAGGCGGCAAGCCGACGAGCTGGGGATCGACCTGGTGCTGTTGCGGTTTGGCGAAGATTGGCGGAACGAGTGTCGTGGGTATTTGTATGTGAACCCGTTCCCGGAGCAACTGGACAAACCGATCCGGTTGGGGAAGACGGCGCACGCGCCGAACAGCGGGCTTCCGATTATCGTGGTGGGAGCGCGGAGCCATCGTCCAGGGGTAGCGGCGGTGGACACGGACAACATCGAGCTCGGGCGTCAGGCCGCTTCGGCGCTGGCGTCGGCGGGGCATCGTCGAGTGGGGTTTGTGGGCGGGGTGGGGACGATCTCGAACGACGCGGATCGCTGGGTTGGGTTCACGGAGGCGTGCGAGCGTCTGGGTGTGAAGGTGATGCCCGAAGCGGTGGTGCGGTCGACGGGTTGGAGGCTCGAGGACGAGCAGATCGCGGAGTTGTCGCGGGTGCTTCGGCGCCCCCTGGCCGAGAGGCCGACGGCGTTGTTCGCGGCTGGATATTACTTTGCGTTGAATGTGTATGAGGCGGCGCGGATGTGCGGGCTGGAGATTCCGACGCAGTTGTCGGTGGTGGGAGTAGACGATCCGCCGAGTGCGGCGCACCTGAATCCGCCGCTGACGACGTTCCGGCAGCCATTGGTGAAGCTGGGGCGGATGGCGATCGCGGAACTTGCGGACCTTGTGATCCGGGGCGAGGGAGCTCCGCAGCAGGTGACGCTGAGTCCTGATTTGGTGTCGAGGGGCAGCGTGGCACCGCCGACGAAAGTGGATGCACGCGGCGTAGCGGGATGACCCGCGGGCGGCAGATTTCGGCGTAGGTGTGGCTCGGGACGGTCGGTCGTCGAGCCGGGTTCGGAGTGGGACGTGTGTCTTTGAATGCCTCGAGGCGAGGGCATGGAGTCTGAACGATGAGAACGGCACGGCGGGCGTTTACTCTGATTGAGCTCTTGGTGGTGATCGCGATTATTGCGCTGCTCATCGGGCTGCTGTTGCCCGCGCTGGGACGCGCACGCGACGCGGCGAGGCAGGTCAAGGCGCAATCGAACGTGCGCGGGCTCGTGCAAGCCTTGTCGCTGTACGCGAACGACTTCCGCGATGCGTACCCGCAGAACTGCGCGGATCCGAACGAGGAAAACAAGCAGGAATACTGGTTCGACATGAGACGGGCGGGGGCGTATCTGCCTCAGCAGAACATCATGGACGCGCCGGCGAACGGGTACGAGACGATTTCGGGCGGGATCATGGCGTCCCCGAACCATCCGTCGGCGGGGCGTTCGTTCACGATGAATTACTTCGCGGCATGGTCGGTTCAAAGGGTAAACGGGCAGCTCGTCAAGGCCGGTGACCGCTCAAACGGGAGACACTTCAACGCATCGGTGGAGTTTTCGTCGAAGATCTTCCTGATCGCGGACGCGTGGGGGCTTTCGTCGGGGACGAGCAACGGACAGTTATGGTTCACGAATTCGAGCATCGGGGCGCAGGGAATGCCCGGTGAGCGTTTCGGCGGGGGCAACGGGGTCAATGATTACCCGGGCGACGCGCTGGGCCGAACTCGGGCGCCGGAGATGGAGTCGACGGGGCTGCCGAAGAGCTACATCCCGTTCTATCGGTACCCCGCACGATCGAAAGAAACGTTCAATCTCAAGGGTGGGGCGTGCTTCGGGTTCATCGATGCCCATGTGGACATCATCAAGCAAGATGATCTCGTGCGGGCAGCAGACGGGAAAAGCTCGTACCGCGTGATGTGGAGCACGAAGGACGAGGCTCTGGACGGCCGGGCGCCCTGAGGGGAATCAAGCCGGTGATGAGCACGGATGTCTCGCAAGACAGGAAGCTAGATCGGCGCGGAGCGTTGCGGTGTGCCGCTGCGCTGGTGGCGGGTGCGGCGCTTGGAGGTGGGCTGTCCGGCTGCGTTGGAAGGGGCGGGACCAGGCTTACGCTGTGGACGCTGGCGCTGAGGCCTTGGTTTGATGAGTACATGCGCGGGCAGATCGCGGAATTTGAAGCGGCGCACCCGGGCGTGGTGGTGGAGTGGTCGGACGTGCCGTTTGATGCGCTGGAACGCAAGCTGATCGCGGCGGCGTCGGCTGGGCGTGCGCCGGACGTCGTCAACATGTCGGACCTGAACTTCGCGAGGTTCGCGTCTCTCGGTGCCTTTGCTCCGCTTGACGTGGCGGCAAAGGAGCGGTATTTGCCCTCGGCGCTCGAGTTGTGCCAGTTGCGAGTACGTGGGGGTGGCGAACGGCGCGTGATGGGGCTGCCTTGGTATGTGACGCCGCAGGTGTCGATGGTGAACACGAAGCTGCTCGCCCGGGCGGGGATGACGGCGGCGAGCATGCCTCGAACATGGATGGGGCTGCTTGACGAGGCCGGGCGCTATCGCGTTCGAGCCAGTGAGAGAGGAGGCGGGCGTGGAGGTGGTGGGGGTGGGTTTCTGTTTAGCCAGCCTTTGGGAGAGGAAAGCCAGATCCCGATCATGATGCTCGGCGAGGGGATTGTGCCCTTTAGCGAGAATGGGTCGGGGCTGATCGCGGAAGTCGACAGGCCCGATGTGGTGGAGTATGTGGGTCGCTGGGTGAAGGCCTTTGGAGCCGGGCTGCTTCCCCGTGCGGCGGGGACGACAGGTCATGCGCACCTATTGCAGATGTATCAGGATGGCGAGTTGGCCGCGGTGAGCACCGGGCCGAGCTTTCTGCGGAGGATCAAGGCCGCGGCGCCCGAGGTGTTCGCGGCGACGGAGATCGTCCCGGGAACAACAGGGAAGCTAGGGCGTGCGCACATGCCGGTGATGGTGCTGGGTGTTTCGTCGAAGTCGCGTGAACCTGGTTTGGCAACGGCACTGGCGTGGCACCTGACGAGCCCGGCGAGCCAGACGGCGTTTTGCAGGCTGGCGCCGATCATGCCGAGCAGCGTGGCGTCGCTGAGCGATCCGTTTTTTGCGGAGCGCGACGAGGGTGGGCTCGTGGAACAGGCGAAGCTCGAGAGTGTTCGGAGTTTACGGACGGCGACGGCATTCACGGCGGCGCTGGACGTGTGGCCCGACATGCGTCGGAGCCTGGAGGATGGAATGAAGCGGGTTCTCCTTGACGGAGCGGACCTGCGGAGGTCACTTGAGGCGGTGAATGAAGAGTGGCGGGGCTTGCTCGCGCTGAGCGTGCGGTCGGGGCTTGATGCGGTGCCGCGGCCGGGACCTGCGGCCGGTCTTGATGATGGTGATAGCGGACGGGTTGGGAGGGTAGCGTGACGGGCACCGGGCAACAGCGCTTGGTGCCGATGGTGTTTTTGATGCCGGCGCTGCTGATCCTTGGCGGGTTTGTTCTCGCCGGGTTTGCACAGGTGGCGTATTACAGCTTCACGGAGTATTCGGCTTTCTCCGACCCGAAGTGGGTAGGGATTTCGAATTACACGGAGCTGCTGGGGCGCGGCGATTTCCTTCGTTGTCTCGCGAATTCGGCGATGTATCTTCTGGTCACACCGGCGATCGTGGGTCTGAGTCTGGTCGCCGCGATGTCGGTGGCGTCGGGGATCCGTGGGGCGGGGTGGTATCGTGTGGCGTTCTTTCTACCGGTCGTAACGCCGACGATTGTGGCGGCGCTGGCCTGGCGTGTGCTCTATGACGAGAACAGCGGGCTGCTGAACGCAGGGCTCGAAGTTGTGGGGATCGGGGGTGTGCGGTGGCTATCCGAGAAACCCTGGACGCTGGTGGCGGCGATGCTGGTCACGGTGTGGAAGGGCTTTGGCTTCTACATGATGGTGCTGCTGGCCGCATTGGTCGCGGTGCCCCGAGACTTAAAGGAGGCGGCGGCGCTCGATGGAGCTGGACGGATGGGGACATTTCGGCACGTGGTGCTGCCCTCGATTTGGCCTGCGCTGGCGCTGGTCGGCGTGGTGTCGAGCATTTCGGCACTCAAAGTATTCGACGAGATCTTCGTCACGGTCAAGGGGACACCGATCACGCACCAGACGGTGGTGCCGCTGATGTATCAACTGGCGTTCGAGCGAGGGCGTTTCGGTCTTGCGTCGGCGGCGGGGATGATGCTATTCGCGGTGATCCTGGCCCTGAGTGTGCTGAATCTCCGGCTGAGTCGGCGGGGGGGGGCTGCATGATCGAGCGACGTACGGTGATGGCGTCAGCGGTGTGGCACGGGCTGGCGGCCGTGTTGGCGCTGATCGCCGTGGGGCCGGCGGTGTGGCTGGTGCTGGTTAGCTTGCAGCCCTCGGGAACGTCGCTGCACTCGGCGAGCGTGCGTGGATTGACGCTTGAGAACTTTGCTGAGGCGTGGAAGCAGGGACAACTTGGCGGGCCGGCATTGAACAGTGTGCTGGTGACCTCGGCACGAGTGGTGCTCAACGTGCTCATCGCAGCAATGGCGGCGTACCCATTGGCGCGGATGAGCTTTCGCGGGCGTGACACCGTGTTTGTTCTGTTGCTCGCGACGATGATGGTTCCGGAGCAGGTCGTTCTGGTGCCGATGTTCCGAACGGTCGCGGGGATGGGGCTGTTCGACACGTTGGCGGCAGTGGTTCTCCCGTTCTCGGTGACGGCATTCGGGATTTATCTTTGCCGACAGGCGTTCTTGGCGGTGCCGACGGAATTGGAGGAGGCGGCTCGGATCGACGGGTGCGGTCCTTGGCGGACGTGGCTGCACGTGATGGTGCCTTTGTCGGCGCCGACGCTGGCAACGCTGGCGCTGTTTACGGTTCTGGGATCCTGGTCGGAGCTGCTGTGGCCGCTGATCGTTCTTCAGGACCGGGAGAAGATGACGCTGCCCGTGGCGATGAGTTCGCTGATGTCCGGCGCGTTTGTGACAAACGTGAGGCTGGCGTATGCGGCGAGTGTTATCGCGCTGCTCCCGGTGGTCGTGGTGTTCTTATTCGCGCAACGGTTCTTGAGGCCCGACGCGTTCGGGGGAGCAGTAAAGGGATGAAAGAACGTTCGACGGAAGTGTTGATTGTGGGCGGCGGCACGGGGGCGGTCGCCGCGGCGCTCTCGTTGGCACGGATGGGCGTATCGTGCATCGTGACCGAGCCCACGGACTGGGTGGGAGGACAACTGACCTCGCAGGGGGTTCCTCCCGATGAGAATCAGTGGATCGAGGATTTCGGGGCGACCTCGTCTTACCGTGCATTCCGAGAAGGAGTACGGACGTGGTATCGGCGGAATCGATCGCTGACCCCGCGTGCTCAGGGCAATAAGTTGCTGAATCCGGGTGGCGGCTGGGTGAGCCGCTTGTGTTACGAGCCTTTCGTAGGGCACGCGGTGATGTGCGAGATGCTTGCGCTGCACCGGAACACGATCGAGGTGATTCACGGGCTTGAGCCCGAGTCGGCTTCGGTCGCTGGCGACCGCATCGAAGCGGTGACGTTCGCTGGGAATGAAGCAGTGAGTATCCGCGCCAAGTACGTGCTTGACGCGACCGAGCTGGGGGACCTGTACCCTCTGGCGGGCGTCGAACACATGATCGGCGCAGAACACCGGGGTGAATTCGGCGAGCATCACGCCCGAGCGGACAAAGCCGAAGCGAGAGACCAGCAGGCTATCTCGTGGTGCTTTGCAATGGAGCATCGGGCGGGCGAGGACCATCGGATCTCGAAGCCTGAGCGATATGAATTCTGGCGGGACCATGTCCCGGCGATGGCTCAGGGGGAACAGCCTTGGACAGGGCGGCTGTTCTCGTGGACGGTGCCGAGCCACAATCAGGAGGGAAAGCGGACATTTCCGTTTATTCCTTGGCCCGAGTCGTGCCCGCCGGGCGTTTGGGACATGTGGAGGTATCGGCGGATCCGCGACGCATCCATCGAGACGGGGGATAGCGGGAAAGATGTATGCCTAGTGAACTGGGTGCAGATGGACTATTGGCTCAGGCCGTTGCTGGGGGTTGATCGGCTGGAACAAGCCCGAGCGCTGGCGGAATCGAAAGAATTGTCGCGATGTTTGTTCTACTGGATGCAGAACGACTGCCCGCGGCATGACGACAAGGGGACGGGGTATCCCGGGCTAAGGCTTGCGGGGGATGTTCTGGGAACGACGGACGGGTTTGCCAAGTCGGCGTACATTCGCGAGCCACGGCGACTGCGGGCGAGAACCATCGTCACCGAAGCGCACATCGGGACCGAACAGCGAAAGGCGGATGGACGTCATCGGGAGGCCAAGTCCGGACGGGAGGCCCCGCCGATGGGTTTAGCCGAGCCATTTGCGGACTCGGTGGGGATCGGTCACTACACGTTGGACCTGCACCCCAGTGCTGCGGGGCGAAACAGCGTGTATGTTCCGGCGGCTCCATTCCGGATCCCGATGGGCTCGTTGATCCCGATTCGGGTCAGAAACCTGCTCGCGGCGGGGAAAGGGATCGGGGTGAGCCACGTGGCCAATGGATGCTATCGAATGCACGCCGTGGAGTGGAACGTCGGAGAATCGGCGGGCGCACTGGCGGCGTTCTGTCTCAGGCTTGGTGTCGAGCCGACTCAGGTACACGAGTCTGCTGGGCTGACGGGGCAATTTCAGCGTGAGATCGTGTCGTCCGGGGTGCCGGTGGCGTGGCCTTGGGAAGGCTAATACCGAGGACGGGACCGTACGCGGAGCGAAAGGATACAATAGCGTATGGCAAATGAGTCTGACAAAAAGAAGATAGTTCTTGCGGTCGCATTGTTGGTGGTTGCCGGGCTCGTGGTCGCGTGGAACTTCGGCATGTTTGCTGGGGGCGGTTCCAAGGCCGACACCAATCAAGCCGAAGCACCGATTTCTGCGAAGGAAGCCAAGGAAAAGGGTGTACAAGCACGCCCCGGCGCACGAATCGCTGAGTGAACATTTTCACGCATTGGTGACTGGGTTACGGGTTCGATTTGAGACCGAGCGCGGAGAGCGCTGCGGGGTCGAGAGCACGCGGGCCTGATTCGGGCCTTTGCGTGGGAGTGGCGCCGAAATTTCCGGCCCAATCCCACATGCACCAGCCGATGCCGGATTGTTCGAGCGAGCTGCGGACGTCGGCGATCCATCGCATGCGGCTCTGCGCGGGTGCGTGAGCGATGACGCCGAACTCCCCGCACCAAAGCACGACGCCGTGCTGCTTTGCCCAACTCGCCGCGCGGGCGATCCGAGCGGCGATCTTCGCGGTGGCCCATTTTTCGCGGCCGTACCAGAGGGCCTCGGCGCGAGCGACGCGGTCTTCGATCTTGGACGCGGGACCTTCGACGAGTTCGGGGGAAGAGGGGTATGGTAGCTCCTTAAAGAGTGCCCAATTTGGCGGTCCCCACGTTGCCCCCTGATGAGTAAAGGTGTGGGGCTCGTAGAAATGAAAGGTGTAAATCACGTTGGTGTCAGTCGCGAGGGGCGTGGGGAGCGACAGCAATCCGTCGATGCTCGACCAGTTACTGCCCGTGAGGATGACGGTGTGGAGCGGGGCCTGTGATCGAACCGCGGTCAGGAGCTTGGCCTGTATTGCGGGCCATCGTGCGGGCGCTTTTTCGAACACGGGCTCGTTGAGCAGTTCGAGAAAGACCTTTGCGGGATCGCGGTCGGCGATGTGCTTGGCGAGCGCCGTCCAGTTCTTAATAAAGTTCTCCTCGGTCTTTTTGACTGAAGGCTTGGAGTCGTCGTGGAGCTGCCTGTCGTAGGAGTCCTCGCTCTGCGTGCCCAGGACGTGGAGGTCAATGACGGCGGCCAGGCCGGCTTCGCCGAGAACATCGAGGGCTTTATCGAGCTTCTTGGCGATGCCGGCGTTGACGAACCCCGCGGTGCCGCCGAACAATCGGCCCGGATCGATGGGGATCCGAACGCAGGTGAAGCCTGCAGCAGCGAGAGCCTTTGCGTCGTCTGCTGTGAAGTACTCGGGCGAAGCAAAGTTTCGTTCGCCCCCGACGGGAAGCCAGAACCAGTGAGAGAGGTTGATCCCTTTGGCCAGCACCGCGGCGCGCTGTGACGCCAAAGAAGGGGGTGCGCCTGTGGGCGTAGCAGAGGAGGGCGGAGTCGTTGAGGGGGGGGCGGATGGAGGCTGGGAGAACGCGATGCACGCGATTGCGGCGGTCATCACAAGCCCGAACCACGAGCGGCGTGTCGTTCGCATCTGTAATGGTACGCGCCGGGACCCTTCGGGTTCCCCGGGGATCGGGACGGAGCTGTGAGAGTTGGCATCCCGGGGGCGGTGTAGACTCCAGCGTGCAAACGCTCTCCGAGATCAGGAATTTGCTGGCCCTGCGAGGCCTGACGCCCAAGAAGTCGCTCGGTCAGAATTTTTTGCACGACCACAATCTCATCAAGAAGTTGGTTGACGCTTCGGGCGTGACTCGTGGCGACGTGGTGCTGGAGGTGGGGCCGGGCACTGGTGCGCTTACCGTGGAGTTGCTTGCTCGAGGGTGTCATGTGGTGGCGTGCGAGCTCGACGACGAGCTCGTGGGTCTGCTGCGCGAGACGATGCCTGCGGTGGCCGAGGCCCACGGAGGCTCGTTCTCTCTGGTTCACGCGGACTGCCTCGAGTCCAAGCGAGAAGTTTCGCGTGAGGTCAAGTCCGTGTTGGGCGGGCGGCCCTTTACTCTTGTTGCGAATTTGCCCTATGGTGCGGCGACACCGCTGATGCTCGCGCTGCTGACGAGGCACCCAGAGTGTGCCGGGCTCTATGTAACGGTGCAACGCGAGGTTGGCGATCGTCTGCTGGGGCGCGTCGGAGAAGACACGTACGGAACGATCAGCGTGGTGGTGTGGGCGTGTGCCATGGGCGAGCGGGTGGCGAAGTTGCCGCCCGAGTGCTTTTGGCCTCGTCCAGAGATTGACAGCTCGATGATCGGGCTTCGTAGGCGAGAGAAGCCTGCGACGGGAGACCTTGTGGGCCTTGCGGACTTCACTCAGCGAGTCTTTGCGCAGCGTCGCAAGCAACTGGGCTCGGTTCTCGGTCGAGAGGTGACGCAAAGTGCGAATTGGCCTCGCGGGCTGCTCCCCAGTGTGAGGGCCGAGAGCCTATCGCCCGATGAAATCGTCGGGCTGTTCGAGGCCATCGGGCGAGAGGAAAGCGGTGAAAGTTCCTCGGACCCCTTGCGGCCGTGAGGCGGAATTGGTAGGCTGGACGTGCCGAGATGGAGACCACTGACTCCCACTCCCTGGCTGTGACACTCGAGCCCGTGCTCCGCGAGGCGACCGGGGGCAGACTCGGCCCGATTGAGTGGTTTCGGGCGGCGTGGCAACATGGGGGTGCAGCAACGGGATTCGCGGCGTGGTGCGGTGGCAACGGACAAGTGATGGTCAAGCTGCCGATCGGACCCGCTGAGCTGCGGTGGACGGAGCGCCTTTCAAGGTCCACCCGAGCCGCTTCGGGGGGAGCTTTGGTGCCTGAAGTGTTTGCGTGTGGGGACAACATCGGGGGGATAGACCTGGCGTGGGTGGTGATGGAGAAGCTTCCGGGAAAGCCGTTGTCCGCCGGGCTTGACGAGCGATCGGTTCGGGAGCTTCTGGCTTCGGCTCACGACTTTCACACAGCGGCACTGGCGCACGCCGATCCGGGTGCGTCACCTCCGCCGCCGACGAACTGGGCCGAGAATATCGCACGGTCTCGGGACGCGGTGCGGACGCATGGCCTGGCTGATTCGCAGCGATGGAACGAGGCACTGCGGTCCGTTCAGCGGGCGCTCCCTCTGCTTGTCCGGCGGTGGACAGGGCGTTCCATCAACACGTGGTGCCACGGCGACCTCCATCCGGGCAACGCGATGAGGCGTTCGAATGAGGGGGGTCAGGGTCGCTGTGTGCTGATCGATCTCGCGCTCGTTCACGCGGGGCACTGGGTGGAAGACGCGGTGTATCTGGAGAGGCAGTTCTGGGGGCACGCCGACATGCTTCACGGCGTCAAGCCAGTCTCGGAACTGGCGCGTCTGCGGCGCGAGGCCGGGATCCCGATCGAGGCCGACTATGGAGAGGTCGCGGTCGCTCGGCGCGTGCTCATGGCTTCGCTGGTGCCACTCTTCATCGAGCGAGAAGGAAATTCGAAGTACGTGCGGGGTGCGCTCGAGATTATCGAGAAATTTGCTCCTCAGGTCCACTAGTCCTTCGCACGCGGTTTGAGAGGTCGAATCTATCGGGGCGTTGTGATCGGCGAGGGTTTAATAATCTCGATTCGGTCGGTGCGAAGATCCCACAAGGCTTCAGCAGCGCGGAGCGTGCCCGACGTCGCGGCGTCGAAAATCGTAATCTCACGCGGGGTGATGCCCTGGACGGCGGACAGACGGAGAGACCCGGCCTCTGCGTCGTACACGAGCGAGTCGGCGGCGATCTGGCGTTCGCCGTTGGCTGGCTTGACTCGCCCGAACACACTTCCGATGGCCGAAGCGGTTCTGAGCTCGCCCCGGGCCTCGGACTCGCCCGGCTGACCCGGGATGGTCGCGATCGTCGCGTCGAGCGTCGCGGCTTCGAGGTCGAGGATGAGCCCGTCCTGGGCGCGTTCATGAGTCAGCCGGGCTTTGTCCTTGAGACTTAGGACCCCGGCGTCTCTGGTAAAGAGCATGGAGCCGGTCCATTCCATGAGCGTGGTGCCACGGGAAACTGGGCCGCCCGGAGTGGGTGTCACGGGAGAGACTGGGGAGGGAACTGGCAAGCCGGCCTCGGGCGTGGCGTCGTTCGAACGTCGATCGAAGGCGACCGCCTTTCCTGCGCCGGGAACGCTGATAGTCCCGGCTTGGTTATCGGCCACGATGTGTGTGCCGGTGAGGTGCAGGATTCGCTCGGCCCGGCGGCTTTGGGTGTTCTCCAGTGAAACGGGGCCGTCGTACTGCCGAGATTCGACAACGGCAGCAGGCTTTGGCGAGCTTGCGTCGGCGGTTGCGGTCGCGCGGATCACCCGCCGTTCGGGTGCGGCCGCTTGGCCCGCTGCATTCTTTGGACTGGGCGTGAGCTCGATGCGGATCGAGTCGGCGTCGACGGATTCTATGGTCCGGTCGTTGCTGAGGACGCGTGCTTTGGTCTCACCCTTGGCGTCGAGGATTCCGGTGGTGCTATCGAACGTCATGGCGGTTTGCCACGACGCCTTGGCCGCAGAAACGCCGGTGCTTTCATCGCCCGAGGTCTCGAAGCGACCGGGCCCGGGGACGTCGACTCGTTCCCGTATTCGGTCGAGGTTGATCACGGTTCCCGTGAGCGACGATCCGCCCTGCGAGACGATCGCGGGCTGTTCATCAGTGAGCCCGATGACGTTCGCCCTTTCCGCCGGAACATCGACCCGGAGCTCGTGCCCCTGGGCGACGACTCGGTCGGTGTTGGTGAAATTCACGGTGCCGCGGGCGATGACTGTGAGAGGCCCGAGCTTTCCAGATGCGGGGCGACCGATGGTTGCGTCGAGCGACTCGGCGCTCAGAAGGGAATCGGGCCTTCGGGCCTCAACGAAGGTCTGTGCGCTCAGAAAGCGGGGCTCAGTGCGGATGCGTCCCGGCGAGGCCGCATCGGGAGGAAGTTTCTCGAAGTCGAGCACCATGGACCCCGCCGATAGGGCGCCGTCCTTTGAGTCGCGAGCCAGGGCGTTGCCCACGAGTTCGGCGCGCAAAGGTTGGGATCGTTCGGCAAACCGGATTCGCAGCACGTCGCCCCCGAAGCTGGAAGTGCCGTCGAAGCCCTCCACGCTCCCGGCGACAAGCGCCTCGGCGAGTCCGGAGCCCGTCCCCGAGTCTTGATTGGAGGAACGCCCGCGACGGTCGATGACAAAGTCGGCCTGCTCCTTCCAAGTGAGAGTCCTGAGGCCCGCATCCGGTGTGCTGACGGCTTCCTCGGGGCGGCGGGCACGATCGGAAATGGAGCCCTCGCCGCGTACCTGGCCTACGCCGGTGGGGATATTGAGCGCGAGGTGATTGGATGCCAGTGCTCCGCCCCCGGCGGTGCGCAGACTTACGGAACCCGCTCCGACGCCGGAAAGAACGAGGTCGCCTCGTGTGGCCGCGAACACTGCCCGGCCTGCGGAGCCCGCGAGCCCGGACTTTGAGTCGTTGAACGACACGGGGCTAGTCGAACCGCTGAGCGAGATGTGGACGTCATCCTGTGCAAGTTCCTGGGGCAGCGTCTGGGCGGCCACGATGTCAAGGGACCCGTTTGAGGACAGCTCAAAAGAGTCGAGAACAGGTTCGGCATTGGCCTTCGCTGGAGTTGAGGTTTCTCCCGATGTGGTTCTCGCTGGACCCGCGGACATCGTCGCGATCGCGCCGGGGCGTAGGCGATTCCCGAGCAGACGGACGAACGCGCCAGCCTGTTCCGCAGTCATGGTCTGGGACGCAGACGTGAACGTCACGGGCATGGCAAACTCGGCCTGGTAGAGCGTTTCGATGGGTTTGGGTCTGGTTTCGGAGGGCACGGGCTCGGCCGTTTTATCGGTGCTGTTGGTCACATCGGGTGGCAGCGAGAGCCTTCGGATGCGCGGCGACTGAGCGACCGTGAGGCGGCGAAGGCCTTCGTTGGGTTGATCGAGAAGCACATGAACGCCCTTGCCTTCGAACATCCAACCTTGGGAGGAAGCGTCGATTGCGACTGCGCCGGGGATCCGGACCTCGCCGAGCGTGGCATCAAACTCGAGTGTGTCGCCCAGTTCTGCGGAAGCGGCAGGCTTCGGGGCCGAGGTCGATGCGGCATTGGCGGCCGAGCTGTCTGCGAAGAGGTCCCCGCGCACGTTGCCCTCGAACGAGCCCCGCTCCGGGGCCTGGTCTCTTGCGGGCATATGGAAAAGACCGGATGCCGCAGAGATTCGGAGGGCGCGGCCATCGGAGAAAAAGATCCACGCCGCGGGCTCGGTGACCCGGAACCGCTTGCCCTCCTGCGGCTCGACACGACGAGCGGTGATCAGCGCGGCGCGACGTGCGGCGTTGGAACGGTCCGCCAACTCGACGCGAAGCCCCCAGCCGCCCTCCCCGGAGGTTTGTTTGCCGTCGGGAGAACTCGGGAGCGAAAGCCCCTGTGATTGATCCGAAGCGGGGTCTGGGCCTCGTTCGCCGGGCTGGCGGCTCGCAGCCGATCTTGGGCCTCGAAGCACGACAACCGCGACGAGGCCAGCGCACGCGAGCCCGACTCCCACGGCGACGATCAAACCTGTGGTTCTGGCGGTGCCGCGTGCGGATCGGCCGAGCAAAATTCCGGAGAGAAAAAGGGGCATCGCCGGATTCTACGGACGTCGGCCGTGCTCATCTTCAGAATCGAGCCGAGAAGGGGCCAGGAGCGTGTCGCGGCCCAGGTGCTTGATTCCTATGAGCCAGAAAACGCCGCCGAGCACGATGGCGAGCCCCACGACCATGAACGCGAGGGACATGTTCCCCTTTGGCATCTCGGGAGTCATTGTGGCATCGGTGATCCAGCCGATCAAAGGCGGGCTGATGACGTCTCCGAGAATATGGATGATAAAGATATTGATTGCAAAGGCGGACGCGCGGATGGCAGGCGGGGCGACGTTCGCGGTGATCGCGTTGCTCGGGCCTGTATTGAAGAAGAGGCAAAAGACGGCGAAGAAGACGAACGCCCACGCCGCGGGAAAGGGAGCGTAGATCACGCCGAGAAACAGCGGGAATCCCGCGAGCATGGCGATTCCCGAGACAAGAAAATAGGAGCCCGAGTACCGGGGACGCAGCCGGTCGGCGAGCCAGCCGCCCGTGAGCGTTGCGAGCAGGCCCGATACGACGACGATCCCGCCGAAGGTCATGTTGACCGACGCGCGAAGACGTTCTAACTCATCGGGGGTCGTCATGGGTAGCGCAAGGCGGTGCTCGGTGATGTACGTCGGCGCCCAGAAGGAAATCCCGCCGATTGCGAATGTCATGGCGGTCATCCCCGCGGTGTTGATGACATAGGACGGGATGGAGAACAACGCACGAAGATCACGGCCTCGGATGCGCCTGTGCTCCTGTAGAGGCTTCGTTTCGCGAGATTCGCTCATTCCTCTGGGGGTTTCCTTCATCATGAAGCAAAGAGCCGCGAGCAAAATCCCGGGCGGAAGTGTCACGAAGAACGCCCAGTGCCAGCTGGACATGCTCGCGATGGCACCACCAAGCACGTACCCCAGAGCCGATCCGACAGGGAGCGCGGTGTAGAACCACGCGAGAACTGCCCCGCGTCGCTCGACAGGATAGAGATCCGCGATGATGGTCGGCGCGACGGGTGCATAGGCGGCTTCGCCAACACCGATGAGGATCCTCATGAGCAACAAGAATCCGAATGACGTCGCGAGCCCCGAACCCGCTGAGGCGAGGCTCCAAAGCAGCACCCCCACACCGATGATCCACCACCGCTTCCAGCGGTCGGCCAGAGCGCCGAAGATCGGTGAAAGCGTCATGTAGGCCAGCAGGAATGCCGTCGCGAGGAAACCCATGCGCGTCGCGGCGGACTGTTCTCCGACGGATCCCTTGGGGAAGAGTTCGTCGCGAATGGGCCCCTCAACGGCGGCCAGGATGTAGCGGTCGATGTAGTTAAAGAGATTGATGAGCACGAGCAGAAGCACGGCAACCCAGGGCCTGCTCAACAGGCGAAGGCGGGGCTTGATCGCGGGCGATTCGGGCGTGGCCACTAGTACCCCGGCCCGTATGCAGGCCCGAAGAGTGAGCCGATGGAATTGTTCTCGCCTGAGAGTTCGGGCTCATTGTCAAGGACGCGGGCGCGGGTGCGTTTGCCGATCGGGGTGGGCTTGACGACGAACCCGAAGCTGGTTTCGTCGGTGATGTTGTTGTACGAAAGCCTTAGGCCAACGGTGAACCCGTCGAATCCGCGCCGCAATTCTCCGCCTGCTCCTTGGAACCCGCCCGCCGAGACGTCGTAGCTTGCGAGCCCCGAGACGCTGTACCGCCGGGTGAGCTCGTAACTCGCGCCCACATCCACAAAGGTCGAGTCGAGCGGGTTGATGTACCTGCTTTCGAGGAATGTCGAGAATCGGGGGTCGTGCTGGATGATGAGTCCAACCGTCGATCGGTCCTGCTGGTTGGAGTTGAAATCGAAGATGGAAGAACCCGTGATCGCCATGGCCGACGAGACCTGCCAGAGCCCCGAGATGTCGGCGAAATCGCCGGGGTTGGAGAGCTCGGGTCTGAACTCATACCAGCGGTTGAGCAGACCCTTGGGGTCGGGGATGCCCGAAGCGAAGCTCACGTGGGTCGACAGTTTGAACAGGTCGACGCTGTGTGATGAGAGCGGGCCTCGAGTGTCGCCTCGCTTGGTTTGCCACGTCTGGTCGATCCCGAGGCGGGTTGTGGTTCCCTGGGAGAGGTTCTCGATGTCCTCGTCATAGGCCGGCAGGGCGGTGCGGTTGACGGTGCTCCCGGCGTATTGCAAAGTGGCGCTGGGCTCGATGATGTGGCGCATCTGGTTGATGTCGAAGAGCCCGGAGGATACTCGCTCATCGACGCGGTGGAGCTCGGTTCCCAGACGAACGCCCGTCGCGCCCCAGAGCCTGGAGTTGTCGGACTGTCCGGGCGAATACGTGCGGAAGTCGTCGTCGTACCACGTCCCCCGGGCCACGACGAATGGCTCGATCCTGACCGGCCCATACTCGCGTGGGAAAGCGATCTCCTGTCGAGTGTCGAGCCGACTGACCCCGTCCTCCATGAGACCCTGCGTGCGGAGCACATCGCTCAGACGTTCCCCGGGGAGAATCCCGAAGGCTCGCGTGGAAAGATCGGGTCGGTCGAACCCTCGCTCGCGCGCGAACACCTCGTCAAACTGCATGGAGAGCATCGAGTAGCGATACTCGTGCGTCCAGGTCGCGTCTCCGAGCCAGGACTCGCCGAACAACCGATCCGCCTGCCTCGTATACGCGATCTCCGGGAGTTTGGCGACGCTGTACCCCTTGCTCTGGAGAAGCCACTCGTTAGCAACGAAGTCGTTGAGGCTTGCTTTAAAGCGGGTCGAGAACGCTGTGTTGCCTTCGGAGCGGGTGAGCACGGTCTGGGTCGCAAACTCTCGGCGGGACTCGGCCAGATTCTCGGCGAACGCGTCGACAAAGGTCTCGTCGCCCAAGTATGCGCCCTCGGCGAAGAGCGACCATTGATCGTCGAGCGTCCATGTCTGTTCGCCCAGGAACATCCCGCGTGTGTCGTTGCGACGCTCGCGTCGAGAGCCGGCTTTGAGGAAGTCGCTCCCGTTGTCCTCGATGATGGAGTACGCGAAGAACTTTCCTCTGCTGTCCTCGCTCGACCACTGCGAGTCGGCTCCCAAAGCGGCCCCGCGCTCGAAGTAGTACTGAGCGAGCAGGTCGAACCGCCGATTTTCTCCCTCCTGACGCTCGAGCCACGAGGGCATGAGCGACAGCAGGTCCCATCGGGTCTTGATCGCGGGGCCGCTCCCGCTGCTGTTCTCGATGCGGACGTCACGGAGCGGAACATCCTCGGGGTCTCCTTCGAACGTTGGAACGTAGAAGAAGGGGAGCTCGCCTGCGTTGAGCGTGATGCCCGACGCTTCGACCTTTGTACGGGTTCGAGTCATCGCAGGCCGGGTCGCAAACGAGATGTCGTCGCTCGCCGCGCCCGGAAGCCTGAGACCTGCCCGAGTCGGCAACGGGGACGACGCCGTCTCCGATGGCGGGATTTCGACGTCTTCTTGGGTGACGGTGATGGATTGAGCCCCGATTGAGAATTCTGGCTCAAAGAATGCGCTGGCCGAGAAGCGGGCCCGCTCCGCCTTGAACTGTCTGCGGCTCTCCTGTCGTAGAGATTGGGCGCGGACATAGAGCGGAAGCCCGCGATCCTGGTCGTACGTGAAGAACACGGCATCGATGATGACCGCTCGATTGTTGCGAACGTCGTAGTAGATCTTTGGCCCGCGGATGGTGTACTTCCCGTCTGTGGCGACCACATCGCCTTCGACATACACCCCGCGGACGCGGCCGGCCTCGATGCGTGACGGATCGATCACGCCGACGGGGTTTGGGTCCGCCTCCTCATTTTCTTTGATCTGCCCTTCAAGGAAGACGATCGCCCGCTGAGCTTCGATCTGCAGGCTCTTTCCCACACTTCCCGGGTCGGTGTACTGCACCACCAGTCCATCGCTGGCGATCAAGAGCGCTTCGCCGGGCTCGGGCTGCACACCCATCTCCTCGGCGGCCCCGGCCACGGATCCTGCGCCGACATTGCCCGGCGTGTGCGATAGGGTGCCCGCCTTGCCCGCGTCGTTGACGTACACGAGGTTCCCCGCCGAAAGGGTGATGATTCCGCGCCTGGCAAAGATTGGAGCATTCTCATCGCCGAAAGGCAACTTCGAGGCGCGACGTGCGGCGACGCTCGTTGGATCGCTGAGATCGAGATCGCTTCCCGCTCGATAGGGACGGCTCAGCGATGGGTCAACCACCGTGGGTGGAGACTTTGGGGTCGGGGGTCTTTCGAAAGGCACGTCGGTCGAAGCGTCTTCGTCCGCGGCCACGATCTGCCGAATGGACCGCGAAAAAGCTCGCTCTGCCTCGAGGCGGAAAGGGTCCCCCGGCTCGCCCCTCGTGAGCAAGTCCGCACGGATCGCGGGCTCTGCTGCGCAGTCCAGCACTGCGCGCACGGGCAGCCGATCAGCCGCGATGGACACGCTCGCGGGGCCCCGCGGGTTACCGACGCGATCAAAGTAAACATACACCTGATACACCCCGGCCCGCGTGGAAATGGCCGAGAGATCGGCGGGAGCATCGGAGGCAGAAGCGGAGTCTTCGATGCGTTCAATCCAGACCGCGGCTCGTGCCGCATGGAGGTCGTAGACCCCCATCTGAACCCGAACATCCCCTGAAAGGAACAGCCGCTGTGTGCCATCTGAGTCGCCCCAAACCCAGGCGCGTGAAGCAGAAAACGAGATCTCCCCTCGCACCGACTCTAGAGGCAGACGCAATCCTGCAAAGCCCTCGGCACCAGCCGTCTCGCCCTGGGTACTCGCTGGGGTTTGAGCCCGAGACGTCCCCGTGAAGCCAACAACGGCGAACCCTGCCGAGGCGGCCAGAACGAGTGCGTTGACGGTCAGGCCCGTCTGGGTGTGGTGCCGAATCAATGCCATGAGTGGTTCATCCGTGAAGGGCCCCGCCAATGTCCCGGGTCGGAGCCAAGAGCATGGTACCTCGATGGGCAATTCCCTGCCTCGTCGAAAGTCAAAGAACAGCGGATTTGTCAGGTATTTGGACGGTATGGGTTGTGAACACTCGGGCGGGTCTCATCCGATGAATGCATGACCATGGCCGGACACCTTGAAATCCCGTTGTCAAAGCCCGATGTCGGCCCCCTTGAAGAGGAACTGGTGCTTCAGGTATTGAGATCGGGGAAGCTCTCAATGGGTCCGATGGTCGAAGAATTCGAGTCGATGGTGTCCTCGCGAGTGCGTCGGCACCACGCGGTGGCGGTGAATTCGGGGACGTCGGCGCTGCACCTGGTGATGCGTGCGCTGAACATCGGCCCGGGAGATGAGGTGATTACGACGCCCTTCTCGTTCATCGCGTCGTCGAACTGCATCCTATTTACCGGCGCGAAGCCTGTGTTCGTGGACATCTGCCCACGCTCTCTCAACATGGACCCGGCCAAAGTCGAGGCCGCCGTGACTCCCAAGACCAAGGCGATTCTCGCGGTCGAGGCTTTCGGGAACCCGGCCCACATGGATGCCTACGAGTCGATCTCCAAGCGGCACGAGATCGCACTCATCGAAGACTCGTGCGAGGCTCTAGGCACGATGTACAAAGGCAGGCCGTGCGGCTCGTTCGGCCGCGTGAGCGTGTTCGGGTTCTACCCCAATAAGCAGATCACCACGGGCGAAGGAGGGATGATCGTCACCGACGACCAGCGCCTCGCCGAGCTCTGTCGTAGCATGAGGAATCAGGGCAGACCTCTCGGGTGGCGTCCACCCTCGGCGTCGGCAGTCACGGGGCACGACGCCTCTCGTGGTGCAGGAGGGACGCCCACGGGTTCATGGCTCCGACACGAACGTCTCGGATACAACTACCGGCTGTCCGACGTCAACGCCGCGTTGGGTGTCGCACAGATGCGACGCCTCGACGAGATCATCCGCAAGCGGCACACCGCTGCGGAGCTGTATTTCTCGAGACTTGCCGCACACAAGGACTTCATCCTTCCCACGCTCGATCCCGAGACGGTGATGAGTTGGTTCATCTTCGTGGCCAGGCTTTCCACGACGTACACCCGCGATGAACGGGATCGGATTATCGCGAGCCTCCGTCGGCACGATATCGGTGCGAGCGACTATTTCCCGTGTATCCACTTACAACCTTTCTATCAGGCGCAGTTCGGTTACGCACCGGGGATGTTCCCTATCGCCGAGCGTGTGAGCGACCGCACCATCGCGATTCCCTTCTATAACTCACTCACGGGTAAAGACGCCGACCTGGTCGTTCAGACGCTCGATCTGATGCTGATGCGTGAGAACCTGAAACGGACGTAGCGGCCCGGCCGGCCCGATGGCCGCGCACACGCGGTGCTGAGTTTGGTATTGGGCGGAGTCAGATCTTCGAGAGAAGGGCAGCCACTCGTGCCCTGCGGACTTGCTCGCTCTGCCACATCGAGTCCGAAACGTCGCCGGAAATCGTTGAGCTCTCAGGGGCTTGGAGACGGCGGTCTGCCGACAACGTCGTGGGAAGACGGCGCAACGCTCCGGCTTCGGGAGCTGCCTCGTCCACCGGCATCGGGGAACGCAGGAACTTGTATCGGGTACCCGCGGGCACCACGGGGATTTGCCCGAACTCGGTCGGTGTGTATTCGGAGCGAGGAAACTCGGCGATTAGTGCTCCATGGACTCGGGCGAACCTCGGTCGACGGCCACTGGGCTGCTTGATCTCGTAGACACCCTCGAAGCCGGTGGGCTTACGGAGGTCGCGGGAGTGGACGGAAAGGTCGCGTGCCAGAGGGCTTTGGTCGGCCGTCCCCTCGGTGACAGGCTGCATCTGACTCGGTGGGAGGGACAGAGCGGCCGAGATGACAAACGCCAAGAGCATATGGAACAGTATCGGTCTGACGAGCTGCATTCCTGTGATCCGTCCGAATTGGCCGATAACATTGGGCTGTGCTATTCCCCCGAGGAGCTCGTTCGTGAAGAAGATCAAGAAGCTGTTTGTCACTCTCGCGGTGCTGGTCGTTTTGCTGGTGGCGTGCGCGTTCGCGGGGCTGTTCTACATCAATGACTTGGTCAAGGTCGCCGTCGAAAGAGGCGGGACTTACGCCACCGGCGTCAAGACGACGCTCGCATCCGCGGACATCCGGCCCTTCGCGGGCTCCGCGACGCTGAATTCCATGCAGATCGCCAATCCCGACGGCTTTAGCTCCGCACCGTTCTTTGACCTCGCCTCGGGCGGAGCCGCGGTCTCGCTGGGCTCTCTGCGGCGGCCCGTCGTTGAGCTCGAACGCGTCGAGGCCCAGGCCGTCCGCGTCACTCTCGAACGCAAGGCGGGCAAAACCAACTACGGCGTCATCCTCGACACCGTGAAGAAGCTCGGCGGTTCGAGGACGGACAACGGTACCGGGGGCGGGAGTGAGAAAAAGTTTATCATCAAAGATCTCGACATCCGCGACGTGCGTGTCACGGTTGACATGCTCGACGTCGGCGTGCCCCTTGGCTCGATCGTCGTCCCCATCGACCGGATCCATCTCACCAACATCGGGACTGCCAGCCAGGGGCTTCCTCTCGCGGACATCGCGGGTATCGTGGTTCGTGCGGTGCTGGGTGCAGCGGCGGAGAACGGGCAAGGGATCATCCCCGCGGATCTGCTGGGCGACCTGCAGGGTCAGCTCGCCATTCTCGGATCTCTTGATTCGCTCGGGATCAAGGCCGACGCGGTCGTGGGCAAGGCCCTTCAGGACGCGACGAGCAAGGCCCAGGATGAGATCAAGAAGGCTGCCGATGGAGCGGTGAAACAAGTTGGCGATCAGGCCGAGAAAGCCGTCGGGAACGCGCTCGACAGCATTCTTGGCGGGAAGAAGGAAAAGAAGTAGTGAGCCCGCAGACAGTGGCCTTGGTTTCTGCGGGGGGCGCGCTGGGCACTTTGCTGCGCTGGGGCATCGCCGCGGGGCTCAATCCCGCCAAGCCGGATCAATTCCCATGGGGAACGCTCGCGGTCAACCTGCTCGGGTGCTTCGTCATCGGGTTGCTCGCCGGCGCGTACGGAGGCGTTTGGGACGCCAAGCCCCAATGGAAAGCCGCGGTATTCGTGGGGCTTCTCGGCGGGTTTACCACGTTTTCATCGTTCGCGCTCGAGGCGGTGTCCATGATTCGCGCGGGAGGTCAAGTGGCCGCCGCGCTGTATGTAACTGGGAGCGTTGCGGGTGGTATGGGTCTTGCGTGCGCCGGCGTGTGGACATCCCGCTGGATGTCGTGATAACACGGAGCTACCCCTTGGTCGCGATCGCAGCACACACCCGCCTCTTGAGGCTGGAGACGACGACGCCTTCAGGAGGCTCGATCGTGACGGCAAAGATCACCGGCCCATCCACCGGAAGTTCGGGCTTGAAGCGGACGATCGTCTCTTCGCCTGTGGAATCGAACAGCCCGGCATTGACTCGCTGCTCAAGCCCTCGCTTATCGATGATCCAGAGCTGGTAGCGTTCGACGTTGCTGGCGTTTCGTGGGAGTCCAGCGAAGCGGAGGTACCCCTCTTGCGATGCAGACGACCACGCCACGTCGCCTCGAACGCCGGAGATCTCAGGTGCCTCTTGAGTTGCAGGGTGGGCAAAGTCCACCCAGTTCCAGACGCCGACGTCGCCGACCGAGGACATGAATTGTCGCCTCTGAGCGCCGAGATCAAGAGCCGTGATTGTCGGACCCTTCCAGGCCAGGGCCGCGACGACGATTGCCGCTGCGGCGGCCGTCCACCCAAGGGCGGGTGAGGACCAGAGACGCGAGAGCGACCAGCGGGGCTCGGGACTGCGATCCGAGCGTTGACTCGCGTGCGAGGCTCGTCGTGCGGAAGTTGCCCCCATTTCCCTTTGAAGTGACGCGATCACACGAGCGCGGAGCGTGCCTGGCATGGGCTCAATCGCGGGGAGCATGGCGAGGCTGACCGCAGCCGCCGCGAGTTCATAAGACTCGAAGAACGCCTCCCGCGTGTTCCGGTCTGCCGACGCGTCGACTCTTTCTTGCGAAAGGCCCGGCTCGCCCAGAGCAAAGTCGCAGGCGAAATCGTCGAGCGTTCCCGGGGCCTCTGGTGCATGGGCCTGATCGCGGGGACTGTCGTGAGGCCCGTGGATCATGCCGACACCTCGCCGGGTGTGCGAACCGGGGTCGAACTGTGGAGAGGAGCGTGCGGAGTGGTCGTTTCCTGCTGGACCCCCAGGAGCTCGCGGATCTTCATCAGCCCGCGGCGAACGTGCGTCTTGACTGTGCCGAGTGGCATCCCGGTACTGGTGGCGATCAGTTCGTGGCTGAGCCCTTCGTAGACCGACAGACGTAGGCATCGCCGTTGCTCGGAGGAGAGGAGCGACAACGCCTCAGCGGCCTTGGCAGCCTCTTCCGAAACCGAGGCTCCGGGAGCGGCCACACTGTCATCCGCAACGCCTTCGGGCATAGCGCCCCGATCGTGACGGCGGTCGAGCTTTCGACGGCGATCAATCAGCCTTCGACGGGCGATCATGGCGACGAATGCCGTCTCGGACGCCACCGATTCGTCGTACTTCCAGGCGTTGCGCCAGATCTCCGTGAAGATCTCCTGGACGGCGTCCTCTGCTTCGGCCTGAGACCCGAGCAGACGACGCGCGAGAGACCACACGAGGCCTCCGAAGCGATCGATGCACTCTTGCACCGCGTGCGGATCATTGCTGGCGACTCTGGAGAGAAGCGTGGTGTTCACGAGTGTGCCGCGGGGCCCCCGAACATGTTCCACTCCTGAACCCGACAAGGAATCAGCCACTGAACCCGAGAACGGCCCCGGGGAGTAGCCGCTAGGGTTCGGCGAGTCGGCACGACGTTTCGCATCATAGCCGAACGCCGATCTCGTGCGCCGGAGCGGGCGCGACAGAGCCCGACCCGTCAACCGGGGTTGTGTTGATCGCCCTTTCAAGGTCCGAATTCCGCACCAATCGCGGCCTCCGATACGCCTTCGGCCGCCGAACCATCTCGGATGCACCATGGCATCAGGGTGTTGGAGAATTCGAACGAGACGTCGTGTGGTTACGAGACGATCGCCCCTGCAGCGACGTCGCCCGATGGGGAGAGAATGGCGAGCACGCGCGTGCCGGGAGGGCCGTCCTTGGGGCCACTCGACGCGGCTAGGAGCATCCCGCGAGACTCCTCGCCCCGGAGCATTCGCGGGACGAGATTCGCAACGATGACGATCGAGCGACCCACCATGTCCTCGGGCTTGACGTACTCGCGCACGCCCGCACAGATCTGCCGTGGCGAACCCGAGCCGTCGTCGAGCTGTAGTTTCAGCAGCTTGTCAGCGGACGGGTGCGGCTCGGCCCTGAGCACCTTCGCCACACGCAGGTCGAGCTTGGCAAAGTCCTCGATCGTGATCGTCGGCTTGAACCCGCCCGCCGAGGCCGCAGGGGCAGGCGATGAGGGAGTGGGAACGATGGCGGGTGCGGCAGCGGCAGGTGTGGGGTCGCTCATGTCCAAGCGTATCGCGGTGCCGGGCGTGATTCCCGCCCTACACCTTCGACCACAACGCGTCGAGCTGCAACAACGAAACCGTCCCGCCGAGTTCAGGGGTGAACAGGCCGAGCCGGGCTTCTTCTAGAGCCCACCGATACGCCAACAGCCCCGCCGAGAGTTTCCCGGGTTTGGCCGCCCATTCGCCAGCGTCCAGATTCACGCTCGGGGCGGCCCGCCTCGCTTGTGGTAGGGGGGCCTTCCCAGGCTTTCCTTGTGGGGCGGATGCCTCCTCGGCGCTCCTGCGTTCGTCGGACATCTTCGCCGCCACGGCCCCCGTAAACCGCTTCCAGTACGGCCCGAATGTGGAGATCAATTCTCGTTCCGGTCCTGAGCCATCCTCACGCAGCGCAAACAGCCGCGACGACATCCCCTCGGCGTATCGGTGCAACTCGCGGAATCGCTCCCAAGGCGTCGTGATCAGAAACCCCTTGGGCAAGAGATACGCGGCTTGCTCCCGCAAGTCGGCGACGCTCGCGGCCCAGTGCCGGCTCGTCCCGCGTGACAGCCGCTGGGCGACCCGCTGCCGGGCTTCGAGCACCCGGGACGTCAGCGACAACACCTCGCGAACCCCGGCCGATAGCCGGCCCCAATGCTCTTGCGTTCGGGCCTCAAACTCGGCCGCGCTGCGGGGCAAGGGCTGCCCCGAGAGCAGCACGCGGTCGGCAACCACGCACGTCAGCCCCTGCACGAGTTCGGGCTCGGTTCCAAACGCCTGGTACCGCTGAGATGTCTCCCGCCATGCGGCCGACGCACGAAGCTCGTGCGCTACCTGCTCTCCGCACGCGACGGCAAAGAGACGGCGCACCCCCATGCGGGTCAGCGCGGCCGCCTCCGCAGCGTTCTCGATCAGCGTCAGCGAACACGACTCGCCCGCGTCGATCAGCGCGGGGTGCAGCGGTGAATCCCCATCGCCGGTGACGGTCTCGGGTAGCTCGCCAAAGTCCCACGCCACGATGCCCCGGCGGTCAAACTGCGCCCTCGCCCGGCCGGCGCGGGCCTTCTTCACACGCCCGGCCAGCCGGTTCTGCAACTCTGCGATGTCGCGCCCCGAGGCGATGGCGTTCCCCGAGGCATCGGTCACGCTGACTCGGAGCGAAAGGTGCACCGGGCGGCCTTTCAGATTCCACGCCTCGGCCTCGATCTTCACCCCCGTCACGACTTCAACCGCTTCGCTCAGAGCGTCCCGAAAACCTCCGACCCCGAACGTCGGCCCACGCAACAGCTCCGCGGCCGCCGAGGCGATCTCCGGCACCGGCATCGAACGCTCGATCGCGGCACGCCGATCTGTCGGGAGCAGCTTGATTAAGGCCGAGATCATGTCGACGAGATACCCGGGCACAAGCCACTCGGCACGCAGCGACGAAAGCTCGGGGAGGTCCGCCACTTCCAGCGTCGCTGTCAGCCCGTCTTCCTCGGAACCAGGCTTGAATCGGTACGCCAGCGAGGCCCGAGCCTCCTGAGACAGAGGCATCGTGCTCGGAAACTCATCGGCGTCCGACGTCACTGAACCCGCAGAGAGCACGTCGGCAAGGGTCGGCACGCCGGTCGGAGGAGCCGCCACGCACGCCGCGTCCGAGCGCCACTGCGCCAGCGTTGACGGATCGTGTACCCCCGGCGGCAGCTCACGATCAAACCACGCGATGAGCTCACGCTCGGGACGCAGCACGTCGCGCCGGCGGAGTTTGGATTCGGCCTCCCGAGCGGCCTCGAACACAGCTCGCACCCGCCCCACGTACCCGCCGGCCTCGACCTTCCCCAGAACCAACGCGTCGCGGATAAACAGCTCGCGGGCCTTGCCCGGGTCGATCGAAGCGAGCGCCACCCGGCGGCGTGGAACGACGACGATCCCGTTCATCGTGGCCCGCTCCCACACGCTCGGCTCCCCGGTCTCGCTCTCGAGGTGCGGGTCGGTGCGTTGACGCTCGAGCATGTGCCCAGCGATTAGCTCGATCCACTCGGGCTCCACCCGCGCGACCGTCCTTGCATAGAGACGCGACGTCTGCACGATCTCTGCGGCCATAATCCACTTGGGGTTCTTTTTGAATAGCGCGGACCCGGGGAAGATGTTGACGACATTCCCGCGAACGCCGCGATAGTCGAAACTCCCCCCGTCAGACTCCCGGCACGCCAGATTCGAGATGAGACCCGTCATCAGCGCGCGGTGGATCATGTCGGCGTCTCGTTCCCCCGCCGGGGCCTGCACGCGGGGCAACGCCTCCTTCGCGACCTCACGAAGCTGCCCCGCCGTCTCGGCCCATTCCCGCATCCGCGACGCGTTGACAAAGTGCTCTCGACACCAAGACCCCAGTGCCGATGAGCCCAGGCTTTCGCGGGACTCGCTGTACCGATCCCACAGATTTAGCAGCGACAGAAAGTCGCTCGTGTCGTCGCGGAACGTCCCGTGCGCGTCGTCGGCCTGCCGCTGCCGCTCCATCGGCCGCTCCCGTGGATCCTGGATCGAGAGCGCCGCCGCCAGCACCGTCACGTCTTCCAGACATCCCGTCTGAGCCCCGGCAAGCATCATGCGGCCCACACGCGGGTCCACCGGCAGCCGCGCGAGCGAGCGGCCCACCTCTGTCAGCACGCCGCGCGAGTCCTTCGCGGACAAGGCCCCAAGTTCGAACAGCGTCTCTCGCCCGTCGCGGATCGACCCCGCGTCGGGCGGATCCAGAAATGCGAAGTCCTCGATCGCCGGCAGCGACAGCGAGAGCATCTGCAGCATCACTCCCGCGAGGTTGCTGCGCCGGATCTCGGGTTCGGTGAACGCGGGCCTCTGCGCAAAGTCACGCTCGCCGAACAGCCGCACGCACACGCCCGCCGACACCCGCCCGCACCGGCCCTTGCGCTGGTCCGCAGACGCACGAGACACCGGCACAATCGGCAGTGTCTGCACCTTCCGCGCCGCGTCGTAGATGCTCCGCCGCTCAACACCCGTATCGATCACGCCCACGATCCCCGGCACCGTCAGCGAAGTCTCGGCGATGTTCGTCGAGAGAATCACTCGACGCCGGGAACCTCGGGGGCGGAATATCCGGTCTTGTTCTTCGTTGGTCAGCCGCGAGAACAGCGGCAGCACGTCAAGGTCTCGATCGCCCCGCAAGGCGTCCGCGCACCGGCGGATCTCCCGCTCGCCCGGCAGAAAGACCAGGATGTCCCCGTCGATCCCGCGCGGGCCGGTGAGTTCTTCCACCGCGTCGGCGACCCCCTGCAGGCTCACTTCGCCGTCTTCGTCCACCGCGCCGGGCCTGTATCGAAGCTCGACCGGGTACGTCCGCCCCGAGACCTCGATGATCGGCGCAGCCCCTGGGCCGCCGAAAAAGTCGCTGAACCGTCTCGGTTCGATCGTCGCCGACGTCACGATCACGCGCAGGTCGGCCCGCGTGCGCACCAGTTCTCGAGCGTACCCCAGCAGAAAGTCGATGTTCAACGACCGCTCGTGGGCCTCGTCGATGATGATCGCTGAGTACGCCGAGAGCGTGGGGTCGCTCGCCAGTTCCGCGAGCAGCATCCCGTCCGTGAGCACCTTGATCGCGGTGTCCCGGCTTGTCCTTTCGTCGAAGCGAACCTTGTACCCCACCTGCGACCCCAGCGGCGAGCCCATCTCCTCGGCGATGCGGGCCGCCACCGAGCGCGCCGCCAGCCGGCGCGGCTGCGTGTGACCGATCAACGGCCGGCGTCCCCCGCCCCGCGACCGCAGCACGTCGAGCAAAATCTGCGGCAACTGCGTCGTCTTCCCCGAGCCTGTCTCGCCTGTCAGCACGACCACCCGGTGCCCCTCCACTAGGGCCTTGATCTCGGTTTCACGCTGACGAACCGGGAGCATGAGCGGCTATATTTTCTCTTTCTCCGCCCGCCGACGCTTCAACTCCGCATCGATGAATTCGGAGATCTCCCCGCGCAGCACGGCCTCGTAGTCTCGGCTCTCGACGTTCGTCCGGTGGTCTTTCACTCGGTTGTCATAGAACACGTACGAACGGATCTGCGTTCCCCAGCCCTCGGCCAGCGCGCCGCCGCTCGCAGAGGCGATCTCTTTCTCTCGCCGGTCGTCTTCCATCTGCTGAAGCCGCGCCTGGAGCACCGACAACGCCTGAGCCTTGTTCTGTGGCTGGTCGCGGTATGTGCTCGCCGTGATCTGGATGCCGGTCGGCTTGTGCGTGATCCTGATCGCCGATGCCACCTTGTTCACGTTCTGCCCGCCCGGGCCGCTCGCCCGCACGAACGCCACGACTTCGATGTCTTTTTCCGGGATCGAGATGTCCGTCTCGGCGATCTCGGGCGTGACTTCCACCGACACGAAGCTGGTCTGTCTCTTTCCCTGGGCGTTGAAGGGGGACACCCGTGCCAACCGGTGCGTCCCGCGTTCGCACGCGAAATATCCGAACGCGTAGGGGCCTTTCACGTGCAGCATCACCGAGTCGATGCCCACTTCGGCCCCGAACCCCTTGTCCACTTCTTCCAATGTGAAACCCATCTTCTCCGAGTAGAAAATGTACATCCTCAGCACCATCTCCGCCCAGTCGTTGGCCTCCGTCCCGCCCGCCCCGGCGGCGATCGATATAAAGCAGTTCCCCGCGTCGTACTTCCCGGTAAACAGCGACTGTAACTCGACCCTCGCGATGATGTCCTTGAGCGCGTACAGACCTGTGTCCGCTTCGGTCAGCAGGTCCTTGTCGCCTGTCTCCTTGTGCATCTCGTACGCCACCTTGGCGTCCTCGAGCCTGCCCATCGCCTGGGTCATCGGTTCGACCTGGGCCTTGAGGTTCTTCACCTCGCCCACAAGCTTTTTGGCCCGTTGCTGGTTGTCCCAGAAACCTTCGCCCGACATCTGCGCCTCGAGCTCACGCAGCTGCTTGACCTTTTCTCCGTAGTTAAAGAGAGTCGCGGAGCGTCAACATCCGCGCCTCATAATCGGCGATCACAGGCTGATGGGCATCAAAGTGCATCCGAAACGGTAGGCGATCCGAGTCGCGATACCGATCGGCCGTGTCAACCTTGCCGGCATCGTTCGTGCACGGAGTGGGCGAGCCCTGCTCGATCACCCTTGTACTCCGGTCACGATTTGAGGGCATTCTCCCGAGTCGCTTCCCTTGTACGCCGTGAGATGACTCTGCTCTCTGCCTCACCCGAATACAGACCCAAGCGGTCAGAACGGGCTGCCTGGACATCGAGCGATATCGAGAGGACGTGAAACTGACGTCCGAGAATGTCGCGGCTCTCCCTTAATGAGGCGATCATTTTATGTTCGGTTTGGTAAATAATCGGTGAGTGAGTCAAACGAACACGGAATTCACAGGTCGAAATAGACGACATCACGATGATTTAGTATACTGGTTTGTCGCCATCGAGTTTTCGGCGCAGAGGAGTCGCACATGGTGTCTGTCAACACTCCCGATCGTCCCAAGAGCATTACGAGATTGTCCGCCTCTGACATCGAAGCCATGATGCATCGGCAGGGCTACTCGGCTGAGATTCAGCAGGTCATTCGATCCGAAGGGTTGCTCGCCCCCGGGCTGCTATCTCGGCTTCAGAGCCAATACCCGGAGCACAGCGGCTTGCTCGAACGGGCCGCGATGCTCTTCGATGGGCACGCGACATATGAAGGGCTCGACGGGTTCCGAGAGGTAGTCGATCGATTGGCCTCAAAGGGCATCAGGTTGTCACATCTGGTGGAGCGTGAGCTCTTTGTTGAAGTCTATCGGTTTAAAGCGACTACGCACATCCTGAACGCCATCAATTGGTCGAACTACCAGACCGACTCCATGTATCAACTCGTATTCCCCCAGCCTGGGATGATGCCCACCGGTGTGGCGGCGCGATACGAGGCCGCGGGCTCCGCGCAGGAGCGTTCGCGGATCGCCGACGAGTACAAACGAGAGACCAGCCCACACGACGGCTGCCAGTTGCTCAATAAACCTTGGATCGAACGTGATGACGGGGGCGTGGACGTTCTCGAAGGCAGTCAGCACAAGTACCCGCCGGTCGCGCTGGTCTTTGATAAGACGACTCAGGACTGTTTCGCGTTCTGCACGTACTGCTTCCGGCATGCCCAACTGCGTCAGGACGACGACATGTTCATCCAGCACGACGTCGCGCAGGTCCACGACTATCTGAGGGAGCACCCAGAGGTGACGGACTTGCTGATCACGGGAGGCGACGCGGGGTACATGTCGGCCGACCGCTTCCGCCAGTACGCGATGCCGATCGTTGAGGATCCGAGGCTGCTGCACCTTCGAACCATCCGGATCGCGTCTCGTGTGCTGACCTACCAGCCCGAATTGCTGCTGACGGCCTCGTACTCGAGGATACTCGGGATCTTCGACCATCTGCGCGACAACGGCGTGCAGGTCACATGGATGTCCCATTTCTCTACGCCCAGAGAGTTGCTCAACCCTGGCACCATCGCCGCGATCCGCAGGCTGCAGGCTCACGGCGTCGTGGTCCGAAGCCAGAGCCCGATCATGAATCACATCAGTTTGTTCCAGGACGAGAAGGGCAACACCGACATCCAACGCTCCGCGCAGAATTGGATTGACCTGGGCAACATCCTCGCCACGCTCGGCGTCCGGTTCCACTCGATGTACTGTGCACGTCCAACGGGCGAGCATCACTACTTCGCCGCGCCCCTCGCCGACATCGAGAGGGTGTTCAGCCTTGTATACCGGTCGCTCGGATCGCTCAGCCGCCCTTCGCGGTACATCACCATGACGACCTCCGCGGGAAAGGTGTCCTTGCTCGGCGAGGCGACTGTGGGAGGACGCAAGGCGATGGTTCTCAAGTTCAACGAGGCCCGCAACATGGCCTGGATGGACAAGGTGTTCCTTGCGGTATTCGATGAAACCGAGACCCGTGTGGACAAACTCCGCCCGCTGGAAGACAGCGAGTTCTTCTTCGCTCAAGAGCTGCGTGAGATCGAGCAGCACCTCCGCGTCACGCTCGAAGGCCGCGCGCTGGGGGATCATCACGGATGATCGATAAGGCCTACGCATCTCCGGCCGCGGCCCTTGCGGGCACTCCCGACGGCGCCGCCGTCATGATCGGCGGATTCGGCGAGGCCGGCAGCCCCATCGAGCTCATTCACGCGCTGATCGATCAGGGGGCCCGTGAGCTCACCGTCATCAGCAATAACACTGGCTCGGGTCGCGTCGGGCTCGCGGCCCTCATCGCCGCGGGCAGAGTCGCGAAGGTCGTTTGCTCGTATCCACGGTCCGCCAACTCCATGGTCTTTCCCGAGCTCTATCGCTCCGGACGGATCCAGCTCGAACTCGTCCCGCAGGGCACCCTCGCCGAGCGGATCCGTGCCGGGGGGGCGGGAGTACCGGCGTTCTATACGGCCACGGGCGTGGGCACGATGCTCGCCCGTGGCAAAGAGGTCAGATCGTTCGGCGGACGCGACTATCTTCTAGAGCTCGCACTCACCGCAGATCTCGCGCTCGTTCGAGCCGATCGCTCCGACCGATACGGCAACCTGACGTTCTCGAAAACCGCTCGGAATTTCGGGCCCATCATGTGCACGGCGGCCAAGTGCGCGATCGCTCAGGTTCGTGAGGTCGTGCCCGCTGGCATGATCGACCCGGAGGCCGTCGTGACTCCGGGCATCTTCGTTGACCGTGTCGTGCTTGTGCCCGAGCCAGCCCAGGAATCCGCTCTTGTTCGCGAAGGAGCGACGTACCCATGATCGAGCGCCCACCCGCAGGCTGGACACGAGAGCACATGGCTCGCCTTGTTGCGCTCGACATCCCCGACGGGTCCTACGTAAATCTCGGCATCGGGATCCCAGAACTCGTGGCGCAGTTTGTCCCTCCCACGCGGGAACTTATCTTTCACACGGAGAACGGGCTGCTCGGCGTCGGCCCCCCGCCTGCGGCGGGCATGGAGAACCCCGAGCTGATCAATGCCGGTAAAAAGCCTGTGACCGCGCTGCCCGGGGCGGCGTTCTTCCATCACGCGGATTCATTCGCGATGATCCGCGGTGCACATATCGATGTGTGCGTCCTGGGCGCCATGCAGGTTTCTCAGCGAGGAGATCTCGCGAACTGGTCAACCGGGGAATCCGACGCCATCCCAGCGGTCGGCGGGGCGATGGATCTCGTCGCCGGCGCGAGGGCTGTTCTCGTGCTCACCGAGCACACGACCAAGACCGGAGAGCCAAAGCTCTTGACGGACTGCACGTTCCCGCTCACGGGACGCTCGGTCGTGCGTCGAGTCTATACAAATCTCGCCGTCATCGATGTGACCACGGACGGCTTCGCCGTCACCTCGCTTGCTCCGGGGGTGTCAATCGATGATGTTCGGCGCTGGACCAAAGCTCCGCTCATTGACTCCACAGGATCTGGGTCGTGCCACCCGGCACCTTTGAGTCACGCGCCACGGAGCACCTCATGAGCGGCCCATCACGCAGCGAAACGATCTACGCACGGGCGAAGGCGGTTCTTCCCGGCGGTGTCAGCCGAAACGCGGTGTTGCGCTCACCTCACCCGATCTATGCGGTGCGTGGCCATGGGTGCCGCGTTGTCGATATCGAAGGTGTCCAGCGGCTCGACTTCGCGAACAACATGGCGTCGCTCATCCACGGGCACGCGTTCGAGCCCGTGGCAAAGGCGGTCACAGACCAATTGACCCGAGGCACGGCCTGGAGTCTCGCCACCGAAGTCGAGGTCGAGTTCGCCGAATTGCTTACCGCTCGCGTCCCCGGGTTTGATCGCATCCGCTTTGTCAACTCGGGAACGGAAGCGATTCTCTGCGCTCTCAAGGCGGCCCGGGCGTTCACAGGCAGGCCGAAGATCGCCAAGGTTGAGGGGGCCTATCACGGGATCTACGACTACGCCGAAGTCAGTCAGACCGCCTCCCCAGCGGACTGGGGAGCCCCGGATCATCCCGCGAGCGTCCCGGTCTGCTCGGGCACTCCACGGGGTGTGCTCGATGATGTCGTCGTCATCCCGTTCAACGACGCCGAGAAGGCCATCGCGTTGCTCGACGAACACTCCCCGAGTATCGCTTGCGTTCTCATCGATCCTTTGCCTCACCGCGTTGGGCTGATGCCAGCGGACGATGCGTTCGTGGACGCGATCTACGCATGGACACGCCGCAACGGTTCGCTGCTGGTATTCGACGAAGTCATCACGTTCCGAGGAGGCTACGCCGGTGCGCAGCAGCGATACACGGCGCGTCCGGACCTGACGGCCCTGGGCAAGATCATCGGGGGCGGGTTTCCCGTCGGTGCTCTCGCGGGTCGCGCGGACATCATGGATGTCCTTAACCCCTTAGCCAGGCCGCTGCTCTTCCCGCACTCGGGCACGTTCTCCGCGAACCCCATCACGATGACGGCCGGACTGGTCGCGATGCGCTACTTTGATCGCGAAGCGGTCGATCGACTCAACACGTTGGGTGATCGAGTGCGATCGCAGCTCGCAGAGGCAATAGCAGACGCGGATGTTCCGCTGAGCGTCACCGGTGCAGGGTCGCTCTTTCGTATCCATCCCACAAGGGTCCCGCCAAAAAACTACCGCCAGGCGTTCCACACAACCGCCCAAGCCGCGGTCAAACAACGCATTGTTGATCTCGCGCTGCAAGGCGGGGTGATCCTGATCGAGAGTTGTTCCGGCGCGCTCTCGACCCCGATGACCTCTGCCGATGTCGACCGTCTGATCGATGTGCTCGGTGGCGTGTTCAGGGCGATCCGCCCCTCGATGCTCCCGTTAGGAGGCTGAACACTTGACGAGTGAAGTCTACATCTGTGACTACGTGCGGACCCCGATCGGACGCTATGGCGGGTCACTATCCGCGATTCGAACCGACGATCTGGCCGCTATTCCGATCCGAGCGCTCTTGCCGCGTCACGACATCGACTGGGCCCGTCTCGACGATGTCGTGCTCGGGTGCGCCAATCAAGCCGGGGAAGACAATCGCAACGTCGCCCGGATGGCCCTCCTTCTCGCGGGGCTTCCCTTCTGCGTTCCGGGTGTCACGGTTAACCGACTCTGCGCGTCGGGCATGGAGGCGGTGGCCATCGCCTCGCACGCCATCGCATCCCGCCGAGCGGACCTCATGATCGCGGGGGGTGCCGAGAGCATGTCGCGTGCCCCGATGGTATTGCCCAAGGCCTATGAGCCATTTTCACGCCATGCGGAGATCCACGATTCGACGCTCGGGTGGCGGTTCATCAATCCCGCGATGAGAGCGGCCTATGGCGTCGACAGCCTCGCCGAGACCGCCGAGAACCTCGCCGCCGAGTTCGCGGTCTCGCGAGAAGCTCAGGACCGATTCGCGGCGTGGAGCCAGGAAAAAGCGCTCCGCGCGCAGCAATCGGGTTTGCTGGCCGAGGAGATCACCCCCGTCTCGATCCAGGAACGGAACGCATCTGAAGCCCGAATCGCCTCCGCCGATGAGCACCCTCGCCGGACTTCCACCGAAAAACTCGCCTCGCTCAGGCCGATCTCTCGTCCGGATGGAACAGTAACCGCCGGCAACTCCACCGGGATCAACGACGGCGCCGCAGCGTTGCTCATCGCCTCCGAAACCGCCTTGCGCGAGTGCAATCTCAGGCCCATTGCGAGGATCGTCGGCACGGCGTTGGCCGGTGTCGAGCCGGCACGCATGGGCATCGGTCCAGTGCCCGCCGCGCGGCGGCTGCTGTCACGCATCGATCGCTCTCTGGACGAGTTCGACGTCATTGAGCTGAACGAAGCCTTCGCAGCCCAGGCCATCGCATGCCTCAGCCAACTCGGGGTGAGCGAGTCAGACGAGCGTGTGAACCCACTGGGAGGCGCGATCGCCCTGGGACACCCGCTGGGCATGAGCGGCGCGAGGCTGGTCGGCACCGCCGCTCGCCAAATCGCAAAGGGCGAAGGTCGGCGTGCCCTGTGCACCATGTGTGTAGGTGTCGGACAAGGTATCGCCATGGCGATCGAGCGCGTCTGAGAGATACCGCGTCCCGCGGCCTAACCACACCCGCGGTGCTGCTGACCAGCGCCTCCAGCCCTACCTCCTGCCCTGCCGCTCTTTCCTCGACCAGCCGTTATCAGAGTCGGGAGACGAAATCGCTTCCTTTCAATACGATTCCGCCGTCGGTGATGCCAGCATCACCGCGAGGAGCATCGGCGGCAGAGGTGGCTTTGGTCTTGCCCGCCCTACCCGCGTTCTGGCGACCGTGTAGCCGAGATTCGTGCGTGATTTCGGAGTAGAAGTTGCAACCAACGCTCGCTCTCGCCGGGCTGCCGCCCTTATGACGATGAGTCCAAACACAGCCTGAAGGCGCTCGTGGAAGGGTGGGATCCGGACGCTGCCGCGTTGCTCGAAATGCAGACAACAGCGAGCCATCATCAAGCTCCCCGAGCTGGCTCGCGGGTCAACTCGGGGTCTTCGCTGGAGAATAGAGGGTCAAAAAATGAAGACCCCCCGGTCGCAAGTCTTCGAACGAACGAGGCTTGCAAACGGGGGGTCAACACAAGCGGAGAGGGGGGGATTCGAACCCCCGATACGAGTTGCCCCGTATACGCGATTTCCAGTCGCGTTCCTTCAGCCACTCGGACACCTCTCCAGAGTGGGTCGCAACAATAGGCGTTCTAACCCGGGGGGAGCGGCGTGCCTGTTGGCGCAGTGGGCGCTTGCCGGATCGGTGCTGGCATTTTGGCGGGCCCGGTCTTGTGCGCCCGTTCCTGTTTGAGCATCCAGATGGTGTGGATCGTCCGGGCCACGGTGATCCCGACAACCCACCCCAGCAGCATCGCAGGCACGCGGTCCATTCCCGCCCACATAAGCACCCACTGGATGCCCAGCCACAGCACGTAGAGCACCGGGCTGATCACCAGCCGTTGGAACTGCACGATCCCCGCGTCGTGGATGAACGACGCCCCCTTGTACGCCGGCTCCACGATCAGGTGGTCCGCGGCGTCGAGGAATTTGTTCCGCCACGACCCGTGGTTGGCCAGCCAGTGGAGCCCAAAGTAGATCGTCACGTCGAAAATGATGTCCGCCAGCCATGTGATGGCCAAGATCAGCACCCGGTGGTCGTCATCGACGCCCCAGTGCCGCGACCAGTGGACGATGAGCGCCGTCGGCGGGAGCGCGAGCAGCCCCGCCAGCACGATGTTCACGTTCACGTTGACGATCCGGCGGGCGTACCACCGTGCAAGCCACTGCATGAGGCCCGATCCTACGGCCACTGACGCCGCCCGGGCGGCGCGGAACCCTAGCTGAAAGCGACTCGGGGGGATTCCCTAGGATATTGGGTCGGCCTCATGGGCCGGCTGAGGAGTCTCGACTTGCCGACGATCTACGTGGTTCGCGGGGTTCTCGCCGACGGCACACCGGTCTCGCAGCGCGTCGAGGCCTTGACCTTGGGGGAGGCCGAGGAACTGGCCGCCGCCAAGGGCATCACAGTCACCGCTATCGCCCGGGCCGACGCCGCCAAAGCCCCCGTCGGTGGTAGGGGAGGTGGGGAAGGTGGGGGGGGGGGAAAGGTTCCGAGAGAGCCTGATCCCAGCGATGCGGTCCAGGGGGCGGAGATCGAACTGTGGTCCGACCGTCCGAGCCACTGGCCCAACATCTGGATTTACCTTTTGGGCATTTTGGTGCTGCCGCTGCCGTGGTCGATCTACGCGTTCCTGAAGACGAACACGACCCGACTGACGCTCACGTCGCAGCGGCTGCGGATCAAGTCCGGGGTGCTCTCGACCGCGCTCGAAGAGATCGAGCTCTACCGCGTCCGCGACACATCGATGCGGCAGAGCTTTGTGCAGCGGCTGGTGGGCCTGGGGACCGTGACGATGGAAACCACGGACACGTCGATGCCGCGCGTGGCGATCGAGCACGTGAGCGGGCCGATGGAGCTCCGCGAGACGATCCGCAAGGCCGTCGAGCGTGTCCGCCGGGTCCAGCGGGTGCGAGAGATCGAGATGACGTAGGGCCGCCGCCGGCGCGGCCAAACCGCAGCGTCAAACTCTCGTTGGGGGCGCTGAACTGCTTGCCGCGTTTGCTGCGGACGACGTACGACACGCTGCGGGTGCCCTCGGGGACGGCCTCGTCGATGTATTCCTTCTCGCCGACGCTGTCGAGGAGGACAAAGTCCCCACCATCGATCGACCGCGACACGCTGTAGATCACGCCGGAGACGCCCTGGGGCTGGCTGGTCTTCCAGCGGACGATGACGTTGCCGATGCTGTCGAGCGTGCCGGTGA